>WNGA01009931.1_pt1 | contig 16144 bp, 14 predicted proteins | sample 5400061 | NCBI WGS metagenome assembly WNGA01 (sample SAMN13153366, study PRJNA577476) | soil metagenome | isolation source: 100 cm soil or saprolite under grassland replicate 2 | place: USA:California | collected 2016-06-15 | reverse complement strand
TCCGAGCGGCTCGGCCACGCCAGCACCTCGATCACCGCCAACCTCTACCAGCACGTGCTGCCGTCGATGGACGAGCGCACCGCCAACGCCGTCGCCAGCCTGATCCTCGGCGGCCGGAAACCGGACGCCGAGTCCTCCGCTGTCAATCCGCTGTCAACGGGACCGCAGGTCCATGAGGCGCAGGAGGGAGGTGACGCGCGGGACCGCAGCTCAGTGGGGGTGTCGGAGGCGGGACTTGAACCCGCACGCCCTATTCGGGCACTAGGCCCTCAACCTAGCGCGTCTGCCTATTCCGCCACTCCGACAGGAGCGCACCACGACCGGTGCCGACGGATTGTAGCAAACGGGCTACCCGCCCGACCGGCGGGCCGAGAGGGTGACGGCGGCCAGGTCGACGGCCCCCCAGGGGGTCAGGTCGAAGCCCTCGACCCCGGGCGCGAGGACGGCCGAGTGGCGGAGGGCGATCACGGGGGCGACGGGCAGCTCGGCCAGGATCGCGGTCTCGGCCTGGCGGTAGAGGCGGACGCGGGCGGGCTCGTCGGCGGTGGCGCCGGCCTGGTCGAGGAGGTCGTCGACGGCGGGGTCGACGGGCGCGGTCGGGTCGGCGGCGTCGCGGCTGGAGAACCTCCCGAGGACGGCGTCCATGCGGGGGTAGCCGGCGACCTCGGCGCCGCCGGCGACCAGAACGCCCGTGGGGTTGTCGCTCACCTTCACCTGGAGCTTGACGCCGGCGGCGGCGAGGTCGCCGGCGATCAGGTCGGCGATGCGGCGGTCGACCCCGCCGGCGGGGACCCGCAGGGTGACCGGGCCGCGGCCGCCCTCGACCTCGGCGAACAACGCCTTGGCGCGGACCGGGTCGTGGGCGCAGGCGGCGCACGCGGGGGCGGGCCCGGCGGCGGGCAGGCCGGGCGGCACCAGGCCGGTCGCGGGGACCGCGGCGCCGGCCAGGGCGGCGGCGATCCGCGAGCGGTCGACGGCCAGCGAGAACGCCTGCCGCCAGCTCGGGTCGCTCGCCGGCTTGGCGCGCAGGTCGAAGCCGACCTCCCAGGTGGCGAGCATGGGGCCCTGGAGCAGGCCCGGGCGGCTGTGGCCGTCGGCGGAGGCGCCGTGGACGGTGCGGGCCGCGGCCACCTGGTCGAGGGGGATCGGGGCGAAGGCCACCCGGCCGTGCTGCAGCTCCAGCCAGGCGGTCAGCTCGTCGGGGACCACGTGGACGCTGACCTTGTCGAGGCGGGCGGCCTCGCCCACGTAGGCGGGGTTGCGCTCCAGCGTCAGGGAGCGGCCGGACCGGTAGGGCGCCGCGAGCCGGAACGGGCCGTTGCCGACCGGCTCGGCCAGGTAGGCGGCCGGGTCGCCGGCGACGAGGGCGCGTGGCAGCGGCGACAGCTCGACGCCGGCGACCACCGCCGGGAAGTCGGCGAGCGGCCGCTCCAGCTCGACCACGAGGGTGGTGGCGTCCGGCGCCTGGACGCCGCTGATGGACCTGGCAAGACCACCCATGACCTCGCGGTAGCCGACGACCGGCGCGAGCAGGGCCGCCGACGGGGACGGCCTCGGCTTGGCCTCGGGGTCGGCGAGCCGCTCCCAGGCGAACTTGAAGTCCTCGGCCCGCACCGGCGAGCCGTCGGCCCAGCGCGCGTCCGCACGCAGGCGGAACACCCAGCGGCGCAGGGCGGCGTCGCTGCTCCAGGACGCGGCGACCGCGGGCCGGACGGCCCCGGCGGCGTCCAGCGCGGTGAGGCCGTCGAACAGGTTGCCGACCACGACCTCGTCCTCGAGGTCCTCGGCCCGCGCCGGGTCGAGCGACCCCGGGTCCAGCAGCGCGATCGCCAGGGTGCCGCCGGTGCCCGGGCCTGGTGCCGTCGGGCCGGGCCGGGCCGGCTCCCCCGACCCCCCGCCCGTGCAGCCGCAGAGGACCGCCAGCACGGCGGCGACGGCGAACCGGCGGGCCCGCGGCGGCTGGAGCAAGCGGGCCCTACGGCTTGAGCAGGATCGCCAGGAAGACGCTGGTGACGCCGAAGACGGTGGCGGCGCCGACCGTGAGGCGGTCCAGGTTGCGCTCGACCACCGTGGAGCCGCCGAGGGAGGTGCTCATGCCGCCGCCGAACATGTCCGAGAGGCCGCCGCCACGCCCGGCGTGGAGCAGGATGAACAGGCAGAGGGTGAGCGAGGCGATCACGTGGATGACGATCAGCAGCGGGATCATCGAGCGGTCCTTGTGACGACGAGTGGACGGGGCGAGTGTATCAGCGGGCGTGCCTGGCGGAGCCCTTGACGATCAGCGCGAGCTCGTCGGCGTCGAGGCTCGCCCCGCCGACCAGGGCGCCGTCGATGTCCGGCTTGGCCGCCAGCTCCTCGGCGTTGCCGGCCTTGACGCTGCCGCCGTACTGGATGCGGAGCTCGTCGGCGGCGGTCCGGCCGGCCAGCTCGGCGACGGTGCCGCGGACCAGCGCGATCGTCTCCTGGGCGTCCTCGGCGGTGGCGGCCCGCCCGGTGCCGATCGCCCACACCGGCTCGTAGGCGACCACCAGCCCGGCGACCTGCTCGGCGGGCAGGCCGGCGAGCGACCCGCGCACCTGGCCCTGCACGACCTCGGCCGTCTGCCCGGCCTCGCGCTGCTCGAGGGTCTCGCCGACGCAGACGATCGGCCGCATGCCGGCCCCAAGGACCGCCCTGGCCTTGCGGTTGACCAGCTCGTCGGTCTCGCCGAAGTGCTGGCGGCGCTCGGAATGGCCGACGATCACGTAGGCGCAGCCGAGCTTGGCCAGCATCGGCGCGGCGATCTCGCCGGTGAACGCCCCCTGCGGCTCCGGGTGGCAGTCCTGGGCGCCGAGCCCGATCGGCAGCTTGTCCCCGTCGATCAGGGTGCCGACGCTGCGCAGGGCGGTGAACGGCGGGCAGACGACCACCTCGACGGCGTCGGTGTCCTCGCTGGACAGCGCCCAGGCCAGCTTCTGGGTGAGCTGGACGCCCTCCAGGTGGGTCTTGTGCATCTTCCAGTTGCCGGCGATCAGCGGGCGGCGGGCCAACGGTCTGCGCTCCTTCTGCCTCAGGCGGTCGGGATGGCGGCGACGCCGGGCAGGGTCCTGCCCTCCAGCAGCTCCAGGCTCGCGCCGCCGCCGGTGGACAGGTGGTCGACCCGGTCGGCGAGGCCGAGCTCGGCGAGGGCGGCGGCCGAGTCGCCGCCGCCGACCACGGTGAAGCCGTCGGCGGCGGCGACCGCCTCGGCGACCGCCCTGGTCCCGGCGGCGAACGGGGCCAGCTCGAACACCCCCATCGGCCCGTTCCAGAAGACGGTGCGCGCGTCGCGGACCGCGCCGGCGAACGCCTCGGCGGTCGCCGGGCCGATGTCCAGGCCCTTCCAGCCCTTCTCGATCCCGTCGGCCGGCACGGTGCGAGCATCGGCGTCCTCGGCGACCTCGCGGGCGACCACCACGTCGCTGGGAAGCAGCACCTGCTTGCCTTCCCGCTCGGCGGTAGCCAGCAGCTCCTTCACGGCGTCGACCTCGTCGGCCTCGAACAGCGAGTCGCCGATCTCCAGGCCCTGCGCGGCCAGGAAGGTGAAGCACATGCCGCCGCCGACGACCAGCCGGTCGACCCTGCCGAGGAGGTTGGACAGCACCGCCAGCTTGTCGGAGACCTTGCTGCCGCCGAGCAGCGCCACGAACGGCCGCTCGGGCCGCTCGAGCAGCCGCGACAGCACGTTGACCTCGCTGGCGAGCAGGAACCCGGCGTAGGCGGGCAGCCGCTCGGCCACCCCCACCACCGAGGCGTGGGCGCGGTGGGCGGCGCCGAAGGCGTCGTCGACGTAGAGCTCGGCGAGGGCGGCGAGCCGTTCGGCGAGCCCCGGGTCGTTCTGCTCCTCCCCCGGCTCGAAGCGGAGGTTCTGCAGCAGCAGCACCTCGCCGTCGTCGAGCTCGACGACGGCCCGGCGGGCCTGCTCGCCGGCCACGTCGTCGACGAAGGCGACCTGGCGGCCGAGGCGCTCGCCGAGCACGGCCGCGACCGGCTCCAGCGAGTACCGCTCGTCCCGCTTGCCCTTGGGGCGGCCGAGGTGGGAGCAGCAGACGACCCGCGCGCCGCGTTCGACCAGCCACCGCAGGGTCGGGAGGGAGGCCCGGATCCGCAGGTCGTCGGTGACCCTGCCGTCCTCCAGGGGCACGTTGAAGTCGTTGCGGACCAGGACCCGCCGAGCGTCGACGTCGGCCCGGTCGACCGTGCGCAGCTCCACCGGCTACAGCCGCTCGCCGACCAGCACGGTCAGGTCGACCAGCCGGCAGGAGTAGCCCCACTCGTTGTCGTACCAGCCGAACACCTTGGCCAGGTTGCCGTTGGCCTGCGTCAGGGGCGCGTCGAAGATGCAGGAGGCCGGGTCGCCGACGATGTCGCGGGAGACGATCGGGTCGGTGTTGTAGCGGATGATCCCCTGGAACGGCCCGTCGGCGGCCCGCTTGAAGGCGTCGTTGATCTCCTCGGCGGTCGCCTCGCGGCCGAGCACCACCGCCAGGTCGGTGAGGGAGCCGTCCTCGACCGGCACCCGCAGGGCGATGCCGTCAAGCTTGCCCTTCAGCTCGGGGATGGCAAGCGACGCCGCCTTGGCCGCGCCGGTGGAGGTCGGGATGGTGTTGACCGCGGCCGAGCGGGCCCGGCGCAGGTCCTTGTGGGGGAAGTCCAGGATCACCTGGTCGTTGGTGTAGGCGTGGATGGTGGTCATGAAGCCCCGCTCGATGCCGAACTCGTCGAGCAGGACCTTGGCCATCGGCACCACCGAGTTGGTGGTGCAGGAGGCCATGGAGATGACCTCGTGGCTGGCGGGGTCGTACATCTGCTGGTTGACGCCCAGCACGAGGGTGACGTCCTCGTCCTTGGCCGGGGCGGAGATGATCACCTTCTTCGCCCCGCCCTTGAGGTGCAGGGCGGCGTCGTCGCGCTTGGTGAAGCGGCCGGTCGACTCGATCACCACGTCCACCCCGAGGTCGCCCCAGGCAAGCTGCGCCGGGTCCTTCTGGGCGCCGGCCAGGACGCGGGTGCCTCCGACGGTGATCGACTCGTCGTCGAAGGTCACCTCGTCGTCGAGCCGGCCGAAGGTCGAGTCGTACTGGAGCAGGTGGGCGAGGGTCTTGTTGTCGGTGAGGTCGTTGACGGCGACGATTTCGACGTCCTTGTCCCTGGCCGCGCGGAAGTAGTTGCGGCCGATGCGGCCGAAGCCGTTGATGCCGACACGTACGGTCATGGGTCCTCCCGGTGTTGGGTCGTGCGGGGCCATTCTTCCCCACCCGCTCCGGGGGGCGCCATCGCGGCCAGGCGGCGCAGGCGCGCGAGCACGGCGCCTTTGGAGCGGGGCGGGTCGAGCAGGGCGCCGAGCTCGGCCAGGCTGGCGTCGGGGTGGGCGAGGCGCAGCGCGGCGACGGCCGCCAGGTCGGCCGGCAGGTGCTCCCAGCCGTGCTGTCCGACGACCCGCTCGACGGCGACGAGCTGGGACATGGCCGCCGCGACGCTGCGGCGCAGGTTGGCCTGGTCGGCGTTGGCGAGCCGCACCGCCTCGCCGCGCACCTGACGCCGGATACGGCCGTCCTCCCAGGCCAGGTAGGCGCTCTGGGCGCCCATGGTGAGCAGGGCGCGGCCGATCGCCTCGCCGCCCTTGACGACCACCCGGTGCTGGTCGGTCCCGCGGACGCTGGCCCTGGCCGGCAGGCCGAGGCGGACCAGGGCGGCGGCCAGCGTGCCGGCGGTGCGCTCCTCGGGAGCGCCGATCTCCAGGTGCGGCTCGCGGGTCGGGCCGGACACCGACCCGCGGCCGAGGAACGCGCCGCGGACGAAGCAGGCGGCGGCGTCCCGACCCCGGAGCAGCCCGCCGCCCACGCCGAAGCTGAGCCGGCCGGCGGCGTCGAGGATGCCGGTGTCGGCGAGGACCTGCTCGACCCGCTCGGCCAGCACCACCTCGTAGCGGGACCGGGGGGCGAGCGCGCCGGCCTCGCGGACGCGGAAGTCGGCGCGGACGCCGTAGCCGGCGTGCAGCAGCCAGAAGGTGAGCCGGGCCACCCCGCCGGACCCGCCCGTCAGCACCAGCGTGAAGCGCGAGCGGTCGGGGCCGCCGGACCCCTCCGCGGCGCTCCCGATGTGGAGGGTGGCGGCGAACCGGAGCAGGGCGGCGAGCAGGGCGCGGCGCTCGGCGGGCGCGGCCGGCCGCAGCGCCGCCAGCTCCTCCTTCACCCGCACGGTGAGCTGTCCCCTGGTCAGCCGAGCTCCTTGAGGGCGGCGGCCAGCCGCGCCGGGTCGTGGCGGCCGGGCGCGTGGTCGGCGGCCAGCTCGGCGTGGACGACCCTGGCGCCGAGGGCGGCGAAGGCCCGCACCTCCCGGTCGGCGGCGGCGGCGTCGCGGGGCTGCTGGCAGAGGACCGCGTCCACCCCAAGCCCCGGGGCGTGGGCGAGGATCGCGGCCAGGTGGCCCTCCGGCGGGAAGCCGCTCGTCTCCCCCTGCTGCGCCTCCAGGTTGCAGATGTACACGACCCGGTCGGAGGCGGCCGCCACGGCGCGTCCCAGCTCCGGCACGAGCAGGTTGGGGACCACCGAGGTGAAGGTCGAGCCGGGGCCGAGCAGCACCAGCTCGGCGGCGCGGACGGCCTCCACCGCGGCGGGGACCGCGGCCGGCTGGGGCGGGTCGAGCCACACCGCCTGCACCCGGCCGCGGGCCTGCGCGATCGCCACCTGCCCCTCGACCGTGCGGCCCTCGACCTGGCCGCAGAGCCGCACCGGCACCAGGGTGGACGGCAGCACCTGACCGTGGACCCGGAGCCAGGCTCCCGCCGCGGCCAGCGCCTCCAGGAAGCCGCCGCGCAGGTCGGCGAGGGCCGCCAGGGCCAGGTTGCCGAGGTTGTGGCCGGCCAGGTCGCCGCGCTCGAAGCGGTAGGCGAACAGCTCGCGCGCCTCGGCGGCCGGGTCGGCGAGGGCGAGCAGCGCCTTGCGCAGGTCGCCGGGTGGCAGCAGCCCGAGGTCGCGGCGCAGCCGGCCGGAGGACCCGCCGTCGTCGGCGACCGCCACCACCGCGGTCGGCTCCACCCCGAGAAGCCGGAGCGCGGTCAGGGTGACGGCCAGGCCGTGCCCCCCACCGAGCGCGACGACCTTCACTCCCGCTCCACGTCCCGGTGGGTGACGTGGCTCCGGTAGCCCTTGTCGGTCAGCCAGACGGCCAGCTCCCCGGCGAGCACCACGCTGCGGTGCTTGCCGCCGGTGCAGCCGATCGCCACCGTCAGGTAGTGCTTGCCCTCCTGCACGTAGCCGGGCAGGGCGACCTCCAGCAGCGCCTCGAGCCGCGCCATGAACAGCCCGGTGCCGTCCTGGGCGAGCACGTAGTCGCGGACGGCCCGGTCGGTGCCGCGCAGCGGGCGCAGCTCAGGCACCCAGTGCGGGTTGGGCAGGAAGCGGACGTCGACCACCATGTCGGCGTCCAGCGGGAGGCCGTACTTGAAGCCGAACGAGGCGACGGTGACGAGCAGCCCGGCCGCCTCGTCGGCGAAGGCGGCGAGGATCTTGGCGCGCAGCTCGTGGACGTTGAGGTCGCTGGTGTCCAGCACCAGGTCGGCGTCGGCGCGCAGCTCGCGGAGCAGCGCGCGCTCCAGCGCGATCGACTCGACCACCCCCTCGCCGGCCACCGGGTGCCGCCGCCTGGTCGCCTCGAAGCGGCGGACCAGCACCTCGTCGGAGGCCTCCAGGAACACCATTCGTAGATTGATGCCGTTGGCGCGGAGCTGGTCGAGCGCGCGGGGCAGCTCGGACACGTCGGCGGCGAAGGCGCCGCCGCGGGCGTCCATGACCAGCGCGACGCGGGTGTGGTCGCGGCCGACCACCGCCAGGTCGGCGACCCTGCCGATCAGCGACGGGGGGAGGTTGTCGATCACGAAGTAGCCGAGGTCCTCGAGGACCTTGGCCGCCTCCGACCGGCCGGCCCCCGACAGCCCGGTGATCACGACGAACTCGACCGCCGCGGCGCGCAGCCGGTCCTCGGTCCGCAGATTCTGGGTCATCTCGTCTTCGCCCCCCCGGACGCCTTGTTCTCCCCGTCCACCGGGGGGCTGGGCTTGAGCCCCCCGGACCCCCCGCCGCCGTGCAGATGGTCGTAGACGACCTTAGCAAGTTGCGGGCCGAGGCCGGGGACCTGCTCCAGCTCCTCGAGGCTGGCCTGGGCGGCTTTGCGGGCGGAGCCGAAGTGGCGGACGAGCTGGCGGCGCCTGGTCTCCCCCACCCCGGGGATGCCGTCAAGGACGCTGCGGGTCATGGAGCGGCCGCGGAGCTTGCGGTGGTAGCCGATGGCGAAGCGGTGGGCCTCGTCGCGGACCCGCTGCAGCAGGTACAGGGCCTCGCTGGTGCGGGGGATGACCACCGGGTCGGGCGAGCCGGGCAGGTAGACCTCCTCCATCCGCTTGGCCAACGACACCACCGGCAGCTCCGGGCTGGCCGACGCCCGCACCGCCTCCAGCGCCGCGGCGAGCTGCGGCCGGCCGCCGTCGACCACGATCAGGTTCGGCGGGTAGGCGAACTTGCGCCGCTTGCCCTCGTCATCGAGGGCCGGCTCGCCGCGCTCGCTGGCCAGGCGGGCGAGACGACGGGTGAGGACCTCGTGGAGGGAGGCCACGTCGTCCTGGCCCTCCACGGAGCGGATCTCGAAGCGGCGGTACTCGGACTTGCGCGCCAGGCCGTCCTCGAACACCACCATCGAGCCGACCACCTGGTTGCCCTGGAGGTTGGAGATGTCGTAGCACTCGATCCGCAGCGGCGCCTCCGGCAGGCCCAGCGTCTCCTGCAGCTCCTTCAGCCCGCGGGCGCGGGCGTCGAAGTCGCTGGCCCGCTTGAGCTTGTGGGCGGTGAAGGCCTCGCGGGCGTTGGCGGCGACCGTCTCCAGCAGGGCGCGCTTCTCGCCCCGGCGCGGCACGCGGAAGTCGACCGGGCCGCCGCGGATGCCGGCCAGCCAGGCCCGCAGGGCGCCGGCGCCCTCGGGCTCGACCGGCAGCAGCACCTCGCGGGGCACCTCGTCGGCCCGCTCGCCGTAGAGCTGCTGCACGAAGGTGGCGGCGAGCGCCGGGGTCTGCAGCGCCTCCACCTTGTCGACCACGAACCCTCGCCGGCCGACGACCCGGCCGCGGCGGACGAAGAACACCTGCACGGCGGCTTCCAGGTCGTCCTCGGCGAAGGCGGCGATGTCGAAGTCCTCAGCGGCCGAGGAGACCATCTGCTGGCGCTCCATGGCCTTGCGGACGCTGGCGAGCTGGTCGCGCAGGCGCGCCGCCAGCTCGAAGTTGAGCTGCTCGGCGGCCTCCCGCATCTCGGCCTCCAGGCGCTGGAGGGTGGGCCGGGTGCGGCCCTCCATGAAGACGATGAAGTCCTCGACGATCCGCCGGTGGTCCTCAGGGGAGATGTGGCCGACGCAGGGACCGGAGCACTTGTTGATGTCGTAGAGGATGCACGGCCGGCCGAGCCGCCGCTGCCGCTCGAACACGCCGCCCGAGCAGGTGCGCATCGGGAAGGTCCGCAGCAGCAGGTCGAGGGTCTCGCGGATGGCGTAGGCGTGGGCGTAGGGCCCGAAGTACCTGGTGCCCTTGCGCTTGCGGCCGCGCTCGACCCGGGGCCGCGGGATCTCGTCGCCGATCGGCACCGCCAGCCACGGGTAGGACTTGTCGTCGCGGTAGCGGACGTTGTAGCGCGGCCGGTGCTGCTTGATGAGGTTGTACTCGAGCTGGAGGGCCTCCACCTCGCCGGAGACGAGCATCCACTCCAAGGCCGATGAGGCCTCGACCATCGCCGCCGTGCGCGGGTGGAGGTTGCGCATCGGCTGGAAGTAGCTGGCGGTCCGCTTGCGCAGCGAGATCGCCTTGCCGACATAGATCACCCGCCCGTCCCGGTCGCGGAACAGGTACACGCCGGGACGGTCGGGAATCGCCTCGGGCCTCGGCCTGGGCGTGGTCGCGACGGTCATGCCCCGATTCTAGGCGCGCCCCGGACGAGTCCCCCGGAGCATGACGCGGGCTACGACGAACCGATGAGTCGAATTACGTCGGCCGGGGCCGAACGGTTCGGCGGCGCGGGACGAACGGCCAGATGACGACAGCAAGCAAGCCAGCCAGGCGACACCACGCCTGGCGGACGCGCCGGGCCCGGCGCCTCCCCGTCCAAGCCAGCTCGCACCCCGAGCCGAGGAGGTCCTGCCGTGCCGTTCCTGTCCCCACGCCCCCGTCGCCTCCCAACGAGGTCCGCACGGCGCGATGACAGCCCGGCGCTGACAGGGACCACCCCGCGCCGTCGTGGCGCCGTGCGAACCTCGTTGCAAGTGGTCGGCGTCGGCGCGCTCGGCCTGGCCGTCGGCGTCGGCGCCACCCTGGCCGTCAACGGCCTGCGCGGCGGCGGCGACCCGGTCGCCTCGGTGCAGCGCCTGGACCTGCCTGCCGCCCCGGCGTCGACCGCGGCGGCGGGCGGCAAGGGAGCGGACGAGGCCAAGCCGGTGGTTGCCGGCACCGCCCGGGCCGCGGTCCAGCGGTTCCTGAAGGCGACCGCCCGCGAGGACTTCACCGGCGCCTACCGGCTGCTGGACGACGCCGGCCGCAAGCGCTACCCGTCGGCGGCCCGCTGGACCCGGGCGCAGGCCGACCGCACCGCGATCACCGGCGTGCGGGTCGGCGCCGCGCGGCCCGCCGGCGGACGCGCGATGGACGTCATCGTCCAGCTCACCCACCCGGCCGCCATCGACCCGTTCGCGGGGCTGGTCCCGGCCCGCACCGTCGAGGTGTGGCGGGCCCGCTCCGAGGGCGGCGGCTGGCGCGTGGCGGCCGACCCGGTCTCGGTCCGCGCCGACCTGCCGAGCGACCAGCGCGCCCCCGACGCGGTGACCGCGTGGGTGCAGCGCCTCATTGGCTGCGACCGGCAGGGCGCCGCCGCCCTGCAGGTCGGCGCCGACCTGTACGGGCCGGCCGACCTGGCCGAGGCGCCCTGCAAGCAGCGGGGCCGCTGGACCGTCGGCGCCCCGCGGCGCTTCGACGAGGCGGCCGAGCCGGAGGCCTACGTGGCCGCCTTCGGCCCCGACGTCGGCTCCTGGGCGCGGCTGGTGCCCGTCCAGGGCCCCGGCACCCGCTTCCACGTCGTGGTCGGCCCGCTCGGGGACGCCTGGCGCGTGCTCGGCACCGATCCCGTCCAGCAGCCCAAGTGAGAAGGGAGGATTCCAGGCTCTCGAGCTGTGTCCCATCCGTCCTCCAAAGGAGGAACGTTGTCCAAGTTCCGTAGGCTCATGACGGCCGGGGGCCTTGCCGCCACCCTGGCGCTGGTCGCCGTCATGGGCACCGTGGCGTCGTCCGGAGCGTCCAGCCACCGCGAGGCCCTGCAGATCTCGCAGGACCCTGTGGCCGACAACACCGACACCTACGCCTTCGTCAGCCCCGACAAGCCCGACACGGTCACCCTGGTGGGGAACTGGATTCCCCTCGAGGAGCCGGCCGGCGGCCCGAACTTCCACCAGTTCGGCGACGACGTTCTGTACACCCTGAACGTCGACAACGACGGCGACGCCGTCGACGACATCGTGTGGGAGTTCCGCTTCAGCACCCGCGTCCTCAACCGCAACACCTTCCTCTACAACACCGGCCCGATCAGCTCGCTGAACGACCCGGACTTCAACATCCGCCAGAGCTACTCGGTGGCGAAGGTCGAGAACGGCCGCCGCCAGGTCATCGGCTCCGGGCTTCGCACGCCTCCTGCCAACATCGGTCCCCGCTCGACGCCCAACTACGCGCAGCTCGCCTCCGCCGCCATCGCCAACCTGAGCGACGGCAGCAAGGTGTTCGCCGGTCCCCGCGACGACCCGTTCTTCGTGGACCTCGGCTCGGCGTTCGACCTGCTCGGCCTGCGGCCGTTCAACGGCGCCCACGCCATCCCGCTGCCCCAGGACAAGGGGCACGACGGCGTCAGCGGCTACAACACCCACTCGATCGTCCTGCAGGTCCCCATCAAGAACCTGACCAAGGACAAGAAGGCGCTCACCGGCGCCGACGACCCTGACGCCACCATCGGCGTGTACGCCGCTTCCTGGCGCCGCCAGCTGCGCGTGCTGTCGACCGACGGCGGCAACCAGCTCCACAGCGGCAAGTGGGTCCAGGTCTCGCGCCTGGGCATGCCGCTGGTGAACGAGGTCGTCATCCCGCTCGGCAAGAAGGACCGCTTCAACGCGTCCCAGCCCGCCGACGACGCCCAGTTCGGCAAGTTCGTGCTCGACCCGGAGCCGGCCCGGCTGATCCCGGTGCTGTACCCCGGGGTGAACGTGCCACCGGCGCCGCGCAACGACATCGCCACCATCTTCCTGACCGGCATCCCCGGGCTGAACCAGCCCAAGAACGTGGTGCCGTCGGAGATGATCCGGCTCAACATGGGCATCCCACCGTCCGCCAACCCCAGCCCGCTGGGCGTTCTCGGCGGTGACCTGGCCGGGTTCCCGAACGGCCGCCGGCTCGCCGACGACTCGACCGACATCGAGATCCGCGCGCTGGCCGGGGCGACCCCGTTGACGCCGTGAACACCAACGACACGCCGTTCCTCAGCCAGTTCCCGTACGTGGGTACCCCCCACCAGGGGTACGCCAGCGACCCCCACTACGTCCGTGGTAGCACCACGACTCCGTAGCGAGCCGCTGGAGGGAGGGGCCCGGGCCATCAGAGGTCAAGTCATGCTATAGTGAGCCCATGTCCCGCCAGGCCGCCATCTACGTCCGGATCTCCGAGGACCGGACTGGTGGCGGCCTTGGCGTGGAGCGCCAGGAGGCCGACTGCCGGGCGCTCGCCGAGCGGCTCGGGTGGGAGATCGTAGCGGTCCACTCCGACAACGATGTGTCGGCCTACTCCGGGAAGCCTCGGCCCGGCTACCGGGCGCTGCTGGCCGACCTCCGGTCTGGGATCGCCGACGCGGTGATCACCTGGCACACCGACCGGCTCCACCGCTCCCCTGTCGAGCTGGAGGAGTACATCGCCGTATGTGAGCCCCGAGGGGTCCCTACCCAGACCGTCAAGGCCGGACCCCTGGACTTGGCGTCGGCCTCGGGTCGGATGGTCGCGCGCCAGCTCGGCGCCGTGTCCCGGTTCGAGTCCGAGCATCACTCCGAGAGGACCAAGCGCGCCCGGCTCCAGGCCGCTACCGACGGCCGTTGGTCGGGCGGGCTCCGGCCCTACGGCTACGCCGCCGACGGGATGACGGTGATCGAGGCCGAGGCCGAACAGGTCCGGTGGGCGGCCTCCCAGGTCCTGGCCGGGGTCTCCCTCCGGGCCATCGCCCGGGAGCTGAACACCCGGGGCGCCAGGACCTCCACGGGCGCCTCCTGGACGCCCCGGGCCGTGCGCCTGGTCCTGGAGCGGCCACGCAACGCCGGGCTCATGCAACACCGCGGCGAGATCATCGGCCCGGCCCGCTGGCCGGCGATCCTGGACGAGGACACCTGGCGGGGCGTGGTGGCCACCTTGGGCGACCCCTCGCGCAACACCACCGGCTCCCGAGCCCGGAAGTGGCTCCTTTCCAACCTGGCCATCTGCGGCGTCTGCGGCTCCCCGGTCCGCTCCAACGTGTCGGCCTGGGGGGACCGCCGGGCGCCGGCATACACCTGTCCGGCCGGCCACGTCCGACGCCACGCCACCGAGCTGGACGAGTTCATCGAGGCCGTGGTCCTGGAGCGGCTCGCCCGCCCTGACGCCGCCGACCTTCTGGCGCCCGACCTGGCCTCAGACACCGCCGAGCTGCACGCCCAGGACGGCGCGCTCCGAGCACGCCTGGACGAGCTGGGCCGGCTGTACGGAGACGGCGTGATCGACGCCCGGCAACTGGAGGCCGGGACCGAGCGTATCCGGCACCAGCGGGAGGCGATCACCGACGCCCTGGCTGCAGCCTCCCGGGGGAGCGTCCTGGCCGGCGTTGCCGACGCCGCCGACCCGGCCAAGGTCTGGGAGGGTCTGGACCTCTCCCGGCGTCGGGCGATTGTGGACGTGCTCCTGGAGATCGTCATCCTCCCGGCCCGGCGTGGCGGGGCCAGGCGTCGGGGCGAGTCGGCCTTTGACCCGGCCTCGGTCCAGATCGAGTGGAAGCACGGCTAAGCCGGCTCAGATGCAACTCGTTGCATTTGGTGAGTGTCCTACCGTGTCCCGGGGCCATGCTGCTCCGGCTGATGCGAGCCGGGTATCGGTTCGAGGACATGATGACCGACGTGGCCAGGGGGCGACCGGCCAGCAGCCGTCAGGCGATCAGGGAGCGCAGGACCGGCTGGCCGGTCTGTGGTTGTGCCAGATCGCAGCGGTCAGCGCCAGCAGTCGCTGCAGCAGCCGGACGGTGACGCCCTGGATGGTCCGCCCGCCGTGGCGTTCCAGGTCAAGCTGGCCCTTGAGGGTGTCGTTGACCGACTCGATGAGCTGCCGCAACGGGCGGAACAGCCGCTGGCCGGGGCGGGGTGCCTCGCCCTTGTAGGCCGGGCGCAGCAGGGTCACGCCCTGGGCGGCCAGGATCGCCTCGGTCTCGGCGTCGCGGTAGCCCTTGTCCACCAGCAGGACCTGCCCTGGCCGGGCGTCCAGCAGCCCGGGTTCGACGTCCAACAGCTCGACCAGGACCTCGCTCGGGCCGACCAGGACCACGCTGGCGCCACAGCCGGCGCCCAGGGCCTCCATCGCCAGTCGGGTCTCGCCGAGCCGGCCGGGGGTGGCGATGGCGACCGGGACGCGGCCGGCCGAGACGACCATCATCAGGGTGGTGTGCGCCATCGAGGCGGGCGCTCGGCCATCACGCCACGTCCCCGAAGTGCTCGTGCTGGGCCAGGGTCGCCAGATCGTAGCCGCCGTGGCAGTCCTGCTGGCAGGGCCGGCCCACCAGCGGCGAGGGACCCGGGACGGTCCCCCCTGGCAGCGGTGGCAGTCGCCCGCCGCGCAATGAGCAGTGAACCCCTGGGGCTCGGGAGACGAAGAACAGGTGGACGTCGGGGCTCCTTCCCGATCGCCGACCCCGGGGTGTTCGCGCATCCCCGGGGCGATACGAGGAGGTCTAGGTTGCCACGCCACCTCCCTCCGGTTTGGGTAGGGCGACCCCGGGACCTGGAGGATCGTCGCGGCCAGGCGCAGGTAGCCGAGCACGACCAGTGGCGCCGGCCCTTCCTGGGCCGGCCGGTGGCAGTCGTGCTGGCACGGGGCGCCGTGGGCCTCGGTCGCCGAGATGGCCTGGCCCGGGTGGTCGCCGTCCTGGCGGTGACGCTGCTGGCCGGACTGCTGGTCGGGCGCTTCCTGGTCGCCGGCGGCGACGGTGCCGCACCGCCCCTGACGCCGGCCGCCACCGACACCGCGACCACCGTCGCCAGGCTCCAGGACGAGCTGCGGCGGCGCCCCGACGAGCCCCGCCTGCTGACCCAGCTCGGCGTCGCCTACGTCACCAGGGCGCGGGAGACCGCCGACCCGAGCTTCTACACCAAGGCGGCCGGCGTGCTGGAGCGGGCAGGCAAGCTCGCCCCCCGCGACCCCGCCACCATGACCGCACGCGGCCTGCTGGACCTCGGCCGCCACGACTTCCGCGCCGCCTACGTCTGGGGCACCAGGGCGCTGCGGGCCAACCCCGACGCCACCGAGGCCTACGGGATCGTCTTCGACGCCCTGGTCGAGCTCGGCCGCTACGACGCCGCCGCCACCACCGCCCAGGCGATGGTCGACCGCAAACCGACCCAGGGCAGCCTGGCGCGCGCCTCCTACGCCCGCGAGCTGCTCGGCGACAGCGCCGGCGCGCTGACCGCCATGACCCAGGCGGCCGCCGCCGGCAGCGGCTCCGCCGGCGAGCGCGCCTACGTCCAGACCCTGATCGGCAACCTGCACCTCGGCGCCGGCCGGCTGCCGCAGGCCGAGGGCGCCTACCGCCGGGCGCTGGACGGCCTGCCCGGCTACGCGCTCGCAGAGGTCGGCCTTGCCCAGGTCCGGGCGGCACGCGGCGACCTGGCCGGCGCGGCCGAGCTGCTGGAGCCGGCCGCCACCCGCCTGCCCCTGCCGGCCACCGTCGCGCTGCTCGGCGACGTCCGCGCCGCCCAGGGCGACACCGACGCGGCCGCCGGCCAGTACCAGCTCGTCCGCGCGATCGAGCGGCTCAACCAGGCCAACGGCGTC
>WNGA01014310.1_pt1 | contig 16145 bp, 16 predicted proteins | sample 5400061 | NCBI WGS metagenome assembly WNGA01 (sample SAMN13153366, study PRJNA577476) | soil metagenome | isolation source: 100 cm soil or saprolite under grassland replicate 2 | place: USA:California | collected 2016-06-15 | reverse complement strand
TCGATCAGCAGCTCGACCAGCTGGCGGCGCTGCTGGAAGTCGGCCCGGTCAAGGCCGACCCGGAGCTGCTCCAACACCGCCGTCATCGACTGGGCGGTCGCGCTCAGCCCGACCAGCCGCTCCCCCTGGGCCGCCACCTCCCGCTCGCGCGCCAGCAGGTCTGCTTCCTGCTGGCCAAGGGTCCGGTCCTGGCGTTGGAAGGCGGCCAGGTCGATCACCTCGGCCAGGTACGCCTCGAGCAGGCGCTGGCGCTGGCGTGCCACGCTGGTCAGCACGCCGCGGAGGGTCGCCTGCCGCCGGCGGAGCTCCTGGGGCACCCAGGCGCCGCTGTGGGCGCGCTCCAATGCCTGGGCGACCAGCTCCGGGTGCTGCAGGACCGCGCGCAGGTCCGCCCAGACGAGCTCGTCCAGCTGGGTGGCTGGGATGAACCGCGCCGTGCAGGGGCTGGCGCGGCCGGAGGCCACCTTGGCCTGCTTGCCCAGGCAGCGGTAATAGCGATACCGGGTGTCGGTGGCGGTGCGGGTGACCCCGCTGCAGCTCAGCCGGCAGATCCCGCAGCTGACCAGCCCGCGCAGCAGGTAGGGGTGAGTGGTGCTACGCCGGGCGCTCTGCTGGTTGGTGGCTAGTCGCCGCTGGACCAGGTCGAACTGCTCAGTCGCCACCAGCGCAGGGACTGGGACGATGATCCACTCCTGGGGTGGATGCGCCCGGGTGCTCACGCCCCGGCCGACCGGCTCCAGCGCCGACTTGCGCCGCCGGGCCGGGGTGGTCCGCAGTCGGCCACTGGCGCCTGGCCCTTGTAGGCCGGGTTGGTCAACAGCTGCCGGACGGTCGACGCCCGCCAGATCGGCTTGCCGGTCGGGGTCGCCACCCGCCGGGCCGTGAGCCCTGCCGCCAAGGCATGCAGGGTCACCCACCGGCCGCGTAGGCGGCGAACAGCTCCTGGACCACCACGGCGGCGACCGGGTCGATCTGGAGCGCGGCTGGGTCACGGGGCCGCTCGGGATGCAGCCGATACCCATAGGGTGCCCGTGTCCAGGGCAGCAGCTGCCCGCTGCGCAGCTTGGCTAGCCGCCCGCGCCGCATCCGGTCGGCGATCAGGGTCCGCTCGTACTCGGCGACCGCGCCGCGGATCTGAGTCACCAGCTGCTCGTGCGGGTCGTCGCTGAGCGGCCGGTCACAGAACACCACTCGCACGCCGCGGCGCTCCAGTTCCTCCAGCACCACCATCTGGTGCACGAAGTTGCGGGCAAGCCGGTCCGGCGCGGTGACCAGGACCACGTCGAAGGCTGCCCGCGCCGCGTGGTCACGAAGCGCGTCCAGGCCGGGACGGTCCAGCTTGGCGCCGCTGTGGCCGTCGTCGCGGAAGATGTGCTCCTCGCGGACGGTCCACCCGGCGTGGTTCGCGACCCAGGCGCGCAGCTGGGTGACTTGCTGCTCGATGGTTTGGGCCTGCTGCTGCCGGTCGGTGGACACGCGCACGTACAACGCCGCTTGCATCTGCGGCTCCTTCCAGATCGGTCGCTGACGTCGCCGTCCAGTCCAGGAGCAGCTGGTAGGCGTGATCCCACCGGTCCTGCCCGTCCGGCTGCTCGCTGGTCTCCCGTCGGACCTGCCAGGTGCGCCGCATGGCTGCCCTCCCGCTGCTGGCAACTCAGTCAGAAGGGCTACACCTACCGATCGCGCCGCAGCCGCAAAGGCCGCCGCCACCACACCAGCCGTAGCTGGACGTAGCGGGTCCAGCAGAACTTGTCACTTGCGATCAAACCATTGAGCACACCGTCCGGTTCGCCAAGCAGACCCTGGGCTGGACGACTCCACGGCCGCGCCATCCCGAACAGGCCGACCGGTGGACCTGGCTGGTGCTGGCCACCTATGCCCAGCTGCGCCTGGCCCGCCAGGTCGCCGGCGATCAGCGGCTGCCATGGGAGCGGCCCCGGCCGCCCAACCGGCTGTCACCGGTGCGGGTGCGCCGCGGCTTTCCGCAGCTTCTCGCTACGCTCGGCTCGCCGGCCGCCACGCCGAAACCCTCCGGTCGCTCTCCAGGCCGGCCCAGGGCCGGCCCTCTGGGCCCGCGACCCGCTATCCGGCCATCAAGAAGCCCGCCAAGAGGCCCAGGAAGAAGCCGCCCACGACGGCGAAGGCCGCCTGACCAGCCCAGCCCACCCTCCATGGCCGCCGACCCTGGTCGACGGCCAGCCAGCGTGCCCGAAGGGTTAAATCACAAGCTAAGGTAGTAGGCCTCGGCGGCGGTCGGAAGCCTTCAGCGGATCCTCGGCGAACTCCCTTGCCCATGCGTTGGCGGTCACCCCGCACCGCCACCCGGCAACTCCGGTCACCCCGACGCGAAGTTGTCCTCGGCGCAAAGCTGCTGGTGAGCTGGTATCTCCAGCGGTGCGCCCAGGCTGGCCGGTGGGTGCTCCTTGCCCGTCGTCGTCGCCCTGGGCCGAAGGGATCGCGGCCCTAAGGCGCTGGTCAGGGTGGATTTGCCGATCGTCGTCCCAGGCGGGACCGTTATCGGATGGGGCAAACCCACGACCAGCACAAACGCCGCGTCGGCTGGTCCTTTCGGGCGGATTTCGCGTCGACGGTGGCCGCGATCGGCGCCTGGAGGAGCGCGCCGGTGCGCTTGGGTTCGACGAGCTTGGCGCCTACTTGCAGGCCCGCTGCGACGCCGGCCACAGCGTTCCCCGGATCGCGGCGGAACTGGGGGTCAGCGACTGGCAGGTGCAGGCGGCCCTGTCGCGACTGGCGGTGCGGCTGGCGCCGCGCCCGCAGCGGCTGGCGGCGCAGCGGCGGCGCTACACCGAGGAGCGGATCGCCGCCCGCGTGGCCGTGCTGGGCTTCGCCGACGTGGAGGCCTACCTGGCGGATCGGGTGGTGGCGCGGGGGTGGCTGCTGGCGGAGGTGACGGCGGAGCTGGGCGCGCATCGAATGACAGTGCGGCGGTTGCTGGACCGCCACGGCATCCGTCGGGTGCGGCACACCCCCGCCGAGCGGGCGGCGTCCGATGCCGGGCATCGGATGCAGGCGGTGGGGTGGCAGGCGCGGCGGTCGGCGCGGCTGGCGAAGCTGGGCTATGCGGATCTGGCCGGCTACCTCACGGCACGCCATGTCGACCAGGGGTGGTCGATCAAGCGGATGCGGGCCGAGCTTGGGGTCGGCCGCGGGTGGCTGGTGGGGTGGGGGAGCTGGCCCGGCTGGGGCTGCGACCCTGACCGGCCGGGCCCGACTCGCTGATGGGGCTCGCGGCGGCCCGCAACGCTGCCGCGGCCTAGTAGTGCTCTGTCAGGTCGGGGAACGGCCCGATGCGCAGGTCGCGGCCGGGTCGTCAGGGGTCGTCGGCTTCGTCTGCCTCAGCGTGGCGGCGAGGGAATTGGCGTCGCCTAGACTGGTGGCGATGCCCACCCAACCCGATGCAGTCAGCCACTGGCCCGAGCACCTTCCGGTCGGGGCGGTGCGGGTCGGGCGAACCAGCGCGCACTACGACCAGACCGTCCAGTTCTACCGCGACCTTGTCGGGCTGCCGGTGCTGGAGAGCTTCGAGGGAAGCTACGGGGAGGACGGCACGATCTTCGGCCTCCCCGATACCGCTTCGCACCTGGAGATCGTCCGCTCCACTGAGCCGGCTGTCCCAGTCGATCGTATCGATATGCTGGTGTTCTATTTGCCTGACGCGGCGGCCCGGGAGCGTCTGGTCGCCAGGATGGCAGCCGCCGGCCTGGAGCCTTCCTCGCAGCACCCCTACTGGCAGGCGAACGGGGGCGTGACCTACCGGGATCCGGATGGGCGGGAGGTCGTGTTCGTGTCGTGGGTCTATGGGGTGGACCGGACCTGACAGAGCACTACTAGTACTCCAACCGGAGATCGTGACCTGGCTGGTGGGAGCGGCGCGGAGCCGGCCAGCATGCAGGGCGGCCACCGTTGATGATCCGGTGATGTTGGTGTTGGCCGGGCTGCTCAGGAATACCACCGCGGCGGCCACGTCTTCGGGCACGCTCAGCCGACCCGACGGGGTCCGCTCCCGGACCTGTTCGCGGACCTCATCGGGGAACCTAGCCAAGTTGTCCTCGGTCACAGTGAACCCGGGGGCCACCACGTTGGTCAGGATGCCTGGCTCCGCCCCTCCCACTTGAGCGCGGCCATCAGACCCTCCAGACCGGCCTTCGCCGCCGCGTACGCGGCGGCGAAGGCCCTCCCCTGTCGGGTTACCCCGGTGGAGATGAGCACGATTCGGCCATGGCCCGATTGGGCCAGCAGCGGCCACGCTGCCCTGACGGTGGCCGCCGTGCCCTCAAGGTTCGCCCGTAGGGCCGTCTGCCATACGACCGGATCCGATTCGACCAGCGGGCCCGCGGCATCGGTGGGCCACCGCACCGCATTGGCCACCAACACGTCCAGCCCACCGTGTCGCGAGGCGGCTTCGCTCACGGCACGCTCGATGGAGGAGTGATCGGTGAGGTCCATCGGCACCGCTGCCGCACTGCCCCCTCCCGATTCGACCTCCTTCACGATGGACGACGCAGCCTCCTCGTCAGAGACATAGGTCAGGGTGGCGCGCGCACCCTCGGCCGCATACGCGCGCACGATGGCCCGACCCATCCCCCCTGAGCCGCCGGTGACGAGCACACCAAGATCCTGAAGATCGAGGTCCATGAGTTCCCCCTTCCGTGCTGTCGGCGCTATGACGTGGTCGGTTTGTCATCCTTGCTTCGCCTGGGTCAGCGCCTCGTCCCGGGTGATCTCCCTGCCGTGGATCAGGCGCGTGTGCACTTGCATCGCCTCGATCACTTGGTTCTCCTCGCCTTGGGTCACCCAACCGCATGCGCACTCCACCCGGATGCTGATGGCTCTACCCTCCTGGCTCATCGGGTTGTCCCCTGGGAACGCTTCGGATGCTTGTCCCGTGAGGACTGAGGTGAGACGGCGTCCCAGGGGCCGGCCCGGGAGGCCCGACGCCCACAAGGGTGTCGTGCTGTGAGGACTGGTCCATCAGCACGGCGCCGCGCCTGACCGTCTGTGTCATCACCCGACCGAAGGAGGCATGGTGCTGGCAGTTGGCATCGACTGGGCCGAGGAGTTCCACCTCGTCGCCCTCGCACGGCCGGGTGAGGGGTGATCGAGGTCATCCGGGTCGAGCACACCCCGACCGCGGTCCAGGCGCTGTTGGCCCACATCACCACCCTGGAGCCCGACCCAGCCGAGGTCCGGGTCGTCATCGAGACCCGCCACGGGCTGCTGGTCGAGCGACTGGTCGACGCCGGGTTCACGGTGCTGGCCTGTAACCCTGGCCTGTAACCCTGACCTGCTCGCCCGCTGCCGCGGCCCCGCCCGCAAGAAGGACGACGCCGCCGACGCCCGCCTGGCCTGCCTGCTGGCCTTGGACCGCCACGCGGGCCTGCGCCCGCTCATCCCCCACGGCGAGCTGGCCGGGGAACTGCGCGCGATCGCCCGCGACGACGACCGCGCCGCCCGCGACCAGCGCCGCCTGCTCAACCGGCTGCGCCAAGACCTCATCGCCACGTTCCCGGCCGCGCTGGTCATCGCCGGCGACGACCTGGGCGCCCCGACCATGCTGCGGCTGCTGGAGCGCTGGCCAACCCACCAGGCGCTCGCGCACGCCTCCCGAGCCGAGCTGGTGGCCTTCGCCCGGGCCAGCCACCACGGCTGGCCCGAACGCCTGGCCGACAAGATCACCCAGGCGCTGGCCGGCGACCACTTCACCCCACGCGACTACCTGGTCCGCGCCAAGGCCGACACCATCCGCCTGGCCGCCGTCCAGCTGCTGGCCATCGGCGCCCAACGGCGGGCCTGGGAGCGGCGTATGGGCCAGCTGCTGCTGGGCGCGGCCCGACACGGCCGCGCCCGCCAGCCACAGGAGAACCAGCCGGGGCAGGCGGTCCCTGGCGGCAAGGTCTACCTCAGCTTCCCAGGGCTTGGTGACCGCCTCGCCGCCAGGGTCGCCGGCGAGATCGGCGACCATCCCCAACAATTCGGGTCGCCGAACGCGCTGGCATGCTACGCCGGCAAGCCCCCCGTCACCCGCCGCTCCGGCAAGCGCGAGCTGGTCGTGGCGACCCGCCTGGCCTGCAACCGCTACCTGGCCGACGCCGTCCAGCAGTGTTGGCAACCGCTGGCTGGAGATCCTGTGGCACTGCCTGATGCACGGGGAGCGCTACGACGAGGCCACCCACCTCGCCAACCGCAACCGCGCCCTCGGCCGAGCAGCCTGAGACCATGGTTGACAAAGGGTGTCTCACGCGTATCCCCCGATCCGGTTCGCTCATCGGTATCGCCTCGTCGCTTCGAGGCTAGGAGAGGACACCCGAGCCGCAATCCTCGAAATGCCGCAGCATTAATGCGCGACTACGCAGGAGGACGGGGCCGCAGCGCGCCGGGCTCAGCCCTCTTCAGCGCTTGAGGCCGAGAGCTTGTGCGAGAGTTCCGTGCGGGACCGGACGCCGAGCTTGCGATAGGTGCGCCGGAGGTTCGACTCGATGGTGGCCACGCTCAGGAACAGCCGCGCCGCCACCTCGCGATTGGTCAAGCCCGTGGCCACCAGCTCGGCAACGCGCTGCTCCGTCTCGGAGAGTGTGGACAGGCTGGGCGCTCGGCCGCCGACGCGTCCGAGCTCAGACATGGTCCTGCCAGACCAGGCCCGGGCGCCGAGACGCTCGAAGATCCGAGCCGCGCGGTTCAGCGAGTCCCTGGCGGGCCCCCACTTCTTCCCTCGCCGCAGCGCGACGCCCCTGGCCAGGTAGGTTCGCCCGAGCTCCAGCGGCTGCCCCAGGTTCTGCTGGTGCTCGATCGCGCGATCGAACTGCGTCACCGCGCCCTCCAGCGCTCGCCGGGACGCAAGCGCGAGACCCCTGCACCGTGCGGCACCCCCCAGCGCCCACGAACGCCCCAGCCTCCGGGCCCGCCGCTCGAACGGGGACAAGAGGGCTTCGGCCTTCCCGACTTCCTCCAATCCAATCAGCGCCTCGACCTCATCGGGGAGGAACCGAAGGGTGCCGGGATCCGCGGGGCCGCGCTCCTGTATCGCGTCGACAAGGTCCGACAGCCATCCGTGGGCCGCTCCAGCATCCCCCCGCGACAGCTCGGTGAAGCCGAGCACCGACCGGGCCAACTCCTGGAGCTGGACCGACCCCGTGTGCCCGGCCAGGAGCAGGCTCTGCTTGCCCAGCGCAGCGGCGCGGTCGACCTCGCCGGTCAAGCTCTCCACCAGCGCCTGGGCGCAAAGGGCGAACGCAAGGTACGGCCGCTGTTCGGCCCACTCCGCGACGACGTGGGCCTCCTCGGCCAGTCGGGCCGCACGCGCCCACTCGCCCGCCCAACTGTCGATCTGACTGAGGATGGACAACAGGACCGACAGCGAGCTCTCATCCCCCGTCTCCCGCGCCCGGCGTTCCAGCTCGCGCAGTCGGTCCCGCGCGCCCGTGAGGTCATCGGACCACATCAGCATGCACGCCTCGAAGAAGGGGGGACTCCGCAGCGGTCGCAGGGGTAAGCCCTCGCCCTGCAGCGACTTGGCCCGCTCAAGCCTGTCGGTGGGGAAGCCCTTACCGGAGAGGAACTCGTAGAACCCCAGCACGGCGAGCGACTCGGCGATGATCGTCCTGGCCCCGGAACGCTCCGCCAGCTGCACGGCGCGGCGGACCCGGGCGGTCGCGGATCGATGGTGACCCGAGACCTCGGCCGCCACCGCCAGCTCAAGGTTGATGCTGGCCTGGAGGGACGGATCCTCCCTCGCCTCCCGAAGGGCCCGCTCGGCCAGGGCTACCGCCGACGAGGCGTCGCGGCGGTGATAGTGGACCCGGCTGAGGTACAGCAGCGCCTCCGCCCGCATCGGTCCGGTGGAGGCCACCGCCGCCTCCTGGAGAAGCTCCTCGGCCCGCTCGACCTGCGCCGACTCAAACGCGTAGCGCCCGGCATGGGCCGTCCGCCGGTTGCGCGCATCGACCCGCTCGGCAGGCGTCAGCGCCCTGGAGAGCTCGGCGAGCTGGGCGGCGGCGTCCGGAGCCCCGTGGGACCGGGCCCGCTGGGCCGCGTCTTCCAGCAACTGCGCCACCGGCTCGTCCGGCCCCTCCGCCGCCAGGGCCAGGTGTCGGGCCCGTTCCTCGCGGTCGGAGGCCACCTCGGCGAGCAGCCGATGCGCCCGCCGGCGCTCCTCCGGTGCCGACCCCGAGTACAGGGCCGTGCCGAGCAGCGGGTTGGAGAACCGGATGCGATCCCGCGAGATCTCGATCACGTCGGCCTGCACCGCGGCCTGCACACTGTCGCCGAACCCCGGCGGATCCCCCAGCGCCCGCGAGATCGACGTCAGCGTCGGCTGCGGCGAGGCCGAGACGAAAAGGAGCACCTCGCGGACCGAGCTGGACAGCAGGGCGAGCCGTTCGCTCAACAACTCCGCCAGTCGTTCCGGTATCTGGAGGGCCTGCCCGGGCTGGACATCGACCCCGCGCCTCACCAGGGCGCGCGCCAGCTCCAGAGCCAGGAACGGATTCCCGCCCGATGCCTCGTGGATCCGCACCAGCGCCCAGTGGGGCAATCCCGTCCCGAGCCTGGAGAGAAGGATCCGTCGGAGCACCTCCAGGCCGAGTGGGCGGACCGGCACACGGTGAACCCGCTCCTCCGGCCAGCTCCCGTCCAGACCGAGGGGGCTTGGGACCTCCGCATCCGGAGCGACTCGCAGGGCAACCACCACCCCGACCGGGACGCGCTCCAGCCGCCGGAGCGCGAACCCGAGCACGCGGGCCGAGGGCGCGTCCAGCCACTGCACGTCATCTACCCCGACGAGCAACGGTGCGGATCCGGCCAAGGCAAGCAGGCTGCCGTGGAACCCGAACGCGACGGCCCTCGGCTCCGGGATCCCCTCGCGGTCGCCTCGCAGCAGGGCCGCTTCCAGCGCCGTCCGCTGCGGGGCCGGTAGGGAGACCACGGCCTGGTCGAAGCCGTCTCGCAACAGGTCGGCCACGGCGGCGAAGGCCAGCGTCGCCTCCGACTCCACGGGTCGTGCCGAGAGCACCCGGAATCCGCGCTCTTGGGCCCGGGAGAGGACCGCCCCCCACAGCGTCGTCTTGCCGATCCCCTCCTCCCCGGTGAGGACGACGGCCACGGGATCGGTGATCCCGGGTTCGAGCACGCGAGCGGCGAGGGTCAGCTCCAACTCGCGGCCCCAGACCGCCTGAGCCATGGCGCTTCCTCCCAGGGGCCCATTATGGCCCCCGAGGCCGACAGCTGGTGCCCCGGCACGCACGCTCGGCGGCGTAGCACTGGGGGCGCGAGCACCAGGGGCGATGTGTCCAGGCGAGGAGTGCGTCGAGGTCGCCGCGGTTGGACCTGCACTCGAACCGACGGGCGATGCACTCGTGGTGGCCTTGGAAGGCCAGGGATGCCATCCGAGGAGGGCGGCGAGGTGAGGGCGTGTCCAACTGGGCTTCGTCGGCCAGGGGGACACCGACGAACTCATCCGCCTGCTGGCGGCCGACGTGGTCGCCTACGCCGACGGCGGCGGGAAGACCCAGACGTTCCTGCGTCCGATGTACGGCCGCGGGCGGATCGCTCGGCTAATGCTCCGGTTCGGAACGTGGCTTGAGCTCCTGGGCGCCGAGGGGATGCGGTTGGCCGAGGTCAACGGGCAACCCGGGGCGGTGTTCCTCGGCCACGATGGGCGGCTCGTCCTGGTCGTCTCGCTCGACATCGCCGAGGGACTGGTCCAGACCATCCGCGCATCAGCAATCCGGACAAGCTGCGTCACCTCGACACGAGGGCCGGTCGCCCTGGCCGCTTGATCGCTGAGCTCCAGTTCGACGTTCCCCGGCAGCTGCAGGAACGCTCGTCGGGGATTGGCGGCGACGAAGGGAAGGTCCTGCATTGTCTGGGAGATCAGACACAAGAAGGAAGGAGGATGTCATGAAGATATTCGTCGCGGGAGCAACCGGGGCGGTGGGCCGGCGGCTCGTTCCCCTGCTGGTCCAGCGTGGCCAGGTGGTTCGGAACCACCACACGGCCGGGAAGGAGGACGCCCTGCGTGCCGCCGCAGCACGTCCAGTGGTGATGGACGCCTGGACCGGGACGCCGTCCGGAAGGCCCTCGTCCAGGCCGACCCCGAGGGGCCGACCCCGAGGTGGTGGTCGACGAGCTGACCGCCCTGGCTGGGTTCACCGACTTCCGGAAGCTCGACGAGGGCTTCGCAGCGACGAACCGGCTTCGGACCGAGGGAACCGATCACCTGCTCGAGGGCATTCGAGGGCTCCCCGTTCGTCGGATCGTGGCCCAGTCCTACGCCGGCCGGGCTTCTACGCCCGAACCGGCGGGCCGGTCAAGACCGAGCAGGACCCTTCGACCCGGATCCCCCCGCCGCCTTGCGGCGGACCGTGGAGGCCATGCGATACCTGGAGTGAGCCGTCCTCGGGGCCGAGGGCGTCCAAGGCATCGTCCAGCGGTACGGGTCCCTCTACGGCTCGGGCACCTCGCTCGGCGAGGGCGGCGTCCAGCTCGAGGGCGTCCGGTGCCGCCGATTCCCCATCGTCGGCGAGGGCACGGGGGTGTCGTCGTTCGTCCACATCGACGACGCGGCCGCCGCAACGGCTGCGGCCGTCCAGAGCGAGAGCGACAGGATGGGCGTCTACAACATCGTCGACGACGAGCCTGCGCCGGTGGCCGAGTGGCTGCCGGCCCTGGCCGCTGCGATCGGGCCAAGCCTCCCCGGCGCGTGCCCGCGTGGCTGGCTCGCCTGTTCGTGGGAGAACACGGGGTGGTCATGACGACCGAGTCCCGTGGCGCCTCCAACGCCAAGGCCAAGCGGGACCTCGGGTGGCGGCCGTCCTACCCGAGCTGGTGGACCGGCTTCAGAGTGGGTCTGGGGAGTTCCGCGGCCACCAGGGCGGCCTGAGGACCAACGGGCCTGTCGCCTGACGAAAACGACAGGGTTGGCAAGCGCGTCGGAGCCCGGCTTCAGTCAGGCTCCGAGCTGTCCCGGGTCGAGGAGGGAGTTACGCGGCAGCCGCCGCAAGCAAGGGCCGAGGGACCTTCGTCCACTCTGACATGTGGGCTCTTACTCTGGCCGCCTGACGCCCCTAAACACACGGATTCCAACGTTTGCGGCAGACCCCTCCTCGCCTAGCGTTGAAGTCGTTACCGCGACGGATCCAGCAGGAGAACAAGGAGGGCGAAGACATGTCCGCACAGCCTCGATGGGAACCCACCCAACCCACGCCACGCCCGGTGTCGGCGAGCGGCCCGAGGACCGACCCGGACCGCAACCCCGCCCGGGTCCTGTCCGCGATCGCCCTGGCCAGCATCGCCACCGGCGCGATCAACCTCGCCGCGGCGGCGACCGTCGGACGCGACAGCAGCACCCAGACCCTGGCGTTCTTCGTGGCGGTCGCCGCGGCGCAGCTGGCGTGGGGTGCGGTCGCCCTGACCCGGGCGCCCCGCTGGTGGCTGGCGCTCGGCGCCATGGGCAACCTGGTGGTGGCGGCCACCTGGGTGGTGTCCAGGACGGTCGGCCTTCCCGTGGGCGAGTACGCCGGCATCACGCTGCCCGTCGGGTTCCCCGACCTTCTGGCCACGGCCCTGGAGGCGGTGACCGTCGTCGGCGCGGCAGCGCTGCTGGTCCGGGGGCGGGCTCCGGCGCGATCGCCGGCGCGTTCCCCGGGCGCCACCGTCGCGGCCGCGGTGGTGGTCGGCGCGCTGGCCCTGGGCGGCGTGCTGGCACAGGCCGGCGCGATCGGCTCGTCGCCGGGCGGGTCCGATCGGACCGGAGGAGGCGGCGTGAACGGCCCGTACGCCCCCGGCGGTGGGGGCGGCACCCCGGGCGGCGGCTCCTCCGGGGGCGGCTACTCGGGCGGCGGCTACTGAGGAGCGTCGCCAGGCGCGGCTGCTCGGGGAGGTCGGTGAGGCCCTGGTGGGCCTCGCCGATCTCCGTGAATAGGCCCACAGGGCCGTGCTTCCCGAGGAGGGGGCCCCATGCACAGCGTGGCCGTTCCGACCGACCCCCAGCCATCCGACGCGGGCGTGACCGGGGCCTCCACGCCACCGATCGGCCGCTACCGGCGCGTGCCGGTGGAGGTCCACGAGGCCGACCCGGACGCCCCCGAGGTCGCCAGGCGCCTGATCGCGCTCATCGCGACCCGGTGGCCGGGCACCCCGGCCGAGCACATTGGCAGCTCGGCGGTGCCCGGCCTGGCCGGCAAGGGCACCATCGACCTGCTCCTGGCCGCCCAGCCGGCCCAGATCCCGGCCATCACCGAGGCCCTGTTCGCGCTCGGCTTCCAGCCCCAGGTCCCCGCGGCGTTCCCGGCCACCCGGCCGATGCTGTGGGGCGCGTTCCGCCATGGACCCACCGAGTACCGGGTCCACGTGCACGTGGTGCCGGCCGGCAGCCCGGAGGTCGCCGCCATGCGCGGCTTCCGGGACGCCTTGCGCGCCGACCCGCGCCTGCGCCGCCGCTACGCCGCCCTCAAGCGGGCCATCGTGGAGAGCGGCCCGGTTGACCCGGTGACCTTCACCAAGGCCAAGCACGACTGGATCGTCACCGCCCTCGCCCAGCTTGGCCTGGCCAGCCACCCGCCGAGCCGCCTCTACCAGGACGACCCGGACCTAGACAGGCCCCACCGACTGGCCAAATGACCCATCCACCCTCGCTGCTAGCCCAGCTATTTCGCGTAGGCGCTGAGCAGGCCGGAGCCAGGTAGCAAGGGACCCTCCCGACCAGGGAGGATGGGCTGTCTGACGGTCGCAACCACCCACCAGGAGGGTCACCCTGCCGGTGCAGGCTGCCAACACCCGTCCACGATTCGAAGTCGTCGCCGACGGCCAGGGCGTCTGCAGCCACGTCGGTGCTGGGCTGCTTGGTGAGCTGTCAGAGCGGCTGGGGCTGACCGGTGAGCTTGGCCGCCGCGCCAACCTCGGCATGCGTACTGGCGCTCATGACCGCGGTCAGGTGCTGCGCGACCTGGTGGTCATGCTCGCCGACGGTGGCGACTGCATCAGCGACCTGGCCAGCCTGCGGAACCAGCCGGAGCTGTTCGGCCAGGTCGTCTCCACGCCGACCGCCTGGCGCATCCTGGCCGAGGAGCTGCCCGCCGATCCGCGTGGGATCAGCGGGCTGTGGTCGGCGCTGGCCAGGGTCCGCGAGCGCGCCTGGGCACTGGTAGCGGCCCCAGCGGGGCCGCTGATCCTGGACATGGACGCGATCCTTGTCGAGGCGCACTCCGACAAGCAGGGCGCGGCGCCGACCTACAAGCATGGCTACGGGTTTCACCCGCTTGGTTGCTGGCTGGACCGCGGCGATGGCACCGGGAGGCGCTGGCCATGATCCTGCGGCCCGGCGATGCCGGGTCCGCAGCCGACCATGTGAAGGTGCTGGCGATGGCGCTGCTGGCCCTGCCCAAGCCAGCCCGCGGGCGGCCGATCCTGGTCCGCGCCGACTCCGCCGACGCCACCCACGCCTTCGTCGACGAACTCGTCCGCCGCAACCTTAGGTTCCCGATCGGGTTCGACTGCGACCAGCGTGTCCAACAGGCGATCCTGGATCTGCCCGAGCCGGCATGGCAGCCCGCCGTGGACCCCGACGGCCGACCCCGCCGGGGTGCCTGGGCCGCCGAGCTGGCCACGCTGGATCTTGCCAGTGCCGGCTGGCCACCGCCCACGTGGAGGACCGCATCCGCAGCGCCAAGGCCACCGGCCTGCGGAACCTGCCGTTCTGGGGCTTTGCCGCCAACGACGCCTGGCTGAGCCTGGTCTGTATCGCCCGGACCCTGGTCTGCTGGGCGCAGGCGCTGCTGCTGGACGGCGACTGCAAGCTCGCCGAGCCCAAGACCCTCAGGTTCCGGCTGTGGCACGTCGCCGGCCGGATCGTCCGCCACGCCCGCCGCGTCATCGTCCGCATCGACCGCACCTGGCCCTGGGCCACCGACCTGGTGACGGCGTTCGCCAGGCTGCGTGCCCTGCCCGCCCGCTGCTAACGCCGGAGCAGGCAACATTGCCTGGTTGCGAGTTCGCCTCCGCTACGCCGTGACCAGCGGAAACGCGAGATCGAAGGGAACAGTGGAAGAACCCGCAGTCCGCAAGCCCGCCCGTAGGTCGCTGATCGAAGGTGGGCGCCACGGCGTCAGGTGCTCGAACGTCTCAGCTCCCAGCACCGGGATCCTTCGTTTGCCGTCTGTTCGCTGCGTAGTCCGCGAAGCCTGGATAGCGCCGGGTCTGAATCGTCGTAGACACGGGTCGCGCTCGTCGCCGGTCAGTTCGCGGACCTCACTCGGTGGGTCTCGGTTCCTCGTTCGACGGTGCCGTCGAACACCGCGTGACCGAGTCGTAAAGGCGCGCCGCCGCCTCATGTGACACCTCGGCACGTTCCCGCTTGTCGCCCAGCCCGACAGCAAGATTCACACCCATCGGCACCAGCACCTGCGCAACCGGGTCGTCGAACTCCACGAAGTGCTCGGCCAACTCCAGCGTGATGTAGCCGTGCACGAAGCTCCACAACTGAGCAGCGAGAACCTCGGGTTCCTGTTGCCGGACCCGGCCGGACCTCATGAGGCGTTCGCACGCTTCGGTGATGTGAACGTAGGCGCCTCGGAAGGCCGGCGAACGTCCACTCAAACGAACGTCGGAATCCGACAGCGGTCGGTAGGTCGCGCGACGCGTGGACAGTCCGAACATCAAGTCGTACAGGTGGGGGTTCTCGCGGGCGACCCGCCGACACGTCAACGCCAGCGCAAACAGATCCGCGATCGGATCCTCCGTCACCGGCACCTGCGAAAACGCTCTGTCGAGCTCCTTGAATCCTTGGTCGACAACGGCGCGGATCAGCTCGGCGATCCCACCGAAGTGGCTGTAGACCACCATCGTCGACAGCCCGCTTGCAGACGCCACCGCACGCGCCTTGATGGCGGAAGGTCCCTGCTCCGCCAGCAGCCTGATCGTGGCTTGAACGACCCGCTCCGGCACAGCATCGGGTCTCGGATCCCCTGCCGTGTCTCCCATGTTTCCACCTGCCTCCACAGCTACCTCCGTCCCCGAGGGTGCAGGCCCGTTCGAGTGGCGCTTGACACCCGCTCGATAACTTGGTTATCCTACCACCTGTAACTTCGTTATGGCAGCGGCGACCGAGGAAGGAGAGAACCCATGGCACACGAAGACAAGGGCTACCTCGAGGTCGAGGACCGCGGAGCCGTCCTGATCGTCCGGGTCGACGGCGGCCCTCACAGCTTGTTCGGCCTCGACATCGCCAACCAGCTAGAGGAGTTGGTGGACCGGGTCGACCGCGACCCAAGCGTCCATGCCGTCGTCTTCACAGGGGCGCATCCCGAGCGGTTCGTCAGCCATGCTGACGTCCGATGGCTGCAAGAAGGGGGCGCCGCGGTCCCGTCGCTCGGCCGACGCGGCGCCTCCGCCGTCGTTCGGGTGGCCAGAAGCGCGGACCGAGCCCGTGTCCTGGAGCCCATGGTGCGCAGGACCCCGCTGTGGGGAGCCGTCGAGCTCGACCGACTGCACGCCACGTTTCTGCGGATGAACGGCAGCGGCGTCATCTTCGTTGCCGCCCTCAACGGTTCGGCGCTGGGTCTCGGCGCGGAGTTCGCCTGGGCGTGCGATCTGCGCGTCATGGCTGACGGAGACTTCTTCATCGGCCAGCCGGAAGTGCTCCTCGGAATCATGCCAGGCGGTGGCGGCACCCAGCGACTGACCCGCCTCATCGGCACCCACCGATCCTTGGTTGCCATCCTCGAAGGCAAGCCGTTCACGCCCGCGGAGGCGCTGGCCAACGGGGCCGTCGACGAGGTCGTCCCGCCGGACGAGGTCGTGGCGAGGGCGACCGAACTTGCAGCACACTTCGGCTCGCGGTCAAAGGGGGCAGTCGCGGCGATCAAGAAGGCGGTGTACTTCGGCGGCTCGAAGTCGCTCTCGGAAGGCTTGCACGTCGAGCGCATCGAGTTCCTCATGGCAGATCAGTCGAAAGACGGCCAGGAGCTGATGATCGACTACCTCGCGGCGACAGACTCCACCGGGGAGCTGCCCCTCTACAACCCAGACACGTACGCGCAAGCGCTCGGAGCGGGCCGTGTGCCTGGCCGCCACTCAACGACGGGGTGAGCCGGCACTGACCGCTCTACCGCAATTCATCCGTCACGAAGAGA
>WNGA01012830.1_pt1 | contig 16146 bp, 14 predicted proteins | sample 5400061 | NCBI WGS metagenome assembly WNGA01 (sample SAMN13153366, study PRJNA577476) | soil metagenome | isolation source: 100 cm soil or saprolite under grassland replicate 2 | place: USA:California | collected 2016-06-15 | reverse complement strand
GCGATTCTCACCCGTCGTATGCCTGCTGCAGGCCTTTGATGTCGAGCTTTTTCATTTGCAGCATCGCGTTCATGACCCGGTTCGCCTTCTGAGGATCCTTGTCTCCCAACAGCTTGCTCAAGACCGTGGGAACGATCTGCCACGACAGGCCGAATTTGTCTTTGAGCCAGCCGCATTGGTCTTTTGATCCGCCCGCCGAGAGTTTCTCCCACAACTCGTCTACTTCCTGCTGCGTCTCACAGCTCACGAAGAACGAGATCGCCGGCGTGAAGCTGAATTGCGGGCCACCGTTCAAGGCGAAGAACTCCTGTCCCTCGAGCTGGAAGGTCGCGGACATGACCGTGCCCTTGGGTCCCGGCCCGGCGTCGCCGTATCGAGTGACGCGCCCGACCTTTGAATTCTTGAAGATCGACACATAGAAGTTCATCGCCTCTTCGGCAGTGCCGTTGAACCACAGGAATGGCGTGATCTTCTGCATGGAGGTTTCCCTTTCCACTAGTCGCTCAGCTTCTTCGCGAACCCGACGATCCGGTCCAGCGCCTTTTGGAGGCTCTCCGTCGCCGCCGCGTAGGACAGCCGCGCGTAGCGGTCGTCCCCGAAGGCGGCGCCCGGGACGAGCGCCACGCCCGTGGACGTGACGAGCCGCGTGCAGAACTCGGTGCCGCTGACTCCGCCGAAGGAGTCGACCCGGAAGAAGAAGTAGAACGCGCCGAGCGGCTCGACGAACTCGACGCCGGGAAGGTCCTGCCGGAAGCGGGCGACGACCACGTCACGGCGCTTGCGGAACTCGGCCACCATCCGCTGGACGTCCTGGTCCACGCGCTCGTCGCCCAGGGCGGCGGCGGCGGCGTACTGGGCCGGGTGATTCGCCCCGGTCGTGGTGTGCGACTGCAGCGCCGCCACGGCCTTCGCGACCTTCCCCGCCGCCAGCGCCAGTCCGATGCGCCAGCCCGTCATCGCGTACGCCTTGCTCACGCCGTAGATGATCACCACGCGCTCGAGCAGGTCGTCCGGCAGCTGCAGGAACGACGGCGCCGGGCCGGGCCCGTAGTGGATGCGGCGGTAGATCTCGTCCGCGATCACCCACACCTTGCGGTCGCGCGCCCACTGGGCGATGGCCCGGATCTCCGCCTGCGTGTACACCGCGCCGGTCGGGTTGCACGGCGAGCAGAGGACGAGCCCCTGCGCGCCGGGCACCACGCGGTCGAGGTCGCGTACGCTCAGCTTGAGGCTCCACTCGGGATCGCCGGGGACGAGCACCGGCCGCGCGCGGGCGAGGTGCACGATCTGCGGGTAGGACACCCACGCGGGCGCGGGGATCGCCACCACGTCGCCGGGGCCGAACAGGCTGAAGCAGACGTTGAAGAGCGACTGCTTCGAGCCGTTCGACACGACGATGTTGTCCGCGTTGACCGGCCGCCCGCCGGACAGGAGCGAGAGGTGCTTCGCCGCCGCGGCGCGGAGCTCGAGGATGCCTTCATTCGCGGGGTAATGGGTCCGGCCTTCCCGGATCGCGCGCACGCCCGCCTCCGCCGCAATCGGCGGCGTGGGAAAGTCGGGCTCCCCCGCACCGAGATCGATCACGTCCTCGCCGGCGGCCTTGCGGCGCTTCGCCTCCTGCGAGATGGCGATCGTCGCCGACGTCTCCAGGTGCTGCAGGTTGGGGGACAGGCCGAAACGCGAGCCCGGGCTCATGGGCGAATGGCTCCGAACCGTTTCAGGATGGCGACCGTCGAGTCGACGGGCAGCGCACGCACCGTGCCACGATACCCACGCACCGTCTCCGCGCGCAACAGGGAGTTGTAGACGGCCTCTTCCGTCGCTTCGATCACGGCTTCGAACAGGGGAGACAGTGCGTCATCGGGGCGGACAGGCGGTCGGGCGGTCAGGCGGTCGGTAGAGAAGGCGATCACGTAGTCGCCCGAGCCGCTCGACATGGCGCTGCCGGTCCTGGCGAGCCCGGCCAGCGCCCGCCGTCCCAACCGCTCGAGCTGCCGATGATCGAGCGGCGCGTCGGTCGCCGCGACGATGATGATCGACCCGTCCGCCGAGGGGTCGAGATCTCCGAGGGCGGCAGGTCGCGCCCCGACATCGCCTTTCAGATAGTACTGCCCCAGCTCCCGTCCCACCGGGGCGCCGTTCATCGCGAGCACGCCGCCGAAGTTGCTCTGGACCAGCACGCCGACCGTCCAGCCGCCGAGCGTCGCGGGGAGTCGCCGGCTCGCCGTCCCGATCCCCCCTTTCCAGCCGAATGCCACCGTGCCCCGCCCCGCGCCGACCGCGCCTTCGGCGACGGGGCCGGCCGCCGCGCCCCGAATGGCCGCAAGCACATCCAGCTCGGTCACGGCCCGGGCCCGGATGTCGTTCAGGAAGCCGTCATTCGTTTCGGCGACGACCGGATTGGCCGAGCGGACGTCCTCGTTGCCGGGCAGGCCGAGCAGGTAGCTGAGCACCGCATCGGCGGTACGCGGGACGCACAACGTGCACGTGAGCACGATCGGGGACTCGAGCTCGCCCAGCTCGTTCACCTGCGTCGAGCCCACGAGCTTCCCGAAGCCGTTCCCGACCACGATTGCCGCCGGCACCTTCTCGCGGAACGGGTTGGCGCCGGGCGGCAGGATGGCGGTGACGCCCGTGTTGATCGAATCGCCGCGTGCGACGGTGGCCTGCCCCACGCGCACCCCGGCGACGTCCGTGATCGCGTCCAGCGGGCCGGGGGAAAGGATGCCGACGACGAGGCCGACGTCGCGCGCTCTGGGTCGCAGTCCTTGCCCGCCGAGCGGTGTGCTGGCGAGGCTCAGAAGCAGCAAATTGCGGATTGCGGATTGCGGATTGCGGAATTGCAAGGCGAGTCCGTGCCGGCCGACCGCCCTCCCCGCTCGAAGGGTGTCCGATTCATTCCGCAATCCAAAATCCGCAATCCGCAATTGTTCCTCTCCCGTTGCGCCCCCGCCCACCGCAAGCTACCATGCTCATCGCAGTTCCGTCCTTTGACAATAGAGGTTCCCGTGACGTTGGACGAGGCCAGGGCCGCGCTGCAACGCGGCCGGCATGTGGTGTTGGTGACGCCCCCGGCGGTGCAGCTGGCCCATCACCTGTGGGAGCTGATTCCCCCGCGACCCCCGGACCGCCTGCCCGGGGACGGCCCCGCCGCGCTGATCGTCTGCATCGACGACGTGAGCGCGGCAGAGTGGCGGTCCGTGGCGCCCGCTCAGCTTCCCGTCCACGCCGTCACCGGTCTCACCCGCACGGCGCGCCTCCTCGAGGAACGCTCGGTCCACGTCCTTGCCGGCGGGGCGAAGGACCTCGCCGCGCTGCTGTCGCGCTCCGCGCTCAAGCTCGAAACCGTTGCCACCGTCGTCGTGGCATGGCCCGAGGCGCTCGCCGCGGGAGCGCAGGCGGCACCCTTGGACACGCTCCTCGCCGAGGCACGCGAGGCGCGCCGCATCGTGCTGAGCTGGAATCCCGCGGCCCTCGGCGACTTCCTCGAGCGTCACGCGCGGCGCGCGCTGGTGGTTGGGACGCCGCCGGTGAGCGACGCCGGCACGCCCCTCGGCCCGATCGGGCGCGCCCGCTACGCGATCGTCCCGCCGTCCCGCCGCCCGGCCGCCGTGCGGGAGGCGCTCGACGCGCTCGACCCGAAGCGGCCGCTCGTCTGGGACGGCGGGCCGGTCGAGCCGGCCGAGCGGCCCGACGCGATCCTGTGCACCGGGCTGCCGACGCGCGAGCAATTCGCCGCCCTCGCCCGGCTCGGCGAGCCGGTCCTGTTCATCACCGCGGCGCAGCTCCCGTACGTGCGCTCCATCGCCGCGCCGCTGACGCCCCTGCTACTCCCGTCAGTCGCGGACCGCGCACGCGATCGCGCGGAAGCGTTGCGGGAGCAGGTGGCGCAGCTCCTGACCGAGGGCAACGTGGACGCGGAGCTGGCGCTGCTCGATCCGCTGTTCGAGCGGTTCGATCCGGGGGAGGTGGCCGCGGCGTTGTTGGCGCTGCAGCGGGACACGGGAGGCGTGAAGGAGGCACGGCCGACCGCTCCACTCCCGGGCCCGGCGTGGGTCAAGGTCTTCGTCAACGTGGGCAAGAAGGATCACGCGGCGGCCAAGGACCTGGTCGGAGCGCTGGTCCGCGAGGTGGGAGTCGAGAAGGACGCGATCGGGCGGATCGACCTGCGGGAGACGTTCAGCGTGGTCGAGGTGACGCCCGCCGTCGCGGCGCTGGTCGCTCGGGGATTGACCGGCGTAACCATCAAAGGGCGACGCGCGCTGGCGCGACTGGACGTGAAAGACAGCCCCAAACGACAGCCGTAAGCCTAAAGCCGCAAGGCGCGAGGAAACCCTCTTACGGCTTGCGGCTTACGGCTTACGGCTTACGGGGCTTACGGCTATTTCCGGTTCACCGCCTGCTTCAGCTGCTTCCCGGCGCGGAACGCGGGCGCGATCGACGCCTTGATCTGAATGACACTGCCGGTCTTGGGGTTGCGACCCATGCGGGCGGCGCGCTTGCGCGCCTCGAAGTTTCCAAAGCCGGTGATCTGCACCTTGGCGCCCCTCTTCAGCTCACCAGCGATGATCCCCTTGTCATCGAACAGGGCGTCGATCGTCCGGGTGGCGTCGGCCTTGGACATCTTGGTCCGCATCGCCAGCGCGGCAGTCAGCTCGGCTTTGTTCACGATGTCTCCTTGTGAGAGTTCCACGGCTCGAGAAAACCCTTGAAATTCCGGCCCTTTTCCGTGGGGGCATCCGAAAACCCGCATAAAACCGCCACAATATTGGGGTCCCCCCGGAAGTCCGCAAGATGGCTGGGCTTTCCCGACTTGCGGCTTGGCGTCTGGCGACTACCCTGTCCGCTGAACCCTTTTGACTGGAGACTCCTTGTTTCACGGCACCCGCCCCGGCTGGATCGAAGTGATCGCCGGGGTCATGTTCTCCGGCAAGAGCGAGGAGCTGATCCGGCGGGTGCGGCGGGCGGTGATCGCCCGCGGGCGAGTGCAGGTCTTCAAGTCTCACCTTGACGCCCGCTACGCGGGCCTCTACACGGTGAGCACCCACGACGGCGGCACGGTCGACGCGGAGCCTGTGGACCGCTCCGAGGAGATCATGCAGCGATGGCACCCGGAGACCCAGGTCGTGGCCGTGGACGAGGTCCAGTTCCTGGACGAGCGAATCGTCACGGTCGCCAACAGCCTTGCAGACCGGGGCGTTCGCGTGATCCTCGCCGGGATCGACATGGACTTCCGGGCGCTGCCGTTCGGCCCGATACCGACCCTGCTCGCCGTCGCGGAGACGGTGGACAAGCTCCAGGCGATCTGCGTAGTGTGCGGCGGCCCGGCGAGCCGCAACCAGCGCCTCGTCAACGGCAGACCCGCGCTGTGGGACAGCCCGACCATCATGGTCGGGGGACGGGAAACCTATGAGGCCCGGTGCCGGCACTGTCACCGGGTGCCGAGGCAGGATGAGGATCAGACGGCGCTACTCTGATTGCGGATCGACGATTGCGGATTGCGGAATTGAACTACCGAGCGTCAATCCGCAATCCGCAATCCGCAATCCGCAATCCCTCGCATGCTCAACGTCGCCCTGACCGGCAACGTCGCCGCGGGCAAGTCCACGGTCGTCGATTTGTTTCGCGGCTGGGGCGCGACGATCATCGACGCCGACGAGCTGGCGCGGCTGGCGCAGGCGCCGGGCGGCGCGGTGCTGGCGGCGATCGTGCGGCGGTTCGGCGCGAATGTCCTCGCCCCCGACGGCTCGCTCGACCGCGTCGCCCTCCGCTCCAAGGTGATCGGTGACCAGGCGGCGCTCGCCGCCCTCAACGCCATCGTCCATCCCGCGGTGCGCCAGCGCCGCGAGACCTTGTTGCGCGAGAACCGGGAGCGCGGCGACGTCCTCGTTGTGAACGACATTCCGCTGCTCTTCGAGGTGCTGGACCCGGCGCAGTTCGCCGCGGTCGTGCTGGTGGACGCGCCCCTGGCCGCGCGGCGCGCCCGGCTCTTGGCCGCGCGCGGATTCACGAGCGCGGACGCGGACCGCATGATGGCGGTGCAGATGCCGTCGCAGCGCAAGCGGTCGCGCAGCGATTTCGTGATCGACAACGACGGCTCGCTCGCGGACCTCGAGGCGAAGGCGCGCGCGGTGTTCGAGGAGCTGCGCCGGCGCGCCGCACTCGCCGCCCTGGGCCGGCCCGCGCGGTCGCTGCTCCTGGCGGCCGAAGGAAGCGAGCAGCCCGCCCTGCGGGCCTTGGCCGACCGCTACGCCGACGCGGGCCTCCGCGTGCGCCGCGCCGCGACCGACGCCGCGGTGAGGAAAGCGTTGCAGCACGGGGCCGCGCGCCCGGACGCGATCGTGGCCACGGGCGCAGCCGCCGCTGCGGCCCAGCAGGGGTGGGAGCGCGCCGGGAAGCCCGGCGTGCTCGTCTTGCTCACCGACGATCCCGACCCGGTGGCCGTGCGGCTCGACCTTCGCCTCTGGGGGTACGACCGCCGCCTCAAGCTCGCGGAGCCGGGCGCCGCGGGTGTCGCGCCGCGCCCCGACCTGTTCCCGCGCGCGAGCCCGTTGGCGCGAACCCCTTGGGTTGACACGGGTTTCGGGCCCCGATAACCTTCGCCGCGACCTCCTCGCGCCACGGCGAAGGCGATCCCCGCATGTCGAAAATCCCGTCGGATCTGTTGTACACCGAGGAACACGAATACGTGAAACGGACCGACGACGATGCGATCGTGCAGATCGGAATCACCGACTTCGCGCAGGGCGAGCTGGGCGACGTCGTGTACGTGGACCTGCCGAAGGTGGGCGCCTCGCTCGGGCGCATGGACGCGTTCGGAACGATCGAGGCGGTGAAGGCCGTCTCGGAGCTGTACTGCCCGCTCGCGGGGACGGTGACGGAAGTGAACGCGGCGCTCGAGAAGGATCCGGCGCTCGTCAACCGCGACCCCTACGGCGCGGGCTGGATGATCAAGCTCCGCGTGAAGAATCCGGCGGATTTCGACACGCTGCTGGGCAGTGAGGAGTACAAGCAGCACATCGGCGAATAGCGTTGCCCGGACCATCCCCTGTGCCGACGGCACGCGCTTCCCTGTTCCCGGCCGACCGCTTCGTGACCCGTCACATCGGGCCCAGTCCCGACGAGACGCAGGCCATGCTGGCGACGCTGGGCTACGACGCGCTGGACCGGTTCATCGACGACGTCGTCCCTCCGGACATCCGGCTGGGCCGTCCCCTGGCGTTGCCGCCGGGGCGGAGCGAACGCGAGGTGCTGCAGGCGCTGCGCGGCCTGGCGGCGCAGAATCAGCTGTTCCGCTCGTACATCGGGATGGGGTACTACCACTCCTTCACGCCGCAGGTGATCCAGCGCAACATCGTCGAGAACCCCGGTTGGTACACCGCCTACACGCCGTACCAGCCGGAGATCGCGCAGGGGCGGCTCGAGGCGCTGCTCAACTTCCAGACGGTGGTCGCCGATCTCACCGCCCTCCCCATCGCGAACGCGTCCCTGCTCGATGAAGCCACCGCCGCCGCCGAAGCCATGCACCTCACCGAGGCGGTGGCGCGGCCCCCGGCGGGCGCGGCCCCCCTGTTCATGATCGCCGAGGGGTGTCATCCGCAGACCATCGCCGTGGTGCGCACGCGGGCCGAGGCCCGCGGCGTCCAGACGGTCGTCGCGGACCCCGCAAGCTTCGAGTTCCGGCCCGGCGTGATCGGTGCGCTGGTGCAGTATCCGACGACGGACGGGCGGATCGAGGACTACCAGGAGGTCTGCCGCAAGGCGCACGCGGTGGGAGCGCTCGTGACGGCGGCGACCGACCTCCTCGCCCTCACGTTGCTCAAGCCGCCCGGCGAGTGGGGCGCCGACATCGCCGTCGGCAACTCGCAGCGGTTCGGGGTGCCGATGGGCTACGGCGGGCCGCACGCGGCGTTCTTCGCCACCCGCGAAGAGCACAAGCGCCACGTCCCCGGACGCATCATCGGCGTGTCGCGCGACGCCGCCGGGCGGCCCGCCCTGCGCATGGCGCTGCAGACGCGCGAGCAGCACATCCGCCGCGAGAAGGCGACGAGCAACATCTGCACCGCCCAAGTGCTGCTCGCGGTGATGGCCAGCATGTACGCCGTATACCACGGCCCCGAGGGGCTGCGGCGCATCGCCCAGCGCGTCCACACGCTGACCGTGCTGCTCGCGAGCGCGCTCACGCGCCTCGGCTACCGCGTGGTCCACTCCCACTTCTTCGACACCCTGTGCATCGAGGTGGAGTCCTGGACCCTGCCGCGGCTCGTCGACGCCGCCCGCGCGCGCCGCATGAACCTGCGCACGATCTCGCCCACGCGCATCGGCATCTCGCTCGACGAGGGCACCACGCTGGGCGACCTGGCCGACCTGGTCGCCGCGTTCTCGCTGAACGAGGTCCTCCCCTTCATGGTGGAGGACCTCGGCGCGAAGGCCGACACCGCCATCCCGGAGGCGCTGCGGCGCGCTTCGCGGTACCTCACGCACCCCGTCTTCCACCGCTACCGCTCGGAGACGGAGATGCTGCGCTACATCAAGCGGCTCGAGGCCCGGGACCTCTCGCTCACCACGTCCATGATCCCGCTCGGCTCGTGCACCATGAAGCTCAACGCCACGACGGAGATGGTGCCGCTCTCCTGGCGGGAGTTCAACCGGCTGCACCCCTTCGCGCCCCGGGAGCAGGCGACGGGCTACCGCACGCTGTTCCGCCAGCTCGAGGATATGCTCGCCGAGATCACCGGGTTCCCGCGCGTGTCCTTGCAGCCCAACGCCGGCTCGCAGGGCGAGTTCACCGGCCTGCTGGTGATCCGGGCCTACCACCGCTCGCGGGGCGACGGGCACCGTACGACGTGCCTCATCCCGACGTCCGCGCACGGCACCAACCCCGCGAGCGCGGTGATGGCCGGGCTCAGGGTGGTGCCGGTGCACACCGACGCGGGTGGCAACATCGACCTCGAGGACCTGCGGGCCAAGGCGACCCAGCACCAGGACACCCTCGCCGCGCTGATGGTCACCTATCCGTCCACCGCCGGCGTGTTCGAGGCGTCGATCCGGCAGATCTGCGAGATCGTGCACGCCCACGGGGGGCAGGTGTACATGGACGGCGCCAACATGAACGCGCAGGTGGGGCTGTGCCGGCCGGCCGACGTCGGCGCCGACGTCTGCCACCTGAACCTGCACAAGACGTTCTGCATCCCGCACGGCGGCGGCGGCCCGGGGATGGGGCCGATCTGCGTGGCCGCGCACCTCGCCCCGTTCCTGCCGGACCACCCCGTGGTGCCCCTGCGCCAGGAGCAGCCGTGCGGCACCGTGGCCGCCGCCCCGTGGGGGAGCGCCTGGATCCTGCCGATCTCCTGGGCCTACATCGCCCTCATGGGACGGGAGGGGCTGGTCGAGGCGACCAAGGTGGCGATCCTCAACGCCAACTACCTCGCGCGGCGGCTGGCGCCGCACTACGGCGTGCTGTACACCGGACCCCACGGCCTCGTCGCGCACGAGTGCATCATCGACACCCGGCCGTTCAAGCAGTCGGCGGGGATCGAGGTCGAGGACATCGCGAAGCGGATCATCGACTACGGCTTCCACCCGCCGACGGTCTCGTTCCCGGTCCCCGGCACCCTGATGGTCGAGCCCACGGAGAGCGAGTCCAAGGAGGAGCTCGACCGCTTCTGCGACGCCCTCATCGCGATCCGCGAGGAGATCCGCGAGATCGAGCAGGGCACGCAGGCGCGCGGCAACAACCTGCTCACGAACGCCCCCCACACCCTCGCGGACGTCATCGCCGACGCCTGGGACCGGCCCTACTCGCGCGAGCGCGCCGCCTTTCCGGCCCCGTGGACCCGCGCGCACAAGGTGTGGCCCGCGGTGGGCCGCGTGGACGGCGCCTCCGGGGACCGGAATCTGGTGTGCGTGTGTCCCCCGATGGCGGCGTATGCGCTTGCCGCGGACTGACCGCCGGTCAGGCGGTCCGGCGGTCAGGCGGACGGAAGCACCGACCGCCCGACCGCCCGACCGCCCGACCGCCTGGCACTTGCTCCTCGATCCCCATGGCCGCCCCGGCGCCGAAAACATGGCCATCGATCAGGCCCTGCTCGAAGCGGCCGAGCGGACCGGCCGCGCGTTCCTGCGGCTGTACCGGTTCGACCCGCCGTGCCTCTCGTTCGGGCGCAACGAGCCCGCGCGGGAGCGCTACGACCGCGCGGTGATGACCCACCGCGGGCTCGACGCAGTGCGCCGGCCGACCGGCGGCCGCGCGGTATGGCACGAGCACGAGGTGACCTACGCCGTGGCCGCGCCGCTGGGACTGCTGGGTTCGCTGCGCGCGAGCTACCTCGCCATCCACACGCGCCTTGCCGCCGCCCTGGACGCGCTGGGCGTGCGTGCGACCGTCGCGCCCGACCGCCCGACCGCCCGACCGCCTGACCGCCCTGGTCCATGCTTCGCGGCGAGCGTGGGAGGCGAGGTGCTGATCGACGGGAAGAAGGTGATCGGCTCGGCGCAGGTGCGGCGCGGCGGCGCACTCCTGCAGCACGGCTCGATCCTGCTCGACGGTTCGCAGGGAGGTCGCGGAGGCGGTGCTCGAGGCATTCGGGCGCGACGCCGGGGGGCGGCAGGCCGCCCCGCCACGTCCGTCCGCCCGTCCGCCCGACCGCCTGACCGCCGCCTTTCTCGATCCCGCCTGGACCTGGCGCCGCTAGGCGGGGGGTGGGATCTTACGCGCGATGCCGGGCACGCGACCGCCTGACCGCCGGACCGCCCCGGTCGTGCTCGTGGGCGTCCTGCTCGTCGCTCTCGCCTCCTGTGAGCGCCGCGGCGGTTGCACCGGGGACTACTGCGGCGCGCTCGTGTTCGCCGCCGCGGGCGAGCCGGACATCCTGCTCCCCCCGGTCACGCAGCAGGCGTACGCCCGGGACGTGCTCGAGCAGATCTTCCTCAAGCTCGCCGACCTGGGTCCTTCGGGGAACACGGTCGGTGACGAGGACTTTCAGCCGCTGCTCGCGGAGCGCTGGGAGTGGGACGGCCCGCTCACGCTCGTGTTCCACGTCGATCCGCGGGCGCGCTGGCAGGACGGGCAGCCCGTCAACGCGGCGGACGTGGTGTTCACGTTCGACATCTACACCGACTCGCTCGTCAACTCCCCGTACCGCTCCTCGCTTCGCTCGATCGGCGCCGTCACGGCCCGCGACTCGCTCACGGCCGTGTTCCGCTTCCGCACGCGCTACCCCGAGATGTTCTACGACGCAGTGTACCACATGCGGATGCTGCCCGCGCACCTCCTGCGTACGGTGCCGCGCGACCAGTGGCGCAGCGCCGGGTTCGGACGCGCGCCGGTCGGCAGCGGACCCTACCGGTTCGTCAGCTGGAAAGCGGGCCAGAGCATCGAGCTCGCCGCGGACTCGACCTCGTTTCTGGGGCGCCCGCACATCCGGCGGCTCATCTGGCGCTTCACGCCCGATCTCCAGGTCGCGGTCACCCAGACCGTCGCCGGCGACGCCGATGCGGTGGACGTGTTGGGCCCCCCGGACAACGTGAAGCGGGCGAAGGGCGCCCCGGACCTCGTGACCTACCCGTACCGCGGCGCGGTGTACGGCTTTCTCGGGTTCAACCTGGCCGCGGGCGGCGACACCAACAAGCCGCATCCGCTGTTCGGCGACCGTGAGCTGCGCCGCGCGCTCGCGATGGTGGTGGACCGCCAGGCGCTGCTGAAGAACGTGTGGGGCGACCTGGCCCAGGTCCCACCCGGGCCGCTCGCCCGGATCTGGTCGATCTGGGACCCGGCCACACGGGAGCTGCCGTACGACACCGCGCAGGGCCGCCGCCTGCTCACCCGGCTCGGCTGGCGCGACTCGGACGGCGACGGCATCCTGGAACGGGACGGGCAGCCCCTCGCCTTTCGCATCCTGGTCCCCACGACGAGCGGCCTGCGCCGCCAGTACGCGCGGCTGCTGCAGCAGCAGTTCCGGGCGGCCGGCGCGGACGTGCAGCTCGACGAGGTCGAGTTCGGCGTGTTCGACGAGCGGACCCAGGCGGGGCGGTTCGACGCCGCGCTGATCACGCGCACCGTCGACCCGACGCCCTCCTCGTCGATCGCCCAGGTCTGGAGCAGCGCGGGTCGCTCGAACGCGGGGCACTATGCGAACCCCGTATTCGACCGGCTGGTGGACGAGGCGCGGGCGGCCACGGGCCGCGACGAGGCGAAGCGCCAGTGGCGCCGCGCCCTCGAGACGTTGAACCAGGACGCCCCGGCCGTCTTCCTGTTCGCCCCGGACAACGTGGCGGCGGTGCACCGCCGGGTGGCGGGCGTGACGATCCGGCCGGACTCCTACTGGGCGCTGGTGCGCCTCTGGCGCATCCCCGCCGACCAGCTGACCGAGCGCGACCGCATGGAGCCGTAGGTGACCGCGTGGCTCGTCCGGCGTCTCGCCGCCGCGATGGCCATCGTCTTCGCGGTCGTCACCATCACCTTCTGCGTCATCCACCTCGCGCACGGCACGCCCTTCCTGCCGGGGCCCGACCAGGACGTCGATCCCCAGGTCGTGGCTCGGCTGCGCCAGCAGTTCGGACTCGACCGGCCGCTCCCGGCGCAGTACGTGAAGTACCTGTGGGCCCTGCTCCACGGCGAGCTGGGGGAGTCGTTCTACCTGCGCCGCCCCGTGGCGGACGCGCTCGCGGACGCGATTCCCCCCACCGTGACGCTCGCGGGAGCGGCGCTCCTCATCGATTTCCTGCTCGGTCTCGCGTGCGGCGTGTACCAGGCCGTGCGGGCGCGCCGCTTCGCGGACATCGCACTCGGGAACCTCGCCCTGTTTCTGAACGCGATGCCGACATTCTGGCTGGGGCTCGTTCTGCTGCTCGTCTTCGGGCAGTGGCTGCGCTGGTTCCCGGTCGCCGGGATGCGGGACCCGGTGCTGTGCCCGACCATCGCGGGCGCACGGTGCACCGTCGACGTCCTGTGGCACCTCGCGCTGCCGGCGCTGACCCTCGGGCTCGTCGGCGCCGCGGGCACGGCGCGCTACCAGCGCGCGGCGATGCTCGAGGTGATCGACCAGGACTTCGTGCGCACGGCGCGCGCCAAGGGACTGGGGGAGGGCCGGGTGGTGCTGGTGCACACGCTTCGCAACGCGCTGCTGCCGCTCATCACGCTGTCCGGGTTGGCGTTCCCGTTCCTGCTCACGGGCGCCGTGCTCGTGGAGACCGTGTTCGCCTGGCCGGGGATGGGCCGACTCTCCGTGGCCGCGATCCTGCAGCGCGATTACCCGGTCGTCGTCGCGGCGGCGCTCGTGGCGAGCGCCATGGTGACGCTCGGCAACCTGCTCGCGGACGTGCTGTACGCCGTGGCGGACCCGCGCATCCGCGCACGGAGCGAGCGGGCGTGAACCTCGGGAAGTGGCTCGCGCTCGCCGCCGCCGGGGCGGTGGCGCTGCTCGCCGCCGCCGCGGTGCGCCGCCGGGCCGCGGCGAGCGCCGCGGGGCGCCGCTTTCTCGCCCACCCGACCGCGACGCCGGGCGTGTTCATCCTCGCATTTTTCGTGACGATCGCGCTCGCGGCGCCGTTCGTCGCGCTCGACCCGAACTCGATGCCCGGCATCGTGGACCTGCGGGACCGGCCGCCCTCGCTGCTCCATCCGCTCGGCACCGACGTCTACAGCCGGGACGTGTGGAGCCGGATCGTCTACGGGGCGCGGATCTCCCTCGGCATCGGTGCGCTCGCGACGCTCGTCGCCGTCACCGTGGGCGCGGGCGTGGGCGCCGTCGCCGGGTACTTCCGCCGCTGGGTGGACGCCGCGCTGATGCGGCTCGTGGACGTAGGGCTGTCGATGCCGCGCATCTTCCTGCTGCTCATGGCGGTCGCGTTGTGGGAGCGGGTCCCGCTCGCGCCGCTCGTGCTGCTCATCGGGCTGACCGGCTGGTTCGGAACGAGCCGGCTGGTGCGGGCGGAAGTGCTCAGCCTGCGCGAGCGTGAGTTCGTGGCGGCGGCGCAGGCGCTGGGCGCCGGCCCCGCGCGCGTTATCTTTCGCCACGTCTTGCCCAACGCGGCCGCGCCGATCATCGTCTCGGCGGCCCTCGGCATCGGCAACGTCATGCTGCTCGAGGCGGGGCTCTCCTTCCTCGGGATCGGCGTCCCGTCGCCCGCGCCGAGCTGGGGGAGCTTGATCTACGACGGGTGGCAGCACATGGCCGCGGCGCCCTGGACCTCGACCTTCCCCGGCCTCGCGATCGCCCTGGTCGTGATGGCCCTCAATGCGGTGGGGGACGCGCTGCGCGACGCCCTCGACCCGCGCCAGGAGGGCCCGTGACGGAGCCGTTGCTCCGCGTCCGCGACCTGAAGACGTACTTCGTGACCGAGCACGGCCGCGGCACCGCTCGCGCGGTGGACGGCGTTTCGTTCGACCTGTACCCCGGCGAGACGCTGGGGCTCGTGGGCGAGTCGGGCTGCGGCAAGACCGTGACGTCGCTCTCCATCCTCCGGCTCATTCCGGAGCCCCCCGGCCACATCCGCCCCGGCAGCTTCATCGAGTTCGAGGGCCGCAACCTGCTCACCCTCGCGTCCCGGGAGCTGCGCGCGATCCGCGGCAACCAGATCGCGATGATCTTCCAGGAGCCGATGACGTCGCTCAACCCGGTGTTCACCGTCGGCGACCAGATCGCCGAGGCGGCGATCGTGCACCAGGGCTTGTCCCGCCGAGAGGCCCGGGCGCGGGCAATCGAGATGTTGCAGCTCGTCGGCATCCCCGACCCCGCGGAGGGCGTGGATCGCTACCCGCACCAGCTCTCCGGCGGCATGTGCCAGCGCGTGATGATCGCGATGGCGCTCGTGTGCCACCCCAAGCTGCTGATCGCCGACGAGCCGACCACCGCGCTCGACGTGACCATCCAGGCGCAGATCCTCGAGCTGCTCGCCCGGCTCCAGGCCGAGCTCGGCATGGCCGTCATGCTGATCACCCACGACCTGGGGATCGTGGCCGGGACCGCCGACCGGGTCGTGGTGATGTACGCCGGCGAGGTCGTCGAGCAGGCGCCCACGACGGACCTGTTCGCGCGCCCGCTGCATCCCTACACCGAGGGCCTGCTGGCGTCGGTGCCGCGCATCGACGCGCCCGCGGCTGGGGGGTCGGGGGGGTCGGGGGGGCCCCGCGGGCGCCTGCACAGCATCTCCGGCCAGGTGCCGGCGGCCACCGCGTGGCCCGCGGGCTGCCGGTTCCACCCCCGCTGCCCGTACGCCTGGGGCCGCTGCGCGACGGAGCCGCCGCCGCTGCTCGACGCCGGGGGGGGAGCGCCCGGCACGCACACCGTCCGCTGCTGGCTCGTCACCGAGCCCGGGCGCCGCACGGCGCGGCCGTGACGACGCCGCTGGTCGACGTGCAGGGGCTGGTGAAGCATTTCCCCGGCGAGCGGGGGCTCTTCGGGCTCGGGGCCCCGCGCCGGGTGGTGCGCGCCGTGGACGGCGTGTCGTTCGCGATCGCCCCGGGCCAGACGCTCGGGCTCGTGGGCGAGTCCGGGTGCGGCAAGTCCACGGTCGGCCGGTCGATCCTCCGGCTGATCGAGCCCGACGCGGGACGCGTCACCCTCGACGGCACGGACGTGCTCGCCACCGGCGCGCGCGCGCTCCGGGCCCTGCGGCGGCGCATGCAGATCGTGTTCCAGGACCCCTACGGCTCGCTCAACCCGCGGATGTCGGTGCGTCAGACGCTGGCCGAGCCGGTCGTGCTCCACCGGCTCGCCGCCGGCGCGGACGTGCCGAAGCGCATCGCGTCGCTCCTCGGGGAAGTGGGCCTGGACCCGGCCTTCGCCGATGCGTACCCCCACCAGCTGTCGGGCGGCCAGCGGCAACGCGTGGGGATCGCGCGCGCGCTCTCGGTGGAGCCGCAGTTCCTCGTGCTGGACGAGCCGGTGAGCGCGCTCGACGTCTCGGTGCAGGCGCAGGTGCTGAACCTGCTCGCCGAGCTGCAGCGGAAGCGCCGCCTGACCTACCTCTTCATCGCCCACGACCTCGCGGTTGTGAAGCACATCGCGGACCACGTGGCCGTGATGTACCTCGGCAGGATCGTCGAGCAGGCGCCCGTGTCCGGGCTATACGCCGGTCCGCGACACCCCTACACCCGGTCGTTGCTCTCGGCGATCCCGGTGCCGGATCCCACGGCGCAGCGGC
>WNGA01006812.1_pt1 | contig 16146 bp, 13 predicted proteins | sample 5400061 | NCBI WGS metagenome assembly WNGA01 (sample SAMN13153366, study PRJNA577476) | soil metagenome | isolation source: 100 cm soil or saprolite under grassland replicate 2 | place: USA:California | collected 2016-06-15 | reverse complement strand
ATAGCCGGCGAGAAGCGGTGCACCGCTGTACAGGCCCTTGAGCGCATGGGTGTGAAAACCGATCAGTTGGTTCTCACGATCCAGCTTCGGTGGCTGCCGTCGTGGCTTGCGCGGCCGCCCGTTCCGAAGGAGGAGGACCCGTGGGGAGAGCATCTCAGCCAGTTCAGCGACGAGCTGCAGCACGTCCTTCGGACGGCCAAAGTGGTGGCCTCAGCTGGTCCGCCGTACATTCTGGCGCTGGAGCAACTGCTTGTTGCCCTACTGGGCGAGGAGGACGGTCTCGCTACCGCCCTGGTTCGTGATTCCGGGTCGGACATGGAGGCTGTACACGCCCAGTTGGCAACTCTGGCCGCCGCGACGGGCCTACGTCAGCCGGGGCGTCACGGACGGCCTGATCGGCTCTCGGTCACGTCACGGCTACTGGGCGGCATTCGGGCGGGAGCGGACGAGGCCCGCCGGCGCGCCACGGCGCTGGTTAAGATCGAGCACCTGCTGCTCGGCCTGATCCGCGCTGCGGACCGGACCGACGTGAGGATCGCCGCGAGGGTCGGTCCACCGGAAGCCGGTGGCGAAGGTGTGCTGGCACTAATTGGCATCGATCCAGACCGCCTGCAAATAGTGGTCGAGGAGCGAATTCGATAACGGACCTCACGTTTGCAAACGGAAGTGGCGCTTGAGCTACGCCAATGGCGAGCGGTGCTCGCTCGACCGTGACCCAGCGGTCTAAGAAGCACTATTCCTTAGCACTTCAAGAACGGTCGTCGATGGCCCGGCCGACATTGGTACAAAACAGAAGGTGAACTCCGCGATCTGCGACGCGCTCAAAATAGGCAGAGGCCGGGCTTGCTCAGCGCGCAAACGGTCGGCCCTCAGTCGTGCGTGGCGCGAGCCGCTCCTCTCGCTAGTGCGCCGCGACCGCAGCAGAAGCACCACCGCGGCAATCATGCCCCGCATTATAGAATGTTCGTTCTAGCCTGGAAGTTTTCTCTTGCCGCCGCGAACTTGCAGTCAATCGCTTGGGCTGGCGCATGCGCGCGATCTGTTTGTCTGAGATGCGCGTTGCGCCGAGTCGCGCGACCAGACCCCTCGAGCTCGCTGCGGACCTAATAGACCTCCTGCACCTCGACTGGCGACGAAGCGGACCAGCCACTGGCCTTCCAGTGCGCGCAACGCTTTGCGGACCGGCCCGCGGCTGACGCCGTAGCCTGGGCCAGGTGAGTCTCGAGTCTCTCGCCGGGGCGAGAGGCTGCTCCTGAGGATGGACACTGGGGCCGGCTCGGTGCACCATGCCGAGCGTGGCGCAGACCATCACGCGGCTCCACGACTCCGGCCTCGATCGCATCCGCCTCGAGGTCTTCCGCTCCGCGCTCGTGGCCGCTGCCGACGAAATGAGCCTCGCCCTCCAGCGCGCCGCCTACTCCACCAACATCAAGACCCGCCTCGACTTCTCCTGCGCCATCTTCGATCGCTCCGCCCGCGTGATCGCCCAGTCCTTCACGCAGCCGGTGCACCTCGGCACGCTCGTCCATTTCGTCCCGCGCGTCGTCGAGATCTACGGACGCGATCGGCTGCGGCCAGGTGACGGCATCCTATGCAACGATGGTCACCTCGGAGGCTTGCACCTGAACGACGTGTGCCTGCTGGCACCGATTTTCGACGGCGAGGATCTGGTGGCGTACACGGCGGCCCTGGCGCATCACATCGACGTCGGCGGCGGGACGCCCGGCAGCATCGGCCTGTTCCAGGAGATCTTCCAGGAGGGCCTGATCATTCCTCCGACGCGGGTGCTGGTCGACGGCCGCGTGGACGAAAACGTCTTTCGTCTGATTCTGTCCAATATCCGTGCGCCGCACGAGACCGGCGGCGACCTGCGCGCCCAGGTAGCGGCGGTGAACATCGGCGGGCGGCGCCTGCGAGAGATCGTCGCCGCCTATGGACTGAGCACCTTCGAGCAGGCTTCGGAGGAGCTCATGGACTATACGGAGCGCCGCGTCCGCGCCGAGATCGCCAATCTGCCGGCCGGGCACTACACGGCCGTAGGCTTCCTCGACAATGACGGCTTCACCGACGAGCCCATTCGTATCCAGGTGGCCATCGATCTGGACGCCGATGGCGCGCGCTACGACCTGAGTGGCTCGGATGCCCAGCGTGCGTGCTCGGTCAACACCACGTACGCCATGACCTATTCGGCGTGCGCGTACACGCTGCGGGCGCTGATCGATCCCGATCTGCCAATGAACGACGGCTTCTACCGCCTGCTGCAGGTCACCGCTCCGCCAGGAACGATCGTCAACAGCCGTCGACCAGCCGCCATCGGCGCTGGGTCCGAGACCGGCGCCCGGGTATTGGAGACCGCGTTCCGCGCGCTCTCGAGCGGAATGGCCGAGCGGCTGACGGCCGACTCAAAAGGGTGCATGTGCAATATCGGTTTCGGAGGCGTCAGCCCGCGCACCGGTGACTATTTCGTCTTCTATGAGTCGACCGCCGGTGGCTATGGCGCCCGCGCGACAAAGGATGGCATCGAAGCCGTCCAGCCGCACATGCAGAACACCGAGAACTCACCGGTCGAGGAGACCGAAGCCAACTACCCAGTGCAGATCGTCCGCTACGAGCTGATCCCGGATTCTGAAGGCGCCGGTCGATTCCGCGGCGGCCTGGGTTTGCGGCGCGACTACCTGCCCGAAGGCGCGGTGCGCTTCTCGGTCCTCGCGGAGCGCGCGCGCTTCGCGCCGCAGGGTCTGTGCGACGGTTTGCCAGCACGGACCGCGCACTTCGTGCAGAACCCTGACACGGCGCCACAGGAGTTCGGCTCGAAGTTGTCGGTCCAACTGGAGCCTGGCGAAGTGTTCTCCATTCAAATGGCCGGTGGCGGGGGCTTCGGTCCTGCGCTGGAGCGCAACCCGCAACGGGTGCTGGACGACGTCCTGGATGGCAAGATCTCGGTCGACCGGGCGCGAAGCGTATACGGCGTGGTCGTTGACGTCGCGCGCGAGCAGGTCGACCTGAGCGCGACGCAGGCGGAGCGTACAGGGCGATGACCGCGACGACCTATCGGCTGGGTGTCGACGTCGGCGGAACGTTCACCGATGGTGTTCTGATCGACGAGCAGTCAGGCGCTATTTCGATCGACAAGCTGCTCACCACTCCAGATGACCCGTCGGAGGCGTTCCTGCAGGTCGCGATTCGGCTGGTTGACAAGCTCGGGCTTGACCCGCCTCAGGTGCGCTACATCATGCACGCTATGACCACCGCGACCAACGCGGTGATCGAGCGGCGCGGCGCGCGGGCAGGACTTCTGGTCACCGCCGGCTTCCGGGACGTGCTGGAGGTTCAGCGTCAGGTCAGACACGAGCTGTACAACCTCCAGACCGACAAGCCACCGCCGCTAATCCTCCGCCGCCATTGCCTGGAGATCGCCGAGCGGCTCGACTATCAGGGCCACGTGCTGGTCCCGATCGACCTGGACAGCGTGGCTCGGGCGGTCGAACGACTGGCCGGTGCGGGCATCGACTCCGTCGCGGTGTGCTTCCTGCACGCGTATCGCAATCCCGCTCATGAGCAGCAAGCCGCCGAGGTCATCCGGCGGATTCATCCACGGGCGACAGTGTCGTTGTCGAGTGAGATCGCGCCGGAGATTCGCGAGTACTGGCGTGCGAGCACCACGGTGGTCAACGCGTATGTCGCGCCGGTGGTGGCGCGCTACCTGGGTAAGGTGGAGGAGCGACTCGAGCAGGCGGCGTTCGTGCCGGATGTGCACGTCATGCAGTCCAATGGCGGCGTCACCACGGCCGCGGTGGCGAAGCAGCGTCCGATCGCACTCATCGAATCCGGGCCGGCGGCTGGGGTGCGCGTTGCCGCGTTCGTCGCCGAGCAGATGGGCTTCCGAGACGCACTCTCGTTCGACATGGGCGGCACAACGGCCAAGATGGGCCTGGTCCGTGACGGTCAGCCGCGGGTGCTCCAGGAGTTCGAGGTGGGCGCCGGCTCGTTTTCGGGTGCTGGTCTCGTCAAGGGCAGCGGGTATCCGATCCTGACAGCCGTGGTCGACCTGGTGGAGGTCGGCGCCGGCGGTGGCAGCCTGGGCTGGATCGATGGTGGCGGGCTGTTACGCGTCGGACCGCGCAGCGCCGGAGCGAAGCCGGGACCGGCGTGCTATGGGCGCGGCGGTGCGGAGCCGACCATCACCGACGCTAACCTGGTGCTCGGTCGGCTCAACCCGGACTACTTCCTGGGTGGTCAACTGCGCCTGAATGTCGACGCCGCGTGCGTCGCGCTGGATTCGCGGTGCGCCCAACCGCTGGGCATTGACCGGGTTGTCGCGGCGATGGGCATCGTCGATATCGCCAACGCCACTATGGGCCAGGCGATGCGCCTGGTGACCGTTCAACGTGGGCTCGATCCTCGAGCGTTCTGCATGGTCGCATTCGGCGGTGCTGGGCCAGCCCATGCCAACGCTCTGGCGGCGGCGCTCGGGATCCCGGTGGTGCTCATTCCGCCCGCGCCAGGTGTTGCGGCGGCATTGGGCATGCTGGTCAGCGACCTGCGGCACGACTACCGCGCGACGCACTTGCAGCCGCTGGCCGGAGCGCATGCGGCGGACCTGGCGGCGATCTTCCACGACTTCGCCGCATCGGCCGATGCAACACTGGCCGGCGAGGGTGTTCCGGCGGAGCGCATCCGACTCGAGCGCTACCTCGACATGCGTTACATCGGCCAATCCTGGAAGCTGAGCGTCCCGCTTGGTCCGGAGGATCTTGCCGACGATGCCGCGCTGATGCGACTCAAAAGCGCCTTCGACCAGCTACACGAAACCACCTACAGCTACTGCGCGCCGGACGATCAGGCGGAAATCGTGAATCTCGGCATGCTGGCCACCGGACTCATGCCGCGCATCGAGTTGCGCGCGGTACCAACGGGGGAACGCTCGCCGTGCGCAGCACACACCAGCACGCGAGAGGTCTTTTTCGGCGAGGACAGCGGATTCGTGCCGAGCAACGTGTTCGACCGCTACTTGCTACGTGTCGGCAACATGATCGAAGGTCCCGCGATCATCGAAGAAGTCGACTCGACAACGGTGGTGCATCCCGGCTATGAAGCGGAAGTTGGCCAATTCGGAGTGCTCATGCTCCGCCGCGCAGGTGCCACGTGCTGACGTTCATCACGCGCAAGCGTGCCGCGCTGTGAATCCTTGATCTTGTACGGGAGTAGCTCTGTATGAACGCCACCCTCGCCCCAGCCGCCATTCCCGAGTTCAGTGTCGCGCAGCAGTCCGTGCCGCGCTACGGAATTATCGTCGCCAGGGATGTGATGGTGCCGATGCGTGATGGGGTACGGCTGGCGACCGACATCTACCGCCCAGCCATCGACGGCGAGCCGGCCGCCGGACGCTTCCCGACCATTCTGGGCCGCACCTCGTACGACAAGACCGATCCCATCATGTGGGTGCGACCCGTCGCGGACTACTTCGTGCCACGCGGGTATGCCGTAGTCCTCCAGGATCTGCGCGGTCGCCAGAAGTCCGAGGGCACCGGCCAGTATTTCCAAACGTGCAACCCGACTGAGGGACCGGACGGCTACGACACAGTGGAATGGGTCGCGGCGCAACCGTGGTCGAACGGGCGAGTCGGCGTCACCGGTAGCTCGCATGGTGCGATCGTGCAACAGGTGATGGCGCTGTACCGGCCGCCGCACCTGACGGCAATCTGGCCGGACGTCGGCCCGACCAACATCTACCATCACATGAGCCGCGAGGGTGGCGCCATGGCGTTGCACATGTTCGGCGCCATGTTCAACCATGCGCGCGATGCGCAGGAGATTGCCGACAACGAGCCTGCCCGGCGGGTGATCTTCGATGGCATGGAGCGCATGGCCGAGCTCGTGCTGCAGACACCGTTCAAACCGGGCCATACGCCGCTGGCGGTGGTTCCGAATCTCGAACAGACGCTCATCAGCTTCTACCAGCGCGGCGCGTACGACGAGTTCTGGAGTCGCGACTGTTGCGATCAGGAACGCTATTTCGATCGCCACGCCGACGTTCCGGCGACGTTCACCGGCGGTTGGTATGACCCGTTCGCGATCGGTACGACCAACTATTTCGTCGCGATGAAGCGCAAGAACACCACGCAGCAGCGACTGATCATGGGCCCCTGGAATCACGGCGCGATGCGCGGCCGCGGCCAGACCTGGGTCGGCGACGTGGACTTCGGCCCCGCGGCGCTATGGGGCGACGCGCGGTACAACGTGGAGCGGCTCCGCTGGTTCGATCGTTGGCTGAATGATGTGCCAACCGGCGTCGAGGAGGATCCGCCGGTCAGCATCTTCGTCATGGGCGGCGGCGACGGGAGGCGAAATCGCGACGGCCGCTTGAGCCACGGTGGCGCGTGGCGCAGCGAACGAGAATGGCCGTTGGGGCGCAGCCGGCCGACATCCTTCTACCTGCATCCGGGAGGTGAGCTGCGGTCCGAAGCGCCGGCTGCCGCGGCTGCCTCGGCGACGTTCACGTATGACCCGGCGACACCCGTGCCCACCATTGGCGGCACGTGCACCAGCTTCTGGGAGATGTTGCCGATCCAGGACGGCGTCAATGAAGCGTACTTGCCGCCACGAGCCCGCATGCGCAACCTGGTGGTCGACGGCCCGCTGCACCAGAAGCAGACGCCAGGTATGATCGCGGCCCGTCCGCCGTACCTGGTGCTGTCGTCGCGGCCGGATATTCTGGTTTTCCAGACGCCGCCACTGGACGCGCCGGTCGAGGTCACCGGTCCTGTCGTGGTCAGGTTGTGGGTCTCGTCGTCGGCCCCTGACACCGATATCACCGTCAAGCTGCTCGACATTTATCCACCCAGCGACGATTACCCGGAGGGATATCACTTGAACCTGGTCGACTCCATTCTCCGCCTGCGCTACCGCGAAAGCTGGGAATTCGAGACGTTGATGACGCCCGGCCATGTGTATCCGATACAGATCGCGCTGCCGCCGACCAGCAATCTATTCGTGGCCGGGCACCGCATTCGTCTGGATGTCTCCAGTAGTAATTTCCCGCGCTTCGACCTGAATCCCAACACCGGTGAGCCGATGGGTCGCCACACCCACAGCGTGCCGGCTCAGAACACCGTTCATTTCGACGCCGCCCACCCCTCGCACGTGGTGCTGCCCGTTATTCCTGGCTTCTCTTAAACCATTCGCCTCGTCGGAGACAGTACGCGTGGCTACCCACAGTGGTACGCGTCGCCCTGGGGTTGGGTATGGTGGTGCACCAAACTGGCGTTGCCACTCGACCCCCAGGAGACTTGCATGGACGCCAGTAAGCCCGAATCCTCCATGGCCCACGACGAGCCGTATCAGTTCGGCCGACGCCCCAACACGCGAGCGCCGTACCCGTTCACCGAGCGTCAGTTCGCCCGCCTCCTGATCCTTCGCGGTCGACTCCAGGCCGCGCCGTGCAACACGGACCTGGCGGAGGCTGCCTGAGCCATGGGCCGCACGCTGCTCCGCACGCGCCGTGTCTACCGCCTCGACCGACCGCAGCGCCGCCGCCACCCGTTTCAAAGGCTGCAGTTCTTCTGGCGCCGCCGCCGCGCCCAGAGGCACCAGGGAGCCTAGTCGCCTACCGGCCTCGTGTGCCGGCATTGCACTCGCGGTGGGCACGCTCCTTGCGACCCACGCGCTGGTCCGCCAGCGAGCGTTGGTGCACCAGACGGAATGAAATGGTCGCACCGACACTCTGCGCACAAGAGGTCGTTGCTTTGTGGCTGGCCTCCGCCGCTCGTAAAAGCGGACGTCGCCCAGCAAGCTCATACTTGAGTGTGCCCACCGAGCTGATACTCGTTCGACACGGTGAGTCGAACTTCAATTACGAACGGCGCTGGCAGGGCCAGTCGCAGGTTGCCATGCTGAGCGACCTGGGCTGGAGACAGGCGGAGTGCGCCGCCGAGGTGCTCGCCGACAGTGGCGCGGCGGCGCTGTTCAGTAGCGATCTGACGCGTGCAATGCAGACCGCGGTCGCGATCTCGTGGAAGACGGGCCTCCCGATCCATCCCGATGCGCGACTGCGCGAGATCGACGCTGGCGTGTGGACCAACCGCTTGTCGGATGAAGTCCTCGCCGAAGACTCGGCGGCCGTCCGCGCCTGGAACGAGGCGCCCGCGTCTCTGGAGCGCATCCCCGGTGGCGAGGGGCTCGCCCAGGCGCAACAGCGCATCTTGGCGTTCGTCGCCGACCGCATCCCAGCTTACGACGGGCAGTCTGTCATCGTCGCCATCCACGGCGCCATCTTGCAGACGCTGATGGCCGCCGCCGACGATTTGCCGCTCGAACGACTGTGGCTGGCGACGCCGGCCGCGAATGGAGCAATCGTGCGGATCGAATGGTCAGCCGAGCGCCTGCGGCTGCTCGGGCCGCCCAGCATCGCCCACCTCGAACGCCTCGGCACCGCCGGCGTAACGCTCGGCTCGGCCGGCGGCCCAGGTCCGGTAGCAGCCTAGCCACGCCCGGCTAGAGAGGGTGGCGTTCGAGCACCTGGCGCAGATGGGTGGCGCTCTGTTGCACGTACGCCACTTGCTGTTCGTCATCGAATGGCTCGCGCTCCAGGCTGGCCAGGTCAGGCCATTCGCCACAGGCAATGCGCCGCTCGCAGTCGTTGATGAGCCAGACCAGTTCGGCCAGCTCAGCCGTAGTGAGATCGCCATGCGAAGCGTGCCACGCCGGATTGAAGAACTCGAACGTGATGACGTCGCGTGCACTGGGGCTTTCGATTGAGAGATGCAGCGCCGGATTGCTGCGCGCCACGAGCGGCAGAATCGTGTCGAAGTCGACCAACCCCTGGCCGCATGGACGCGGTTGGCGCTGCACGCCGTCCGCGGTAAACGCGAGGACGACATCCTTCATATGTGTCTGCCGGACGTATGGCGCGACGCGCTGCGCCGCCCTGACTGGCGTTTCGCCGCGCTGCACCACGTTGCCGACGTCGAACGTGATGCCCATCACGTCCGGGCCCACGGCTTCGACGAGTCGCACCGCTTCGAACGTGGTGATCTCTTCGTGCGTTTCCAGATTCATGTGCACGCCCAGGTCACGCGCAACCGGCGCCAGCACTTTCAGGAACGCTTCGCTGGCCCGCAACTGCTCGTCCCACGAGACGTCGGTGCGGAATCGGTCGTAGGCCATGTTGCCGCGGTACTGCGCCTTGAAGTTGGCCGTACCCACCCACACCTCGGTGCAGTCGATCTCGGCGCACGCGCGCAGCATTCGCTCGAAGCCAAGACGCGTGTCTCCACTGCCAATCGCGCGAATCTCCGGCGCTTCCCCGAGCGCGTACGGATTCACCTTGCCAAGACCGGCTTCGAGATACAGCCCGAGCTCGTCGGCATGGCTCCGGAGCTCGCGCAGCTCGCTCGATTCAAGTCCTGGCGACATGTCGAGAACGGTGCGGAAGAACACGCCATCCAGACCCAGCTCCGCGGCGTAGTCGAGGCTGCGCAGTGGACCAAGCTCTTTCGCACGCGGGAGCTTGCGGCCGTCGACGCCCACCCGCATTCGGTCAGGTCCGCCGGAGCACGCGGCCGGCGCGCGCCGAGGTAACCGTGCCGTGGTCGACGGCAATTTCGCCGCCAACGAGCACATAGTCAATTCCAGTTGGGAACTGGTGCGGTCGCTCGAATGTCGCCTGCTCGTCGACCGTCGCCGCATCGAACACCACCAGGTCCGCATCGGCACCGACCTGGATGCGGCCCTTGCGCGGCAGGCGTAGCTGTTCTGCGCCGGCATAGCTCGCCTTGCGGACCGCTTCCTCGAGGCTCAGCACGTGCTCGTCGCGCACGTAGCGCCCAAGTATCCGCGGGTAGGTGCCGTAGCAACGCGGGTGAGGCTGGCCTTCGCCCAGCACGCCGGTCGGCGCGAGTCCCATACCGTCCGACCCGAACATAGTGAGCGGATGCTGCATCACGAAGCGAACGTCCTCCTCGGCCATTGCGAAGTGGACCATTGACGCTTCGCCCGCCGATTCCTCGAGGACTGAGAACAGCGCATCAATAGGCTCCAGGCCGCGAAGCTGGGCGATGGTCGCGATCGACTGACCCTGTACGGTCCGATCGGCAGTCGCGGGTACCCAGGCAATAAACGTCTGGTCCCACTGGCGGTCTTGCTCGACTACGTCAATCCGGATCCGCTCGCGCGTATCGGAGTCGCGCAGCCGCTCGAGCAGTCGGTGCAACCCGCCTTCGTGTGCCCAATCCGGGATGATTTGCGTCAGGTTCGCGCTGCCGGCCGTGTATGGGTAGACGTCGAATCCCACCGTCTGCCCGCGGTCCGTCGCCCATTCGCTGAGTTGCACGGCCTGGCGGATGCGGCCCCAATACCGAGCGAATGTCGCTTTGTGGTGCGAGATCTGAACGGGTGCCGTCGAACGTTCGCCCACTTCGAGCGCTTCGACGGTCGCGCGCATCAGCGAGTGGCCCTCGCCGCGAATGTGACTCGCGTACATGCCACCGTACTCCGCTGCCGCACACGCGAGCTCCACCAGCTCGTCTGTATCGGCGTACACGCTCGGCGGCGTCACCAGCCCCGACGACATCCCGAAGTAGCCCACTCGCATCGCCGAGCGGACGAGATCGCGCATGTGTGCGAGCTCCGCCGCCGTCGGCGGCCGCTGTGCCATGCCCATGGCCGTGATGCGCACCGTGGCATGGCCGACGAGCAGCACCACGTTGTGGCTCAGCCCCTGCGATTCCAGGCGGGCGATGTACTCGCCCGGCGAGCGCCAGTCCCAGCCCAGGTCTCGCACCCAGCTCCCGAAGAACCCGTGCAACTGCATCACCACCTCTGCGGTGGCATCGTTCAGCGGCGCTGGACTGAACCCGCAGTTTCCGCTGACTTCCGTGGTTACGCCCTGCTGCAGCTTGCTCTCACCAGTTGGATTGACGAGCAGAGTGAGGTCGGAATGGGCGTGCATATCGATGAAACCGGGGCACACCACGCGGCCAGAGACGTCGATGCGCCTGGTGGCCGTGTTGGCCGCGGACAGATCGCCGAGCGCCGCCACGCGGCCGGCCGCGAGCCCCACGTCGGCGCGGTAGGCACGCGACCCGGTGCCGTCGACAATCAGTCCTCCGGCAAGCACCGTGTTCAACGACATCGGATCATCCTCGACCGCCCGCGGCCGCCTCTTGGCCGAGCCAGCGCCGAAGCAAATCGTCGCCGACCTGCGTCCGATATGTCTCTCGTCCAGCCGATGGGAGGGTGACCGTAGTGACAGCGGCGCGCTTTCCGACGACTTTGACCAGCCCGAAGCCAGTGCCTTCCACTCCGCGTAGCACCCGGTCAGGCAGCATGAGCGGGTCGACGGTATAGGCCAGCGCGGGCGCGGCGTAGCACAGCACACCGGCGAATGTGGACGCAATCGGGTGGTGGGCGTGGCCGGCCAGCACAGCGACCACGTCCGTTCCGCGGATCGCCTCCTCGAGTCGATCCGCGCCATGCAGCGTGAAGACGTCTTCCAGCGGTCCCGGCTGAAGGGTCGGCGCATGGTGGATGATGAGCACGCTGCCCTCCGCGGCCGGAGTGCCGAGCTCCGCGTTGAGCCAGGCAAGCTGATCCCGTCGCACTTCGCCGTAGACCGCGCCCGGAACGGAGCTGTCAAGGGCGATCAGGCGCAGTCCCCCGATCCACGTGACGTGGCCAACCGGTTCATCGGAGCTCGGCTCGTCCAGCATGACCTCTCGCATGGCCGAGCGCGCGTCGTGGTTGCCCATCGCCACAACCACCCGAGCGCCCAGCCGCTTGCTTCGCGCATCGAGCACGCCGCGCAGCCGACGGTAGCTCTGGACATCACCTCGGTCGACCAGGTCACCAGAAACAAGGATGACATCGATTGCCAGCCGGTAGCCTTCGATCAGTTCGAAGACGTCCAGAAGGTTCTGGAAGGTATCCACACCCTGCAAGCGGTCATCATCACCGGGCAGGATGTGGATATCCGACAAGTGGAGCAACGTGCGTACGGGAGTCGCCGACATAGGCCATACGGTACGCCACGCGCGTGTGGTGACGGCTGCGTCGAGCTCCTGGCATTTGGGAGCCGCGGGTCACGTGAGCGGCGCACACGGCGCCCAACGCGTCCCAGGCAGCCCACGCCCTCGGGATGCTCTAATCCCACTTGCGGCGATGCTTTGCGACGCGTCTCCTGCAAATAGGTGGAGGATCCTCGTATGGCCAGGATCACGATGATCGGTGCTGGCAGCATCGTGTTCGCCAAGCGCATGATCAGCGACGTTCTCTCGTACCCCGAGCTCGATGGCAGCACGCTGGCTCTAATGGACATCGATCCTCACCGACTCGATCTGATCAGCCGCCTCGCGAAGCAGATGGTCAGCAATTCCGGCCGAAGGGTCCAGGTGGTTGCCACCGAGGATCGACGGGATGCACTCCGAGGCGCCGACTACGTCATGAACATGATCCAGGTCGGCGGACTGGACGCATATGAAAAAGACATTGCCGTCCCGCGAAAGTACGGCATCGAACAGTGCGTCGGCGACACGCTCGGGCCGGGCGGCATCTTCCGCTCCCTGCGTACGTGGCCTGTTCTACGCTCCATCGTGCACGACATTGAGGAACTGGCACCCGATGCCACCCTCTTGAACTTCAGCAACCCGATGGCGGTGAACGTCTGGGCAATGAGCCGGATCAGCACAGTCCGCATCGTGGGGCTATGCCACAACGTCAACCTCACAGCCAAACGCCTGGCAGGCTGGATTGGCGTGCCGTTCGAGCAGCTCGACATCCGGGTGGGTGGTATCAACCACATGGTCTGGTTCCTCCAGCTCCGCCACCAGGGGCAGAACATGTACCCGAGACTGCACGAGGCGATGAGGCGACCGGAGGTGTACGCCGAGGATCCCGTGCGCTTCGACCTGATGCGCCATTTCGGCTACTTCGTCTCAGAGTCGAGCGGCCATTTGTCGGAATATGTGCCGTACTTCCGCCAGCGACCCGATCTGCTCGAGGGACTGGTCGAGCGCTTCACCGGTGAGGATGCCGACTGGCTTGATTGGGGTCGCACAGGTGGCTACCTGCGCTATTGTCAGCGCCGCCGAGACGAGCTCGATGACCACTTGCTTGCCCAGATCGATGGACGTGAACCAATTGAACTCGGCTCGTCCGGATGGGACGCGGTACCAATCATTCACGCGCTGGAGACCGGCATTCCGCATCGTATCTTCGGCAATGTCATCAACACCGGGCTAATCACGAACCTGCCAACTGGATCCTGCGTTGAAGTTGCCTGCCTGGTCGACCGAGCTGGCATTCAGCCGTGCCACGTCGGCGATCTGCCGCCCCAACTTGCAGCACTGTGCCGTACTAACGTCAACGTCCAGGAACTGACGGTGCGTGCCCTGGTGGACGAGGATCGTGACGCGCTGCACTACGCGGTCAAGCTTGACCCGCTTACCGGCGCCGTGTGCTCTCTGGACGAAATCGAGCGGATGGTGACGGAGATGGAGTCCGCGTACACGACGTCCACCGTAAGTGACCGCTTCCAGGAGTCATTGACGGCGCGCACGCGCAGCGGCTAGCCGGCTGCGCAACATGGCCAGGTCCGTGCCGACGCAGAGTACTTCCCCGTCATCTGCAAGTGGACTACCGTGCATGTGAGAACCGCGGTGGTGAATGGCTGGTCGGTCACGCTTGAGGTGAACGACGCGGAGGCACACGCCGCCTTCGCGACAGACCGCCTGTGGTGCGGCTACGCGATAGCCGACCTCGACCCGCCGTTCCGCGCCTACAGTAGCGTCGCCGTAGCACGGCGCGGGACCGACACAGCTGCGTGCCTGGTGCTGCGTCACCCGGCATTCGCGGCCCTCGTGCCGCACGGGCCAGCCGAGGGACTCCTGGCGCTACTGCGGCGGATCGATCTCCCGCGTGCGGTGCACTTGTTCGCCCGCGACGAGCACCTCGCGCCGTTGCGCCGGCATTTCGACTATTCGGCGCCGACGCCGATGCTCCGTATGGCGGTCGACGCGGAGAGCTTCCGACCTGTCACCGGTGGCGCCGCCCGGCTCACGCCCGAGGACCTGCCCGCGCTGCTCGACGTGTATTCCGCGTACAGTGGAAACGCGTTCCAAGCCGACCAGCTCGCTGGCGGCGTCTTCTACGGCGTTCGCGACGGCGCGCTTCTCGTCGCGGCCGGTGGCACGCAGGTCACGTCGGCACGCTACGGAATCGCCGCGGTGGGGAACATCTACACCCGCCCCGAAGCGCGCGGACGCGGGCTCGCGTCCGCGGTTACGAGCGCGGTTGTTGCCGAGCTACTGGGCGGCTTCTGTCGCAATGCGATCCTGAACGTCGCGGCCGCGAACGAACCAGCGATCCGCGTCTACACCCGGCTCGGCTTTCGGACGCACTGCCGGCATTACGAGGGGGCAGCGACTCTCCGGGCTTGATGGCTCACGTTGGCCGCTGGATCATCTCGAGGGTGATGCCGTCGGGATCGATGAAGTAGATCGCCCAACCGCCCTTGTTGGGACCAGTCGTCGGACTGACCGGCTCTGATTTGAACTGCACACCGCCTTCCGAGAGGCGGCGATAGGCGCTCCACAGGTCGTCGACCGCGAAACCAACATGCACGTTGCCCACGTCCGATGTCGGTCCGGCCTTCGTGGCGCCCTTCGGCTCGATGTATTCGACGAGGTCCAGGTGGAGTCCGGGGATATCGAGACCGGCGATCTTGAGGCGCGCGCCAGGGATGCCAACCAGGCGCGGCATGTACTCGGCGGTGACCTCCCCGCGCTCGTACGCTACGTTAAAGCCAAGCAGGTCACGGTAAAAGGCCATCGACCGTGCCAGGTCGCTCACAGTCAGACCGACATGGTTCGCGGACAGCGCAAAGCCGGTCATCGGTATCCCAGCAACTCGCGGACTGCTCCGACGACGCGAGCCCTGTTGGGCAGGACGAAATCCTCGAGAGGTGGGCTGAACGGCACCGGTACGGCCGGCATGCACACGCGTCGCACGGGTGCCCGCAGCGAGCGACAGGTCTCCCAGTCCTCGGCCGCCGTTGCCGCGACTTCAGAGGCGACGGAGCACATGGGTGGCGACTCATCGACCACGATCAGCCGGCGCGTCTTCTGGACTGACTGCCGTATGGCGTCGACGTCGAGTGGCACGAGCGTGCGTGGATCGAGGACTTCGACGGACACTCCCTCGGCTGCGAGCTCCTCGGCCGCTGCGAGCGCTTCGTGGACCATGTAGCCGAGGGCGACGATGGTGGCATCCGTACCCGCACGTTTGATGGAGGCGACGCCGATCGGAACAAGGGTGTCGTCATCTGCGACGTCCTCTTCGATCGGGTCGATGCGGCCCGGTTCGAAACACACCACGGGGTTGTTGTCGCGAATGGCGCTCTTGAGCAGGCCCTTTGCATCGGCTGCACCGGACGGCAGCACCACTTTGAGCCCCGCCAGGTGCGCGTAGAGGGCGTAACCCGTCTGCGAGTGCTGGGCCGCGGAGCGCGTGCCATTTGCATACCCGGCGCGAAAGACGATTGGGAAATCGCGCTGGCCACCGAACATGTAGCGGATCTTGCATGCCTGGTTGACCACCTGGTCGAAGGCCATGAACGCAAAGGTGACCGACCGCCAGTGGACAACCGGGCGGAAGCCGCAGCCGGCGGAGCCGACAGCAATGCCGGTCATGGTCGCCTCGGAGATGGGCATGCGTTTCACTCGCAGCGAGCCATGCTCAGCCAGCAGCGCCGCGGATGGCGAGGTCGACATGGTATAGACGCGTGGGTCACGCCGCATCTCGTCGGCCATCGCGGACTCGAGCGCGGCGCCGTAGCTCATTCTCGTCATGCGAACACGTCCTCGAGCGCTTCTTCGGGAGCGGGGTATGGGCTGGCCTCCGCAAATGCCACCGCTGCCTCCAGCTGGTGGTCGATGGACAGCCCGACGTCCTCCATCTGATCCACGGTCAGAATCGCGCGCTGCTGGAGGTAACTCTCGAACGCTGGAATCGGGTCGCGCGCCTGCCAGTGCGCCTTGAGATCCGTCGGTCGACGATCGGGCGGTGGGGCGTGACGCTGGGCATGGATGTGCTGCCGCCAGGTCTTGCATTCGATCAGACTCGGCCCTCTCTGCGAGCGGGCGCGACGCACGG
>WNGA01006808.1_pt1 | contig 16151 bp, 12 predicted proteins | sample 5400061 | NCBI WGS metagenome assembly WNGA01 (sample SAMN13153366, study PRJNA577476) | soil metagenome | isolation source: 100 cm soil or saprolite under grassland replicate 2 | place: USA:California | collected 2016-06-15 | reverse complement strand
AGTATCTGCTTATATGTCATCCATGCAGAGCGCGGCCGTGGCCAAAGAAAAGATCTTCCAGGCGCTGGCGGACCCCAGCCGCCGGGCGATCTTCGAGTCGCTCACGCGTGGCGAAGCGGCGGTAAAAGACCTCACGGCGCGCTTCGACATCTCGCAGCCGGCGGTTTCGCAGCACCTCGCCGCGTTGAAAGACGCCGGCCTGGTGAACGGCCGGCGCGAGGGGCGCTGCGTCTACTACCGGGTGGAGCCGCGCGGCATGAAGCCGCTCATCGATTGGATCGCGCACTACCGCGCCTTCTGGACGGAGCACGTCGATCGCCTCGAGCAACTGCTGGAGAAAATCCAATGAGTCTCACCGACAAGACCGCACGATCGCAAACCGAATCCATTTCGTTCGAATTCGATTTGCAGCATTCGCCGGAGAAGGTGTGGCGCGCGCTCACCGACCCCGTACTGCTCGCGGAGTGGCTCCTGCCCGTCGTCGATCTCAAGCTCGAGCCGGGGGCGGCGTTCACGTTCAAGACTCAAGCCTATCCCGGGTGGGACGGCACCGTGAATTGCCGGCTCGTCGAGATCGAAGCGCGTCGGAAGCTCAGCTACGCGTGGAGCGTCCCCTTCCTGGACACCGTCGTGACGTTCACGCTCACGCCCACGGCGTCGGGCACGCGCCTGTCCCTCGTGCAGTCGGGCTTCAAGCCGGACCAGAAGCGAGAATTCGGCGGCGCGCGCTACGGCTGGAAGATGATGGGCGGGAAGCTCGTCGACCTGCTCGCGAGGATCCCATGAACTGGAACCTTCTGATTGGAGGATCAACCGTGGCGTTGAAGCCGAAGACCAAGGGGGATTGGCGCGGGGAGACGCTGACCCGGATGCGGGCGCTGATCCTGGAGGCCGATCCCGAGATGATCGAGGAGCGGAAATGGAAGAAGCCGTCGAATGGGATGGCGGGGGTCCCGGTCTGGTCGCACGACGGGATTGTCTGCACGGGGGAGTTATACAAGGAGGTCGTGAAGCTCACGTTCGCCCAGGGGGCGAGCCTCCCGGACCCATCGCGCCTCTTCAATTCCAGCTTGGAAGGCAGCACGCGAAGGGCGATCGACATCCACGAAGGGGAGAAGGTCGACGCGCGCGCCTTCAAGGCGCTCGTGCAGGCCGCGGTGGCCCGGAATGCCGCGTCGGCCAGGTAAGCTCCGATGGCGCAACGGTCACTCAGCCCTCGGACTCGAGCTCGGCGAGCATGTCGTTGAGCAGCGACATCGCGTCCGCCGGATTCGCCGAGAGCGATACCCGCCATCCGCCCGCGCCGGCCAGCCGCTGTAGCGCTTCGTCCAGAGAGGCGCCGTACCGCGCGCAGCTCAAGCCGATTCCGTCCTTGAGCGATGCCTGCACCTCCGCCGGGGAGGCGGGCGCTTTAGAAACCGTGGTGCCCGTCCGCTCGAGCAAGCAGACACGCGCTCGGGTCGCGACCGGGGCCGGAGCCGTCGCCGCTGGCCACTCGCCGGGGCACTGCACCACCAGTTTCTCGTCCCCGTTCGCGAGGAAAGTAGGCGATCGCCCGGCCAGCTCCGGAAAATGAGTTACGGCCGTCGTGAGCAAGCGCACCCGGCCGGGCACGCCCCACACCCGGAACTCTGGGTCGAGCTGGACGTAAACGGCGTCGTCAGACAGCACTCGCAGGCCGAGACGATGGGCTTGATAGGCGAGCGTACTCTTCCCGGTGCCCGGAGGGCCGGCGAGGAGGAGCGCCACCCCGCCGCGGACGATCGCCGCGGCGTGCACCGGGTAGCGATCACACGCCGTCACCAGGGTGAGCGTCAGGCCTTCGATCATGCTGTACTGCACGTGCGCGCGGTCGGCGAGCAGGGCCGGCGTGATGTAGGCCGTGGCCTCCTGCCGTCTCGTATCCGCGATCCCGACGCTCCCGGGCGTGTGCAGGATGACACGGTCGGCGTCCGGCATACGGCACGTCACCGCGGCGTGCGACGCAGCTCCACCAACGGCCCGCTCATCTCCCTCGTGGACGATCAGCCGGACGCGCACGCCCTGCGGTGCGATCAGACCAGGACTCGTGCACAGCCCGCGCCAGATTCCAAAGGCTTCTTCGACCACGGCCAGCGCCGTCGCGCTGTTCGATGCGAAGTGGACGGGGACGCCGAGTACGGGCAGCTCCATCACGTGGCGCAGCGGTACGCCGTGATAGAGCACGTCGGGGGACGGGTCGAAGGCCATCGCATCGGTCATCGAGCCACGATCTTACCGGCGACACCTGGCCGCCGCTAGCTTCGTGGCATGCAGCCTGAGAACGACATTCCGGCGCGGCTCGCGCGCTACACCGTGACCAGGCACGCGCGGGACCTCTGGCCCGAGGTGAGCGCGTCCGCGTTCCGGGCAGCGCAACGCGAGATGGTGCGCGTCACGGCCCGAGTGTTGGCGGACGCGTCGAGTCCCGTGCGCCTGGAGCTCTCCCCTGACACGGATACGCACGCGCTCGGCGTCGCGGCCTCGGCGGCCGGGATGGGGCCGCTGCTGGGGTTCTGGTGCGCGACCGGGCGGATCGACGCGCCGCAGTCCGTGGTCGACCTGCTCGCCACACATCTGGACCACGGGCGGCGGCGCGCCGCACGGCTGCGGCACGAGCTGGAACGGATTCTCGTCCCCTTCGCCGATCGCCGCATCGAGGTGCTCGTCCTGAAAGGGACCGACACCGCATACCGCTATTTCCCGGAGCCCGGGACCCGCCCCTCGTCAGACCTCGACCTGCTCGTCGCACCGCATGATGTCGCGGCGGCTCGCAGCGTGCTGCTGAACCTGGGCTTCGCCGAAGAAGGGGCTGGACATGGCGACCGCTATCGGAGCACGTGGACTCCCCCCGCGGTCGACACTGTCCGCTCCTTGGAGCTCGCGCACGCCGACAACCCATGGTCCTTGGATCTCCACGTGTCGCTCGACCGCGAGATGTTCCCGGACCGGCCGATGACGTTCGGCACGCCCCCCCCGACGCCCGGGCCGCGGGACGGGGAGATCTGGCAAGAGTTCTCGCGGCCCGTGTGGGTTCTGCGGGAACCCCTGCTGCTCGCCTACCTGGCGGCGCATACCTCCAGCCACTTCTACGCGATTACCCTGGTCCGGTTGGTCGAGCTCGTGCTCGTCGCGCGACGCGATTTCGCGGGAGACGACTGGCGGGCCTTCGCGGACTTCGTGCGCCGCACCGCGACGGGCCGATTCGTGTTCCCCGCTCTTTACCTTGCCGAGCGGCTGGCACCGGGTACGATGGATGCGCTCACGCTCGAAGAGGTAGAGGCAGCGGCCCCGCTGTGGCTCCGTACGCGGGTGCGCGCCGCGACGCCGGCGTCGGCGCAGCGCCTGCATCCCTACCCGTTCGGCGAGCGGTTCCTTTGGGCGACGACGCTCAGGGAAGTGCTGGTCGAGCTAGCGTGGCCGCGGAACCGCGACCCGCGAGCATCGCCGCGAGGCGTCCTCGGCCTTCAGTGGCACAGAATCCGCAAACGCTTCCTGCGGTTTGTCCGAGGCAGAGTCCCGTGATCGTCAGCGGTGCCGCCCCAGGCGCGCGCCCGCGATCAACCCGAGCCCCCCCAGGAGTCCGATCGCGGCAGCGACGCGGAACAAGGTATCGAACGCACCTGTGGCGAGCAGGTAGCCGCCGAGGCTCGCGCCGATCATGCCGCTGAGGTCCGCCGCCACCTGCCGCCAGCTCGACACAAGCCCGTGGCGCTCGCGCGAAGTCTGACCGAGCAGCCATTGGTCGATCAGCGGGTTCGTCACCGGAGCGATCAACCCCTGGAAAAAGTAGAGGGCCACGGCCACCTCGACGCCCCCAGCGACTGACAGCCCCAGCATAGCCGGCGCGAACAAGAGCAGCGCCGCATTGAGCACTCGGCCGACGCCGAGGCGACGCGCCGCCTCGCCGCTGGCCAACACGGCGAGCGCCCAGCCCCCGTTGACCAGGGCGAACACGACTCCGATGCGCGCGATCGGAAGCCCCTGGTCGCGTGAGAAGAAGATGTTAAAGAACGGTGCGGCAAGCGCCGGGCCCAGCATCCAAACGGCGACCAGGCTGACGAGCAGAAGCATCCGGCGCTTGGCTTCGGGGGACGCGCCGTTGACAACCGGGGGGGCGGGGGCTCGCGGCGCGGACGTGACATTGGCCGTGCGCTCGAGCGGTCCGCGCAGTGCGCGGAACAGCAGCACGCTCGCTGCGCTGCCGACGGCGCCGAGGATGAGTGCCCCGCGAATCGCGGGCAGGTGCGGGAGGCCCCAGCGATGTTCGAGCCACCCGGGCGTGAGGCCCGCGATCGCCGTCCCCAGTCCACCCCAGCCGACGAGCAGCCCGACGTTCCAAGCGAAGGCGCGCGCGCGGGTGCTCGGCTCGGTGAGTCCCATCAGAATCGGCGGCGTGGCCACGCGCCAGATGCCGCTGCCGGCGCCGGCGACCGCTGCCGCCACATACACTGCGAGTGGCGTCGTGGCCAACGCGCCGAGGGCCAGCCCGACGGCGAGGACGGCAGCGGCAATCGTCACTGCCGTTCTCGGGCCCGCGCGATCCGTCAACACTCCTGCCGGGAGGAGCGTGACCAGTCCGCCGGCTGTCAGCGCCGCCGCGGCATGGCCCATCACTTCGGTGGCGAGGTGCAGGGCTTCGAGGTAGAAATTGTAGAGAAAGGCGTGGAAGATGAGGCCGGTGCCGAACATAAGGTTGCCGGCAATGACGGCCGCGACCGCGCTCCATTTCCCGGGTCCTCGACGCTCAGTCGGGATCATTTGACGGCGTCCCTGTTCGGGATACAGTTTCCCCGCTTCCTCCACTGCTTGCGAGAGTCACAATGTCCCTCGTTCGTCGGGTCGCACCCGCTCTCGCCGTGCTCGCGTTGGTCGCGAGCCCGATTTCCGCCGGCGCGCAAGTCGCCCACCCCGCGGATACCACTCGGGGCGACACGCTGCGCCCCTACAACCTCGCGCCCCTCATTGTGACGGCGAGCCGCAAGCCGGCCACGGCGCGGGAGCTGGGATTCGCCGTGTCGGTCCTCGAGCGCCGCGACCTCATGGCCGAACCGACGCCGTCGGCGGCGCGGGCGCTCACCTTCCTGCCTGGCGTGTCGATCAACGAGGCCTCCGGGCCCGGCGGTCCCACGTGGCTCCACCTCCGCGGCGGCGACGAGCCGTTCACGCAGATCATGTTCGACGGGGTCCCGATCAACATCAGCGGCGGCTACAGCGACATCAACGGGCTGTTGCTGACGAACGTGGAGCGCGTCGAGATCGCTCGCGGCCCGCTGAGCGCGTTGTGGGGCTCCTCCGCCGTGGCCGGTGCCGTGCAATTCATCACGCGCGAGGGGCAGGTGGGCGTGCCTCGAGTCGAGGCCCTGGCGGAAGGGGGGGGAGGTGGGACGGACCCGCACGGCGCGCAGGCCCACACGGAGCTCACGGTGTCCGGGGGCACTCAGCGCTGGCGCTACTCGGGTGGCGTGGGCATCGCGTATGATCGCGGCATTTATGCGCTCCCCAATGACCTCCTCACGACCGACGCCTCGCTGCGGCTGGACGCACGGCCGGCCGATCGCTGGACGGTGACGGCGACGGCGCGCTACATGGCGACGCAAACGCACCTGCCGGTCCGGGATCCCGGGGCCACGCGGGTGCCGCTCGACCCGAATCAGCGCGACCGCCAGTACCGCTGGCTGGGGTCGGTCTCGACCGGCTGGGATGCGACTCCCACCTGGCATCACCGTCTCACGATCAGCGCGCTGTGGGACGACTTCATCTACGAGGACGCCCACGACAGCGCGCTCGACTCGGCGTCCTATCCGTTCTTCGTCTCCAACTTCAACCTCAGCTTCCGCAGCGCCCAGCTCCGGCCCACGCTCGAGTATGCGGGCAGCAACGAGCTGTCGCTCGGCCGTGGGGCCTCGCCGCTGGCCGTGTCCTACGGGGCCGCGTGGCAGACGGAATCCGAGGGGACCGACCTAGCGGGCGATTTCGGCCCCTCGCACTCGGAGTTCGACCGCACCAACGCAGCGCTGTTCACCGAGCTGCAAGGGCGGCTGGGCCAACGCGTTTCGGCCCTCACCGGCGCGCGCCTGGAGAAGTACCACGGCCTGCCCGCGGCGCTGTTGCCCCGCGCCAGCGTGCTGGTCGACGTTATTCCCGACCGGCTGGCGCTGCGGGCGGCGGCCGGTCGCGCCTTCAAGGTCCCGAACTTGGACCAACAGTTCCTGGACAATCCAGCAACGATTCCGAACCCCGACCTCCGGCCGGAGAGTAGCGTGAGCTGGGAGATCGGGGCGAGGGTCACCGCCCCGCAACACTCTTGGACGCTCGCCGTCGGATACTTTCACCAACGCTACAACGACCTGATTCGGACCGTCCCGGCCGACACGGGGTCGAAGCAGACGAACAAGAACCTCGGCCGCACGCAGGCCGCCGGCGTCGAGCTGGAGCTGGAGAACCAATGGTCCGCGCGCTGGCGCACTGGGGCGAACCTCACCTGGGTGAAAACTCAAGTGCTCGATAACGCCGGACTCGATACGGCGGCCTACCCCGTAAAGGGCGCGCTCCCCGAAACGCCGAGCCCGACCGGGAATGTCTACGTGGCCACGGACATCTCCCCGTCGCTCATGGCGTTCGCCCGGGTCACCTTCATCGGCCGGCGCACCGTGCTCAGCGAGCGCTTCTCGGGCCGGCGGGTCACCACCGATCCGTACGCGTTGCTCGAGCTGGTGGTGCAATGGCAGGTCACCGGGACGTTGCACGTCTACACGCGGCTCGGGAATCTCCTGAACACGAAATACCAGACGGCGTTCGACCGACCCGGGACCCCGCGCACCGGCGTGCTCGGAGTGCGAATCGCGCCGTAGTCTCCAAAACCGAGTAGAGATCCTGACAGTCGCGGCCTTTTGCATGTGCCCTGTCACACCGCCCCGCTCGTTTGCTGCAGGCGTACGACACCCCTCTGCGCCGTAATCCCTTGCGCGATCACCGGTTTTCCCTGTCGGCGTTTGGCCCGGGAGATGCAGAGCTTCGGGCTCCGTTCAGCAGCGCGCTGGCCGTCCCCGTCAGGAGTCGCTCATGCAGCCCTCCCGCTACGCAGCGGTGTCCCTTCGGTCAGCCGGATTATGCGGTTGCAGTGAATGGGTGGCAGGATAGCTTGGACTTTACGTGTCGTACCATCCCAACCGAGGAGGCTGTATGCGTAACTGGGGTAAGGTGGTCGCGGTCCTCGCCGTCGCCGGTTGCAGCGGCTCAACGCCTGTCGCAGGACCTATCACGGGACAGAACGCCCCCCTGCTCGCGAGTGCAGTGAGCGAAGAGGCACCACCGATCGTCTTCAATACACAAATGCGATCCGACATCGAGGTACCTGCATGTGCGTCGGAATCGCAGGGACATGCCCAGATCAAGGTTTTGCAAGACGGCACGATCGAATCGATGGTGATCCTCAACAACAAGAGTGATGAAAGCGTGCGGTTCGGGCACATCCACCATCTGGCCACTGGAGCGACCACCGGTCCGATCATTTGGTGGCTCTCGAGCCCCGTGGGCGTAGATCTCAACCTCACGGACCGGCACATCGATATCCGGCAGAACGGGATCTTTGTAGCTAATCCACATTTCGCGAGCGGGGCGGCGGCGCTCGCCGAGCTCCTCGCGCATCCGGGCGACTTTTACGTGAACTTCCACTCGGACAACTGCCCCGGTGGTGTCGCCCGCGGGTTCCTGCCCTGAGGTGCGATCGTGGAGGGGCCTCTGCGGCCCCTCCACGGCTTTAGCGGACTGCCCAGGTGATCCCGGTGTAGGCCTGCACGCCCCAGTCCTGTTGCGGGTTCACGAGCTTGAACACGGGACCAAGAAACTGGAGCTCGGCGTACGGACGCAACCGCCCGATGGGAAGCTCGAGGCCGGTGATCAAAAGATCGTAGCCTCGACCTTCGTGCCCCCAGTTGATACCAGCAAATCCCACTCCGAGATAAAGCGGGGAAGAGCCGTCGCGCGCGCCGAATGGCCGGTAGCGCAGCGCCGCACTGACCTCCCACTCAGCCCCATCCAGAAACCGACTGACAGCAGGATAAAGCGCGAGGCGCGCTCCGACCGGAATCACGGCCTGGGCACCGATGCGATACATGTCAAACGGGCCGTTCATCATGTTGCCGGCGACGTGTGTGCCGAATCTGAAAGGGGGGAGCGTCTGCTGACCCTTAGCGGGGAGGGTCGCCCATGAGCCGAGCATTAGGGCGACGATCAACGTCCGTCTCATGCTTCACCTCGGGAGGGGGTGGTTTTGGGGCGTCGCGAATTGATACACCCGGTCCTGAGAAGGTTCTAAGCCTTGTTTGCTAGGAGTCCAGCACCTCCCGCACCCGCTTGGTGAGTTGCCTGACAGTGAACGGCTTGGGCAGGAACGCCGTGTTGGGCGCGACGATCTCGTTCTGGAAGACCGCCTCCTCGGAGTAACCTGACATCAGCAGGATCTTCGTCTCCGGGCGTTGGCCGGCGAAGCGGCGCAGCAGCTCGGGAACGCGAATCCCCGAGAGGACGCCGTCCGAGAGCAGCAGATGAATGGGGCCCTGGTGTCGTGCCGCGAGCGCCATGGCCGCATCGCCGTCTGTGGCTGCCAGGACCCGATAGCCGAGTCGTTCGAGGGCGCTCGCGGCGAGCAGCCGGATCGGCTCTTCGTCTTCGACCAGCAGAATCGTTTCGGTGCCACGCACTTCGATCGGCGCCTGGGTCGGCCGCGAGACGCGGGGGCTGACGTCGCCCATGGGGAAGTAGCATTTGAACGTCGTGCCGACCCCGACTTCACTATAGACAATCACGTGCCCCTTACTCTGCTTCACGATGCCGTAGACCGTGGAAAGTCCGAGCCCGGTACCTTTGCCCTTCTCCTTGGTGGTGAAAAACGGCTCGAACAGACGGCTCAGCGTCTCTGGATTCATGCCCGTGCCGGTGTCGCTGACCGCTAACATGACGTAGCGGCCGGGTGGGATCGCCTCGGCGCCATGGGCGTACGGCTCATCGAGCCGCACGTTGCGCGTCTCGATCGTCAGGGTGCCACCCTGGGGCATCGCGTCGCGGCTGTTGACGCCGAGATTGAGGACGACCTGCTCGATTTGACTGGGGTCCGCCATGATCGGGGCGAGATCGGCGTCCGTGGCTGTCACGAGACGGATCGGGGGACCGAGGAGGCGCCGCAGCATCTTCTCCATATCAGCGACCCGCTCGCTCAGTCGCAACGCCTTGGGATCGAACGGCTGGCGGCGGCTGAACGCGAGGAGCTGCCGCGTCAGCGCCGTCGCGCGGTCGCTGGCCTTGATGATTTCCTTGATGTCCTCGGTGTGCGGGGACTGCGGCCCCAGATCGTCCTGCAAGATGTCGGCGTAGCCCATGATCGCCGTGAGCAGGTTATTGAAATCGTGCGCGACGCCGCCGGCCAGGCTGCCGAGCGCGTCCAGCTTCTGCGCCTGCCACAGCTGCTGCTCCAGCGATTTGCGATCGCTGACGTCGACCACGTAATTCTGGAGGATGTCTTCGCCGCTCTCGTCTTGACGAATGCTGATATTGCAGAGGCACCAAATTGGCTTCCCATCTTTCCGGCGCAGGTGCACTTCGTAATTGCGCAGCTCCGACTTCTCGCGGAGCTCCCCGAGCATTCGATCTCGATCCGCCGGGTCCCACCAGAGGTCCCGCGCGGTCTGTGCCATGAACTCGGCCGGCGAGTCGTAGCCGAAGATCCGCGCCAAGGCGTCATTGCACAGCAGGATCTTGCCATCGGCGATGCGGGTGGTCGACACGCCGGCGAGCGACTGCTCGAACATCTCGCGATAGGCCTGCTCGGCGCGGTGCTTTTGCGCGTAAGCGCCGTCGATCTGGTCGCCGATATGCCGGGAGAGTCGCGACACGAGCAAAGCGACGAGCGCGACGCCGACCACGGCGAACCACGCCGCGATCAGGACTCTGTCTCCCCCGAACAGTCCGCTGAAGCGCGCGTCGAGCAGGCCGATGAGGACGACCAGACCCGCCGTGGCCGGGAGGAACGCGCGCAACATGCGTCCGCGCGGCGAGTCGCCCAGCAACGGCTCGAGCGGCCAGACGTCGGGACCGGCCGCCAGCACCGTCCCGACGCCGAGGAGCAGCAGGCTCAGGCCGGTCGGCAGCGCGACTGGGATCGTCCCGCCGCCATACAGCAGCGGGGTCCCGTACGCGTATCCGAGGGCAACGGTCGCGCCGACGATCGCCGACATGGTTGCGAGCGCGCCGGCGTAGTGTGCGCGTGGCCCCGTTGCGGCAATAGCGAGCGCGAGGGGAATAAGCGCCGCGGCGGTAACTGGAGACATCACGCCCAACTGCACGCGGCCGAATTGACCCGTGCCGCCGCCGAGGATTTGATCGAGCAACGCGGGCAGCACGAGATTGACGAGCGCCATCGTCGCGACGACCCACGACAACACCGTGCCGGTATTGCGCAGCTTGGAACCGCCCGACGTCTGGAGCCGGGCGGCGAGCGAGATGCCTAGCGCAAGGAAGGCGAGCGCCGTGGTCGGCGCCATCGGGATGAAGCGAGGCGAGGGAGTGAGGAAGATCGGCCAGCCGGCCGCCCATCCGACGAGCACGACGATGCTGTGTAGCGCGACGATGGCGGCCACGGCGAGCGCCGCCGTTTCACGTCGCAATCCAGCAGCAGGCGCCGCGCTCATATGAGCACGATTAAAGAGTCGTACAGAAGGCGCAAGGTCACGTGTCACAACGTGTTGCGTGTCACCGGAGCCTTACTAGGGCATTTTTGACGGCACGAAGGGGTGGTTTTGCGGCGTTGCCTAGCCTTTTGGGCAGTCGTACCCCCCATCTGGACGTAGCAGCCAGGCCGTGGGAGCGATCAACTCCTGTGTCAAGATGTTGTCCAACGTCCGCCGGGCGGCTGGGTAATAGACGGGAGCCACGACCTCCACCCGGCGCCGCAGATTGCGGGGCCGCCAATCGGCTGACCCGATGTAGTACTCCTCCGCGTCGTTCCCCCCGTTTGCGAAATGGTAGATCCGCGCGTGCTCGAGAAAGCGACCGAGAATGCTCACGACCTGAATCCGCTCGGACAGTCCCGGCACTCCAGGGCGGAGCGTGCAAATACCACGCACCACCAGGTCCACGTCGACTCCCGCCTGCGAGGCCTTGTAGAGGGCCTGGATCACCGTCGAATCGGAAAGTGCGTTCAGTTTGGCCCGGATGTGAGCTGGCCGACCCGCGCGCGCATGCTCTGTCTCGCGGTCTATCAGCGCTAGCAACCGCTCGAGGAGCTCCGTTGGCGCGACGAGCAGGTGCCGCAGATGAACCTGTGGCGCGTGACTCGATCCTGTCAGCTCGTTGAACAGCGAGTGCACATCGGCTGTGATGCGAGGGTCAGCGGTGAAGAGACCGACGTCGGTGTAGACGAGCGCGGTCTCGGGATTGTAATTGCCGCTGCCGACATGGGCATAGCGGCGGACTCGTCCATCGGCGGATCGACGCACGATCAGTGCGAGCTTGGCGTGCGTCTTCAGGCTCACGAGCCCGGTGACAACGTGAATCCCGTCTCGCTCCAGGCTGCGTGCCCAGCTGATATTGCCCGCCTCGTCGAATCGCGCCTTGAGCTCGACGACCACCGATACATCCTTGCCTGCGAGCGCCGCCCGCCGCAGCGCGTCCGCGATTGCGGACGGCCCACCGGGGCGATACAGCGTCAGCTTGATCGCCTGCACGCTCGGGTCCTCCGCCGCCTCAGTGATGAACCGCTCAAAGCTTCCCGGGAACGAGTCGTGGGGGTGATGGACGAGCACATCGCGCCCGTCGAGCTGCTCGGCGACGGTACGATCCGAGTCGAATGGCTGAGCAGGAACAAATGCCGGATAATCGGGCAGCGAGGCTGATGCACCGATCTCGCGCAGGCCGCCGAGATCGACTACTCCGTCAGAGACGTAGACATCGGCGGCACTCAATGTGCTTTCGCGCTCGCTTTCTTCGAAGCGGAGCTCGCGTTGCAGCAGCTCCTGCAGGGCCTGCGTCGTGCCGGACTCGAACTCGATGCGCAGCACCGGGCGCGCCTGGCGCCGCACCAGCTCCTCTTCAATCGCCTGCAGGAAGTTGGCGGTCGTGGTCTCGTCCAGCTGCAGGTCGCCGCTGCGCGTCAGTCGAAAGGCGTGCGCCGCGGCGATGACGCGTCCCGGATACAGCAGATCGAGATTGGCTCGGATCAGATCTTCCGTCGTGATGCGTCGGCCATCCTGCGCGACCGCAACAAAACGCGGCAGGTCCTGCGACATCTCCACGATGGCGTAATGCAGCGGCGCACCCGGACGATCACGCAGCGCGACCAGCAATGCGAGGCGGCGGTCGCCTACCAGTGGGAAGGGGTGACCGGGCGCGCGCGTCAACGCCTTGGGACTCACAAACGGGAGGATCTCATCGGCACAGCGGGCGCGGAGCTGCCTGCGCTCATCTTCCGTCAGCTCTTCCCATCGCACAATGGATAGGCCCGGAGCCAGCGAACGAAACAGGAGATACTGCCGCGCCAGGAGCGGACGCAGCCGCACCGCAAACGCGTCCAGCGTTTCCTGTGGCTTGAGGCCGCCGCCGTCTGCCGCTGCAACGTTTCGACCCACGGCGACGAGTTGTGTCAGAGCGCCGATCTGCGTCATGACGAATTGATCGAGATTTGTGGAAAAGATGCCGAGAAATCTCAGGCGGGCCGCGAGTGGCGTGCGCGGATCCTCGGCGAGCTCGAGGACGCGCGCATTGAACTCGAGCCACGACAGCTCCGCGTTGAGAAACTGCTCGGGCGCCATCCGAGCGGGGTCCTTCGCCTGTTCTGGCAGCGTCGCCGTGCGGAGCTCGCTCAACGTGACGCGGCTCGCGCGTGCGATGGCGTCCGCGGTAGGAGAGGCGTCCGCGTCGGTCACGTCACCGAACGGCGCGCCTGACCACTCCGGAACCAGTGGTGAGCGCGCCGCGACCGTGAGCGCGGCGAGCGTTCCGGGATCCCGCAGCATCGGAGAGCCTACGCGCGCCACCAAATCAGCGGGGGCGAACCACTGCAGCGTCTCACCGTTGCTCGAGCTGCGGTGCAGCCGGCGCGCGGTCCAGACCTCGAGCGGTACGCGATCGCCCGAGCGCGGGACGATGCCCAGGAGTCGCAGCTGTCCCTCCCCACTGCCCACCAGTTGGCGCAGCGCCGCGCGGCAGGCCGCTTCGCCGCTCCCACGGTGAACGGGGAGGCGCAGCTCGGCGCCGGCGCGGCACAATCCCACACGTCCATGCTCGACGGCCACGAGCGCCACTTCCCGTTCGCCGCGCAGCTCCCGGCCGATCCCCTCCGCTTCTACGGCCTCGAGCGCGAGGGCGGCGCGGTGCAGGGGATCATTGCCCGCGGGCCGCAGTGACCGCGCCGCTTCGACCGCGCGCGCGATGCGATCGGCGGAGGCCTGCCCCCAGCGGCGCGCTCGCACGCTCAGTTCGCACAACGTCGCCGTCAGCTCGGCCCGACGCACTACGATCGAATCGGCGACGACGTCGCAGAGAGGAACCGGGACCACCGGAAGGCGGAACGTCCGCCAGGTGCGCTCCACGTCGCGCTCGATCCACGGGGCGAGCCGCTTCGGATCGATCAGGGCGCGGAGGCGGACAGCGGGCTGTGACGTCCCGTTGAGCGCCGCCGCCGCATCCACCTCGCGAACGCGTTCGTCCAGCCGCGCCCCTTCGGGCTGCCAAACCGTCAACCAGCGCTGGCCGTCCGCGGTGAAGCGGAGGCGGCTGCGGCCGCCGCGCGTGCGCAGATCGCCATCGCTCGTGTCGAAGTAGACGTCCCGGAAATGCGTGGAACGCAGCGGTGCGGCGGAGGGAGGCAAATCGGCCAGGACGCGCCGGAGCGTTGCCGCATCCGGAGCATCCCAACGAAGGATCATGAGTCGCGCGGTTCGAAGCGCACGCCGGTGACCTGAAGCGCAGAGTCGTCCCGAACCGCGGCGCTGAGCGCGTCGGGATTACTGCGCCGGCGAAGTTGGACGGTGAACGTCAGTCCTGTCGGCGCTGACTGTACCAGCTTCCACTTGCGCGCGTGCCGCTCGAGAATGCCCGTGATCGTCGATTCGATCGCGGCCGTGCGGCTCGTTTCCACCACCAGCATGCCGCGGATTCGATCGGTCAGCGGGGCCGTGCCCACGTCAAACCGCCAGAGGACCAGGACGACCGCCACGTAGATGACGGACACGACGAAGCCCACGGCGAACGCCTGCACGCCGGCGGCCAGGCCCACGGCGATGGCTAGAAAGATGTAGACGGCGTCTTTGGTGTCGCGCAGCGTATTGCGGAAGCGCACCGCGGCGACGATGCCCGCCAGACTGAACGCCAGTGCCACACTGTCACGCACGATCAGTACGACGCCGGAAATCACCACCGGCAGGACGATCACGGTTTGCACCAGCGAGGCGTCGTAGTTCGCCTTCGGCTTGGTCCGCATGTACATCCACGCGACGGGACACATCAGCGAAAGTGCGCCAAGCATCGCGACCGCGGCGCCGCCCGGCGCCCGCTCGGTGAAGAGCGCCCCCAACTGGGGGATCGAGCGCGCCACGAGCCAGGCTACCGGGGCGAGCGCTGCATAATAGACCGCCAGCCGGATTACCAATCCGGACGCCCGCCGCTCACTCACTGGGGCATCCTCCGGCAGGGGCGCACGAACTCGCGATTCACGGCCCCGGGATTATCGATGACCTTATAGAACTCGTCGAAGTAGTCGAGCACGTTGCGCACGTCGCGCTCGGGCAGATCCGGCACGGCGCGCACGGCGGCGTAGATCGAATCTTTGGCGACGCGAAAGCGGGCCAGGGCGGCGGTCAGGACGCTGTCCGGCTGGCAGAACCCACGATACACGCGCTGGCGCACCGACTGGATCTTGAGTTGCTCCGGTGGAGACGCATACGGCGCGTTCACCGCTCCGGAGAAATCGAAGTCGTACGGTACGGCGAGCAAAGGGCGCGGCGGCGCGATAGGCTGGAAGATCGCGATGTTGTGCCGGTGCCAGACCGACCAGTCGGTATTGCCGATCAGATATTGAAAGACGGCGACCAGCGTCATGTACGAGGGGTCCGTCATCGGATCGTACACGGTGTTGCTGCTGATTTGGTCGGCACCGATGCGCTGTGCCAGGGCGGTGTCGGACTCGATCAGGAATCCATAGCGCGTCACGGTGTCATGGCGTGCGGAATCGACGTACGTCACATGCGCGAGCCGCACACGGTAGCTGCTGTCGGTCAGCGCGTTGAAGACGCGATACAGCGCGTATTCGCGGAGCAAATTGCGCTCGTAGGAGCGATCGCCCTGGCAGTGGGTGACCAGTTTCAGCCTGTCTTCACCGGCGAAGGGCGTGTGGTCGAGCTTCTTCGCGGGGAGATCGAGACGGATCGGAGGAAACCCGCAGGTCTTCAGCCGGAAAATACCGCGCGTCCGCAGCTTCACGTCGATGCTGCCGGTATCGGTGGCGGCCGCATAGCGCAACGTCGCGGGATGCTCCTTGCGCTGCGCGCCCCGATCGCGAAACAACGCGCGGAGATCTGCTTCCAATTGCAGTGCCAGCGGGGCGCGTTCAAGGAACAGCTGTGAGGGCGCACGCGGAGCGCTCTGGGCGCTCGCAGCCGGCGGACCATATAAGATGAAAGGAAGAATCAGGTAGAGACGCGGTTTCGTCCTGCCTCCTTGGCCCGATAGAGGGCCTTGTCCGCCGCCTGCACGACCTGATCCGGAGAAGCGTTCCGGTGATTGCGCTCCGCCACGCCGATACTCACCGTGATCGTAATCGCCTGCCGGCTCTTCCTTCCCTTGTCGTTCTTCGGCTTGTTCCGCGGGCGGAACCGCCGCCGCATGGTAAATCGGCTGGTCTCGACGATTTCGCGCAACTCCTCGAGATGGGGCAGACACTCGTCCTGGCCTTTGCCGGGGAAGACGAGCGCAAACTCCTCGCCGCCGTAGCGATAGGCCGTCCCGCCGCCTGGCGCCTGCGCCAGCCGCGCGGCGACCAGTCTGAGGACGTGGTCGCCGGCATCATGACCGTAGGTGTCGTTGAAGCGCTTGAAATGATCGACATTGACCATCGCGACGGTGAACTGTCCGGAGAGGCG
>WNGA01017444.1_pt1 | contig 16155 bp, 23 predicted proteins | sample 5400061 | NCBI WGS metagenome assembly WNGA01 (sample SAMN13153366, study PRJNA577476) | soil metagenome | isolation source: 100 cm soil or saprolite under grassland replicate 2 | place: USA:California | collected 2016-06-15 | reverse complement strand
TTCGACGTCGAGGCTGGGCCGCATGTCACGGGCCGACAGCTACGGCTCGCCGCCGCGTCCACCATCCCACGACGTCGGAAGCAATGGGTCTGGGCCGACCGCATCCCAGCAGGGTCGTTAACGCTGATCCCTGGGCGCGAGGGGATCGGGAAGTCACTGTTCTTGGCGTGGCTGGCCGCCAAGCTGACCCAAGGCGAGCTGCCAGGTATCCACCACGGCACGCCCAAGCCCGTGATCTACGCCGCCACCGAGGACTCGTGGAGCTACACCATCGCGAACCGGTTGGTTGCGGCGGGCGCGAACCTTGACCTCGTGTTGCGGGTCGATGTGCTCGAAGACGACGCGGTCCTCCCGCTCACCCTGCCCGCCGACTGTGGCGCACTGACGGTCGAACTTCAGCGCACGGGCGCGGCGCTGCTGGCACTGGACCCACTGGTGTCGGCCATCGCCGCGGGGATCGATACCCACCGGGACCGCGAGTTGCGCACCGCCTTGGAGCCACTGGTGGCGGTCGCCGATGCCACCGGCGCCGCCGTCGCTGGACTCGCCCACTTCGGCAAGACCGCGACCAGTGACGTGATGAACGCCGTCCTTGGGTCACGGGCCTTCTCGTCGGTCACCCGCGCGGCGCTGGCGATGGCGCGCGACCCCGACGCCGACGACGGATCCTATGCGATGACCCAGGCCAAGAACAACCTTGGCCGGTTGGACCTCCCGTCCCTGCGCTACGTGATCGACTCCGTGGAGGTCGACACCGACGAAGGCCCGACCGACGAAGGGCGGCTGCGCTTCGACGGCGAGTCCGAGCGCAGTGTCCACGACATCCTCGAAGACGCCATGGACGCCGACGACCGCTCCGAACGGGCCGAGTGCGTCGAGTGGCTGAAGAGCTATCTGGAGGAACACGGCGGCGCCGCCGACGCCAACGATGTGTTCAAAGCCGCCGACAAGGACGGCCACACCAAACGGACCATTCAGCGCGCTCGACACAAAGCCAAGGTGACCTCCAAACGCGAAGGCTTCCCGTCCCACGCGGTGTGGCGGTTGCCACAGTCGCGCCACCCTTCTAGGACAGACATAGCTGGCGCCACTGGCGCCACTGTGGCGCCACTGGAGGAGGAGCCGTCCAAGGAGAGCGAAGAAGCACCCAGCGAACAGCCTATGGAAACAAGAATGCCCGATTTATCACCATCATCATCATCTGTCACATCTCCTTTAGTACCTATATCTTCTTCTTTGGCTGAGTTTTCTGAAACGTCGGAACCGGCCGCGCGACCCCCAGTCGCGCCACAGCCGCGCCAGTCGCGCCAAGGTGACGTGTCCTATAGCGGTGGCACCACTGGTGCGCCAGCCGACGATGACAAGCCCCCGGCGGGTGACAACGTGGCCGTCACCCGTGTCACCCCGGTCACTCTGATCAGTGAGCCTCTCACCCGTAAGCAGCTCGAAGCCATGGACAATGAAGAACTTTTAGACGTTCTGGCTGAACGCGGCATTGTGGCCGACCTACCCGCAACCGCCACTGATGACGAAGCCAGGAAGTACCTCGTGGAACTGCTCGCCGAGTAGGAGGGACACATGACCGATGCATGGCTGCCAGCGGCATGGACAGTCAGGGAACTTCAGCGCTGGTTGGACGAAGCGACCCATCCCGACGATGCCATCTACCTCTATGTCGACCACCTGCTCGCAGTTGGCAATAACGGCGGCGTCGTCATCACCATCCCAGTCGGGTACGACCAGGAGCAGCTATGACCGACGCACAGGAGGTCCGCGCCTTGCAACGACGCACGGCGCGCCTAGTCGATGACATGGCGCAGCTGTTGGACTCTCTGGAGCACTGGTCATTCTTCCACCGCAGACTGACGACCTACGCCCGCATCGTTGAGGAAGAAGCGCGGATCGCCGCGCGACCGAAGGATGAGGGCTAACAGGAGTGTTGCCAATCGGCACTGAATCTGTTACAGTCCACCCCTATGACGGACTGTTCGATGGATGACTGCACGACGCCAGCGCGTGCGAAGGGACTGTGCGCCAAGCATCGCATGCGACAGCTACGGACAGGTGACCCGACGATGGTCCGTCGGCCTGGCCGTCCCAAGATTGCGCACCTCGAACGGCTACGGGAGCTGTTCCAGCACGACTGGTCTGCGCGCACCATTGCCCGCTTCTGGCGGGCATCCCGAGTCATCAATGGACTCGATGGCAACGACGCGCTGCTGGCGGCGGTCCAGCGATGCACCCGACCGAACGGCACGATCAACGTCGCGGCATTCGAGCGCGAGGCCGACCGGGCGATCATGCAGTGGGTCCACGACCATCCCGACCACGAGGACGAGGCGTGATCGCGCGGCGTCCAGGTACCTGCCCAATCTGCCGCGGCAAGATCAGTGTAGGCGACCGCATCAAGCGGCGGCGGGTCCAGGCAATGGGCATCGAGCAGTGGGTGCGGGTCCATGAATACTGCGCCGCTGAACTTCTGGCGCCACCCCTATCGCGACGACGACGTGACTTGGACTATGACCCATAGGCGGGGACGGCTCACCAACTGGGTGCTGGAGCCGCTGGCCGCGCCTCCCTCGCCGCCCTATCGCGGCGTCGCTTCTCACGCTGGTATTGTGCCCGGGCGCAGGTATTGGAGCAGTAGCGCGTCCCGATCCTGCGGTGGCCGCCGTAGGCCGACCGGCCGAGCTGGCGCACGAACGGCCGCCGGCACGGCTCGTTGGCGCAGGTCCGCACCGTCTCGTTGGCCGCCAGGTCGTTGACGAGCTGGAGCATGGCCGCGCTATACAGGGTCGTGTCGTCAGGAGGTTGCGGCCGCCCGATCGTCTCGACCTCGACGCGCACGTGGAAATCCCGCAGCGCCGCGCTTGTGAACCTGATGAAGTTGCCCCATGCCTCGCCGTCGTCCTCGCAGCCTCGCCAATGCGGCGCGACAGGCTCGCCGGCGAGGTAGGCGAGCAGGTGGTTCGTTGCGCGCTGCACTGCTCGCACGCGCCAGGCGACCTCGGCCGCGTGCACGGGGGAGCCGAGATCGATGTCGCTGATGTGGCGAGCAGCGACCTCGTCGCGCTTGGCTTCATTGCCGTGCCAATGCGGCTCGCCAGGCCAGAACATCTTCTCCAGCTCGGCTAGCGACTTGCTCCATATCTCGTCGCCGTTCACCGGAAGGTCGCTGTACGGGCGTGCCGGGCTGAGCGGCATGATCCACCCGAGCTTGCACAGCTCTACGAGCGCGTCGAGGTCGCCGGCGGGCGTGTCTCGAAATTCGCGGAGGTAGACCTCGGGCGGCGCCCAGACGAGGACCGTCCCGCCGAGCACGTCGAAGTCGGGCAGGAGCCACTGCCCATCGCGCTCCACCCCGCGGATCTTGAGGACGGGCGGCACCGGCACGGGTTGGCCCGGCCACACCGTAGGACGAAACCGTAGCGCCAACGTGCTTGCCTCTCCCTCGGGAATGAGTCAACGTTGTGCCCGCACAGCGTACTACGGACCTCCCTGAAGGTCTTCCTGCTCGGCCGGTCGCTTCCCTACGAGGTGCTCCGGTCTGGAGGAGCATCTATGTCCCCATTGGCCCCCGCCGAGCTTCTCGACCTGTTTGCCTTCGCCCGCGCTGGCAGCATCACGCTTGGCACAGCCTGGTTCCTCGCACAACTGGCCAAGACCATCGTGCCGTCGGTCGTCGACTATCTGGCGCAGCGGCGGCTACTCCAGACCATCGAGAAACTCGCTGCCTCCCCGCCGCCGGCTCGGATCGAACTGACCTCGCAGGGATTCGTGTTCGATCCTCGGCTGCCTGTCCACTCGTTGCGCCCACCGCCGGTCCTCAGTGAGAACGTGACGGCGCTGATGGCGACGCCGGATGATGGCGACGCCTAGCCCCGCTCCTGCATCCCTAGTCAAGACGAGCTGGCTGGAGCGTCGTCGCCGCTCGGTAGACTCCCCATGACGAAACCGCTTGAAGGCTGGGACGAGGAACAGCGGGGGATCATCCAGCGGGACATCTTCGACACGGGGTTGAGTCGGCATCTTCCGACTGTTGGAGCCCTGCTCGTGGTCGCCGTCGCGAGCTTCGAGGCGCCACCGACCGAAGACGACCTTGCTCGCGTGATCACCAGTCCGACCAACCCGAGTGGCTCGTGGGATGGACCGACCTGGGAGGAACCGAAACGGTACACAGCAGAGGAGCTTGTTCAGCTTAGGGCCGACTTCGGCCCTCCGGGCGAGCAGCCCGAGGACCCAGACGAGGCATACGCCGATGATCTGGCTCGGTCCCATGCGAACCGGGCGCGAGTCGATGGCTACGCGGCGCACTACGGGTTACCACTGGTTCGGACTTGCCGAGATGTGCTCGAACTGCTCGTTGCCGCCGGCATCCTGCACCGGGTTGTGGAGGGCGGCGCGGTCAGGTTCCGTCCGGCATGGCCGCTACCGCTCGCCGAGGATGTGTTCCCAATCACCGCAGAGGATCGGGCCGAGGAGGATGCCCATCGCTGGGATTCGCTGCACTACGGCACCGGGCAGAAGATCATCCGCCTGTTCAAGCCGGATGCTGACCATCGCAAGGACAGCCTGACCACGAGCCTTGAACGGCTGGGGCGGACGCTGGCCCTCGATCCCGACTCGGTTCGTGAGGGGGTCCTGGTCCTCCTTGGGGAAGGCGACTTCACCGCCAATGTCGACATCGCCCGTGCGCCACGACACAAGGTCTTCACCCTCACGGTCGACTGGGACCGTTTCGCCGCTACCCGGATCGGCATCCGTCGTGGTGATGCCCCGGATGCCGACCCAGCCGACGAGTAGGGTACGGCCATGGACGACGAGCCGAGCGGCGTACCGGCCGAGCTGCCGTCCGACTATCAAGGGCTCCGGCGCAGCTACCGCTGGCCCCTGTCGTATGGCCCCTGGGCGCTCGGGTTCGTCGGCATGATCCTGATCGGCGTCGGTCTGTTCGCAGATCGCCCTAGCGAGGTCGCCTTGGCCGCTATCGGGTTCGGGGCCGCCATGGTCATTGCTGCCGTGTTGCTGCCGAGGATGCATGGGCAGCTCGAACTTGGGCCGGGCGGCGTCAAGGGAGCCGTCCAAGGTCTGCCCGAGGCGTTGATGGTGACGGCCGCGAGGACAGCTAGGGAAGTCGCGGAAGCAACGATCCCCGCCGATGAGCCGGAGAAGGAACGGAAGGTCAACGAAGCTGTCGGTCGCGTGGTTACTGACTGGGACCGTGTAGCCAGTTACAACATCGTGCGCCTTCACGGACCGCTTGAGAGGCCCCCAAAGGCTCCCGGGCCGTTCGACTGGCTTACCACCGACCAGGTGGGAGTGACGACAGGAGGGATGAAAGGGATGGTCGAACGAGATAGAGGGCCGATTGAAAGCTGGACCGAAGACGACTGGAAGTACTGGTTCAGTATGAAGCTGAAGGAACGCAAGCTCATGTCGGACTGGCCACATCCTCCCGGTGACCAGGACACTTAAGCAGGACACCCGACCGTCGCACTGACACATGATGAGCTTGAATTGTGCCGAACAATGATCCTGGAGGCGTTCCCTGTAACCGTAGAGCGGGACGTATGGGACTGGCTGTTATACGTCCTCTCTTTGGTCGCAGCTACCACAGCGATTGTCCTCTTCTTGCCATGGGCGTTGGAGCGGCGGCGCCGACCGGAAACGCGGTTCTACTGGAGGCTCTCCCCGGACGGCGACCCGGCGCATCTGGCCGTCTGGGAACCGGACGACGTGCCTGAAATCAAGGCGGCGCAACCATTCCTCGTGGAAGCCGCGATCCAGAACACCGGGGATAAGGCAGGCGGCGACACGCTCATCAACTTCGTAGCCTCTGACTGCTTCGACCTTCGCCAATGGGAGGCGCCAGAGGTCCAGCCTCTCCATGCTGGCAACGCCACGGCGGGGCTACCTCCGGACAACCGAGTCGTCTTCTTCGCCCCACGAGCCGAGCCGTGGGCGCCGCCGAACTGGCACATGCGCCACTATCAGCTCCGGTACGTGGCCGATCAGCCTGTCCAGCCCTTACGGTTTCGGCTGCTCTTCACGGTCTCGGACAGCCGCTTCAACAGCGGCGGCCGGCGCTGGCTGCCGAGCATCGTCCCGCCCTTGGAATCCCAGGATGCTTCGGCGGGAATGCCATGGCCGCCGGTACCCACACAGCGCCGATGGCGGATAGCTGGCCGGCGAATCGGATGGGTCCGGCCCGCACCTCTTGTCCCTGGTGTGGGTCTCAGCTCTTGAACGTCCAAGCGGGTCCGGTGTACCCGCGCGCCGTTGGCGTCCATGGTCGCAGTCCGCTGAGCATCAGCTTCACGACGACGCCGTAGCTTCTCCCGCTCGCGGTCTTGAAGCTGCTGGGTGACAAGTCGTTGGCGTCGCTGTCGCGCCAAACAGATGATGCACATTTGGGTTCCGTCCAAATACGCGATCTGTGGTCTGAACTCGAAACAGCCCCAGCATGGTTTCCGTGGTTGCGGTTGCCGAGCAGCTCGCTTGGCTGCTGCTCGTTTCCCGGCCCGCGACGCATTGCCATTCACCCGTAGCCAGTGACCACGGGTGAATCGTCGGTGCCGGCAGGGAACCATGCCATGCTTGGCGTCCGACTGTCGGCTGATGGTCGTCTCCTCGCCGCAGCCGCACCAACACTTGCCAGACGGATTCGGGTCTTCGGCCGGGAGCGGGCGAACCCAGCGCCCTTGGTGACCATGAATCAAGTTCATCGGTTCGCCTTGGTAGCGATTGAACTTGCGGGCCGTCCGAACCGCGATCGGTGGTGGCCACCCGCAGCCGCACCGCCGGGATCGTCTTGGTGGCCTTGTGTGATGGTCTTCGATTTCGGCGCCATGGTGGCGATAAAGTAGCACCAGCGGAAAGGCGGTGGCCTGTGCGAAAGAATAAGGGACGCAAAGAACGGCGTCGTGCTGAACGTGAAGCGCGTCGGATGGATGGCAAGGTTGGCGGCTACACCGCACTACCACCAGTCGCAACGTTCGCCAGAAAACAATTCGCCATGAGGAGCCGTGGACGATGACGAATACTTCGTCTAGCTTCGCCAGTGCAGAGACGTTAGCCGACATCATCATTTTGCAAAAGATTGAAGAACTGTACGGCCCCGGTGCCGTCGACATCGCCAAGGTCTATGACCAAGACCACACCGTCATGACCAAGGATATGGTGGCCGGCGAAGAAGCACTATGGAAGGCTGCTGCTGATGAAGGCGTGACCGAAGAGCTGTATGAGGCTTTCCATGCCACAACGATGGATGATCTTGCAGAAGCCTATGCGGCGGAAGATGACCATGGAAGATCAGTCAGCTAACGCTGCTTCTGCGAAGTCTGAACAGCAGCAGCTATGGCATGACCTTGCGATCACCGAGCCCATGGTCGCGAAGTCGGTTGAGATTCATGCGTGGTTCATGGCGCTAGTAGAAAGCGGCTTTTCTGAACTGCCGCCGCCACTGATGATGACCGGTCACATAATTCGCTGGGAGCCATAGGTGCTGCGAGGCTGGTACGCTAGAACTGATCCGGCACCACCAGATACGGTGCCGTTTCATCAACGATGCTACGAATGGAACTGTAGCTGTCTGTGTCATGGTCGGCGGGATGCGCCTTCGGCGCTTCCCCCCTACGGGAAAATTACATCACTCAACCGCTAGGGTCCTCCAAGAAATTCTGAAAAATTCGGTGTGTAGAAGTAGGTTGCCCCACGCCCCCTCCCCCACCGATGGGACTCCGGTTGCATACCGATTGAGCGACCCACAGACTTTGCCAATTGGCAAACTTGTGCCTCTGACCAGCAGAAACAGTGTCTAGACGTGCGTTGATAGGTGCAATTGCTAGGCCATTGATTCTCGTAATTGGGCGCCATAGGCTTGGGTAGCTGTATGTCTAGTGTGCCCTAGTATGTAGGGGTAGCCCATATGGGTCCTTATGTCCCCTAACGCTGTGACCAGCACATATGGTCAGTAGGTGCGTACTATTGCAACCAATCACGTGTTCTTGAATTGATTGTGTGAATGTCCGAATCAATCCGTTCACAATTGTGAATCCCTATCACCTACCCTAACTAGGCCATACTAGGGCTGTAAGCTGGGAGGAATGGTACAGAACCACGCGCTCGTAGGTGGGTATCGGGGTAGGTAGCGCGGATCAAATGTTTGCCCATGGGTGCTGCCGATACTACGTACAGCTTATACCCGAGGTGACTTTGCCAATTGGCAAAGCGCTGACCAGCAGAAACAGTGGTGCTCGTACCGCGAAGCTGTGAAGTGGCGTGTGGATGAGGGTGGGCCATAGAAAGACCTAGGTTGCACCTACCACAACCTAGACAACCCATGTGTCATAGACAACATAGGTACCGCAACTGTATCTACCGCAACGACTTTTAACCGCATAACAACTTCATGTCTTCTAGATCGCGCGACCTTCCTCGGGGATCACCGCTGGCGGAAGTAGCTGGGCGTCCGCTGGAAGTACAACGGCGTTGCCATCCTTGGCGCCATTTCCTTTGCTTCGGCCACCGTCTGTTCCTGATTGCAGCCTTCACATTGGAAGCGGTCTTGGGGCTCTAGTAGGTCCGCGAAGCCGTAGGGTGCGCCGCAGTTCATGCAGAACAACGTATATGCCGGTGGTGGTTTCAGTGGTGGCTTAGGTGCTTCGACAGGTTCCGGTTCAGGTGCGGCCTTCCGGCGTTCCTCCCGCTGCTGTTCCTCTTCTGCCCACTGCTGATCGACTGCTTCTTGATCGGTGACCAGCAACGGCACGATCCATCCCAGGTCGACATGGGCGCGGAGCACCCGTTCTGACCAGCCAGTCGTGTCAATGATCTGATCGACTTCAATACGGTCAGCGCCAGTTCCTAGCGGGCGCTTTGCGACGTAGACCACGCTGGAGTTCTCGGTCAGCATCGGTTTCCTCCCGGTCTTCGGGTGCGTCGATTTGGACCGCCACTGATGTCAACTGGCGATGTTGCACGCCATCGGATGGCTTTGGCTTTTTCTGAGGCTTCGGCCTGGGACCGACGCGATACTGCATATACCAGACGCGAAGTTCATCAGTGTCGAACATCAGTGACCCGCGCGATAAGTTGTAGGCGGGTAGCACACCAAGTCGGACCCGGCGCCAAATCCATTGCGGCGTCCGACCCAGAAATTCAGCGGCGCCATAGACATCAGTCAACATGTCGCGTCTGAGTTTACGCGACGTGCGGTGACGGTACGTAGAATTGCAGCCGACAAGCCGAAGCGTCTGCAAAAATCTGAGCCCACCGCAGGCCAGCTCCGCCCATGCCGACAGACCAGCCCACGACAACGCGACATGCCAAGCCGCCTGGCTGATGACGCGAGGTGGTCTCGATTACCCGTCTCCAAGCGCAAGCTGGTCGCCGGTCCTCGCTCTGACCCGCTGCGCGCTCTTGAACGTGACGTTGCCCCCCACTGATGGCGGGGTAGTCGATCCCTCTGCCGGCCCGGTGGTGACCGGTGGTTAGCACATTCGGACCGGCTAACTTACGCAGATAGCCCAGACTCTTAGCGTGTAGGGCTCGGTCGACTCGCTGATGCGACGAGTATTGATCCGCCAAGTGTCAAGAGTTTCGTCGCCGTTCCAATCGACGGGCGCACTGCTAATCAGAACAATGTCATCACGAGTCGGCGCGGCGGACGCTGTATCGACGGCGCCACCACCGCCACCAACCGCGCGCTTGCCTGGTGGACAGGCCACCCAGCTCGACGCAGTCAGGCCAGTCTGACCGTCCGCGAAGGTCGACCTGTATTCGTAGCCCAAGGCGCCCGCAGGTCCGGGTGGACCCTGGGGACCTGCCGGACCTTGAGGACCGGTCTGGTTCCAGTTCAGCGCCGTTTCATTACCGGCACAGGTCTGCCCAGCATCGATGTCGATGACTCGAAGATCACCAGTGTTGTTCTTCCGGCAACTGTGGATCACCCCCGTTCGCATCGGGAATCGCCGCAAACGCAATGGTGGCACCAACCAGAACCACCAGCACGGCGGCAATCGGAGCAGTCCATCGCTTCATTTGCTTCCGCCTTTCGGAATGCGCCGCACATCCCTTGGTGCGACGACAGTCGTCGCATTAGCTGACCTTTTGCCATTCGCAACCGCCACTCAGTTCCACGTAGTTGTCGCTGGAGCGAATACGAAGAGTCATCGGGCCTTCACCAAGGTGATTGGCATGAATATTGTTACTATCAGGATCACCAAGGCGTGCCCAGTAGCACGGATTACCGGCAGGTGCGCGTGTCTTATACGTGCCTGGTTTAATCTCTACCCCTACTTCATAAATCCCATCTGTATAAGTAGGCGCTGGTGGCGCAGTCGCCTTTGGCTTAGGTTGCGTAGTCGTAGGGGCAACGGTGGTCGCTGATTGCAGCGATTTATTGTAACCAGCCATGATGCCTTCACACTGTTGTCGTTCAGCCTGGCTCGGTATCTCCCCACATTCAGTTGTCCATATCAAGCGTTCCTTGGTCACTGTCTGGGTCACTGTCTGTGGTTCCTGATTACTTGATCCAGCCGAACCAACAATCGCTCCTAAGAGGAAACCGGCCGTACCTATCGCCCACCAACGCTGATACCAGGGACGACGACGTTCGCCCGGCTGTTGTGGCGCTGGTGGCTGCTGCGGTGGTGGTCCCCATCCCGGTTGCGGCTGCTGGCCTGGTGGTCCCCATTGCGGCGGCTGCCCCTGCTGGGGTGGGTGCTGGCCCCATCCGGAGAGCGGCTGTGTCGGCTGTGGTGGCGGCTGCGGTCGGTCTGGTGGTTGCGAGGACATCGGCGCCTCCCACTCGGTCAGTCCTACCGATGAACGGTGCAGGACTGCCGTGCGTTACAGAACTGTCGACGGTCCGTACGCGGGTGCCTATGGTCCGGTCAGGTCATTTCCGGCCAAATGTTGCGTAGGTACTGGGCCTCACTGTTCAGTTGTCAAGGATCGCTAGCGCACGGTCAAGCGCCGCTCGGAGGTCATCCACCTTGGCCGCGACTCCTCAGCTAAGGCCCGCCCCGGTTCGTGCTAGGGCAATAGGTCCCGATGCTGCGGACACAGATTCTCAACTGCCGACCTAACGAACGTGGCCGCTTCCTCTGGTGTTGGCTTGGAATCGCTATCGGCGACGACCTGAACGACACGGCCATAGCCGAAATCATCAATGCCGTCGCATATCGTGTTGCCAAGTTCAACGACGGCGTTTTGGCTCGCCGGATCGGCCAAGTCCTTGTCCCCAGCCCGGCCTGCCGAACTTCAGCCAGGAACCGTGGCAGACCAGGGGCAGGGGCCGTCGTGGTCGTCGCTGCTGTGGTGGGACTCGCCTGCTGTCCCTCAGAACCCCCGCATGCCGCCAACAGCAATGCGACAACGACGACCAGACCTAAGCGTTTCATGGCGCCTCCCCTAGCCTTGGCGCTGCACGCAGTCCTTGGCTTCCTGGACGCCATCAGCAGCCTGGGTGATGTTGGCATCGGTCGTGTCACCGTGACCCCAGTCCGAGAACTCCTGCGCGAATCCGTCGATGGCGAAGACCAGTCCGTCACCCTGAAGGCTGTTGGTGGCCCAGACTCCGATGTCTTCTGACCCCTCCATGCCGGAACCCTGGATGTCGGCGGCCACCATCCAGACCTTTTCGAAGTCCTTGGAACGTACGGCCTTGGCGTTGCGGAGGGTTCCGCCACCAGTTACCGTCAGCCCCTCCTTGATGGCGGCCACCAGGGCACCAGAGGCGGCCTCGCAACGATCCGAAGCTCGGGTGGCTGGGGCTGCGGTAGTGGTCGTTGCGGTTGGAGAACTCGCCTGTTGTCCCCTATCGTCACTGGCGCAGGCGGCCAGTAGCAGCAGAAGGACGACGGCAACCGGCCAACGGTTCACGTCCGCTGCCCCCTTTACAGTTTGACCGTTACCCCACCAGAAAACGCGCTATCGTGCAGCTCTAGATGGTCGGCGTTGAAGTTGCTCGGTACTTTCCAAACAATCGTGCCCTTCGCTGTTAGGCCGGGATTGATGTCTTGTAGAAACAGGCTGTCGCTCGACGCGGCCGAATCGGCTTCGAAGCGTCGGTCTTGCGCGTCGAACAGATATTGATTGCTGGCAAACATCGTCTGGGCTTCGTCACCGATGTTTTCCACCGCTACTTGTCCCCGGCAGGTACCGCCACCACACCGGAACGACTGAACGACGAACTCGAATTTGCCATCCCTGACAGGCTTTCGAAGGTCGGTCTGTCGCGCTGTGGGCGTTGGCTTGGCCGTAGTCGGCGCTTCGGTGGCCGGTGGGTCCGTCACCGGACTGGTGTCGGGAGCGGCTGTTGTTACTGGCGCCTGACCGCTGGTCGTATCCGTGGGCGGATCGCCGGCCAGAGCGCCGATGATGAACAAGATGGCCAGGATGGCAAGGGTGATCGACCACCATCGCAGATACCACGGTCTACGCGGTTTGGGTGGCCGTTGTGGTGGCGGTCCCCAACCAGGCTGCTGCTGGCCGTACGGCGGCCCTGCTGAGGGCTGCCCTGGCGGTGATCCCCATTGGGGCTGCCCCTGCTGGGGCGGCTGGCCCCATCCGGGGGACTGCTGCGGCGGTTGCCAGCCTTCCGACGGCCCGGCTGGTGGTTGTTGCGACATCGGCACTCCTTCCCGTGCGTTTCATCGCCCGGCACAGACCGCCCGCGTGGAGGGACCTACTTCAGTCAGTTGCGACGAGTCACCAGGAAAATGACACCCAGGATCACGTCGACCAGAGCCCAGACGAACAGCAGCCCGAAGAACAAAATCCCCTTACCGATGCCCTCGCCGGCCTGACACGCCGAAAGCTCGTCGCCAACCTTGCCGGCACACGACGACGAGATGTTGAAGATGGCAATCATGAGGATCAGGAACAGGATGTTCACCACCAGGATGACCCACATGAACACCCGAGACCGCCGTCGCGGCCTCTGTGGTGGTGGTCCCCATCCCTGCGATTGCTGGCCTGGAGGTCCCCATTGCGGCGGCCCCTGCTGAGGCGGCTGACCCCAACCTGGGGGCGGCTGCGTCGGCTGCTGCTGCGGCGGCCAGCCCTCGGGCGGCCGGTTGGGTGGCTGCTGCGCCATGACCCGCTCCTTCCTCCCTCGTCCCCCTACCATGCAAAACGGCCGAGCAGCCCGGGAAGTTACCTCAGTTCGAGCCGAGGACATCGCTTGGAGCGGCGTTTCTGCGCCCCTCGGGCATATGTCTACGGGCGTCCGACCACTGCCAATCGTTACGGGGTCCATGGCAGACTACTGAGTGCCGACCGGGGGTCGGGGTCGCTTCGCGGTGTCCCTCCCCCGGTCGGCATCTGGGCCACCTAGCGGCGGCGTCCTTCCGCGAAGATGCGCTCGAACGCCTTGCGCGAGCGCGCTTCGGCAACGTCGTGGAGGTAGAGGACAACACCCGCGATGCTGAACAGCACGCAGGCAGCAGCAATCAACGGCCCGTACATTCGCGGTGTCCCTTCAACGGGGTCAACGGGCTGTCGGTAGCCTTCCATGGGGTACCGAACCGGGTCAACCGTCGCAACCGTTCTCGCAGGTCCAGGGCATAGAAGAAGGCCCGCAGCCGTAGCCACGGGCCTTCAACTGGGGTTCCCTACTCCTCCGTCACTTGCGGTGGGTCGACAGCGCGGCGGGCCAGGGTGCGATGCCACCCTCGCCACGCTTCGGTGCAGACCACGAGGGCCGACGGCACGTTCACGTCCAGCCGCCGTGCCTCCTCGATGATGGTCTGCATGTAGCCCGCGCAACGCCGGATGTCGTCTTGGAGCTGCGTCCGACGCTCGTCGTCGCGGTTATGCTTGGTCCCGAACATGGAGCTAACCCTCCGTGTTCCAGCCCCCGGGAGCGCCAACTCGCCGGGGGCACTGATTGGGTAGGGGTCCGAGGACGGACGGAAGACCTGTTGCATGTCACGTGCCCGTCCCCGGACGGGTGGCAGGTCGGGGTGTATCCCGTGGTCGATTGCGTTGTGGCTGTTACTGCTGTTCGGTGAGTCCTTCCTTCGCCAGCCAGGCTGTCAGTCCGTTGATGGTGCGGTCCTTCAAGACGACCTTGCGGCCGTTGTCCGCGACTTCCCGCGTCCAGCGGAAGTCCAACGGCAGATCGCGCCCACGGTCGGGTAGGTTCTTCCCGTCGGGACCTTCAATCGCGCGTAGCTGCGACCAGACGGACCCGTCGTCCGGATCGACGCGGTAGGCGACGATCAGTGTCGCGCCCTTCAGTTCCGGTATCCCATCCAGGACCGGACCTTGCCACTTGTGCCGCAGCGTCACCGCGAGCTTGGCCGGCGCCTCGGGCTTGGGCTTGGCCTTTCGGTTGCCTTCAGCGACCTCCTTGGCAGTCGGCTTGCCGATACTGCCGTCAGACATGCCGTGGTGCTTGGGCTTGGCCGACGATTGGGCGATCTTGCTACCCAACCATTCGCGGATGCCAGCTTCCGTCGCGCGTAACTTCCGTGCGATGCCTTCGACATCGAAGTTGTCATCGGCGTTCCGACGCGGCCGTAGGCCAAGCTGCTTGGCGCGGTCGCCGATGGTTTCGATGTTCGAAGTCGGACGGCCACGGAAGGTCAGACCCGTCGCCTTGCCATCGGACTTCGCTTGCGAAGCGGCGCTAGCCGACTTGGCGGGTGTCTTGCCCTTGCCCTTCGCCTGCTGTACCGACTTCGCCAAGGTGTCGGTCAGATCATCTGCGGCAGCAGCTTCAGCAGCGCGACGGATCGTCTTGGCAGTCTTGCCGACTTCGGTCGCCCGCTGTCGACTGCGTTCCTGCTGTAGCAGCTTGGCCGTGTAGTCCTGGCCGTCGCCACCTTCGGCAACGTGCCGGGCTAGGTCATCGAACTTGTTGCCCTTGGCGCCGTCCCTAGATGCCCGTTGCCGGGCCGTGGTGCCCTTCTGCGGCGCGTCCGGGGTCTGGGCCGCCCTGGTTTTGGACTTCCCGCCCGTGGGCGCCTTCCTGGTGGTGGTTGTCGTTCGTGGCATGGGAACCCCCAATTGGGACAATTCTGACCACGACCACGGGACAACCCCTGGCCTGCTGTTCTTCCGCTGTGGTGTTGTCAATGATCCGTTGTTGCTGCTGACAATCTTGACTTTTACCACGTCGAAGCGGACGCGGCACGGCGGGGTGGGGATGGCGGCCAGGTACGCGGCCGCCAGCCGGCGCAGCCTGGCCTGCTTGGCGGGGGTGACGGCGGCCGCCGGGCTGCCGTAGCCGTTGCCGCGTCTGGTCTTGACCTCGCAGAAGACCAGCAGCCCGGGGCCGGCGGCGACGAGGTCGATCTCGCCCTCCCGGCAGCGCCAGTTGCGGGCGACGACCCGCAGGCCCGCGGCCTGGAGCCGGTCGCCGGCGAGCGCCTCGCCGAGTCGGGCGGCGGCCATGCCGGGACCGTAGCCTGCCGGCCGGCCGCGCGGGCCGCCGCCGGCGAGATTGTGGACATCCCTTGCCGCCGTTCTTGGCGCTGGAGCGGTCTCCACAGATTGGCGATTCCCCCTTGCGGCGGGAGGCGGCGAGGTAGGCTGCGCCCATGGATTCGAACGTGTATTCGACTGAGCCGCCCGTGGGGCTGGCTGCGCTCGAATCGGTCGTGGAGGCGCTGGCCGCCCAGGACCTGACTCGGCTGACCGACGCCCAAGCGGCCGCGCGGGTGCTCGCGCTTCGCGGACTGCTGGAACGACTGGAGGGCCAATGGCTCCGCGAGCTGGCCAACGTGGACGGCCGCGGCGCCGCCGGCGCCGAGGATGGCATCCAGGCCGCCTCTACCGCCGGCTGGCTCCGCGGCCGCCTGCGGGCCGGCGGTGCCGCCGCCACCGGCTGGGTCCGGGTGGCGCGGGCGCTGTTCAGGGGCCCGCTCCAGGGGACCGGGCAGGCGGTGACGGCCGGGGAGCTGTCGGCCGCGCATGCCGCCGTGCTCGCCCAAGGCGTCCACGACCTGCCAGCACAGACCACGGTCGCCGCCGAGCCCGTCCTGCTCGAGGCCGCCCGCCGCCTTGACCCGCCGCGGCTGCGGCGGCTGGTCGCCCACCTGCGCGAGGTCGCCGACCCGGCCGGTGCGGCGGCGCAGGCCCAGCGGCAGCATGAGCGGCGCGGCATCTGGCTGTCGCCGACCGTTGCGGGGATGGTGGCCATCG
>WNGA01006801.1_pt1 | contig 16158 bp, 19 predicted proteins | sample 5400061 | NCBI WGS metagenome assembly WNGA01 (sample SAMN13153366, study PRJNA577476) | soil metagenome | isolation source: 100 cm soil or saprolite under grassland replicate 2 | place: USA:California | collected 2016-06-15 | reverse complement strand
TCTCCTCCGCCGCCCTTCCCTCCTCCGCTGCCAGAAAGGAGAACGCCACATATGGCCGCCAACTATCTCACCCTTCGAACGCGACGCACGGTGCCGTGGTAGTGGTGGTAGTGCAACTGCCTACGACCGCGACGACGTGAGCGGCTTTGCGGTGGCCACCGTCGCCACCGCAAAGCCGCCCCAGGCACGCCTGCGGTCTGTCTCCTTGCCGAGCGTGCGATGTTCGGCCAGGGCGAGCCCACACGACTGAACCAGCTCGACGAGTCGGTCGCGCGATAGCGGTGTGCTGTCGATCCCGAAGCGGAGCGGTTCGCCAGCGGCTCGGGTCGTGGCTCTGGCAAAACGCCAGTACAGCCCCGGGCTTCGGAGAGGCTCGATGGTGAAGTAGTCGAACACCAGCACGCTACCCTTTGCCGTGCTGGCGATTTTGCGCAGCGTGCTCTCGACCGCCGGGCGGTCCAGATACATGATCACGCCCTCCCACAGGAATACTGCGGGATGGTTCGGAGCGAAACCGGCCTCGACCAGGCGGGCAAGCCAGTCCTCGGTTTCGAAGTCAGCGGCCACGAGGGTGACGACGGTCGAGTCGATCCCCGCCTTGTGCAGCAGCTGACGTTTGCTGGCCTGCGTCTGCGGCAGATCCACCTCGAAGCAGCGGATCTGCCCCGGTCGGGGCAGCCTGAATGCGCGCGTGTCAAAGCCTGCGCCAAGGATGACGAACTGGCTGATGGTGGCGAGGTAGCGCTCGACGGCGGCGTCGATGAACGTCACCCGAGCAGAGGCTTCGAATTGCGGAGGAACGTCGCCTTCGAACGGGTAACGGAAGGCGCTCGGCACATAGCCGGTTAGGCGGTGAGCCAGCAGCATCGGTCCGGCCGTCATTAGCAAGGCCGGACCCGACGTGCTTGGCAGCGCCATCAACAGCCGGTAGGCCGCGTCGTCGCGTCTGAGGCCCAGCCGGTGCATTGTCCAGCGCGCCGAAAGCGGTCCTTGCGCGGTGATCGAGGCGCCTTCGGCCCGTCTGACCATGTAGATCCTGGTCAGCCAGATCACATAACCGATCAGCGTAATCGGGAACAGCAGCACGTTGACGATGTAAAAGACCGCGGCTGCCCTGCGCCCCGCTCGCCGTGCCTCGCATGTGAGCATTGTCGTGCTCGATCTCTGCGTGGGTGGCATCGTCCCGGATTATGCGCAGCCCCCATCGCGCACAGCTTGGACCAGCCGCGCCGAGTGGCTGCCCGGGTTGAACCCCCCCGCGACGAACACGTTGGTATCCAGCACGACCTCACCTGGACCCGTCGTCATCACCGTAGTGTGGACACCCGGCGACTCGCTGTGCAAGACACCTGGCGACCGCCACGGGCGTAGCCGTGCTTCGCTGTGCCCGTGCTGCCCCACTAACTCTTTGCGTGTGTGCCAGCCTGACGAGTTCAGGGCCGGCTGCAATGTTTCGCAACCATATGCAATCGACGACGACGCACCTGTTCCCGACCGGCCAGCCTGGAGTGCGCGTCCAGCGTCGATCAAGAACAGCCGCGTGTACTCGCGCACCGCTGCGGTCCGTGCATTCCATTGGTATCCACGCTCGTTCAGGAAGCCGGACCACGGACGTAGCACTGCCAGGTATGTGTCACTCGATGCAATGCATGAGGCAGCACCACTCGTTCAGCGGCACGGCGAGTTCGCTGCCCCAGCGCGAGATAGGCCTCCATATCCAGTTGACACGGCCATACGGTGGACAAGGGTGGATCGCGCGCCCCACTGAGCCCTCTCGACCTCACCACGGCTGGGAGGGCTCGCTTGTTCTCGCCTCCTTCTATGATCGCCGCCCACGCTCGGTCGCGGCGCCTCGAGACTGCTTCGCCGGACGATCTTGCAAAATACCTCCGCAAACTCCTTGGTGGATCAACAGTCCCAGCGGTCGAGGCCGGCTGAGAAAGCTTGACGCTCCCCACTGACTCAGCGGCAGGAGGTCAGTGATCACGCAGGTGGACGGGCGCCACTCGCGGCCGGATTATCCGGCCTTCACCCAGCACAGGCAGAATGGATGCCCGGCCGGATCCGCATAGACCTGGTAATTGTCGGCGGAATCGCTGTCGGCCGCCGCCTTCAGCAGCCTTGCGCCCAGCGCGTCACGACGGCGACGAGTACATCCTCATTCAGCATTGCCGAAACTGGGCACTACGTCGTCATTCAGACGTGCCGCCAACGCTCGCACTTGCGCACAGTTCGGGGCGCATCCGCCAGCGCTCGAGCCGTGCTCGAACGCCTTCATCGCACGTAGTCGCGCGCGGTGATCAGATGGGGTTGGTTCCGCCGTCACCTTCCGCTTCGCGGGCGCTCCGTTGCATACGGCGAAGGTCGTGCCTGCGGCCGTCTGGCGTGGTTGTACTGGCCGGCGTTGCGACTGTTTCTTCCGTGCTCTGCCTCCAACCACCGGCGTCTGCGGGTTTCACGCAACAAGCCAACGGACACGTGGCGAGGCGGCTACTCAAGCCAGTAGACCCGTCTTAAAAGGCAGCGCTCGCTTGACCTTGTTCTACTTGCATGCTCCGCGACAAACGCGCGGCAACCTCTGTCGCCCATGCGCCAGCCGAGATAGGTGGAGTGCAGCCAGCGGACGACCAAGCGCGATCGGCATCACTTGAGGTGGCGGACGGCGGCGGCGGCCAGAGGCGAGCTGCTGCTGGCCGATGTCCAGGTCGCTAGTCATTGATCGCCAGAGCGGCCGTTTCCGAGGTTTTGCTTCAGGTCCAGCAGGCCCTGGACCAGTTCTGGCAGCAGCGCCTATACTGACTGAGCATTCAATGAACGTCGTGCACACCAGCCGCCGCCGCCAGGCCGAGCGGCGCCGTGAGCAGTTGATTGACACCGCCCTGGGGGTGTTTGCCGAAAAAGGGGTCAGTGGCGCGACTGTCAAGGATCTGTCGACGGCTGCCGGCGTAGCTCCGGGTTTGCTCTACCACTACTTCCGGTCCAAGGAGGACCTCCTGTACGCCGCCCTGGAGCGGCGCTACTTCGTGCCCGAACTACGGGACATCGCCGCGCCGGACCGCGCAGAACCGGCGGTGGAGGTGTTGGCCGAAGTCGCGGCCAAGTTCGCCGCGGTCCTGCGCGATAACGCGCAGTTTGTCCGGGTGGTCTTCCAAGAGGCGCTACTCGCCAACCCCGTCGTCGGTCAGCGCATCGAGCGCGGCAAGCGCGAGGCGGTAGCGCTGCTGGCCCGTTATCTCGCTTCACGCATTGAGGCCGGCGAGTTGCGCACGCACGATGCCGAGGCGACAGCCCACCTGCTGCTCTACGCGATCTTGATGGCGCACTTCACGGGAACGCAAGACGACGCCTATCTGGCCACCGTCGTGGACACGATCGTCCATGGCATCGCCGCCCGCTGACGGTGATGGCCGCCGTCACAGACATAGGAAACCACCGCCGATGGCACCCCTGACCACACGCAAGATCGTTCCGCTCGCCGAGCTGACCCGCGCCGATGTCGGACTGGCCGGTGGCAAGGCGGCGAATCTCGGCGAGCTCGTGCGGGCCGGCTTCGCGGTGCCGGATGGGTTCGCGATTATCGGCGACCCAGACGAGGCGGTACGGGCCGCGGCCGAGCGCCTGGGCGACGAACCGCTCGCGGTTCGATCATCTGCCATTGCCGAGGACCTCGCTGACGCGTCATTTGCGGGCCAGTATGAGACCGTCCTCGGCGTTCGCGGATGGGATGCGCTGCTGGCCGCGATCGCGCGTGTGCGCGCATCGGCCGCCGGCATGCGCGTCCAGAAATACCGCGCCGAGCGCGCGGACAGCGGTTCGCGCGAGATAGCCGTTCTCGTGCAACGGATGCTCAGGCCCGAGGCCGCGGGTGTCGCGTTCACCGCCAACCCGGTCTCCGGCCGACGCGACGAGGTGGTTGTCACGGCCGCGCGCGGCCTTGGCGAGCGGGTCGTCTCGGGCGAGGCGGTTGGGGACGAATGGATCGTGCGAGAGGGACCAGCGGAAAACCGCCGCACTGTAGAGCAGGCCATCGACGCTGCGCAGGCCGCGGCTGTCGCCGCACTCGCACGGCGAGTAGAGGCGCACTTTGGCACACCTCAGGACATCGAGTGGGCGATCGAGGGCGGGCAGCTATACCTGCTCCAGGCGCGGCCGATGACGGCGCTGCCCGAGCCAGTCGACTGGACGCCGCCCACGCCGGGCTATTGGATGCGCACCTTCCGCCTGGGCGAGTGGCTACCCGAGCCGATGACACCACTGTTCCAGGATTGGCTCCTCGAACGCATCGAGGAGGGCTACCTCATAGGGATGGGCCATGACGCCGGGGCGGCGGTGCCGTTCCGACATGCGGCTATCAACGGCTGGTACTACACGGCCGCCCCAAATGTGGGTTCGATTCCCCGCACTCTGCTGGGCGCCTTGGTCAAGAGCCGCGGGCGCGTGCTCCACGTGGTGCTGAACGGTCTGTTGCTGCCGAGCAGTCAGCCCGAAGTTGCTGACCGGGCGCTGCTGGCGGGGTTAGCCCGCCAATGGCGTGAACAGATCCTTCCTCGGTACCGGGCTGCCGTCGCGGAGGGTGAGCAGCGAGTGGGGTCGGCCACCCGAGCGGAGCTGGAGGAGCTGGTGGACGCCATCGGCTGCCTCGCCGGTGAGTACCTCTGGTCGCTCGCGATTGTGGGCGGCTCGGCGTGGAAGATGGAGGGCTGCCTGGCCGCGTTCCTCCGTCGAGAGCTGCCGCGGGAGCTGGAGGGCGGTGTGCAGGTCCTCCTGCGCGGTTTGCCGGGCGCCGACCTGGCGGTCCCGGCCCACGCGGTCCAGAGCGCGGATTGGTACTGGCCGACCGCGGGCGAGCAGCAGGCGGAGCAGGTGCAGCCGGACAAGGGTCTTGCTGAACGCCGCCGGCGCGTCATCGCCGAGCGCGAGCGAGCCGAGGCAGTCTGCAGGCACGCGCTGGCCGAACGCCCGGGCCCGCTGGCCCGCTTCGAGGCGCTGCTGGAGGTCACACAGCGATACGCGGGCCTGCGCGAAGAGCAGGCGCGGTGGTTCACGCTCGGCTGGCCACTCCTGCGACGTTGCGCGCTGCGGATTGGTGAGGCGGCCATGGGCGCCCGTGTTATCGACCAGCCGCACGACGTCTTCTTTCTGACTCGCGCCGACCTGCGGGCGATGGCGGGCGTGCAGAACGCGGTCGCCACCCGCTGCGCGGCATGGGAGCGCCAGCGGCGGCTGGTGGCGCCGCTGAGTATTGGGCAGGCGCCGCGGCTCCTCGAGCGCAGTCTGGCGGGAGCGGTCGAGGCGGTCCGCACCACCGGGCGGCCTCCCGAGGGTGCTATTGTGGGCCAGCCGGCCAGCCCGGGCCGCGCCACTGGCCGAGTGCGGATCGTGCGCGGCCCAGCCGACTTCGAGCATTTCCAGGCTGGTGAGGTGCTCGTTGCGCAGGCGACTGCGCCGGCCTGGACGCCGCTGTTCGGACGGGCGGCGGCCATCGTCACCGATGGAGGAACGCTGGCGGCGCACGCGTCGCTGGTCGCACGTGAATTCGGCATCCCTGCCGTCGTCGCGACCGGCGATGCAACGCGGCGATTGCGCGATGGACAGCTCGTCACCGTCGATGGCGGCGCAGGATTCGTGGCGGCCGCGCAACGGGATTCCGACACATGATCGTGACCGGAGGACGCCGAACGGTGCGAATGCTGGCTAGTGTCCTCGCCGTTCCGCGGCGGCGCGCTGCGCTCACACTGCTCGCGGCGGCAGCGGTCTCCGGCACGATCGCGCTTGCGGGAATCCAGTCCGTTGGCTTGCGCACGATCTTCTACGCCGCCGCGGGATTGATCCAGTTCGCGCTTGCGCTTGCTGTCGTCAGTGGGTGGTGGCGCCGGCTGAATGTGGTCGTCGTCGCCGCCGTGACCGTCTCGGTGTCAGTGACGCTCCTCTGGCGAACCGTGGGTATCCCAGGCGGTGTTTCTGGTCTACGTCTGTTGGATGCGACCGATGCGCCGCTCAGCGCCGCTGGCCTGCAGATCCTGAGCCTGATCGTCCTCCTGACCGGGCGGCGCCCTTCGCGACGTATTTCAGGAGTCGCGTCCACAGCGGGGAAGGCTGTGGTGACACTTCTGGCGCTCGTCCTCAGCGGCGTCGGAGTTCTCAGCGCCGCGAGCGAGATCGCGAGCGCGCACATGTCCAGCGGGCACGAAACATCGCTGACGGACCTCCGCGAGTCGCAGGGGTCGGAGCCGCTACGGGAGTTCACACTCGTCGCAGAGCCGCAGGTCATTGGGGGCGAGACGTACTGGACCTACAACGGCACAGTGCCCGGGCCTGAGCTGCGTGTCGTCGAAGGCGATCGGCTACGCATCACGCTTGTCAACCACCTGCCCGAGGCGACCAGCATCCACTGGCATGGGGTCTCGGTGCCGAATGCTGAAGACGGCGTCGCTGGCCTGACGCAGAACGCCGTGTCGCCTGATGAGACTTACACGTACGAATTCGTCATCAGAGAGCCAGGCACGTTCTGGTTCCATACCCACCAGGACACGTTCCACCAAACACTGCGGGGACTCTTCGGCGCGCTCGTGGTCGCCCCGCGCTCCGGTCTATCCATCGATCGCGACTACACGCTCTTCCTGCATGACAGCTACAGCGGCACGCGCGACGCGCGCGAGGTCCTGGGTGGTCTGATCACCGGCGCTCCGAGCGGTCAGCAGCCAGCGTTCAACGCCACTATCGGCGATCTGCACCTCGATGCTCTGGCGGGCGAGCGCGTGCGCCTGCGGATTATCGGAGCGCTCCAGGGTGACAACGAGGTGCGGGACATCTCGCAAATGATGCGCGCCAACCCACACGAGCTCGTGCTCCTCGGCACCCCATTCACCGTCATGGCGCTCGATGGGCGAGATCTCAACGCGCCGTCGCCCATCGGACCCACCTGGCTACCCCTCGCGATCGGGCAACGCTACGACCTCGAGTTTACGATGCCGAGCCAGGCCGCGGTGCGGCTCCTCGATCGCTACGGCAGCGAGTCTGTGACCATCGGCGCCGGCGCGGTGCAGAGCCCGCCCGAGTTGTCATCGCTGCCGCGGTTCGACATGCTGGAGTACGGTGCGGCGGCTCCCGATCCGCTGACGGATGGCGGCGGGTTTGATCACACGTATCAGTTGACGCTTGGCAACCACTTCGGATTCCACGAGGGTCAGCTCCAGCTGGTGCACACCATCAATGGCGAGACATCACCGAACGGAACAGACTACCCGGTCGGGCCCGGAGAGCGCGTCCGATTCGTCATCGACAACCGGACCGACGAATTTCATTCGATGCACTTGCACGGTCACCCGTTCGCCGTGCTCAGGCGCAACGACACGCCCGTCCACGGCAGTCCGGTCCACATCGACAGCTTGCTCGTGGGGCCGCGTGAGCATTGGGAAATCGCCTTCCACGCCGACAACCCCGGACTCTGGATGTTCCACTGCCACGTGCTGATCCATGCCGCCTTCGGCATGGTTGCCACCGTCAGCTACCCCGGAATCGACAGTCAATTCGAGATGGGGACGCGCTCCGGCAACCGGCCCGAGTAGCCATGGCGAGGCTCTCAGTTGAAGAGTGCGCGATGAACACCGTAATTCCAACGGGCGTCTATCGCACCGGGGGTCTCGCCAGCATCGTGGCTGGACTGCTGATGATCGCCGGCTTCGCCATGCACCCAGCTGGCGAAGATGCCACGTTCGGTACAGACCCGCTCTGGGTGCCTGCCCACACACTCTTGTGGTTGGCATTCACATTGGTGCTGCCCGGCTGGATTGCACTGTACGTTGCGCAGGCCCAGCGAGCAGGTGTCCTGGGAGTTAGTGGTTTGGTGGTCATCATCGTCGGGACGAGTCTTGCGTCGTGGATCTTCAGCAGCGACGTCACCTTCGTACCGGTGATCGCCGCACAGGCGCCCTCGCTGTTCCACGACATCTATGGCAGCGCCCACGTTCTTACCGGCGTAGGCAGCGTCTTGCTCTGGGTGCTGGGCAGCGTGCTATTCGGAGCGTCCGTCGTCCGCGCGAAAGTGTTCCCACGAGAAGCCGGCTTCTTGCTGGCAATCGGCACCTTGATCGTTCCGGTCGCGTACGCGGCCGGACTTTCCGTGCGAATCGTGGGGTTAGGGGCTGCGCTCGCGGCAGTGGGCCAGATCTGGCTGGGCTTTGCGCTCCTCCGCGGGCTGTCACATCGTGGCGGCGTCGCACAAGGCACCCGAAACGGGGCACGTGAAATGAGCGTACTGCCGTGAACCGGGATCGATTCCACGTCACCGCCGGAGCGGAACTCCTCACCTCGCCAGATCCATCGCCTGGTTCGCGTGAATGCGCAGTTGTTGCGGCAGGGCCGTTCGTTAACTGGCCCGGCCACTGGGGACGCGCCCAGATCTCGCGAGCGGGGCTGCTTTACGAAATATGGACCCGGCACGCCGCTGCTGACGTGCATAGCGTCTGGCGCATGCCAAGGCAGGTCATCGTGCTGGCCCCGGCGCAGCACGTTGGGAGGGGCAACGAGCGCCTTGCTCTGGAACGGCCGCTGGAATACGCTGCTCGGCCTCCTCAGCGTCGTCTTTGTCGGCTCTCGTGCTCAGCGAAGCCTGGGCACAAGGCTACTGGAGCCTGCTTCCGGTAGTTGTCTCGTGCAGCGATCCGCCAGCAATCAGTGCCCTGAGCACCCCGATCAGTTTGATCGCCTGAGCGGCCATCGAGTAGTCGACGCGCTTGGCCCGGAGACACGCCCAGTTCGGTGTGAACGACACAAGTTACGTGTGCTCGATCGGAAATCGATACTGCATCGCGACCACGGCGAGGTCAATCTAGCAGTGCTCCACGAGTTATGGCCGCGGCTTTGCGGGCGTACTTACGTTGCTCAGATGTCGACGCACCAATACCGGAGCGTCACAGACTGGACGCACCGTCCGTTCATTCCGGTAGGCAAGATTCGTCGACCGTGATGTCAACCTTGTCGGGGTAGAAGCAGACATGCTCAATCGCCGCCAGACCCTCCGGCAGTGGATGTGGAAGACTCCAGGCGGCGTCCAGGATCGTCTCATCATCAACAACCAGGTGCCAGTGCTGTCCGTCGCCCTGTACGGACATTCCGAGACTGTCTCGCTCTTCCGAAGGAGGTCGATGCGCACATCAGCGAACGGAAGGTAGTACCGCACAGGATTGCCTGTCTCGAATAGCAGTTTGGGGCGGTGCGACTCGGCAACGAGCTGGCCGCTCTTGCGGACGACGACATGTCGTGACGATGAGCGCACGTCTACCCGGTGGTAGGGATCTCGAGCATGCGCGTAAATCGGGTCGTCCTCTTCGAACCAGCGGTCGGCGACGCCAAAGTCCAGGCTTACGTAGCCGCCGAGGAGCTCATCACCGTTGGCTAACCTGGGTGACGGGTGACGCAGTCGTCGATGAGCGTGTCGGCCACTTTCAAGCCCCAGCGTCGTTCATCCCGGACTTCCTGGCTGTCGGGCAGCACCAGAAGCTCCTGACTGAAATCTTCCAACGGGAAATAGTGGACCGGAAACGTAGCCGTCTCGCACAGCAGGAGCCCCCGCCGGCTGTCGAGCACCGTCTCACCGGCGATGACCGCTCGCATTCGACGGGGCCATGGCTCCCAGTATCTAACGTGCTCCCGCAGTTGCCCGAAATCAAACTGGCCACTGCCGGTCGCAAACGGGCCAGTCAGAAAAGTCAAACTCATGCAAGCTCCTCCGAGTCCTACGAGTCTTTGGCGGCTCAGGCCTTGGACAGATCGGTCGCCAGTACCGGTCCGGCACCGACGACATGCGACTCCGCTGTCATCAAGCTACCCAGAAGGCGTTCGACCTGGGGCCCGAGCGCCGAGCGCCCGGCCATCGCTGCTTCCTGGTTGTCCCACAGGGTCAGAATCAACATGCGTCCGTCGCCAGCGTCTATCAGGATGTTGCCCTGGTAGCCCGGCTGACTGGCATGGAGTACCTGGAACTCGTCCAGTTGCTCTTTACCCTGAGCGAGTTTCACCGGGTCAAACGTCGAGTCCCTCACGATGGCATACATGTGTTCATCCATCCACATCTTGTCCGATGGTTGTCCATCATGCTCGGCGCGCGGCGGGGCCGGTCTCCGCGATGGCGGCAGCACCCCTGATCAATTGGATCCCTGCCCAGATGCGAAAGACAATCACCAGGGCCAACGATGCCAGGAACGCGATCGTCGTGGCGACGCCAAGCACGCCTGCTACAGCGGCTATACCTGCAAGCAGGCCAACCGCGCCCAGTGGCAGCGGCAGCGTCCGCCAGTTCACGATAGCCCACCCGGCGGTCAGGAGCGACAGCCCAAGGAACAGGTTTCCAAAGCCCTGGAACCCACTTGTGATGGCGGCAAAGGCTCCCCACGAACCAACTGCGGCAGCCTGGTTGCGCGTCGAAAGCTCCAGGAACATGGGGATGCCGAGCCAGAAGGTCAGCGCCACCAGGCCGTCGCCAACGTTGCCAACGATTCCGAAGAGCAGGGTCGCGACCGACAGCGTCGGCGTCCTTTCTGAAAGCACGGCCGCCAGTCCAGCCAGGAACACCAGTGTCAGGACGATGCCGCTGGCCCCGAAGAGTACGGCTACCCGCACATAAACTCCGTGATCGCGCAGGAATCCCAACGCGGTCGAGGGGTCGTTGAACGTGTCCTGGGCGAAGCCGCTGGCGCCGAAAAAGACGAACTCACCAGTCAGTGCCAGTCCGGCGAGGATCCCGGCGATACCGGTCGCTCGAATGTTTGGATGCCACATGGATATGCGCTCGTGGGCCTGCTGGGTGAGAACGCCTGAGGTCGCACTTGCCATTGCTCACACCTCCGCGATTACGCGACTCCTTGTCCACCAAAGAGTTGCTCCAGCAAGTGTTGTGCCACGTACTGTCTAGTCGAGAATCCGCCCGAGTAAGATATCGGCGTGAAAGCCCTGGATCCAAGCCGGGGGTTACGGCCCGGGGAATTGCCCCGATTCCTCGCCTGGGAGGCCCTGCTGACCATCCGCGCTGCACTGGAGCCGACGATTGACCGCGACCTCAAAGCTAGATGCGGATTGCCCTTTACCTGGTTTGACGTGCTGTTCCAACTCAATCAGGTGCCGAAGCAGCGCCTGCTCATGCATGAACTGGCGGCGGCATTGCTGCTCAGCAAGAGTGGTTTGACGCGTCTGGTGGATCGCATAGAAGAAGCGGATCTCGTCCGGCGTGAAGCCCTCGATGGGCGCAGCACGTACGTGGCAATGACGCATGCAGGGATGACGGCGTTCAAGCGGGCGATGCCTTTTGTCCAGGCCAGCATCAGGCACCACTTTGCGCGGCACATCCATGATGCAGAGATTGCTGTTGTCGAACCTGTCCTAACGCGTATAGCGCGAGCAGCACGCCATCAGGGCACGCACGTGCCACCACACGCGAAGGACCAACAGGGTCAGAGTCAATCGACGACGCGATTGGGCGCTCTGCGTAAGTGACAGTCCACAGCAATCTCAGTCCCCATCCGTCGACCATCGGCGACATGTCGAGCCGAGCCGTCTGAACTCGCCAGGGCCAAGTCGCCTGCACACGATCGTCCAAGCCGGCATTCCTGTTCGCTCCGTTGTGGCGCGTGGCGTCAGCGACGATGCCTTCGACGTGATGGACACCGGCCGTCGCGCAATGCAGCCGATGTGCTGCACATCCACGGTTTCCCTTCCCTGAACGCGCTGGCCGCGGCCGCGCGAGGACTCATGTTCATCGAACGCTACGGACGCGTGTTCCCGAGCCAGCGGGACTCGCACCTGTACATCACACCGCTTACCATGCTCCAGTACGTCAAAGACCACCCAGAGATCATCGGCGGTGTCCGCATGGGCGACCGCATCTACCACAGTGGCATCCAGGGCGGGATAGGCTTGTGATCGATCATCACGACCCTCTTCTTGCGCCTCGATCCAGCGCAAGCCGAGCAATTCGCAGACCATCTGACGACTGGGGCAGGGCTCCACCGTGGGCACCCGGTACTGATGCTTCGCAACCGTCTGCTGGGTAGCCAGCGCTATTCGACGCTCTCCGGGCGCGAGGCGCTCGTCGCAAGCGCCATCAAAGCCTGGAACGCGTGGCGCGAAGGAAAGAGCTTGCAGACGCTGTCGTGGCGTGCGGAAGGCCCGAGTGCCGAGCCGTTTCCGGAGGCCGATTGAACAGCCCAGGGATGGGATCCTTGCGTGGGCGTCACGCCGCGTACTATGCCAGACTCGCTAAGCTGGCCGCGCCACAGATGTAGGCGTCCGGGCGAGCGGCGGTCGCGCCCTCGAGCGTGAGCAGGATAACTTTGCGCCAGCCCGTTCGTTGGACGCTCGAGCGCGGCGATGCGGATGTCAAGTATGCCTGGCGGCCGGCCCTGCGAAGCCGTTATGCGCGCGCTTTACGCGCTCTGGCCTTGGACATCGACCAGCTCGACCAGTTCGTTGCCGACCGCTTCGGGGTCAATCGGACGGATCTGCGCGGCAGCGAGCTGCTGGGCGCCAGCAGAACCACCCGACCCACGGCACTGGCCGCAGTGCTTCACGTGGTACGGCGGGGGTGATCAGTGTCATCGACCGCCTCAAACGCGCTAGGTACGCGCGACGGCGTCACGTCCTCCACGATCGACGCAAGGTCGCCGTCGCCACGGCCCCTCTCATCCGCCGCGAACAGAAGGTTCTTGGTGAACTCCTTGGGCGCCTCGAGCAGCACGCGCAGACCTCCTCTACTCTCACGCGGAACTATCACTCGCCCAGGGCTTCCTGGACCGCACCTGCACGTGCACCTCACGACGGCGGGGCGTCGGCTAGTCAAGCGGGCAATCCCCATCGTGCGACGCAGCGTAGCGGAACATTTCGCCCGACAGCTCAATGATTCCGAACTTTGCACGCTCCGCGACGCGTTGAGTCGCCTCGCGGAGACTCCCAGAGTGTCGCGGCGACGGGCCCTGTATCGATCGCCAGTCTCGCGTGATAACCAATCACAGCCTCGTTATCGGCGTCGCACTTCTTCTTGCCCTCCTCTCAGTGCAGCCAAGGCTGAGGCGTCGGCAGGAGGCCGCGAAGCTTGCCTGAGAAGGCGCGTGAGCAGCGCACACGCGCTGGATGTCAACTGTGGCATCGCGACGGGCAAGGCGGCTGCCCCGCTCGAGGGACTCCCGGCCGCACTTAGCCTTGCAGCATCTGAGGCTAAGAACCGGGCTGAACAGCGCGCGACTCGCGGCGCGCCGAGGCACGGTAGGTGACGACCAGGCCCCACGCCAACACCGCCAGAATGAGGGCGTGGTACGTCACATCGAGGACCGTGCGTGGACCAATCCCAATGGCGATCGTGAAGACTCCCACCAGCGTTCCAAGAAATGCGAATCCCTGACCAAGGAGGCCGAACAGCCGCGTGTTGGCTGGTCTGATCCAGGTCAACAGGAGAGCCATAAACAGCACGAACGCGATCACGCTCTCGCCGATTGACGCGGCCTGGTGCTGGTAGCCGGAGAACAGGAACCCGCGGTGAATCGACGCCGCCAGGAGGAATGTCACGCCCTCCGCGGTTACGAAGAGCCGAACTACGGCAATCACGAAGTTGCAACCCCTTTCAACGTGTGGACCGGCTCTGCCATCTTGTGTGCGCCGCAAGGCGCCTGCCGCGGTTTTCGGGCGGAGCAGCGTGCGTGGTTGCGGCCCATCTGAAGAAGTGCCAACCCAGTACCGCGTACCAGAGGTCACGCCACAGGATGACGACCCGTTCGGACAGTCCGCCGACGTGCAAAGCAAAAAGAGGAGATGTAGGCGCGAAGGTCAGATACAAGAAGGCTGCCAGCACCACGAACACAACACCTGCCGCCACCGAGAACATTCCGAATCCGTGCCAGCCGGGTGCGCGCCAGAGCAGCGCGCCGACTACGAAAAACATCAATACGCATGCCAGCACGACCACAGCGGACGCCAGGCTGTGAATCACCACGGTCGCAGGCGCTTCGGTGAAGATCGCCGTGACGATGTTGCCCAGCCCAGGCAGAGCGACAAGCACTGCACAGACCGAGCGCCAGGCGACGCTGAGAATGGGACGCATAGTGACGAAAAAGGCAAGGGCAAGCGCGATTTTGAGAAGCGCCAGAACGATGACTCCCGCGTCAGTCCACTCCCCAAACGGTCCCACGCCCAGGTCGCTGGCCGGCTGGCTGATGGGTAAGTAGCCGGGCCGGAGCATGGCAGCCACGATGAACAAGACCTGGAAGAGAACCAGGTTCAGCACGTTGGCGAAGCCGACCCACCGGGTGAACCTAGTGCCTGTGTATTCCATTTGGTCCTCCTATTGCGCGCTATGCAACGTCCCTGCCAGGGGCGCACCGCAGCCGACGTGCCATACATATCGGTTCCCTAAAGGCCCCGCCCTCCGCCAACCGTTTGTGCTGCAGCATCCCAGCGATCTCTCCTGCCTGGCGGCACCCACCTGCGCCACTTGTTTCGGAAAGTAGGCGTCGCGAACCGCGTACAGGTTGCGGCTCGGCTCTCGGCAGTGACGCCCGCAACAACAGCAACAAGGTGGCCAAGGGTGATTCACTGTTTAGCTTGCCCGCTCGGGTGCTGACCTCAGCGAATACTGATGCGCGATGCGGCGCCGATCAGCCGGTGGTTCTCATTTTGGCTGGACGGCCGCTAACGGTGATGGGTTTCACCGTTGCCTCGTCACGATCGTCAATATCGGCCATGTGATTGCCAAACAGCGACTCTAGAGAAGCATCAGGCGAGAAGTGCGCGAGGGGCTCCACACGGGCAGACGGGCCGGCGAGAGGTCCCCGCCGCACGGCGCGCTAATTCGAGCTGGGGCACACACGAACATTGCCGTTCGAGCTGCTGCTGGAGTGGACCGACAGGGGAAGCCCGTGCGCGTGGAATATGTGACTGGGACCCGCCAACTACCGCCGGAACGGGCACCACGCCAACACCGCGGCGTGCCGCGAGCGGACGATCTGAGATTACGAGACTTGTTGGCGCCCTGGACAGCGCCGATTTGCAGCGTGTCGCCGACGCAATTGCCGAAATGCCAGCCGGAGGAAGGTTTACGCGGCGCACATCCGTAGGACCTCCGTGACGCCATTCCAACGCTCGATCAGGCGGCCTGGGAACGGGATGAAGTGGAGGTCACGGTCGGTGATCAACTCTGGCTCGACGAGCCGCACGTCCCGGCCGCTGATGCGCACCTCGCACTCGCCGGCGGCCAGAACATTTTTCAACCAGTCGACATCTGACCCGTAGGTCAGGGCGAAGTAGTAGTAGTTGCCGCGCCGGAAGACGTTGATGGGAATGCGGTAGGTGCGGCCAGACTTGCGACCAACATGGCTGAGGATCGCGAAGCCCGGCAGCCATCCGGCGAAGAGCCGCGTCACCGGGTTGATGAAGCGGGCGGCGAGCGGCCGCAAGGACCGCATCCTGGGCGCCATCGCGGTGCCACCGGTAGTAGTAGGAGACATTGTTGCACCCCATAACGCGACATTCTTGTGTTAGCACAACAATGAAGCTGACGGCGACGGGTGACCACCGTACAGGCGATTGCGTGCCCCGCGATGGGGTGGCCGCAGCGCACGTGTCCGAATGGCCGTCGTCGCTACGACCCAACCGGTGGCGCGACCGCAGGGGCACGTGTCATCGGAAGGCCATGACAAATGTCACCGCGCATCCCCTTCGTGAACATTTTCCGAATGCAGCCGGAAAGATGGACACCCATTGAGGGCTGGGCGAGAACGGTTGGTAAGTCTATTGGCGTCAACGCGTAGTTGACACTCAGCCTTAGTGAGATCAGTACCCCGACGATAACGCTTGATGGCGTGGGCGCATCACGCGCCCTCTCGCGAAAACGTCGCGGTCGCCTGCCGACGCGCGAGCATGGGACAGAAGACCCGGCAGAGCAGCAACGCCAATGACCAGGACTGAGCTAATGAGGTCGGGCTTGAACTTCATCAACACCAGCACGCCCGGCAGAATGCCAGCCCGGCAATGGACGGCGGCGAGTAGTCAGGAATTACGAGTTTGCGGCAAATGAAACCGACCGCGAGAGCGCCGGCGCCCGAGCCTTCGACAAGCTCGTTCAGTGCGTAAAGTCTCCATTCCGCTGACTGACCGGGTTCAAGAATCGTGGCGGCG
>WNGA01015912.1_pt1 | contig 16160 bp, 11 predicted proteins | sample 5400061 | NCBI WGS metagenome assembly WNGA01 (sample SAMN13153366, study PRJNA577476) | soil metagenome | isolation source: 100 cm soil or saprolite under grassland replicate 2 | place: USA:California | collected 2016-06-15 | reverse complement strand
ACGTTCCCCGGCGTGATCTGGGCCTCGACGCTCTACCGGAGCAACAAGCCCATGGAGACGTTTACGGTTGCCGAAGACGTGACCAGGCCGCCGCAGGTGAAGTTCTGACGGTTGCGCTGTGAGCGCGGCATGCCAGCTCCTCAAAGGCGGCCGACGCCGGCGCGCAAGTCTCGCGCTGCCTTTCTTCGTTTTTGTCTTGCTTGCCGCCGTTCCGGCCATTGCGCTCGTTTTGCCCGCGCTCAGCGGCCGCGTGGTGGATGAAGCCAACATCCTTGATCCGGCAGCGCGAGAGGCGCTCACGCAAAAGCTCGCGGAACTCGAAGCCAAGACCACCGACCAGCTGGTGGTGGTGACCCTGAGATCGCTGCAAGGCACCTCGATCGAGGATTTCGGCGTTGAGCTTGGCCGCCGCTGGCGAATCGGACAGGGGGATAAGAACAACGGCGCGCTGCTGATTGTCGCACCGAGCGAGCGCAAGGTGCGCATCGAGGTCGGCTACGGTCTTGAGGGCACGCTTACCGATGCCGTCTCCAAGCTTATTATCGAGAACGCGATCGTTCCGCGCTTTCGCGCCAACGACATCCCCGGCGGCATCACGCGCGGTGTTGACGACATCATCAGCGTGCTCACCGGCGACGCTGAGGAATGGAAGCAGCGCGCGGCGAAGCGGCCTGATCCCACCACGCCGTGGGGCACGATACTGATCCTGATCTTGGGGTTTGGCGTGTTCTGGCTGGTTTTCATCAAAATCGTTGGCGCGATTCCGGCCAATCCGAATAGCCGTCGCCGTCGCAGGCGCAGCCCATGGTCATCCTCGTCGCCTTGGTGGTCTGGTTCCTCGGGTGGCTTTTCCGGCGGCGGGTTTTCCGGTGGCGGCTTTTCCGGCGGCGGCGGCTTTTCCGGTGGCGGCGGCTCGTTCGGTGGCGGCGGCTCGTCGGGAAGCTGGTGAGCCATCGACATGATCTCGCAGCTCGATAGGGAGCGTATCGCCGAGGCCATCCGCGCGGCGGAAGCGAAGACCTCGGGCGAGATCTTCTGCGTCATTGCACGGCATGCGAGCGACTATCGCCTGGTGCCGTTGGCATGGGCCGCCGCCGTCGCACTCGTCGTGCCGGCCCCGCTGATCTATTTCACGCTCTGGCCGGCCTCCGTGATCTATCTCGTAGAGCTTGTCGCCTTCATCGTCGCGACACTTGGGCTTTCGCTTCCCGCTATCCGCTTTTACATCGTGCCGCGCCGCACCCAGCACGAGCGTGCCCACGCCCAGGCCATGCAACAGTTTTTTGCGCAAGGGCTGCACCGCACCGAGAACCGCACCGGCGTGCTCATCTTTGCCGCGGTAGCCGAGCGCTACGCCGAGATCGTGGCCGACGCTGGCATCAACGCTAAAGTGACGCCGCAGGTGTGGGACAAGGCGATCGCCGCCCTGATTGAGGGTATAAAACAAGGGCGCGCAGGCGACGGCTTCGTGGCGGCGATCGAGCAGTGCGGGGCGGTGTTGGCCGAGCACTTTCCGCCCGGCGCGCTCAACCGGGACGAGCTACCGAATAAGCTGGTGGAGATTTGAGGCAGCAACTCTTCGCTTAGCCGCCCGTGCTCGATGAAAGAAACTCACGCGCTGCGTCTGCGTATCCGACCCGTGCGGTTTGCGCTGCGCCATGGCGGTCCGCGACGCGAGCGAGGATCAGGCGGACATCGTCCGCACGCTGCGCCTTCACCGCGGCGTCGAGGAAAAGTTGATTGAGCACGTCGTGTTGCGCGTGGCTGCCGCCGAGGCGATGCATGTCATCGAGCACCGGCCGCATCAGCTCGACGGCGCGCGAATACTTGCCTTGCCGATGCGCCAGCACGGCCTCGCCGATGGGCAGCGCGACATCGCCGACGACCGGGGCAATGGTGTCGCTGCCGCGGCTGAACGCGCGCATGGCGTCGAGCATGCGCCGCGCCGCGTCGTACCGGCCGGTCGCGGCCAGAGCCATCAGCCAATGCGGCAGGGTGAACGGCGACCGGCAATCGCCAATGCGCTTTTCGGCTTTGTCGGCAAGTTCGGTCCAGCGATCGCCGACGGGGACCCCCTGGCGCTCCAGCCGAAAGAGCATGGATGCGGCATTCTGAACGTCGATATGGAAGTCAGGCTGCGCTTGCGCCAACGGGGACTTCAGGTCGCGAAAACGGCGATCGTAGAGTGCAAGAACCTCATCGAACTCGCGTCGCTCCAGGTGAAACAGCGCGCGGTGCCACCACAGATGATGCAACAGGTTGTTGGCGCCGGCCCAGTTTCGCTCCAACTCGCTGAGCCAAGCGATGCCTTCGTCATGTCGATCTTGCATCTCCATCACATGGGCGACCGCGTGCGTGGCCCACAAATCGGCGGGATCGAGCTCGACTGCGGCGCGGCCGGCGGCTTCTGCAGTCGCGTAGTCGCCGCATTCCTCATGGGCAAAGCAGCGGCAGGACAGGATCGCGCCCCAACCGGCCAAGTCATGATCCCATTGCGGCAAAACGCGTTCGACGGATGCGACCATGTCGCGCGGTCGTCCCAGCCAGAAATACTTATAGTGAGCGAGCCGCACCGCGAGCACGTCAGTCGGATGGTCGGCGAGGATGGCTTCCCAAGTGGCGAGGGTGCGGTCGAGGTCGCCGGCAGCCCAGGCTTCCAGAGCCTCGACATGGGCCCGCTCGCGCGGCGTTGCCTTTGCCACTAGTGGGCGTGCAGTCCGTGCCGACTCGGCGGCCTGCGCCACACTGGCCTGCTTGTACAGCAGCATGGCGAAATAGCCTTTGAGGCAGTGTGCGAGTCCGAACTCCAGATCGGCCGCGAGGCAGCGCGACAGATGTTCCCGCCCATCGAGGCGAAAGTTGAGGAAACTCGCAACCGCGCAGTCCATCGCCGCGCCGGCTTCGGCGGACGAGGTCGAAATCACCAGGCCACGAACATCCTTCACCGGCAGCCTCGCTGCGGCGCTCTGCGCGCCGGCGCTGTCTACTCTTTTTCGTGCTGGTCAGCTACCGGACGCGCGCCATTTGTGGTGACATTCCCTCTCCGGCAGCCGCCTTGCGGGTGGGATCATAGTTGTCGCTTTGATCGCCCGCTCCGCCCGGGAGAACGCCTATGGATTTCGAACTCTCGCCCGCTCAGAAAGAACTCCAGGCGCGGGCCCGCGCGCTCGCAGAAACGCATATGGCGCCGCGCGCCGCCGAGATCGACCGCAGCGAAGCTTATCCGTGGGACCACGTCGAGCGCCTGCGCGCTGCGGGCATGCTCGGCATGACCATTGCGAAGGAGCTCGGCGGAGCGGGCCTCGGCTATCTCGAGGCGGTGTTGGTGATCGAGGAAATGGCCAAACATTGCGGCGCATCGGGCCGCATCGTGGTCGAGACCAATATGGGCGCCATCGGCGCCATCCTCAAATACGGTAGCCCGGCGCAGCGCAAGCTCGCGGCCGATCTGGTTTTGTCGGGCGACAAGCCGGCCATCTGCATTACCGAACCCGGGGCCGGTAGCGCCGCGACCGAGATGACGACGCGCGCCGACAAACGCGGGGACATCTACGTCCTCAACGGCAGGAAGCATTGGATCACCGGCGGCGGCGTCTCTCGCTTGCATCTGGTTTTTGCACGTGTGTTCGACGAGCGCGGCGCCGAGCAGGGCATCGGCGGATTCATTCTCGTGCGCCACCCCCAGCTCAATACGCCCGGAGGACTGATCATCGGAAAGCGCGAGCCGGCGTTGGGTTTGCGCGGCATTCCGGAGACCGAGTTGATCTTCGAGAATCTTGAAGTGCCGGCCGACATGTTGCTCATGCCGCAACGGGGGCTCCGGCATGGTTTCGGCGAGCTGATGGATGCCTATAACGGGCAGCGTGTCGGGGCGGCGACGGTTGCCCTCGGGCTTGCCCAAGGTGCCTATGAGAAGGCGGTGAGCTACGCCAATCGTCGCGAACAGTTCGGCCGTCCGATTGCGGAATTCCAAGGCCTGCAATGGATGCTGGCCGACATGTCGATCGCGCTCGAGTCGTCGCGGGCGTTGATCTGGAAGGCGGCATGCAGCGCGCCGCCCGGCGGCTTCCCCGATGCCGTGCTCGCGGCACGCGCCAAAATTCTTGCTGCCGAGACCGCGATCAAGGTGACGAACGACGCTTTACAGATCTGGGGTGCCGCCGGCTATTCCCGCGACAATCCGCTCGAGCGATACCTGCGGGACGCACGTATGTTCACGATCGCGGGCGGCACCGCGCAGGTGCTGCGCACGCTGGTCGCGTCTTCCATTCTCGGTCGCAAATTGCCCCAGACGCGGGATGGGTATCTGACGCTGGGCGATGTCGGCGCGCTGGAGATGCGTCGCGACAAGCTATCGGCCCCTTCGCGCGCTCGCGGGAATTGAGGGTCGAGAACCTGGCGCCCAACCCTTTCCACACTTGGCACCTAAACATTTGGCACTTAAGGGACGCGGGGCTTAAGGGTATCCCTGAGGATGCGCGCCGAGGGACAACGCAATGGCAGCCGCCGACCTTCCCGGCAGCGATGAAGAACGCGCGGAAGCGGCGCTGATCGCCGCCGCGGGGAAAATCCTGCGCAGCGGTCATCGCGAGGTGCCCGAGGATTTCGTCGCCGCGCTCTTCGCTCATGCGGTTCCCGAAGACCTCATGCGTTACGATCCGCGCCAGCTTGCCGAACTGGCCGCGGATGCCTGGACGCTGCTCGCCGTGCGCAAGCCCGGCGTGCCGAAGATTCGCCTCGAGACGCCGGGGTTGCCCGGTCACGAGCGGCTCCGCGCCGATTCGATACTCGAAATCGCCAACGACGACATGCCGTTCCTGGTGGATTCGGTCCTTGCCGAACTCGCCGAGCGCGGCATCGACGTCCGCTTCGTCGTGCATCCTGTACTGACAGTTGAACGCGACGGTACCGGCCGTCTCACCGCCTTCAAGGGCACGAAGGCCGCCGCCGGGGCGCTGCGCGAAAGCGTCATCTACATTCATATCGAGCGTATCGACGAAGAAGCGCGCCGCGCGGAGATCGTCGAGGCGGTCGAGCAGGTGCTCGCCGATGTGCGTGTCTGCGTCCGCGATTGGCGAGCCATGACCGTGCGCATGGCTGAGGTGATCGCCGAACTCAAGGCAGACCCGCCGCCATTGCCGGCGGCCGAGATCGCCGAGGCCATCGCGTTCCTGGAATGGCTCGCCGATAACAATTTCACGTTCCTCGGCATTCGTAACTATAGGTTCACGGCCGCGGAGGACGCGCTCGAACCTGTGTTCGACAGCGGGCTCGGGATATTGCGTTCGCGCGATATGACGGTACTGCGCCGCTGGAACGAGCCCCTCGTCATTACGCCGCAGATCCGAGCGCTGCTCAAACAGCCGACGCTGCTCATCGTCACCAAGTCGGCAGTGCGCTCGCGCGTGCATCGGCGCGTCTTCATGGACTATGTCGGCGTGAAGCGCTTCGATCGCGACGGCAAGCTCGTCGGCGAGTTCCGCATCGTGGGGCTCTTCACGTCCACTGCCTATACGCGTTCGATCCGCTCGATCCCATACCTGCGGCGCAAGGTGGACGCGGTCATGAGGCGCGCCGGCTTCGATCCGGATGGGCACTCCGGCAAGGCGCTGGCCAACGTGCTCGAAAATTATCCGCGCGACGAGCTGTTTCAGCTTGACGAAGATACGCTCTACCAGTTCGCGCTGACGGTACTGCAGCTCGATGAGCGGCCGCGTGTGCGGGTATTACCACGGCGCGACCGCTTCGATCGCTTCGTCTCCGTCCTGGTTTATGTTCCGCGTGAGCGCTACGGCAGTTCCGTGCGCAAGGCGATCGGAGATTATCTTGCCGACGCCTACAAAGGTCACGTGAGCGCGTTCCATCCGTTCTTCCCCGAGGGACAGCTGGTTCGCGTCCACTTCATCATCGCGCTTCCGTCGGGCGCCGAGGCGCCGAACCCGGATCGCGCCAGCCTCGAGCGCGCGGTCGAGGCGATCGTGCGCACCTGGGTCGACGAGCTCGGCGAGGAGCTGGCCCGCAACTACGATGCGGTGAGAGCACGCGTTCTGTTCAAGCGCTACCGCGACGCCTTCTCGGAGGGATATCGGGAGAACTATTCGCCCAGCACGGCGCTCGCCGATATCCGGGTCATCGAAGGCCTCTCGCCGAGTCGCCCGCTCGGCGTCGACTTTCATCGGCGCGTCGGTGACGCAAGCAACTGCGTTGGACTGAAGGTGTGGAGCTACAACCGGCCGATCCCGCTTTCCGAGCGCGTCCCTGTGCTCGAGAACATGGGTTTCAAGGTGGTTGACGAGCGCACCTATCAGATCGCTCGCGGTGCCAAAGACGCAGCACAACATGATGGTCGAGGGGATGCGCCATCCCAAGCGCTACCCGAGGCCGACGTCTGGTTTCACGACATGGTGCTCGAGCGCGCCGACGGCCGCGCGGTCGATCTCGAGGCGCACAAGCATCGTCTCGAGGCGGCCTTCCTGGTAGTGATGCGCGGCCGTGCGGAGAACGATGGCTACAATGCGCTCGTACTGAGCGCGGGGCTAATGTGGCGCGACGTGGCGCTCATTCGCACGATCTCGCGCTTTTTGCGGCAAATCCACGTGCCCTATTCCGAGGGCTACATGTGGGCGACCCTGATCAAGCATGAGTCGATCGCCGCCGATCTCATTCGCCTGTTCGATGCCCGCTTCGACCCGCGCCTGCATATCTCGGCGGGCGAGCGCAAGGCGCGCGAGGCCAAGATCGCAGGCCGCATCGAATCTGCGCTCAGAGGAGTCGAAAGCCTCGACGAGGATCGCATCCTGCGCCGCTTCGTCAATGCGATCACGGCCGCGCTTCGCACGACCGCGCTACGAGATCTTCGTGTATTCGCCTCGCGTCGAAGGCCTGCACCTGCGATTCGGCAAGGTCGCGCGTGGCGGCATCCGCTGGTCGGACCGGCCGCAAGACTTCCGTACCGAAATTCTCGGCCTGGCCAAGGCGCAACAGGTCAAGAACGCGGTCATCGTTCCGGTCGGTGCCAAAGGCGGCTTCGTGCCGAAGCTCGTGCTCAAGGGAGGAACGCGCGAGGTGGTACAGGCCGAGGGAATGGCCGCCTACAAGCTGTTCATTTCAACTTTGCTCGACATCACCGATAATCTCGCCGACAGGGCGGTGATTGCGCCCGACAATGTCGTGCGCCATGACGACGACGACCCCTATCTTGTCGTCGCCGCCGACAAGGGCACGGCGACCTTCTCCGATCTCGCCAATGCCATCGCCCGCGAGCATCGCTTCTGGCTCGACGATGCCTTCGCTTCCGGCGGCTCGGCCGGCTACGACCACAAGAAGATGGGCATCACCGCCCGCGGCGCCTGGGAATCGGTCAAGCGCCACTTCCGCGAGATGGACGTGGACGTCGCCAAGACGCCGTTCACGGTCGTCGGCGTCGGCGATATGTCGGGCGACGTGTTCGGCAATGCCATGCTGCGGGCGCCAACCATCAAGCTCGTCGCCGCTTTCGATCATCGCGACATTTTCATCGACCCGGCGCCGAATCCGGAAACAAGCTACGGCGAACGCCGACGCCTGTTCGATCTGCCGCGCTCGAGCTGGCAGGATTACGATCGTAGCCTCATCTCCAGAGGAGGCGGCGTGTTCTCCCGCGCGACGAAGGAGATCACGCTCTCACCCGAGGCACGCTCCGCGCTGGGCTTCGCAGCGGAAAAGGCAACGCCGGACGATGTGATTAAGGCCGTGCTGAAGGCGCCGGTCGATCTACTCTTCTTCGGCGGCATCGGTACCTTTGTGCGCGCCTCGTCGGAGGCGGACGATGCGGTCGGCGACCGTGGCAATGACGCGGTCCGCGTCACCGGCGCCGAGATCCGCGCCAAGGTGATCGGTGAGGGTGCCAACCTCGGTATGACGCAGCGCGGCCGGATCGAGGCATCGCTGCGCGGCATCAGGCTCAACACCGACGCCATCGACAATTCGGCCGGCGTTAACACCTCCGACGTCGAGGTCAATATCAAGATCGCGTTGGCGCGGCCGATGCGCGACGGACGGCTCTCGCGCGAGATGCGCGACGCGCTCCTGGTCGACATGACCGAGGAGGTAGCGGCGCTCGTCCTGCGCAACAATTATCTGCAGACGCTCGCGATCTCGCTCGCCGAGCAGCGGGGGCTCGAGGATCTCGGCTTCGAGCAGCGGCTGATGCAAACGCTGGAGCGGGAGGGTGAGCTCGACCGCGCTGTGGAGTTCCTGCCCGACGATGTGGAGATCGCCGAGCGTCGACGGAACTCGCATGCTTTGACACGGCCCGAGCTTTCGGTGCTGCTCGCCTATGCCAAGCTCGCGCTCAATCACGAACTCGTGCAATCGAACGTGCCGGACGATCCCTATCTCGGCCGCGAGCTCGGCCGCTATTTTCCCAAGGCGCTCGCAGAGAAATTTCCCGACGCGCTCGAGCAGCATCGGCTGCGGCGCGAGATCATCGCCACTCAGCTCGCCAATTCCATGATCAATCGCGGCGGGCCCTCGCTGTTGGTCCGCATTGGCGATCAGACCGGCGCATCGGCGGCGCAGATTGCCGCCGCCTTCGCCGCGGTGCGCGACAGCTACGCCATGACCGTGCTCAACTCCGAGATTGACGCGCTCGATAACGAACTTTCCGGCCGGCTGCAGATCGAGCTCTATCTCGGCGTCCAGGATCTGCTGCTCGATCGTCTGGTCTGGTTCCTGCGGAACGTCGACCTCACGCAGGGGCTGGCGGCGATCGTCGCGCACTATCACGAGGGGATTGCGGCGGTCGAGGCCGCGCTCGACGCCGCGCTGCCGCAAGCGGCCGCCGCCGCACGAAACGCGCGTGAGGCTGAACTGCGCAAGCAAGGCGTGCCGGAGGCGTTGGCGCGCCGCCTCGCAACGCTGCCCGCGCTCGTGGCGGCGCCCGACATCGTCATGGTTGCCGACCGCACCCGGCGAGCTATTGCCGAGGTCGCGGCTACGTATTTCGCGGCTGCCGCGTTCTTTCGTCTGGATCACATCGCCAATGGCGCGCGCGGCATCATCATTTCCGACTATTTCGATCGCCTGGCGCTCGACCGCGCGCTCGATTCCATTGGCGATGCCGAGCGGCGGCTCACCGCCGCCATGATGGGCAGCGGCGAGGCCGGACCCGCGGCGGTGGAGGCCTGGGTCACGCCGCGCAAAGCCGAGGTCGACCGCATCCGCATGGCCGTCAACGAGATCGCCAATTCCGGGCTGACCTTGTCCAAGCTCTCGGTGGCAGCGAGCCTGCTGGGGGATTTGGCGAAGAATTGACGCGTGCTGCTATTGTCAGCAGTTCAATGCCTGAAATGCCGCGTGCCCGTGAATACCATCGCGACACCGCGGTCGTCGGCGGCCTTGATCACCTCGTCATCGCGCACTGATCCGCCGGGCTGGATCACCGCGGTTGCGCCCGCCTCGATCGCGACCAGAAGCCCGTCGGGAAACGGAAAAAAGGCGTCTGATGCCACGACCGATCCTATCGTCAGCGGTGCTGGCAAGCCCGTCGCCGTTTCCTCGGCCTTACGCGCAGCGATACGGGCGGAGTCGATCCGGCTCATTTGACCGGCGCCGATGCCGACCGTGGCGCAATCCTTGGCATAGACGATGGTGTTCGATTTGACGTGCTTGGCGATACGGAAAGCAAAGGCGAGATCCGTCAGCTCGGCGTTCGTCGGCGCGCGTTTGGTCACAACTTTGAGCGTCATGTCGTCGACCACCGCATTGTCGCGCGACTGCACGAGCAAGCCGCCGGCAACCGATTTCACCAGCGTGCCGCTCGCGCGCGGATCAGGCAGAGCGCCGGCGATCAGCAAGCGAAGGTTTTTTTTCGCCCCGACAATGGCGATAGCCTCGTCGCTCGCTTCCGGCGCGATGATCACCTCGGTGAAGATGTCCGTAATGGCCTGCGCCGCTTCGGCGTCAAGCTTCCGGTTCACCGCCACGATCCCGCCGAAGGCCGACACGGGATCGCAGGCCAGCGCCTTGCGATAAGCCTCGATGAGACTTTCGCCCTCGGCGGCGCCGCAGGGGTTGGCGTGCTTGACGATGACGCAAGCCGCCGTGCGTCGGGGGTCGAATTCGGCGACGCACTCGTATGCCGCGTCGGTATCGTTGATGTTGTTGTAGGAGAGCTTTTTGCCCTGCACCTGCCGCGCGGTGGCGACGCCGGGCCGCAGCTCGCTCGTGCCATAGAACGCCGCCGACTGATGCGGGTTTTCGCCGTAGCGCAGCGGCTCGAGGAGATGCCCGCCGATCGCACGGAAGGTCGGCGCCGGATCCGAGAGCCGATCCGCGAACCAATTGGCGATCGCCGCGTCATAAACCGCGGTGCGAGCATAGGCCTTGGCGGCAAGCTTGCGGCGTAGCGCGAGCGTGGTCGCCCCACCGTGCTCTCTGAGCTCCGCCAGCACGACCGCATAGTCGCTTGGGTCGACCACTACCGCCACGTCGGCATGGTTCTTGGCGGCGGCGCGGATCATGGCGGGGCCGCCGATGTCGATGTTTTCGATGCAAGTCGCAAAATCGGCGCCCTTCGCGACCGTTGCTTCAAACGGATAAAGGCTGACGACGAGGAGATCGATCGGCCGGATGCCATGCGAGCGCATGGCGGCGGCGTGCTCCTCATTGTCCCGCATGGCCAGCAGCCCGCCGTGCACTTTGGGGTGGAGCGTCTTCACCCGACCATCCATCATTTCGGGGAAGCCGGTCAGCTCGGAAATGTCGAGTACGGAAAGCCCAGCGTCCGCCAGCGCTTTGCGGGTGCCGCCGGTTGAGATCAACTCGATTCCTTCTTCCGTCAGCGCACGCGCAAACTCGACGAGGTCCGATTTGTCGGAAACGGAGATCAGAGCGCGGCAGACGCGGCGGAGGCGATCGGTCATGATCGACTAGCGGGTATCATAGCGAAAGCAACATTCAAAGCTGGACGCAGCGGGATCACAGCGGCAGCCGCGGTTCGTCGTCGCGGCCGCGCCGGGGCGCGCCCGACCCGGCCTGCGCGGCATGGGCTGCGAACGTCCAACGCACTCTCGGAACGTTGCGCGCGCGACCATAAATGACGAGCTGCACGGTGCGGCGCGGTCCATCCGGGCCGGCGAGATAGACGCTCTCTTCCACCTCGACGCGGTCCCCGTAGGCGGTGAACGTCCACACTTCTTTGTTGGGCATCGCCAGCATGGCGCCGTGGCCATCGGACAGTCGGTTGGCCTTGACCGCTGGATGCAGATGGAAGCGCACAGCGAATTGATCGCGGTCCGCCGGCACCAGCTCGCCGTGTGCCGGCGTGAACGAATCCTCCCCGTCGAGCCTGCGCCCGTCGCCCGAGAGCATGAGCACGCGCTCATGGACGACATTGAAGATGTGGGCGTATCCGTCATGGGATGTGCGCAGCAGGGTGACGTCCCCTTGCTCCTCGCGCTCAATGGCGACCTGGCGTGGCCCGGCAATCATGGGCGTGCCATACAGCATGCGCCGGATGGGACCGGCCTCGATAAAGCGGCATGATGACGTATCGTTGAGGGTGACCGTGGAGTGCGCCGCGGTCGTGCGCGCGACTTGCCGCCAGCCTTCGCGACTTGCCACCGGCAATCCGCAATTGACGACGAGGCGGTTCTGCCTGGCCGAGAGCTCGAACGAGAGGCAGCCGGCGTGCGCTTCCTGGCTTACCGCCATCGGCGGCGGGCGGCCGGCATCCATCAAGACCAGCGTGCCCGCGCTCTCCAGGCGCTGGTAACCGGAATGGGGCGCGTTCGCGAGCGGCGCGCCGCGGGCGTCGTCGTAGGCGAGAATGGTGGTGATGAGATCGGTCGGAGTCGGACCCATGCCATTGAAGAGCGCGAAGTTGCCGTCGCCGTGCCGGAAGAAGCGCAGCATCGGCATCATGCGATCGATGGCATTGAGCAGCGCTGGCGGCGGCACGAGATTGCGGGCGGTGAACGCGGTCCGCAACGGCAAGAGGTCAACCAGCAACTCGACGAGCGCACCGGGATTGCGGCTGATATGGCCGCCGTCGGGCAGGATCTGACGCGCCAACTCATCTGAAAGTCGTTTGCTGGCGGTGCGGATATGGCGGTGCTGGCGCGCCATGCACAACGCCGCATAGTTGAGCGCGATCGCCGCCTGCAAGCGCGGCACGCCGTCGCGCGTTTGCGAGGCTGTGTGACGCAGATGGCGGACTTGCCGCGTCAGGCTGCGCAGGAACCGGCGATAGAAGTGGACGTCGGCATCGTCGAGTAGCAGCGGCGCCTGGCTGAGCCACGAGATAATTCGCCGTGCGACCACCTCGGAACGCCAACCGATCCGGTCGTGGGAACTGTTGGTGATCCACTCGTCCACCAGCGCGCGCGCATTGGCGCGGCTGATGCCGGAGCCGGCGGCGCGCAAATGGCGCAACCAGCCGAAGCCGAAAAGCGCCGCCGCCCAGTCCTCGGACGGCGGTGAGATTTCGAAGGGAGAGCGGGAATCGCAGGTAACGACCTTGCCCGCAAACGCGAAGCGGCCGGCGTAGATTTCGCTTGCCCGGGTTGCATCGCTGGTTCGCAGATCTTGCGGCGCGATGACGATGCGGTCCGACTTGCCGAAGGAAAATGGCCAGTTGACGATCGGATACGCCGCGACGCGGCTGGTGAGCCTGCCAAGAAGGCCACGGGCCAGGACCACGGACAATCTCGTGCCTTCCGCGACCGAAACGCGCGACATCGAGGCGCTGGCTCCGCTCCAGTGCGGGCGACCCCCGCGGGGGGCAACATAGCGAAGGGTGTGGCAACGGCCAACCGCGGATAACCCCTTCAAATCCTTTGCAGACGGGCGGCGTAGAAGCCGTCCAGGCCGGCCATGCGCGAATCAGGGTCCGACAGATGACAGGGCAGGGTCCGCAGGTCGCCGTCTACCGTCAGCCATTCGCTGTGGCCGTGGGCTTCGCTCGCCGAGATCGGCCGGCGGATGAGGCTCGGGGTGTGACTAAGCAGATCGTGGACGATCTCGATTCCTTCCTCCGGCTCGAGCGAGCAGCTGCAGTAGACCAGCACGCCGCCTGGCTTGGTCAGCTGCACCGCCCGAACCACAAGACGACGTTGCAGCACTGCAAGTGCAGTGATGTCGGCCGCGCGCTTGAGCCACGGGATGTCGGGATGACGGCGGATGGTCCCCGTCGACGAGCAGGGTGTGTCGAGGAGAACAGCATCGAACGGCCCGGCCTGCCATTCGGCGACGTCGGCGGCCACCATTTCTGCCGTGAGCTGCAGCCGGGTGAGGTTCTGCCGCAGCCGCTCGAGCCTGTCCGGCGCGCGGTCGACGGCGACGACGCGGGCGCCGGCGGCCGCGAGCTGAGCGGTCTTGCCGCCCGGCGCGGCGCACAGATCCGCGACGGCAAGCCCGCGCACGTCGCCGAGAAGCTTCGCCGGGAGCGCCGCGGCAGCGTCTTGGACCCACCAGGCACCGTCGGCGTAGCTCGGCAGTTGCGATATCGGTCCATGTACGATCGCGCGCACCGACCCGGTCGGGAGCACGCGTCCGCCGAACACGTTGGCCCAATGCTCGGGGTCATTCTTCACCGTCAGATCGAGCGCCGGCTCGTGGGAGTTGGCCACGGCGATGGCACGTGCGGTTTTTGTCCCATAATTCTTCTCCCAGCGCGCCATCAGCCACTGCGGCGTATCGAGTGCGGTAGTGTCCACAGTGCTGAGGAATTGCGCGGCCTCGCGAGTGACGCGCCGGAGCACCGCATTGACGAGGCCGGCATAGCGCGCCGCGCGGCGGTCGGCCTGCACCAGGCGCACCGCGAGGTCTACAGCCGCGTGGTCCGGTACCTCGAGCCAGAGGATTTGCGCCGCGCCGAGAAGCAAGGCGGTTTCCACCCGCGGCGCGCCGGCGGGAAGTTTTAGCCATTGACCGAGGAGATGGCGCAACGTGCCGAGCCTGCGCAGCACCGTAGCCACCAAGGTACGCACCAACGCGCGGTCGCGAAGGGAAAGGCTTACGGCGTCAGGCGCTGCCGACCGTTGCTCGAGCTCGTTGTCGAGCGGCCGGCGGCGGCACAGCACGCCCTCGAGAATGTCGGCAGCGATGCGCCGCGCGGCCAAGCCGGGTACATCAATGCCGGGATCGGGACGGGCCATGCCCGTCATTTGGCACGAAACAGCCGGAGGCAGCGAGGGCCGAGGGCATCAGCCCCAGGGGCCGCGATTTCCTCCGCGGCTGCCCGCATTGCCCCACGGGTTTCCCCAACGTCTGGGATAGGCGGGCGCAGTCGGGCGCGCCCAGCCGCCGGCACCGATTTCCCCCGCCAATCGTTGCAGCGCGGCGATGCGATTCTCGGTCGATGGATGGGTGGAGAACAGGTTGTCCATCCCGTGGCCGGTCAGCGGATTGACGATGAAAAGGTGCGCCGTTGCCGGCGCGCGCTCTGCGGTGGGGTTTACAACGGCCTCCGCAGTGGCGGAAATCTTCGCCAGCGCGGAGGCGAGCGCGTCCGGCCGCCCGCTGATGCGGGCGCCGAGTTCGTCGGCGGCGTATTCCCGCGTGCGGCTGATTGCCATCTGCACGAGCATGGCCGCGATCGGAGCGACGATCACCATCGCGAGGGTAGCGATGACGCCGGGGCCGTTGTTGCTGTCGCGATGACCGCCGAAAAAGAAGCCAAACTGCGCCAACATGGAGATTGCGCCGGCGATGGTCGCGGTGATCGTCATCGTCAGCGTGTCACGATTTCTGATGTGGGCGAGCTCGTGCGCGATCACGCCGGCCACTTCTTCCGGCGAAAGCATTTGCAACAGGCCGGTCGTCGCCGCCACTGCCGCATGCTCGGGGTTGCGTCCGGTCGCGAACGCGTTCGGCTGCGGATTGTCCATGAGATACACGCGCGGCATGGGCAGGCCGGCGCGGCGCGCAAGATCCTGCACGAGATGCACGAGGTCGGGCGCAGTGCTCTCGTCGACCTCATGGGCGTCGTGCATCGCCAGCACGAGCTTGTCGGCATTCCAGTAGCTCGCAAGATTCATGGCGGCGGCGATGATAAGCGCGATCACGGCGCCGCTCCCGCCGCCGATCAGATAGCCGACTCCCATGAAGAGGGCGGTCAGCCCCGCCAACAGGATGGCGGTACGCAGATAGTTCATTGTCGCGGCCTCCCTGGAACCTTGGACGGCACGCCTTCGTGGCGTGGCCCGGCTCGGCATTGCGCCATAAAATGTTGGGTCGCTGCCGGCGGCCTGCCAGAGGCCGCTTCGTCGTGCCGCACGGCGGGTCTTGATCTTGGACCCGCCGGGAGCACATTGAACTTATGGTCGAGATGAAAGCCAAGCACGCGTCAGGCGCTTCGCCGAAAAAGCCGATTTCGCCGGCGGCGCAGCGAGCGCTCGCCGAGGCCGCGGCCCGCCGCGCCGAGCGCAATCGCACGGCTGCGCAACGGCTACCGGAGGTGGGTCGCAGCGGCCAACTCGACCCCGTCCGTTACGGAGACTGGGAGATCAAGGGCATCGCCACCGACTTTTGAGCGCCGCAAGGCAGCACCCTTCGACGCGCCTCAAACATCGTCCCAGGGATGCAGGACGATGCGCCCCACGAGGTTCTCACCGCTTTCCAGCATGGCGTGCGCCTGCGCCGCTTTGGAGAGGGGCAGCGCCGCGTGCACCGGCATATGAATACGTCCTTTCTCCAAGAGTTCCGCCACCACACGCTGATCGTTACGCGTTGCTCCGCGAATGCCGTGGATGTTGAGCTCCTTGCTGACCATGTCGATGACGCGCAGCGGGATTTCGCGCAGTTCCCCGCCGACCGGGCACAACGTGCCGCCGAGGCGCAAGGCGTCGATGCACAGCCGTATCAATTCGGGCGCGCCGGTATATTCCACCGCAGCGTCGACGCCTTCGCCGCCAGTCGCCGCACGAATTATTTTGACAATATCGTCTCGGCCGCTATCGACGACGATATCCGCGCCCCAGCGCTTGAGGCTCGCAGTCTTACCGGGATGGCGCGTGCTCGCGATGACGGTGGCACCGGCGAGCTTGGCAAGCCCAATGGTGGCCGTGCCCATGCCGCCCGATGCGCCGGTGATGAGAACGTTGTCGTTCATCCGCACGTTGAGTCGATTGACGATGATGCGGTGGGCGGTCGCGCACGGCCACATGGCGGCGGCAGCC
>WNGA01008447.1_pt1 | contig 16160 bp, 11 predicted proteins | sample 5400061 | NCBI WGS metagenome assembly WNGA01 (sample SAMN13153366, study PRJNA577476) | soil metagenome | isolation source: 100 cm soil or saprolite under grassland replicate 2 | place: USA:California | collected 2016-06-15 | reverse complement strand
CCCTCTGTGTCAACCTCCAGTGAGGCAGATGGAGCTGCTGAATCATTGAGCTGAGAGGGCGGGGAGGAGTTCCCCGGTGACCACCACGACCAATCATTCCGTGAATGCGCACGCCCAGGCTGACGCGATGGGCGGCAGCACCGATCCAGATCCTGAGGTCCTCGAGCGTGCTCGCGGGCCGCGGCGGTACTCGGCGAAGTACAAGGCGCAGATCCTGGAGGAGTACGAGCGGCTGGACAAGGCGAGCAAGGGTGCGCTGCTGCGGCGCGAGGGCCTGTACACGTCGCTGATCTCGGAGTGGCGCAAGCAGCGTGACCGCGGGGCGCTGGCGGCGCTGGCCAAGCCGGCGGGGCGCCAGCCGGCTGACCCCCGCGAGCAGCAGGTCGCCCGGCTGCGCAAGGAGAACCAGCGCCTGCAGGCAGAGCTGGGCAAGGCCCGCAAGGTGATCGAGGTCCAGGGAAAGCTCTCGGCGCTGTTGGAGCAGCTCGCCACCGACAGCGACCCGGAGACCGGGGGCGAGACGAGATGATCGACCAGGCCGCCGCCGAGCTTGTGCCGCTGGTCGGGGTGCGCGCCGGGTGCGCGGCGGTCGGCGAGGCGCGAGCGCGCTGGTATCGCCGCCATCGCCAAAGCCCGCCGCCGCCAACGCCCGAGCGGGCGCCCCAAGCCCAGCCGCGGGCGCTGTCGGAGGTGGAGCGCACCGAGCTGCGCCAGGTGCTCAACAGCCCCGCCCACGTCGACGAGGCGCCGGCGACTGTGTACGCCAAGCTGCTGGACCAGGGCATCTACCTGGCGTCGGTGCCGACGATGTACCGGGTGCTGCGCGCCCACGACGAGGTGCACGAGCGCCGCCGGCAGGCCACCCACCCGGCGGCCAAGAAGCCCGAGCTGCTGGCGGCCAGGCCGAACGAGGTCTACAGCTGGGACATCACCAAGCTGCTCGGTCCGGTCAAGTGGACCTACTTCTACCTGTATGTGATCCTCGACATCTTCAGCCGGTATGTGCCGGGCTGGATGCTGGCCCACGCCGAGAACGCACCGCTGGCCCAGGCGCTGCTGGCCGACACCGCCGTCAAGCAAGGCATCGCCCACGGGCAGCTCACCATCCACGCTGACCGTGGCTCGCCGATGGTGGCCAAGCCAGTGGCATTCCTGCTGGCCGAGCTGGGGGTGACCAAGTCCCATAGCCGACCGCACGTGAGCAACGACAACCCCTACAGCGAAAGCCAGTTCCGCACCATGAAGTATCGCCCCGAATTCCCTGAGCGCTTCGGGAGCTACCAGGACGCCCACGCCTTCTGTGGCCGGTTCTTTGGCTGGTACAACCACGAGCACCGTCACTCTGGGATCGGGTTCCACACGCCCGCTGACGTGCACTATGGCCGCGCCGAGCTCGTCAGAGCCCAACGGGCCCAGGTCCTCAACGGCGCCTACACCAAGCATCCCGAGCGCTTCGTCCGCAAGCCGCCCGAGCCGCCGGCGCTGCCAACCGCATCCCGAGCGCTTCGTCCGCAAGCCGCCCGAGCCGCCGGCGCTGCCAACCGCGGTGTGGATCAACGAGCCGAAGGAGGACCCCGCCACGACACAGTGATTCCTGAGGGAACTTGCCTCAGAAAGGTTGACACGCGCCGGATCTCACACTGGACCCACCGGCGCGCCCGAGGCACTCACACCGCCGTCTCCACCACTGACAGGCAGGTGCCGCGCCCGCGGTCGCACCGCGCCAGGGTCGTGTGAGCAACCCGTTGAGGCGCGTGCGTTCCCCTACCGGCAGCGCTGTCGCCGACCTGCCGGAGGCCGCACGTGCCCGACCGCCACCACCCCGCCGACCCGACCGGCGCCCGCTCGCCGGGCGGGCAGCTCATCGCCGGGCAGCACCCCGCGCCTGGCCACCTTGCCGCGGCGCAGGACGCGGCCCGGGGCCCTCCGCTCGACGCTGGCCCGCACGTGCATCGACCAGGCGGTCGGCGGCGTGCCCCCAGCGGGCCACGGTGCACCGGGCGGACGGGTCGTCGGCGGGCCGGGGTGCCACCGCGCCCGGGGATGCCTACCGGGCCGCAGCCGGCCACGCCGGCGCCGGTGAAGACGGTGGCGGCACGGGTGGCGGAGCTGCTGGCGCTGGCGCCACCCATGAGCGCCGAGGAGCACGCCGCCCTGTGCCAGATGTTCACCCCACCACGCCGCTACGACGCGCGGTCGGGGTCAAACGCGGTGCCGCGACGGCGCCACGGCTCCCAGGCCAGCACCGACACCCGGCCGGGGTCGAACGCGCCCTTGCCACGCCGATGGGTGGGAAACACCACCAGCGAGTCGGCCGTGACGCGGGCGATGATACCGCGCTTGCGCGCAAACCCAAGCTCCTCCGACGCCCACAGCCGGCGCAGCTCCGACGGCGCGATGCCGTCCAGCGCATCCGACCATGCCGAGTCGACCTGAAGCCCGTCCAGGCGGGCCTGGAGCTGGTCCCGCTCGCCTTGGAGTTCGGCGACCATCGCGCGCACCAACGGCTGCGGCATGGTCTTGTCACGGGCGAAGTCGCGGCCGACCTCGGCAAGGCGAGCGTCCACGGCGTCAAGCTGGGTCTTGAGGGAGAGGATCTCCTCCTCGGCGGCGGTGCCGTCGAACAGGGGCCGCACCTTGCCCTCCTCGGCACGGCCGATCACCAGATCTTCGATCATCTTGTCCAGGCGGGGCTGGTTGATGCTGACCTTGCCGCAGCCGGGCTTGCGGCACTGGTAGGTGCGCTGCGCGCGGCCGGTGGGCTGCTTGCACCGAAGCGGGCTGCCGCACTCGCTACAGTAGACGATCCCCGACAACAGCCACTTTCGGGCGTTGCTGATGCCCTTGGGGCGGCGGTCGGGGTTGCGCAGCACCGCGCACACCGCCTCCCAGGTCGCCCGGTCAAGGATCGGCTCCCAGGCAGCCGGGCCGATGACCTCGCCCTGGTACTGGCGCAGGCCGGCCGTGCGCGGCTGGGTCAGCACCTGGACGATGGTTCGCTTCTGCCATGTCGAACCGGTGGAGGTGTGGATGCCGCGCTGGTTGAGGTCGCGTTCCAGCACGCCCAGCGGGTCGCCGGCGAGCACGCGGCGGGCAAGATCGCGGATGACCTCCACCTCACCGTTGATGACCTCCCGGCTGCCGAGCGTGCAAAACGGGCGGGTGTGCAGGGTCACGCGATCATGCAGGAAGCCGTAGGGACGCCTGCCACCACCGGAGTTCTTGCCAGCCTCGGCAAGCTCGCGTTGCTTGCGCTTGACCCGTCGGCCCATCTGCTCTGCCTCGTGCTTGGCGACCGCGCCCTTGATCCTGGCCGTCAGCCTACCCTGCGGGGTGGCGAGGTCCACCTCGCCGCCGACGTTGGCCAGCTCCAGGCCGAACCTGTCGGCAAGGTCGATGAACTCCTCCAGTTCCTTGGGCTGGCGGTGCAGGCGGTCAAGGTCCCAGGTGATCACACCGTCATGGCCACCAGCGCGGATGGCGACCAGCATGGCCTCATAGTCGAGGCGGGTCTTGCTGGCGATGGCGGAGAAGTCGTTGTCAGAGTAGACGCGGGTGATCCGGTCGCCGCGCCGTCCGGCGAGATCGCGGCAGTCTTGGATCTGCCGGGTCACGCCGAGCCGGTCGGTCTTGTCCATGACGCGGCTGATGCGGGCGTAGATAGCGCCGTTCTGCATAGTGGCCTCCTGCCTAGATGGTACTTGAAATCTTGTCGGCAAGACGACCACCATCCGCCTGCTGCTGGACCTGATCCGTCCCAGCGGCGGCAGCGTCCTGGTCTTCGGCATGGATCCCCGCACCCACGGCGTGGAGATCCGCCGCCGCGCCGGCTACCTGCCGGGCGAGCTCAGACTTGAGGGCCGCCAGAGCGCCGGCGAGCTGCTCACGTTCCTGGGCAACCTGCGCGGCGGGGTCGAGCCCAGGCGCATCGAGTCGCTCGCCGAGCGGCTGGACCTCGACCTGTTACGCCCGATCCGCGGGCTCTCCAAGGGCAACAAGCAGAAGGTCGGCGTGGTGCAGGCGTTCATGCACCAGCCGGACCTGCTCATCCTGGACGAGCCCAGCAGCGGCCTGGACCCGCTGCTGCAGCAGGAGTTCCTCGCCATGGTGCGCGAGGCCCGCGCGCAGGGACAGACCGTGTTCATGTCCTCGCACGTGCTGGCCGAGGTCCAGCACGTCGCCGACCGCGTCGGCATCATCCGCGCCGGTCGGATGGTCACGGTCTCCGATGTCGAGAGCATGCGCGAGCGCGCCGTCCGCCGCGTCCAGATCCACTTCGACGCCGAGGTCCCCGAGGCCGCCTTCGCGTTCCTGCCCGGCGTGCGCGACCTGCGGGTCGAGGGCGACACCCTGCACTGCATGATCGACGGCAAGGCCGACGCGCTGATCAAGGCGGCAGCCCAGTTCACCGTGCTGGACCTGCTGGTCGAGGAGCCCGATCTGGAAGACATCTTCCTCGCGTACTACACCGAGAGCCCAGGTGAGAGCGATGCTGCGTAACGTCTTCCTCAAGACCCTGCGCGACCAGCGCCGGGCGCTGACGTGGTGGGGCATTGGGATGGCCGTCTACCTGGCGGTGTACGTGCCCTTCTACACCCAGTACACCGACGCCGGCAGCGGCTTCGCGAAGCAGGTCGACCGACTCCCGGAGACCTTGCGGAGGGCATTCAACCTCAGCGACATGACCAGCCCGGCCGGCTATCTCGAGTCCACCGTCTTCGGGGTGGTGGGCCCGCTGCTGGTCATCATGTTCGCCGGCACGCTCGGCGCCCGCGCAATCGCCGGCGAGGAGGAGGCCGGCACGCTCGACCTGCTGCTGGTGCACCCGATCTCGCGCCGCCGCTTCGTGCTGGAGCGCTTCGGCGCGCTGACGGCCGCCGTCCTCGGCCTCGGCGTGCTGTTCTGGGCGGTGACGGCAGCGCTGGCCGCCGGAATCGACATGAACATCGGCATCGACAGGCTCGCGGCGGGCACCGCCGGGCTGGCCCTGCTCGCGCTCGGCTTCGGCACGCTCGCGCTCACGGCCGGGGCATTCAGCGGTCATCGCGGCCCGGTGCTCGGCATCACCGCCAGCGCGGCCGTCCTCGCCTATGTCGTCAACGCGTTCGCCCCGCAGGTCGACGCGCTCGAGCCGGTGCAGAAACTGTCGCCCTTCTACTACTTCCAGGGCGGCGACCCGCTGCGCGCCGGCTTCCAGTTCGGCGACCTCGGCGTCCTGCTCGCCATCGCGCTGGCGCTGCTGGCCGTCGCGCTGTGGGCGTTCGACCGCCGCGACGTGGCGGTGTGAGCACGCAACTACCGATGCTGGGCGCCGCCCTCTGCCTCACCGGCGAACCGGACCGCCTGGTCGAGGGAGAGGGCGGCGCCGCGCCTGCGTGCCTGCTCGAAACGGGCCGCGCCCAGGCGGGAGCGGGCCGCCTCGGCGATCCGGTCGTACTCACCGGGCCCCCGAAAGGAGACGGGGCCGTCGTCCCCACCCTGACCCTCCGCCGCGCCCAGCAGGGTCGCCGCCCGCTCGGCCTCGCCCTCCAGGGCGGCAGCGCTGGCCAGGCCCTGCTGGGCCACGCCGACGACCCGCCGGTCACCGGTGTAGCGTGCCGCCGTCAGGCTGTCGAGCAGGTCGAGCACCTCGGGCGTGTCGACCCCGGCGCCGGCACAGACCGCCTCGGCCGCCTCCAGCGAGCACCCGCCCATGAAGACGGCCAAGCGGCGCAGCACCGCCCGCTCCGGCTCGGCCAGCAGATCCCAGCTCCACGCCATCACCGCCCGCAGGGTGCGCTGGCGCGGCCCCGCCGTGCGGCTCCCGCTGGTCAGCAGCCGGAAGCGGTCGTCGAGGCGAGCCGCCACCTGCTCGATCGGCAGGGCACGCAGGCGCGCCGCGGCCAGCTCGATCGCCAGCGGGATGCCGTCCAGCCGGCGGCACACCTCTACCACAGCCGCGGCGTTGGACGGCGTCACCCAGAACGACGGCCGCAACGCATTGGCCCGCTCCACAAGCAGCCGCACGGCCGCGTAGCCCAGCAGCTCCGTCGGAGCGGCGCCCGCCCGCTCAGCCAGCCCCGCCGGCGGCACGCTCAGCGGAGGCACCTCGAACAGCCACTCGCCAGCCATCCGGAAGGCCTCCCGGCTGGTCGCGAGCACCCGCACGCCGGGACAGGCGGCCAGGACCGTCTCGGCAAGCTCGGCGACGCCGGCGACCAGGTGCTCGCAGTTGTCCAGGATCAGCAGGAGGCGCTTGGCCTCCAGCACCTCCAGCAGCCGCACGCGGGCGCCGCGAGCCGCCCCGGCCACGCCCGGCCCGCCGAGCTGCCCACCCTCGCGCACCCCCAGCGCCGACAGCAGCGCCTCTGGCACGGCGGCGGCATCGCGCAGCGGGGCGAGCTCGACCAGGCAGACGCCGTCGGGCATCCGCTCGGCCAGGCCGGCGGCCGCCTCCGCGGCCAGCCGCGTCTTGCCGACACCGCCGGGCCCAGTGAGCGTGACCAGGCGCGCGCGGTCCAGCAGCTCCCGCACCCGCGCCACCTCCTCGAGCCGGCCAACGAAGCTGTCGAGCCTCACCGGCAGGCTCCCGAGGGCCCGGCCGCTGCCGCCGGGCATCCTGTCGGGACCGCCGGGGATCCGGTCGCCGCTCGCGCCTGGCCCGCTCGGCGCCGCGGGCGCCACGGCCTCGGGCCCCTCCAGCGCCGGGTCCTGGGCGAGCATCGCCCGTTGCAGGCGCCGCAGCTCCGGGCCGGGGTCGAGCCCCAGCTCCTCGGCCAGCACCCGGCGGGTCGCCTCGTACAGCGCCAGCGCGTCCGCCTGCCTGCCCGAGCGGTACAGCGCGCGCATGAGCTGCCCGCGGAGCCGCTCCCGCAGCGGTTGCTCCCGCACCAGCGCCTGCAGCTCGCCGACGAGCGCGCCGTGCCCGCCAAGCGCCAGGCCAGCCTCCACGCGGTCCTCCAGCGCCGCCAGGCGCAGCTCCTCGAGCCGCGCGCTCGGAGCCTCCGCGAACAGCTCCCCGGCAAAATCAGCCAGCGCCGGGCCGCGCCACAGGTCGAGCGCCTCCCGCAGCAGCACCTCGGCGCGCCGTGCATCGCCTCCGCCGAGCGCCTCCCGGCCCAGCGCGGCCAGCCGCTCGAAACGGACGGCGTCGACCGCCTCCGGGTCGACCTCGAGCGCATAGCCCCCCGACCGCGCGGCCACCAGCCGGCCTGGCTCGCCCGCGCCGCGCACAGGCTCCAGCGCCCGGCGCAGGCGCGAGACCGCCGCCTGCAGCGCGTTGGCGGCGTGCGCGGGCGGCGCCCCGCCCCACAGCTCGTCGACCAGCCGATCGGCGGACAGCACCTGCCCAGGGCTCAGCGCCAGCAGCGCCAGCAGCGCCCGCGGCCTGGCTCCGGGCACATCGACAGCGCCGCCGTCCTCGGTGACCGAGAGCGGTCCCAAGATCAGGAACTCCATGGCGCCGACCATACCTCCGTCCGGGCCGTGGCGGCCGCGGGCGCGTTTCACCACAATAAGGGTCTGCGACCGACGGACCGACATGCTGAGGAGTCGTGCGATGGCCACGACGGAGACCCGCCCCGATCTGGCCGACTCGGATACCCGAGAGGGCGACGGCTACGCCCACTACGCCCGTAAGGAAGAGATCACTCGTGCCGCGATCGAAGGTGGGACGATTACCGCACTTTGTGGTTTCAAATTTCCCCCAGTTCGGGATCCCCAGCGCTTCCCGGTCTGTCCGAAGTGCAGGGAGCTGGCCGCAATGCTCTGGGGTGCTGACTGAGCATTCGAGGTGGCGGAAGGTGCATCCAGGCGCTGACGGCCTGATGGTTTCCGACGCTTTCGTCGCGCAGAGACACCGCCGGTCATCATCGCTGGCCGACACGTTGCTCGTGGGAGCGGGCTCGCCCCTCCTGGACGCTGCGGCGACCGAGTGGGCTCCGTACGACCAGGATCAAGCCTGCGGCGGCCACGCCGGCTCCCGCGAGAACGTCTCTGGCCGGCCAATCGCAGCGGCGACAAAGCCCAGCGTGGCCGGGCCGAGTCCGAAGGCCAGGTCGATGAAGGCCGAAGTCGTCCCGATCACCGATCCCCGCTCCCGCGGCGCCACGCCTTCCATGGCCAGCGTCATAAGCGCGGGAGTGAACAGGGCGATGCCGATGGCAAAGATCACGGCGCCGGTCACGAGTCCGGCTGGCGTCTGCCAAGTGCCCACCACCGCGAGCCCTGCCGCCGAGAGGGCCAGGGCTATCCGGGTGGCCCGAACGGCGCCGAGTTGGTCGGGGATACGGGCACCCAGGCTTCGGATCGCCACGACGATTCCACCAAACACGAGCAGGACCAGGCGAGATCCATCCATCCCGACATCGAGGGCGTAGAGAGGGACGAAGGTCAGGAACCCCGCCATCCCCCAGATGCTCGTGAGCATCACCACACCCGGCAGCAGGCCGGCCCGGTGGACGAGGTGGCGGCGAGCTGCCGAGCCGATTGGCTTGGGATTGTCGTTGGTGTCGTTGGGGCGGGTGTCGGGCAGCCGCAGCGCAATAGCCAGCGCGGTCAGCGCGGCCGTGGCGGCGAGGATCCAGGCCGCCGTGAACCCGGACCGCTCGATCGCCACCTCACCCAATATCGGGCCGATGCCGATCCCTACGTAGAGCGCCAAGGACGCCAGGCTCATGGCCTCGCCACGGCGCTGCGCCGGCGCGAGGTCGGTGATGGTTGTGACCGCGCCGACGAAGAAGAACGCCTTACCTGCGCCGGTGAGCAGCCGCAGGACCGCCAGGACTTCGGGGCTCGACGCCAGCATGTAGCCGACCACCGAAGTGGCGAACAGCGAAGCTCCCACGAGCATGAGCGGACGCCGGCCCCACCGGTCTCCAAGGCCGCCAACCCATGGACGCAGGAAGAAGGCCGACAGGCTGAATGCGCCGACGACCAAGCCGACAGCGACATTCCCGGCACCCAGGGGACCTTGCACATACCTGGGCACAGCCGGGAGGAGGATGCCGTCGCCGGTGAAGTAGGCTAGCGAGGCCAGCGTCACCGCCACGAAGGCCGGGGTCAGCAGGGTCGGCTGTGCCGAAGCCGACCGCCGTATCGTCATCGTCCGGATCATCGCTACCTCCTTCATCGGCACCCGACGGCAGCCTGGCCGGCCGGTGCCATCCGGCGCATCGGTAGGCCTGCCCATTCGAGCCGATGCTGGGCCGGAACCGTCCATGGCAGGCTGAGTCGGCGGACCGAGGGGGGCCGAGTGCTCAACGACGACCTGAGGCTTGCCGACATGCTGGCGGCGCTGTCGGTCGCCACCGACCTGGGCATGGGCCAGGAGCCGGAGAAGGCCGTGCGGAGCTGTCTGCTGGCCACCCACCTCGCCCGAGCGGGGGACGTGCCGGATCCGGTCGTCCGCGACGTCTTCTACACGACGCTGCTTCGACATCTTGGGTGTACGGCCCCGGCCCACGAGGCGTGGTACCTGTTCGGAGATGACCTGACCGGCGCGCCGCAGGCTGAGCGGACCGATATGGCGAGCCGCCGTGAAGCGCTGGCGCTCATGACGACCGTGGGACGGGGAACGGGCGTCCAGCGGATCCGCTATCTGGCCCGGACAGTGGCCGGGGGCAAGCAGGGGAGCCGGACGATCGTCCGGGCCGTCTGCGAGGTGGGTGCCCGGATGGCCGAGCGCCTGCGGCTGGGCGAGGGTGTGCGCACGGGGTTGCTGCACATCCTGGAACGGTGGGATGGGAACGGCGGCGCGCACGGGCTGGCCGGCGATGACATTGCGCTGTCGGCGCGTTTCAGTGCGGTCGCGACCCAGGCCGTGATCTTTGATCGGCTCGGCGGCCCTGATGCGGCCGTCGAGATGGTGCGGCGTCGCGCTGGCGGATGGTTCGACCCTGCCGTGGCCAGGACGTTCGAAGCCGTTGGGAACGATCTCCTTCAAGGCCTCGCGGAGGCAGACGTGTGGGCCGAGGTGCTGGAGGTTGAGCCACAGCCTGCTCGCTGGATCCCCCAGGCGCAGCTCGACGACATCGCTCGAGTCTTCGCCGATATGGTCGATCTCAAGACACCGTTCACGCTGGGTCACTCCGCTGATGTCGCACGGCTTGTCGAGATGGCTGCCGGGCAGATGCGGCTGCCGCAGGACAACGTCGACCTGCTCCGTCGGGCGGCGTTGCTCCACGATCTCGGACGCGTCGCCATCTCCAGCAGTGTGTGGGAGCAGCCTCGGGCGCTCACCTCCATCCAGTGGGAGCAGGTTCGGCTGCATCCGTACCACACGGAGCGGATCCTGGCTCGATCGGCGATCCTCAGGCCTCTGGCACGCATCGCCGGGATGCATCACGAGCGCCAGGACGGGTCGGGCTATCACCACGGCGCCTCCGGAGCGGAGGTCCCCACCGACGCCCGGCTGCTGGCAGTGGGCGACGCCTACCAGGCCATGACGCAAGACCGCCCGTACCGCGCGGCCCTGGCGCCCTACGCTGCGGCGGCGGAGATTGAAGCTCTGGCTCGCTCGGGCCGGTTCGACCCCGAGTGCACCCGAGCGGTCATCGAGGCGGCGGGTCAGCAGCCTGTCGCTTCCCGAAGCGTCTGGCCTGGGCAGCTTTCGGACCGGGAGATCGAGGTGCTGCGGCTGGTAGCACGCGGACTGTCGAACCGCCAGATCGCCGCGACGCTCGTCATTTCACCCCGGACAGCCGAACACCACGTCCAGCACATCTACACGAAGATCGGCGCATCCACGCGCGCGGCCGCGGCGATGTTCGCCATGGAGCATGGTCTGCTGCGCTGAAGTGGAGTGGGTCGACCCAACCCACGGCCATCGAGTCAGGCGGGGACGCAGGAAACGTCCGGACGGTACGGCTTCAACACCTACGACGTCAGCAACCCCGCCGTGCCACGGCTGCTCGACACCTTCCAGCCAGCCGAAATCCTCGGCGCGAACGGCTACTGGCAAGACGAGGACATGGAGCTCGACGTCAGACGCAAGCTCATCATCGGAGCGCTCGACCCACGCCACGACGATGTGGATCAGGCGAGCTGCCCCGGCATCGGCACGCTCGGCTCCAAGAACCGGAATCCCGGCTGCCGGTCCGGCTTCTACGTCATCTCGTACGCGGACCCGGCGAACCTGCAGCAGGTCGGCGATTTCGTCGAGCTTCCCGCAGGCCACACGACGAGTTGTATCGAGGACTGCGACTACGTGTGGACCGGCGGGCCGGCCCGCCGCAGCGACCTCGCCTATCTCGGGCCGTTCACGCCCGGTGGCCGCGGGGACGGCCGGCCGGTCTGGGTCACGAACCTCAAGGACGCGGCACATCCGGAGACGTTCCCAAAGCCGATCGACCTGTGGCGCAACGACGGGCTGACCGACTACTCGCACGACGTCGACGTCGACGTCGACGCGGCAGGCATCGCGTGGACGAGCGGGCGGGGTGGCCTGCTCGGCTACGCGACGCGAGGCAAATGGCGGGACCCGAGGACGGGCAAGGACCGCGTCGCCAAGCCATGGGATCCGATCCTTGTCGCCGGCGGTGGCATCCAGGGCGGCCCGGACGGCGTCGCCCAGCCGCAGACCGACTTCATCCACAACTCGACCCGACCGCTCAACGGCCAGGTGCACGCGTCTGGCGTCAAGGACGGCAACATCGCGCTGATGACCGAGGAGGACTTCACGCAGCCCTGCGCGCAAGGCGGACGCATCGTCGCCGCGGACATCACCGACTCGCTGGGTGGCAGCCCGGCCGTGAGCTCCACGCCGGAGCACCCGTACCGGATGACCGCCCTGAGCGCGTTCCACCCGACCCAGGACGCCAGTGACTCGGCCGCGCCGGTCGATTCCTGTTCGGCGCACTACTTCGAGCTGTCGGGATCGACGCTCGCGGCCGCCTGGTACGGCCAAGGGCTTCGCGTGATCGACGCGTCCGACGCCAGAGCCCTGCGACAGGTCGGCTATTACTACGTGACGGGAACCGACGCGACGACCAACCCGAGCTCGTTGTCGTGGGACACAGCCTGGCACGGCGACCTGGTCTACCTGTTCGACATGAGCCGCGGCATCGAGATCCTGCGCTTGAAGGGTGGACCATCCGCATCGGCGAGCCTGCCGACGGTTCACGAGCCGCGCGCGACCCGCGACCCGCTCGCGGCGCAGCCGGTGCGCGACGCCACGAGCTACTCCCTGGCCTGCCCGGTCTTCGCGGTACCCGGGGTCGGCACCCGCTAGCCTCGCTCCCATCAGAGGTCGAGTGGACCCAGTGCAGCCGGCCCGCCGCTCTGGCGCCGGTCTGGTCGAAGTGCGTCACCGGCGCCGCGGCCAGCCCGGCCGCGCCGTCGGCCACCTGCCGCACCTGGAGGTACCCGACGCCTTCAACCGAGTCGTGCTCGAGTTCATCGACTCGTGCAGTCACCAGGTAGTGGATGGCCGACAGATCACGGTCGTCGGGCGGGTTCCTCGCCTGCCCGAGCGGTCGTCGAGTAGAGCTGATGGGCCGGGTACGAATCCGTAGCTCGCCGGTGACAGCGAGGTGCCACAGCAGCAGCCCATGGCGGTCTTCCCACCAGCGCAGCCACGCGGCAGTGGTGAGCAGGGCCGCGCTGAAGCCGACCAGTCCGGCGCCGACAGGGAGACGGGTGACGAAACCGAAGATGCTCAAGGTGAGCAGGGCTGCCACATTGGCCAAGCGATAGCGCTGCTGTACCCGGCGTCGCGTCTGGTGAGCTGTCTCGAAGGAGGCCGAGGGCGGCGCCGGTGTCGCCGCCGCCGCCCGCCGTCGATAGTCGCCGTAGCGCTTGCCGAAGATCACCATGCCGTACTGCACAGTCAGCAACACCAGCCCGAACCCCACGCGACCACGTAGCAAGCCGGTGGTCGGCGCCAGAAATGCCGGGATCGATGCGATCAGCCCGATCGGGACGCCGGGCAGACCGAGCGCCCGCAGTGAGTGGGACACCCGGGCAAGCAACACGGCCTCTTCCTCTCTGGTCCGGATCCCACGCTCGTCCTGCACCGGTGTGCCCCAAGTGCAAGGAGCTGGCTGCCATGCTGTGGGGCTCCGGCTAGGCATTCGAGGTGGCGGGGGCTTCAGCTACGGAGCTTCGCAGGAGTTGGTGTGATTGCGGTGGGCTCTGCTCGTTTCGAACGCTCTTCGTCCGAGTGACCTGCTGGCCGTCAGATAGCTGACTAACCTACTCCGGTGACCGTCGAGCTGACCCTGCTGTCGCGGGTGGCCTACCGCGACCAGCCGGTGACCGTGGTCTGGGACAAACCTTCGCGCCCACAACGCCACCATCGACGGTGTGCCCTTACTGACCAGTGGCCGTGGGGGAACGAGCCAACGATACTCACGGCATGCGGCAGATCCTGTGTCCGGTTGTCGTGGGGCGCCACGAGGAGCTCGACCTCCTCCATGCCGCGCTCGACGAGGCCCGAGCGGGCCGGGGCCGCCTGGTCCTGATCCGGGGGGAGGCCGGGGTGGGCAAGTCGCGGCTGACCCTGCAGCTCGAGGCGGTGGCGCGGTCGGTCGGGATGCGGGTCCTGCGAGGCCGGGCGGCGGCGTCGAGCTCGTCGGTCCCGTTCCGCCCGTTCGCCGAGGCGCTGCTGGGCGCCACGCGCGCGGCCGGGCCTCCCGAGGCGCCTGAGCTGGCGGCGTACCGGTCCGTGCTGGGTGTCCTCATCCCGGAGTGGTCCAAGCAGGGCCCGCTGGTCGCGGACCGGGGCCTGCTGCTCCACGAGGCGGCGCTCCGCCTGCTGCGTGTGCTGGCCGGAGGCGCCGGTGCCCTGGTGACGCTGGAGGACCTTCACTGGGCCGACGCGGAGACGCTGGCCCTGGTCGAGTACCTGGCCGACAATGTCGCCGCGGAGCGTCTCCTGTGTTTGGCGACCATGCGCTCCGACGAGCCGCTGCCAGCACCACCGTTGCCCGCCCTCTTGGTCACGCGACGCAACGCTCTGGTTCTGGCTGTTGAGCGCCTCTCGGATGCGGAAGTGGAAGCGATGGCCAGGGCGACACTGGACGCGCCAAGCCTCCCGGACGGGTTGGGGCGGCTTTTGGCGTCTCGGGCCGAGGGGGTGCCGTTCCTGGTCGAGGAGGTCTTGGCCTCCTGCGTGGCGAGCGGCGCGCTCGTGCGGGAGCGCGGCGTCTGGGAGCTGCGGACCGGTCGCGCGCCCAGGGTCCCTGAGACGTTCCAGGGGATGATCCGCGAGCGCCTGCGGCGCCTCGGCGAGCAGGACCGGGCGGTGTTGGGGGCGGCCGCGGTGTTGGGGAGGCGCTTTGACTGGTCCCTGATCCCCGACGCGGCGGGCTTGGATCGGGGGGCCGTCCTGTCCGCCTTGCGATCGGCGGTGAACGCCCAGATCGTCTCTCCCGAGTACAGCGCCGAGGGCTCCGGTTTTCGGTTCCGTCACGCGCTCACCCGAGACGCCGTGCTGGAGGAGCTGCTTCCGCCGGAGCGGGCGGAGCTGGCGGCACGGGCCGCCCAGGCGATCCAGCAGGCCCACCCGGGCCTGCCAGGGCCGTGGTGCGAGCGGGCGGCGGAGCTCCGGGAGCTCGCCGGGGACCGGAAGACAGCGGCGCGCCTGCTGCTCGAGTCCGCCCGCAGGTCCCTGGCCCGCACCGCCCTGGGCAGCGCCGAGTCGGCCCTGGACCGCGCCCGGTCCCTCGCCGGCGGTGACCGGGAACTGACCGTCGAGGTGGACGAGGTCCTGGTGGAGGTGCTCTCGCTGGCGGGGAAGCCCGACAGCGCGGTCCAGGTGGGGGAGCGGCTCGTGGCCCCGCTCGCGCAGTCGGATGCGCTGCCAGGGCGCGCGGGGAAAGCGCGGCTCTCGCTGGGCCGGGCCCTGGGGGAGGCGGGAGCGTGGGACCGGGCGTTGGACGAGCTCGGCGAGGCCGCCCGGCTGGCGCGGACGGCCGACGACGAGGGCCTGCTCGCCCGCGTGTGGTCGTTCCGGGCACAGGTCGAGGTGTGGCGCGGCGGCTACGAGGCGGGAATCGACCTCGCCTCCCGGGCCCTCGCCATCGCCGAACGGCTCACGCTCGCGGAGGTGGCCTGCGAGTGCCTGGACGTGCTCGGACGTCGTGCATCGGTGCGGGACCACGAGCGGGGCGTCGAGGTCTTCAGGCGGGAACTGGAGATCGCCGAGCGGGCTGACCTGCGGCTTTGGAAGGTCCGGGCCCTGCTCGAGCTCGGCACGGTCGAGATGACCTCCTCGGGGGACATCGCCGATCTGGTTCGAGCAGGAGAGCTGGCCGAGCGCGAGGGGGCGGTCTCGGCCCTGGCCCTCACCCTCCAGAACCAGTGCTGGCCGCATCTGTTCGCGAGGCGGTGGGACGACCTCGTCGCGGCCAACGAACGGTGCGTGGAGCTCTGCCGCCGCTTCGGTCTGGGGCTGCTTCCCCACGCGCTGATCGTGACGGGCCTGATCCACGCGGTGCGGGACGAGCTCCAGGAAATGGAGGCCGCGCTTCGGGAAGCGGAGGACGCGACCGACGACCCGAACATCCACGGTGCCGCGTGGGGCTTGCGCGGGACGCTGGCCCTGCTCCGCGAGGACCGTGGTCGGGCCATCGACGCATTCGAGCGGGCCGTCGGGCTCCTTCGTCGGGCCCAGGGGGTGACCAACTGGCACTTCCTGGGAACGCGGACGGTCCTGATGGAACTGGAGGGCCAGGGCGGTGAGGAGGCCCGGGGCGAGTTGAGCGGCATCGGGGCGCCGCTGGCCTATTGGAACGAAGCCTCCCTCAACCAGAGCGAGGCCATAGCGCTCGGCCGGGTCGGTCATGCCCGGGATGGGGAGGCCGCGTTTCAGCGGGCCGCGGAGCGGCTGAGCCGGGCGCACTGGCTGCGATGCCTGCACACCCGGCTGGTGGCGGAGGCGGCCATCGCCGACCGGTGGGGCGACCCGGTCGGGTGGCTCCGTCAGGCCCTGCCCGTCCTCGAGTCGGCCGGGCACGATCGGGTCGTGGCGGCCTGCAAGGCCCTGCTCCGCAAGGCCGGCGCGCCGCTGCCCCGGAAGGGCCGTGGCGGGTCCGAGGTCCCGCTCGATCTCCGGTCGCTGGGCGTGACCAGCCGGGAGATGGACGTGCTGCGCCTGGTGGCAGACGGCCTGTCGAACCGGGAGATCGGGGCTCGACTGTTCCTCTCCCCCCGCACGGTCGAGACGCACGTGGCAAGCCTGC
>WNGA01006799.1_pt1 | contig 16165 bp, 18 predicted proteins | sample 5400061 | NCBI WGS metagenome assembly WNGA01 (sample SAMN13153366, study PRJNA577476) | soil metagenome | isolation source: 100 cm soil or saprolite under grassland replicate 2 | place: USA:California | collected 2016-06-15 | reverse complement strand
CGGCGAGTCCGCCGCTCCGAGGAAGGTCACGACGACGCGCGTGCAGGTCGTCGAGGGCCTCGGCAAGAACGGCGGGTTCGACCCGGCGGCGATCTACCACCGGCTGTCGCCGGGAGTCGTGACGATCCTGTCGATCTTCGGCGGCGGCACGAGCCTGTTCGAGGACGGGGGCGAGGGCGGCCAGGGGTCGGGCTTCGTGATCGACGGTGACGGCTACATCGCCACGAATGCCCACGTGGTCACGACCCAGCGAGACAGCACGACCGTGCGCGCCGACCAGGTCTACATCGAGTTCTCCGACGGCAACCGCGTGCCGGCCAGGATCGTCGGCGACGACCCGAACGCCGACGTCGCGCTGCTGAAGGTGGACCCGGAGGGGCTGTCGCTCACGCCGCTGCGGCTCGGCGAGTCCGCGTCGCTCGCCGTCGGCGACCCCGTCGCGGCGATCGGCAGTCCGTTCGGCGAGCGCCAGTCGCTGACGATCGGGGTGATATCGGCGCTCGACCGGACGATCCAGTCGCTCACGCGGTTTGCGATCGGCGACGCGATCCAGACCGACGCAGCCATCAACCCGGGCAACTCCGGCGGGCCGCTGCTCGACGCCGAGGGTCGCGTGATCGGCATCAACGCTCAGATCAAGTCGCAGTCCGGCGGCGGCGAGGGCGTGGGCTTCGCGATCCCGGTGGACGCGGTGCGGCGCTCGCTCCACGCGCTGCGCGACAAGGGACGTGTGGACTACGGCTACCTCGGCGTCGAGACGCTCACGGTCTGGCCGCAGCTCGCCGAACGGCTGGAGCTGGGCGTGGACCGCGGCGCGCTCGTGCAGAAGGTCGTCGACGGAAGCCCGGCCGAGGACGCGGGACTCGAGGCGGGCGACGACGTGATCAGCTTCCAGGGTCAGGGTGACATCGCCACGGGCGGAGACCTGATCGTGGGGGTCAACGGCATGAAGCTCACGCGCGAGCACGACCTCGCCGACGAGATCGCCGTCCACAGCACGGGCGAGCACGTGCGGCTGACCCTGATCCGCGACGGCGACCGGCGGACCATCGAGGTCGAGCTCGGCAAGCGGCCGGCGCGCACGGCCCCCTAGCCGCGTGCGGGCAGCGGGAACGCGCTCCCACATGCGGCCATTCTGGGGGCGCTCGATGCAGGCTTCGACCGTGTTTCCGGGTAGGGTGCCGGGAGTGGAAGCATCTCAGGCGACGGATAGTCGGGATGTCTCGCTGACCATCCCCGCTCGCCCGGATTACCTCGTCCTGGCAAGGCTCGCGCTGTCCGCAGTGTGCCGCCTGACGCCGCTGTCGCCCGAGGAGGTGGCCGACCTGAAGCTCGCCATCACCGAGGCCGCGAACGACTTCGTGGACGAGACCCGCGGCCTCGAGGACGAGAGCCGGCTCAACTTCTCATTCCACCTCCGGGACGACCGGCTGCTGATGGACCTGGACGGAACGGCCGGCCCCGTGGCGTCCTCCGAGCAGGAGCTGAGCCGCGCGATCATCGAGGCCACGGTGGACGAGGCCGACTTCTCGGGCGGCCGCACTCGGCTCGTCAAGTACCTGAACGAGACTGGGTAGTCTGCCGCGCTGTGCTGACGCCGGTCTCCGTAGGCAACAAGAGCCTCGCGGACTACACCCACCTGGCCGGAAGGCCCCTGATCGAGGAGATTCGCGAGCTCGCCAAGGACCTCGAGGGCCTTCGGGTGCTCCACCTGTCCGCGACCGCGTTCGGAGGCGGCGTCTCCGAGATCCTCTACACACTGATCCCGCTCATGAACGACGTCGGGATCGCAGCCGAATGGCAGGTGATGCTCGGGCGCGAGGAGTTCTACAACGCCACCAAGCGCCTCCACAACGCGCTCCAGGGCAACCCTGACTCGCTCACCGACGAGGAGTGGGCGATCTACGGGCGCTACAACGAGATGAACGCCAAGGAGGTCGAGGGCGGCTGGGACGTGATCATCGTCCACGACCCACAGCCGGCTGCGATCCGGGGGCAGGTGCCGGAGAAGGCACGAGCGTGGGTGTGGCGCTGCCACATCGACCTGTCGACGCCCAACCCCGACGCGATCGAGCACATGGTCCCGTTCATCCGCGACTACGACGCTTCGGTCTGGCACCTCCAGCAGTACGTGCCCGCGGGGATGGACGGGGCGCGCGGCGGCGTTCACATCCTCCCGCCCGCGATCGACCCGCTCTCCCCCAAGAACATGGCGCTGTCGCCGGAAGACGCTGCGTTCGTCTGCGATCAGTTCGGCATCGACGTGGACCGCCCGCTCATGTGCCAAGTGTCGCGCTTCGACCCCTGGAAGGACCCGATGGGGGTGATCGACGCCTACCGCAAGGTCACGGAGGAGATGCCGGTCGTGCAGCTCGCGCTCGTCGGGTCGATGGCCACCGACGACCCCGAGGGCTGGGAGTTCTTCAACTCGACGATGGCCTACGCCGACGGCGACCCGGACATCCATATCCTCAACAACCTGAACAACGTGGGCGCGATCGAGGTGAACGCCTTCCAGTCACAGGCGGACGTGGTGATCCAGAAGTCCACGCGCGAGGGCTTCGGATTGACGGTGTCGGAGGCGCTCTGGAAGGGGCGCCCGTTCATCGGCGGCGACGTGGGCGGAATCCCGCTCCAGGTCCAGGACGGTGAGACCGGCTACCTCGTCTCGTCGCCGGAGGAGTGCGCGGACCGCTCGCTCCGGATCCTGCGCGAGCCCGACCTCGGCAAGCGGCTCGGGCGCGCGGGCAAGGAGCACGTGCGCACCCACTTCCTCACACCGCGGCTCCTGCGAGACTGGCTGAAGCTCTTCCGGGAACACAGATGAACCAGGACACCCCGCTCGTCCTCGTCTCGAACCGCGGCCCCGCGACGTTCGAGGGGGGCGAAGCGCGCCGCGGCGGTGGCGGCCTCGTCACGGCGCTGAAGGGACTCGTGCACCATCGCGACGCCGTCTGGGTGGCCTCCGCGATGAGCGACGACGACGCACGCATGTCGGAGGAGCACGGCGGGCGCTCGTTCCCGGTGGAACTCGACGGGGACACGTATCGCGTGAAGCTCGTGACCAGCGACGCCGACGCCTACGACCGCTTCTACAACGTCGTGGCCAACCCGATGCTGTGGTTCATCCAGCACTACCTCTGGGATCTCTCGAACGCGCCCGATATCCACCAGCACGAGGTCCAGTCGTACGAGGAGGGCTACTGCGCGGTGAACGAGGACCTCGCGCGGGCGGTGCTGGAGGAGGTCGAGGGCGAGGAGGAGGCCGTCGTGATGCTTCACGACTACCACCTCTACGTCGCGCCGAAGTTCATCCGGCAGGAGCGGCCCGACCTCTTCCTGCACCACTTCGTGCACATCCCGTGGACGCAGCCGGACGCCTGGCGCGTGCTGCCGGCCGACATGCGCGAGGACATCTACGAGGGGATCCTCTCGAACGACATCATCGCCTTCCACACGCGCTCCTACCGGCGCAACTTCCTGCTCTGCTGCCGCGAGCTGTTCGACCTTGAGGTGGACGAGGAGGCCGGTGTGGTGAGGTTCGACGGACGCGACGTGTGGGTGCGCTCGTACCCGCTCCCCATCTCCGCCGAGACCTTCCAGAGAACGGCCCAGCGCCCGGCCGTCCACGAGTACGAGCGCGAGATCCTGCGACGGCGGCGCGAGCACCTGATCCTGCGGGTCGACCGCGCCGACCTGTCGAAGAACGTGCTGCGCGGCTTCACGGCCTTCGACTTGTTCCTCGAGCAGCACCCGGAGTTCAAGGAGCAGGTCACGTTCATCGCCCACCTGATCCCCTCGCGCCAGGACGTGGTCGAGTACGCCGAGTACCTGGAGCGGATCGAGGCGCTCGTGGCCGTGGTGAACCACCGGCACGGCACGACCGACTGGATGCCGATCGAGCTGCGCCTGCGCGAGAACCTCGAGGAGGCGATCGCGGCCTACAAGCACTACGACCTGCTGATGGTGAACGCGATGTTCGACGGGATGAACCTGATCGCGAAGGAGGGGCCGCTCGTGAACGAGCGGAACGGCGTGTCGCTCCTGAGCGAGAACACCGGCGCACACGAGGAGCTGGCCGAGTTCGCGCTGTCGGTGAACCCGTTCGACGTGCAGGAGCAGGCCGACGCGATCCACCGGGCGCTCACGATGTCCGCCGAGGAGCGCTCGTGGCGGGCGCAGGGCCTGAAGCGCATCGTCACCGCGCGTCACCCGGGCCACTGGGTGGACGACCAGCTGGCCGACATCGAGCGGAAGCGCACGGCCAGGGCCCCGGATCCGGCGTGAACTCGCCGGAGGTGGGCGGTGGCGGTCCGGCCGGCGTCGGTGCGCTCCGTTCGGGCGGACGCGCCTGACCAACGGGGTCCGGTGGCGGCGAAGGGGGTGCGGGTCGGGCCTCGCGGGGTCTCCCGCCCGAATCCCCATCCTTCAATGCCCGTCGTTTACGCGGCCGGCGCAAAACCAGGCGTGGGATGTCACGCAGGCGCGGGAGCCGTTGCGCCTCGGCGCGCGCTTGCGCCGGCGCTGGCCGTGGAGGGGCCGACCGTGCCGGCTGCCGCTCCGGCCCGTGCGTCGCGATCAGCACCCCCGCTCCGAGCAGGCACGCCACTCGCCCCACGTTCCTCCAGCGCACCCGCCGCCCCATGCCCGTGAAGCGGCGCGCTCGGGCGGTTCGCCCCGCTTTCGCTATCGTGGCCCGTCGCGATGGCCGGCCTCTACGACCTCATGCTGCTCGTCGACCCGACCGCTCCGGAGGAGCGGCGCACCGCCGTGATCTCCGAGGCGGAGTCGCTGATCAACTCGGGCGGAGAGCTCGTCGGGAGCTACGACTGGGGCACGCGCCGGATGGCGTACGAGATCGACCACCGGCCCGAGGCGGAGTACCGGCTCTACCAGTTCCAGGGCGACAACCAGCTGCTCGAGCGGCTGAACCAGCGGCTTCGCATCCTCGACGGGGTGCTGCGCTTCCGGATCATCAAGATCAAGCCGGGGCAGCCCACGCCGCCGCCGCCCGACCAGCAGCCTGCGCGCCGTCGCGAGGAGAGAGAGGCGCAGGACACCAAGGTGGCCGCCCGGGCGGCCGCCGACGCGCCGCCGTCGGACGACGAGCTCGCGATCCCCGCGGCCGAGGACGAGTAGCCCTCAGGCCCGCTCGCGGACGGAGGCATCCAGCTGGATGCGCACCAAGAACGCGTTCGCCGACACCCAGACGTAGAGGAGCAGCACGAAGACGCTCGCCAGGTGCCCGAACACGGACGTGTACGACGCAACGTAGGTCGCGAACTTGGGAAGGCCGTTTCGCTGGAACGAGCGGACGACGTCCATGGTCAGCTCCCGGAGCGGCACGCCAGCCTCCTACCCGTGTAACCGTTCCGCGAAAGACCCCGCACTTTTCGGCAACTTCGTGGGCGGCGGCACCCGAGCGCTCCGAGCCCGTATGTAGTCTCGATCGACGGTTTTCGAGCAGGACAGGAGGAAGGCAGCCCGATGGCAGCGACAAATCTGAACCGCGTGATCATCACGGGGAACCTCACGCGCGACCCCGAGCTGCGGCACACGAACGGCGGCACCGCGGTCTGCAGCCTGCGCGTGGCCGTGAACACGCGCCGCAAGGACCAGTCGACCGGCGAGTGGGTCGACAAGCCGAACTACTTCGACGTCACCGTATGGGGCGCCCAGGGCGAGAACTGCGCGCAGTACCTCTCCAAGGGGCGGCCGATCGCGGTCGACGGGCGGCTCGAGTGGCGCGAGTGGCAGGACCAGAGCGGCAACAAGCGGCAGTCGATCGATATCATTGCCGACTCCGTTCAGTTCCTCGGCTCCCGCGAGGGCGGCGAGAACGGCGGCCGTTTCACGCCTCAGAGCGACGTTCCGGCGGACACCGCCGACTTCGCGCAGGCGCCGGTAGCCGCCGGGGGGACGACGGACGACGACATTCCGTTCTGATCCCGGAGTAGCGAGTACGCAGGAGTACAAGTGGCGAAGCAGCGTGGTGGAACACAGACGCGGGACCGCAAGCGCGGCCCCCGCGGCAAGGGCGCCCCTGGCGGGCGCTTCAAGCCATGCCCGTTCTGCCGGGAGAAGATCGACATCGTCGATTACAAGGACCTCTCGGCGCTGCGGCGCGCGATCAGCGACAAGGGCAAGATCCGCTCGTCGCGCGTTACCGGCGCCTGCCGCCGTCACCAGTCTCAGCTCGCCATCGCGGTCAAGCGGGCGCGCGAGCTGGGCCTCCTGCCGTACGTCGCGGACAGGTAGGCGACGGGACCATATGGCCCAGGCAATCCTCTTGAAGGACGTGGACACCCTCGGAGAGCGCGGCGACGTCATCGACGTCTCGCCGGGTTACCTCCGCAACTTCCTCGTGCCGCGAAAGCTGGCGCAGCCGGCCACGCCGGCGTCCATCGCGGACGCGGAGCGGCGGCGTGAGTCCGCCGAGCGAGCGGCCGCCGAGGCCGCGGCGAAGGCCGAGGAGACCGCGGCGCTCCTGCGGAAGACCGTCCTGACGATCTCGCACCAGGCGGGCGACGACGGCCGGCTGTTCGGCTCGGTCACCTCGCAGGAGATCGTCGACGCGATCCGTCAAGCGCGCGGGGTGCGGCTCGACAAGCGCCGCGTCAGGCTGGAGGAGCCGATCAGGACCACGGGCACGCACATGGTCTCCGTCGAGGTCTCCGACGGTGTGACGGCCGACATCAAGACGATCGTCACCCCCACCGCGTAGGCCTGGCCAGGTGGCCGTAGCCGTCCCGCCACAGGCAGCGGCCGGCGTCCCGCCGCACAACGAGGAGGCCGAGGCGTCCGTCCTCGGGGCGATCCTGCTCACCGAGCAGGCGCTCGACGGCGTGCTGCTCGAGGTGGGCCTGAGGGCGCACGACTTCTACCGGCCCCGCCACGGGGCGATCTTCCAGGCGATGATCCGCCTGAAGGAGAAGGCGACGCCCGAGGCCGTCGACGCGCTGACCGTCGCGGAGGAGCTCCGGCGCGCGGGCGAGCTCGACAAGGCCGGCGGCGAGGCGTACCTCCACTCGCTGCCCACGGTCGTGCCGGCGGTCGGCGCGGTGCTCGACTACGCGCGGATCGTGAAGGAGCACTCGCTGCTCCGCAGCGTGCTCAAGGCCACGCGCGAGATCCAGGACGACGTGGCGGCCCACCGCGGCGAGGCGCGCGAGCTGATCGAGCGCGCCGAGGCGGTGCTGTTCAAGATCGGGCACGACGGCGGCGCGTCCGAGATGCGCTCGCTGGAGGCGATCCTCCACGACGAGATCGACAAGCTCGAGGAGCTCTCGAAGAGCGACGTCGGGCTCACGGGCACGCCCTCCGGCTTCACCGACCTCGACTCGCTGACCGGCGGCTTCCAGCCGGGCAACCTGATCGTCCTGGCCGCCCGCCCGTCGATGGGAAAGAGCGCGGCCGCGACGAACATCGCCGAGTACGCGGCGGTGGAGGCCGGCGTGCCGGTGGCGCTGTTCTCGCTGGAGATGTCGGAGACCGAGCTCGCCCACCGCTTCCTGGCGTCCCAGGCGCGGGTGTCGAGCGACGACCTCCGCAAGGGCCGCGTGCGCGCCGAGAAGTGGCCGAAGGTGCTCCAGGCGGTGGAGAAGCTGGCCCGGGCACCGATCTTCGTGGACGACTCGAGCGACATGAGCGTGCTCGAGCTGCGCGCCAAGTCGCGCCGTCTCGCTGCCCGCCACGGCCTGGGACTGGTGGTCGTGGACTACCTGCAGCTGATGCGCCCCGAGGGCCGCCCCGACAGCAGCCGCGTGGAGCAGATCGGCCAGATCAGCCGGGGCCTGAAAATCCTGGCCCGCGAGCTCGACGTGCCCGTGATAGCCGTGTCCCAGCTGTCCCGAGCAGTGGAGTCCCGAAACCCACCCGTGCCGATGCTGTCCGACCTTCGCGAAAGCGGCTCCATCGAGCAGGACGCCGACGTCGTCATGTTCATCTACCGCGACGAGTACTACAACAAGGAGTCGGAGCGGCTTGGGGAGGCCGACGTCATCGTCGCCAAGCACAGGAACGGGCCCATCGGCGAGGTGGCTCTCACGTTCCTGCCGAAGTATCCGAAGTTCGCGAACCTCTATCGCGAGCGGGCGGCCGAGCCGATGCCGTCCGGCGACGGTGCGGTTTGACGGGCGCTCGCCCTACACTCGTCTCGCCATGCCAGGAGTGGTCATCGTCGGCGCCCAGTGGGGCGACGAGGGGAAGGGGAAGGTCGTGGACCTGCTCGCGGAGCAGGCCGACCTCGTCATTCGCTTTCAGGGCGGCAACAACGCCGGCCACACCATCGTCCGCGACGGCGAGACCTTCAAGCTCCACCTGATCCCCTCGGGGATCCTCTACCCCGGCAAGCTGTGCGCGATCGGCAACGGCGTGGTGGTCGATCCCGTCGTGCTGGCCGCTGAGATCGACGAGCTCAGGCGCCGCCGGATCGACCTACGCGGCCTGCGCGTCTCGGCCAACGCGCACCTGATCATGCCGTACCACAAGCTCCTCGACCAGGAGGGCGAGGCGAAGCTCGGGAAGCTCCAGATCGGCACGACCCGGCGCGGCATCGGGCCCTGCTACGCCGACAAGGCCGCCCGCCTCGGCATCCGCATGCAGGACCTCCTCGACGAGAGCATCCTCCGCAAGAAGATCTACGCGGCGATGGAGCCGAAGCGGCTGATGCTGCGGCCCTACGCCAAGCTGCCCGAGCTCGACCTCCACACGATGACCGAGGAGTACCGCACCCACGGGCACCGGCTCGAGCCGTTCATCGCCGACACGCCGCCGATCGCATGGCGCACCCTCGACGAAGGCGGGCTCGTGGTCTTCGAGGGCGCCCAGGGAGCGCTGCTCGACATCGACCACGGCACATATCCGTTCGTGACCTCGTCGAACACGGTCGCCGCGGCGGCCGGCCCGGGCGCCGGCGTGGGCCCCGGCGCGCTCGACGAGGTGTGGGGGATCGCCAAGGCGTACACGACACGCGTCGGCGCCGGTCCCTTCCCGACGGAGCTGGACGACGCCCTCGGCGACCAGATCCGCGAGTCGGGCGGGGAGTTCGGCACCACGACAGGACGCGCGCGTCGCACGGGCTGGCTCGACCTGGTCGCGCTCAGGTACGCGACGCGCGTCAACGGGCTCACCGGGCTCGTGGTCACGAAGCTCGACGTGCTCACCGGGATCGACCCGCTGCACATCGGCGTGCGCTACCTCGGCCCCGAGGGCGCGAGCTTCGACGAGTTCCCGTACCACCAGTCGATCGTCCACAGGGTGCAGGGCGACTACGTGGAGCTTCCCGGCTGGCACGAGGACATCCGCGGCTGCCGCTCGATCGCCGAGCTGCCGGCGAACGCCCAGGCCTACCTCGACTTCGTCTCCGACGCGCTGGGGATCCCGATCGTGATGGTCGGGGTGGGTCCCGGGCGCGAGCAGATGATCTGGACGGGCGCCGCGGAGCACCTGCGCCCGGCGGCCGCCTGAGCTCCCGTCAGGCCTGCACCACGTGTGTTGACACGACCATGTCGTGCAGGGCCCGGTTCTGGTCGTCCCAGAGCGGCCAGAAGAAGTTCAGGAACCAGGGGATGATCGGGATGATCGACGACGCGATCCCCACGCCGAGGCCCTTCACCACGATCTCGCGCAGGGCGGCCCAGCCGAAGCTCATCGGCTCGCCGCCGTCGCGGATCACCCGGATCCCGAGCGCCTGCTTCCCCCAGGTCTGGCCGTTGCGCTCGCCGACGCGGGCCATCAGGAGCGGCGCGTAGAGAAACGCGGCGACCAGGTAGGTGAGGAAGCCGAGGATCAGGGTGACGATCGCGCCAGTGTCGCTCCCGGCTGCGATCGCGATCACGACCACGGTCAGCCCGATCACCGGGATGAGCAGGATCAGCGCGTCGATCAGGTAGGCGCCCAGTCGGGTGCCCCAGCTCGCGAGCTGACGGCCGTGCCACGCGGGTGGCTGCTGCGCGATCGGCTGCTGCCAGCCGCCCGGCGGGACCGGCCCGCCGTAGGCCGGCGGCCCCTCGGGTCCGCCGGGAGGGGGCGACGGGTATCCGCCCGGCGCCTGCGGCCCCACAGGGGGCGGTGGGTACCCGCCCGGCGCCTGTGGCCCACCCGGCGCCTGTGGCCCTGCGGGCGCCTGCGGTCCTCCTGGGCCGGCCGGCGCCTGCGGCCCGCCGGGCGGCGGTGGCGGGGCGTCCGGGCTCGGCGGCTGGTTTGGTTCGGGGCGGTCAGGCGGCTGAGGCGTCTCCATGGCGCAATCAAATCAGCTATGGACGACGCCCCCGCCCGGGACGAGCACGAGCTCCTCGCCGCGCCTCAGGAAGCGCAGCCCGAGGGCGAGTGCACCGAGCATCGCCATGACCGTGAGCGTGATCTGCACGCTGAGCAGGCCCTCGCGGCTCCAGTAGACGTCCTCGAGCTCGAGCAGCAGCGCCGACTCATCGAGCGTCAGCCCCATGCCCACGCCGAACGGAACCGCGAGGATCGGCTCGAACCGCTCGTTCCGGGTCAGGATCGCGCCGGCGCCGGAGGCAAAGGCGATGACGATCCCCGGCACGTAGTGGTGGACGTGGCGCCGCCCGACGCGCAGGTTGCGAAACGGTCCGACAGTCCCGTGGGTGCGCAGCACGTAGGTGATCGAGCGCGCCAGCAGGAAGGTCGACGCGAATGACGTGAGCAGGTTGAACATCGAGTTCTCGCGCGTTGACACGACCCTGTAGCCCTCGCGCGCGACCCGCGCCGTCTCGGCCACCGCCTCCTCGGCCGCGAGCAGGGGGTGGCTCGTCTCGCGGAGCGCAGGAGCGGATCCGCGGCGCCACACCCTCCGCAGCTCGGCGATGACCAGCGCCCCCATGGCCGCCGAGGCCGCCGCGCCGAGAGCCAGCGTCCCGCGACCGGGGGCGAGCGCGCGCCGCCGCGGCCTCACGGCACCACCCGCGCAGGCACTCCCATCACGAGCGCTCCCGCCGGCACGTCGCGCGTTACGACGGCACCCGCCGCGACAAGGGCCCCCGCGCCGACCTCCACCCCCGGAAGCAGGACGGCCCCCGCGCCGATCCGGCACTCGCGCCGCAGGATGGCGCCGCGGAGCTCCATGTCCGCCGGGCGCCGCCCGGCGGTCGGGTCGTTGGTGAGGATCACGCCCGGCGCGATGAAGACGTCGTCCTCGACGACCGACCAGGCCGTGACGTATGCGCCGGTCTGCATCCGGACGCGCGCTCCCACGCGCACGTCGTTCTCGACCGACACGCCCCGGCCCACGACCGATTCGTCGCCGATGCCCGTGCGCTCGCGCACGTGCGCCTGGTCGGCGACCACGCAGCGCTCGCCGATGCTCGCGCCCGCTACCACCACCGCGCCCGCACCCACCGTCGTGCCTGCCCCGATCGTGGCGGGGCCGGGCTCCGCCCCGCCGGCCGCGCTCGAGCGGCTCCCCAGCGCCAGCGGCTTGCCGATCACGCAGCCGTCCTGAAGCCTGGCCCCCGCGCCGATCCGGGTCCCGGCGTGCACGACGACGTGACCGCCGATCTCGACGTCCTCGGGCAACTCCACGCCGTCGCCGAGCAGCAGGCCGGGGGCGCGCTCGGACGGCTCGAGCTCAGCCGCCGGCGACATGCGAGCTCTCCACCAGCGAGCGCTGTAGCCGCTCCAGCACCCGGACGACACGCAGCGCGCTCTCCCCGCCCGAGCGCGGCTCGGCGCCGTCCCTGACGCAGTCGAGGAAGTGCGTGCACTCGATCCGGAGCGGCTCCTCGTTCGGGACGCGCGGCGAGAAGACGTCGCCCGAGCGGGCGATGTACTCGCCGTAGGAGGCGTAGCTCTCGTCGAAGCCCTTGTCGTAGACGGTGAGCTTGCGCTCGAGCTCCATGTCGTCGAAGGTCGCCATCCGCCGCGAGCCCACGACGGTGAAGCGGCGCTCCTTGTGCGGGTCGAGCCAGGAGAGGTGCATGTGCGCCGTGAGCCCCGACTCGAAGCGCATGAACGCGAACACCACGTCCTCGACGCCCCGCTTGACGTAGCTCTCGCCGACGGCCGTGCATTCGTACGGCTCCTCGCCGGCGAGTCGGAGAATCACCGACACGTCGTGCGCGCCGAGCGACCAGAGCGCGTTCTCATCCTGCCTGTGCTTTCCGAGGTTCAGGCGGTTCGAGTAGATGTAGCGCAGGTCGCCGAGCTCGCCTGACCGCACCAGCTCGGCGAGCCGCTCGACGCCCGGGTGGTACTCGAGCAGGTGCCCGACCATGAGCACGCGCTCGGCCGCCCGCGCCGCCTCGACCACGGCCTCGGCCTCCTGCTCCGAGCGGCCGAGCGGTTTCTCCACGAAGCAGTGCTTCCCGGCCCCGAGCACGCGCGTGGCGAGCTCGGCGTGCGTTGCGACGGGCGTTGCGACGACGACCGCGTCGAGCGCGTCGTCGCCGAGCAGGTCGTCCAGTTGCGCGGTCGCCCGCGCGCCGGGGAAGGCGCCGTCCCAGCGGCCGAGCGCCTCCTCCGAGGCGTCACACAGCCAGCTGAGCTCGGCGTCGGGGAGCCTGTCGAAGTTGCGGGCGAGGTTCGGGCCCCAGTAGCCGAGGCCGACGACCCCGACCGTCGTCACAGACGCACGAGGTTCGGGGCCTCGATCCCGCGGGTCACGCCGCGGAAGTCGACGACGAGCGGCGCCTCGCGCACCACGCGCTCGAGATCCAGGCCCGGGTGGGCCGTCACGATCACGGCACAGTCGACGTCCTCGGGCCACTGCGAGCGAAGGCCGTGCTCGGGCAGCTCCGGGACGTACTCGTCGTGGTAGACGATCTCGGCCCCCTGAGCGCGCAGCAGGCGGATGATCCGAAGCGCGGGCGACTCGCGCAGGTCGCCGACTCCGGGCTTGTAGGAGACGCCGAAGATCCCCACGCGCGAGCCACGCACGGACTTCGCGTGGTCGTTCAGCGCCCGCGCGACGCGCTCGACGCAGAAGTACGGCATGCGCTGGTTCACCTCGCCCGCGAGCTCGATGAACTCGGTCTGCATGTCGAACTCGCGCGCGCGCCAGGCGAGGTAGAACGGGTCCACCGGGAGGCAGTGGCCGCCCATGCCCGGCCCGGGCTTGAAGGACATGAAGCCGTAGGGCTTCGAGGCCGCGGCCTCGGTGACCTCCCAGACGTCGATGCCCATGCGGTCGCATAGGATGGCCAGCTCGTTGACGAGCGCGATGTTCACCGAGCGGAAGACGTTCTCGAGCAGCTTCGTGAGCTCGGCTGCCTCGGGAGTCGAGACCTCTACGACCTCGTCGCAGACCTCGCGGTAGAGCGCCACCGCGCGGCGGCGGCACTCGTCGGTGAGCCCGCCGACCACCTTCGGCGTCGTCTGCAGCGTGAAGTCCGTTCGGCCCGGATCGATCCGCTCGGGCGAGAAGGCGGCGTGGAAGTCGCGCCCGGCGGCGAGGCCGGACTCCTCCAGAAGCGGGACGAACTGCTCGCGTGTCGTGCCCGGGTAGGTCGTGGACTCGAGCACGACGAGCTGGCCCTCCTGGATCACGCCTGCGAGCGCGGTGCCGGCGGCGATGAGCGGCTGAAGATCCGGCTCGCGGTTGCGCGTCAGCGGGGTCGGGACGGCAACCACGATCGCGTCGACCTTCGCGAGGCCGGCGTAGCGGGTCGTGGGGTGAAGCCGCGGCGCGATCGCGGCCAGCGACTCGTCCGGCACGTCCTCGACATGCGAGCGTGCCGAGGACAGCGCCTCCACGACGCGCGCGTCGGTATCCACGCCGGTCACGTCGTGCCCGGCCTCGCAGAACGCCACGGCGAGCGGCAGGCCGACGTACCCGAGCCCCACGACTCCGATCTTCATAGGCGCTGAGTGTAGGCCCCGACAACGTCGCAAACGCGCTCGGCGGCGTGTCCCCCGCCGTAGAGCTCGGGCCGCTCGGCCGGCGGATTCCGCTCCAGGGCTGCGATCGCGGCGTCGCGGTCGAGGTCGACGAGCACGTTCCAACCGCTCTCGACGGTCTCCACCCACTCGGTTGTGTCGCGCAGCGTCACGCACGGCACGCCGAGCAGGTAGGCCTCCTTCTGGACGCCGCCCGAGTCGGTGAGCACCGCGCGGGCGTGGCGCGCGAGCTTCAGGAAGTCGAGGTAGCCGAGCGGCTGCAGGAGCCGCACCTCGCCGAGCCGGTCGGTCAGCCCGGCCGCCTCCAGCCGGGCGCGCGTGCGCGGGTGCACCGGGAAGATCACCGGTCCGGGCAGCGCCGCGAGCAGGTCGGCGAGCCGCTCGAGCCGCTCGCGGCTGTCCACGTTGCCCGCGCGGTGGGCGGTGACCACGACGTACGAGCCGGGCTCGACGCCCAGCTCGGCCAGGATGCCCGAGCGCTCCTCGGCGATATCGCGGAAGGCGAGCGAGACGTCCGCCATGACGTCGCCGACGAGGTGGACCTCGCGGGTCACGCCCTCGCGCTCGAGGTTGACGACCGCGGTCTCCGTGGAGCAGAGCAGGAGGTCGCTGGCGTGGTCGGTGAGCACCCGGTTGAGCTCCTCGGGCATCACGCGTTCGAAGGAGCGCATGCCGGCCTCCACGTGACCGGTCGGGATGCCGGCCTGCCTCGCGGCGAGCGCTCCCGCGAGCGTGGAGTTGGTGTCGCCGTAAACGAGCACGAGCGACGGCCGGAGCTCCCCGAGCACCGGCTCGAGCGCCGCCAGGATGCGCGCGATCTGGGCGGTGTTGGTACCGCCGCCGGCGTTCAGCTCGCGGGTGGGCGCGGGCACGCCGAGCTCCTCGAAGAAGATGCGCGAGAGCTCGTCGTCGTAGTGCTGGCCGGTGTGGACGATGACCTCGTCGAAGCGCTCGCGCAGCCGACGGGAGACCGCGGCCGCCTTGACGAACTGCGGGCGGTTGCCGATGACCGTGGCGATCAGCCGGCTGCCAGCTCCTCTTGGATGCGCTCCCGCAGCGCCGCGGCGACCGCGCGCGTGCGCTCGCCGTCCGGCAGCTCGAGCTCCTCGATGGCGGCGATCGACTGCGCCTCACGCGTGGTCGACGCCAGGAAGGCCTCGCTGGCCTCGCGGAGATCGTCCATCGTGCAGGCCCGCTCGCGCACCTCGGCCAGCTCCATCACGCGCGAGCGCGTGATCGAGGCGAGGATGTGCTCGCTGAGCGGGGGCGTCCAGATCGCGCCATCCGAGTCGACCCAGAAGAGCGACGAGGTCGGCGCCTCCAGCACGCGCCCGTGCGGGGTGACGAGGAGCGCCTCGTCGAAGCCGCGCTCGCGCGCGAGCCGGCCGCAGAGCATGTTGGCGCCGTAGGAGAGCGACTTGATGCCGTCGAGCACGCGCGTCGGGGCGTACTCAACGACGCCGAGCCGGACGCGCTCCGGCGTTGGCGGCAGCGGCTCGGTGAGGACGAGCCGGTGGCCGCCCCGTGTCAGGACGACGCGCAGGCAGCCGTCGAAGTCGGCGCCGCCGCGCTGCTCGAGCAGTTCGGGAATTTCGCTCTCCAGCTCGCTCCGCGGCACCTCGTCGAGGCGAAGGTTCGCCGCCGAACGCTCGAGCCGGTCGAGATGGTCCGGCACCGCGAACGGCCTGCCGTCGTAGACCCGGATGACCTCGAACGCGCCGTCGCCGCGCAACAACCCATCGTCCGTCGCGGGAATCGTGGCCTCGTGCGCCGGCAGGAAGCTGCCGTCGACACAGGCGAGCTCGGCAGTCGTGGTGGGCGCAGCGACCTCGTCGGACATGGGCGCCTATCTTGCCATGCCGCCTACGTGACGATCCTCACACCCGGCGCTCCCCGCACGCGGGATGCTCACAGACATGGAGATCCTGATCGTCTGCATAGTCATGTTCGTCGGCGTCGTGTACGGCTACTACACGGTTGACGGGAGCGGGATCGCCGAGCACCCGTACCGGAACGTCTACGGCGGAGCGCCGGGTGCTTTCTCTCCGGCCAGCGCGTCGGGCCGGGACGAGCTCGTGTCGATGAGCAACTGGTCCCGCGGCACACGCTAGGGCTCGCCGAGCGCCACCCCTGCGCACGCAGAAATCCCTCCGGCTGCTCGATATCGCCCGAAGTGGGCCGTGAAGGAATCGAACCTTCAACCTTGAGATTAAGAGTCTCCTGCTCTGCCAGTTGAGCTAACGGCCCGGACGGGCGAGTCTAGTCAGTCGCACCCGAGCTGACCGCGTCCAGCGCCTCCTCGCGCGAGGAG
>WNGA01029003.1_pt1 | contig 16168 bp, 10 predicted proteins | sample 5400061 | NCBI WGS metagenome assembly WNGA01 (sample SAMN13153366, study PRJNA577476) | soil metagenome | isolation source: 100 cm soil or saprolite under grassland replicate 2 | place: USA:California | collected 2016-06-15 | reverse complement strand
CCCCGCGGCGGTCTGCCCCGGCGCGACCGCGACATGCCAGCCCACGCGCTCCCCGACGTCGTAGATGCCGTCGGCGTGATAGGGCGTGAACGTCAACTGCTGGGCGCTGGCCGCCGTGTGCAACACGAGCGCCGCGGTCATGACGGCCGTCAGGAAGCGTGGCGTGGAACGCTCCGCGTTCAGGGCATGAACAGAGTCAGGTCGACGGCGTCGGCCATCAGGCGGTACCCTGCCTCATTGGGGTGGAGGTGGTCGCCCGTGTCGGCCCACGGCAGCAGGCGCGAGGGCTCCGCGGGGTCGCGCAGCGCGGCATCGAAGTCGATGACGGCATCGAACGCGCCGCCCTCGCGGATCCATTGGTTGACGCTCTGCCGCGCCGCCTCGCGCTCGGGTCCATCGTACTGCGATCCGCCGAACGGGGGGATCGTGGCGCCGAAAATGCGAAGGCCCCGGGCGTGTACGCGGTCGATGATCGTTCGGTAGGCGACCAGCAGGCTCCGCGCCACTAGAGCGGCACTCCCCGGCTCGCGCGCGCCGCCGATGTCGTTGACGCCTTCCAGCAGGATCACCCAGCGCGCCCCGCTCTGTGAGAGAACGTCGCGCTCCAACCGCGACAGCGCCGTGGGGCCGAGGCCGCCGGTCACGACCGCGTTGCCGCCGATGCCGGCGTTGAGCACGGCGACGTGCCGGGTGCGCGGATCCGCCTGCAGGCGCCGCGCGAGGTTGTCGGGCCAACGGTCGTTCCGGTCGGTGCCGGAGCCGCGCCCGTCGGTGATCGAGTTGCCCAGTGTGACCACGGCCGCGCCGTTCGCCACGACGTCGAGCCCCGCCATGACATACCAGTGATCGCTCGTCGCCGCATCCGGCAGCTCGACCGACGAGACCCATTGGCCCGTCTGAAGAAACGAGGTCGTCCGGGAGCCAGGATGCCCCGTCAGGTCGGCGGGCGCGGCCCCGATCTGCATGGTGACGGCGAGGTCGCTGAGCGCGGGGACGTCATACTCCAGAGGATCGGAGGTTGCCATGGCGCCGGGAGCGATGCGCACCGAGTCCGCTCCGGCGAACGTCAGCGGGCGATCGCTCGCCACGTCGATGGCGCTCCTTCCCCGGGAGCGCGCGATGTGGGCCGACGTGATGGTCAACGGGGTGGTACCGAACGTATTCGAGAAACGCACGCGGACCGTCGGCCCGCCCACGGAACTGTGGATCACCTGGCGCAGCGTGCTGCCCTCGAGCCCCGGCGCGGGAGGCATGTTCCGCGGCTCGGTGAGCTGTGGGGACGCCGCCCAAGTCCCCAACCAGCGCGGCTCGGGAGCGGGGGCGGGGGCTCGAGGCCGGCCACAGGCGGTGAACGCCGCCGCCAGGGTGAGACGGACGACCAGGCGGCAAGGCAGACGATGCATGGCGTCAGGGCGTTCGCACCGGCGGGTTCGCCCCCGTCGCCGGCGGCGGCTGACCGAACCCCGGCGGCGGTTGCAACCGGGTGCGGCCATCGCTCGCGGTGAACGCTCGCAACTCCACGTACGCGCGGTGCGGGTTGTTGCGCTGCAACCCAGCCCGGATCCACGTCTCGTGGTACCAGCGGTCGAACGGCGGGTACTCCGCGCGCGCGAAGTCGGTCTCGAGCTGCTCCAGCGGCGTGAGCGCCTCGCGGATGAGCCGCCACATGGCGGTCGAGTCCGGTGCTTGGAGTGCATCCGCAAGCTTCAGCGCGGCCCGGGTCTGTCGCTCATCGATCCGCAGGCCGAGACCGACGTCGACGGAGAAGAACCGCTGCTCTGCCGTGGTCATCGCGGCCCCGGCCCGCGCCTCCGCCGCCAGGGCCGTGTCCAGGGGCCCGATGCGCGCCTGGAGCGCGGCCAGGGTATCGGCGTTGAACGGCGTGAACGGTTGAGCGGTCACGCGACGCCACAGCCGCTCGATGAGGCTCTGCACCGCTTCCGACGCGTACCACAGCTTGTCGGGCGTGTCGAGCAGGGCGTGGTAGGCGTCGTACGCCGCCCGGGCCGGGGCGGCCGCCGGAGCGAAGTATTCCCGCGTCCACCACGTCACGAACCGGTCTGCCGGATCCGGCGCGGCGTACACCGCCGGCGCGTTCCACGTGATGTCGGCGATCAAGCGCGCGCCCATGACGTAGTCGCGCAGCTCCGATACGTTGACGAGCATGTACTCGGTCGCTCGCGCCTGCACGATGCGCTGGAACTCGACGGCGATCGTCCCGGGCGCCACCGTGTGGGTGGTCTGCTTGCTCAGGTTCCCGCCGAGGTATGCCAGGTGGTAGTACACGCCGTGTTTCCAGCGGCCCAGATCGCTCGGGAGTCCGCGCATGTGACCGTCGTTGTCGTCGGGCCAGATGATGATGACGTCGTCCGGCAACCCGAACGCCGCCGGATCGCGGCGGTACAGGTCCAGCATCTCCGAGTACATCGTGAAGTGGAAGATCGGCGTGCGGCCGGGCGGGAGTGCGTCGCGCACCATGGCGGTCTGCAGCCCGATCACCTCGCGGAACACCCGCGCCTTGTCGTCGTCGGTGGTTCCTTCGGGCCAGGTGTAGGCGCGATCCGACGTGTTCCTCAAGCCCACGGGCCAGATGACGTCCAGGTTGTGGTTCTCCGCGACCCCGCCGCGCCAGAAGGTCAACAGGCCGTCCCGGTTCGTGAACCAGTCGTAGTCGGGCCGCACGCCGCGCTCGGCCGCCAGGTTGAAGGTGACGAGGCCGAACGGGTTGGAGACGAGGATGTCGTAGTGGTGCGACGTGTAGTACAGGCCCCACTCGCTCGCGAGCTGTTGCACCTCGAAGCGGCGATGCACGCGTACGTAGGGCGCCACCATGTTCATCCGCAGCCGGAGGGCCGTTTCGAAGAAGCGCCGGTACCAGACCAGCGGCACGTCGCCCGTCTGGAGCGGGTACCCGCGGGCGTCGAATGGACGGGGCAGGATGTCCTCGTCGTCGTGGAAGAACCCGCGATACCGGAACGTCGGCGGCCCCTGCGCGAAGCGCGTGGCCTTGAGCACCAGCGGATCGTGGTGCTCGGGCACGTACCCGGTCCACAGGTAAAGAGGATCGACACCCAGGCGCTCGGAGAGAGTGTACGCCGCGAACGCGGTGCCGCGCGGGTTCGACCCCACCAGCCAGACGGTCCGCGGGGCGGTGACCACACGGTAGGACTCCCACTGACCCCGCAGCGTGGCCGCATCGATCGCGGCCGGGAGCGGTCCGTTCCCCACGGTCGCCAACCGAATGCTCGTCTTTCCGGCCGTTGGCGTGGCGACGATGGGCGGCCGATAACCGCTGATCGTCTCGATGTCCCCGGCCAGGAACGTCGCGGCTTGGCGCACGTTCAGGTTTTCCGAGGCGCCGACCACGATTTCGGCGCCGCTGCGGCCTGACACGAGCACCACATCGCCCAGGGCGGCGGGTCCGGTGCGGAGCCAGGACCCGCGCACCGGCGCCCCCCAGGGGTCGGTCTGGGCCGCGCCGCCCGTGGGAACCAGTGAGCACGCGAGCAGCAGCATGGCAGTCATCCACCCGCATCGGCTCATGAGATCCTCTCTTTGTCAGGAGGCAGGGCGAGCCCCGTCATCAGGCCCAGCACCGCGGCCTGAGTGGCGGATCGGCGCTCCAGCTCGCCGACGACCCGGCCCGCGCGCAGCACCAGGATCCGTGCCGACAGGCTGAGCAGCTCGGGCAGCTCGCTCGAGATCAGCAGGACGCCGGCTCCCTCGGCGGCCAGCGCGCCGATCAGCGCGTGGATCTCGGCCTTGGCGCCCACGTCGACGCCGCGGGTCGGCTCGTCGAGAATGAGGACGGTGGAGCGCGCCGCGAGCCACCGGGCCAGGACGATCTTCTGCTGGGTGCCGCCGGAGAGGCCGGCGACCGCCGTGTCGAGATCCGGGGCACGGACGCGGAGCCGGTCGCAGAACGTGCGGGCGAGGTCACGCTCTTCCTGGAGTCGAAGCCACGTCCAGCGTGCGAGCCGACGCAGGATAGGAAGAGAGATGTTGTGCCGGACGCTCTCCGACGGAACGATGCCATGGCGCTTGCGATCCTCCGGCACGAAGCCGATGCCGAGCCGGATGGCGCTGCGGGGGCTCGTGACCCGGACCTCGCGGCCCCGAACGTAGATCTTCCCCCGGACTGCAGGCTCGACTCCGAAGAGCGCATGGGCCACCTCGGAACGGCCGGCGCCCACCAGGCCCGCCAGTCCGACCACTTCGCCGGCGCGCACCGAGAACGAGACGTCGTCGAACCCCGCGCCGCCGAGCCCTTCCACCTGCAGCAGCTCCTCGCCAGGCGGCCGCTCGTCCTGCGGCGGGAAGTATTCTGCCAGCGGCCGACCGATCATCAGGTGCGCGAGCTCTTCCGGGCTCGTGTCCTTCACCGGCGTAGTGACGACGTGGCGTCCGTCGCGCAGCACCGTGACCCGGTTGCACAGGCGGAACACCTCGGGCATGCGATGAGACACGTAGATGCACGTCACGCCGCGACGCGTCAGACGGCCGATCAGGTCATACAAACGCTCCGCTTCGACCTGACCGAGACTGCTGGTCGGCTCGTCGAACACCAGGACGCGCGCGCCGGCCGCCACCGCCCCCGCGATCTGCACCAGCTGCCGCTGCGCGATGGTCAGGCCGCCGATCGGACCGTGCACGTCGAAGCGGGCGCCGACCTCCGCGAGGATCGCCTCCGCGCGGCGCGCCATCGCGGCTCGCAGCACGACGCCGCGGCGGGCGGGCATCGCTCCGAGGCACAAGTTCTCCGCGACCGACAGCTGCTCGCAGAATGCCAGCTCCTGGTGGACCATCCCTACGCCAGCCGCGAGGGCGTCGCGCGGGCTGCCGAATCGCACGGGCGTGCCGTGCAAGTACAGCGCGCCTGCGTCGGGGACGTGAATGCCCGCGAGGACCTTGCCCAGGGTGCTTTTTCCGGCGCCGTTCTCGCCGCACAGCGCGTGGCACGAGCCCGCCGCGACTTCGAGCGAGACGTCGCTCAGCGCCAGCACGCCGGGGAAGCGCTTCTCGATCCCCTCGAAGCGGACGGCCGAGTCCCCCATGGTCGCGGCGCCCTATCGCTTCAGGTACGCCGCCGGGACGTCGGTGAAACCCCAGGCCTGAAGCTGCCGGGCCCACTCTCCCAGATTCTCGCGCGTCACCCGGACCAGCTCCATCGGGATGACCGTGGGGACGTCGCGGTGGAAGTGCAGGCGGTCCACGATCGTCCGCACGCCGACGTAGCCCCACTGGTAGACGGGTTGCGCCAGGAGCACCGGGGCAATGCCGCGGTCCACATACGCCAGTTGGGCGGGGAGCGCGTCGACGGACACCACCTTGAGGCGGGCGGGATTCAGGTCGTGGAGCAGCGTCTGCGTCCAGAGCGGCCACCCGCCCACCAGCGCCCAACCCTGAAGCTCGGGGTAGGCGTTGGTGACGCGGATCATCTCCGCCGCTGCATCCTGCGGCGTTTCGATGTGATTGAAGACGCCGACCACCTTGATGCCGGGATGGCGTCGCGCCTCCTGCTCGACGCCGGCCACGCGCTGCTGCAGGTTGGGCGCGTTCTGGTTGCCGGCAAGGATGGCGACCGAGCCCCGCCCGTTCATGAGCCGGGCCAGCTCGGCCATCACGGCCTGGCCGGTGCGCACGTCGTCCACGCCGTAGTAGGCAAACCGTTTCGAGTGCGGCGCGTCGCTGTCGAACGTCATGACCGCCACGCCGCGATCCACGGCGTCGTCGATCGCGCCCGTCACCTTACCGGCGTCGGAGCAGGAGATCAGGATGGCGTCGGCGCCGTCGTTCACCGCCTGCTGGATGCGCTGCGCCTGGATCTGGCCGTCCTCCTGCGGCGGCGTGAGCCAGGCGATCTCAACGGTGATGCCGAGCTGCCGCGACAGCTCGCTCGCGGCGGCCTCCGCCCCGGTGCGGGCGGCCAGGAACACAGGATTGGTCGAGCTCTTGGCGATCACCGCGATGGTGATGCGGTCGTCCGCACGCGCCCGCCCCTCGCGTCGCAGTACTTCGCCCGTCTGCTCGTCCGTGACCTCCGGTCAGGCGTTCGACGCCGCGTGGCGCGGCGGCCGCGCACCGCGGCTCAGGCGCCGCGCCGCGAGCCGGGTGCTCCACTGGTCCAGCGCCACCGCGAGGATGATGGCGGCGCCGATGACGACCCATTCGTAGTTCTGATCGAAGTGCAGCGTCCGGATCGACTGACGGACGAGCACGATCAGCAGGGCGCCCAGCGTCGCGCCGAGCGCGCTGCCCTTGCCCCCGACCAGGCGGGCGCCGCCGACCACCGCCGACGCGATGACGTACAGCTCGTAGCCCTGCGCGTCGCCCGACGAGGCGGACCCGAAGAACCCGGCGCCGAGGAACGCCGCGAACCCCGCCAACAGGCCCGACACGACGAACACCCCGATCTGGATGCGGTCGAGCGGCAGGCCCGCGAAACGGCTCGCCTCGAGGTTGTCGCCGAACGCGAAGACGTGCCGCCCCATGACCGTGCGGGTCAAGTACAGCGTGCCGACCGCGGCCACCGCGACCATCGAGAGGACCGGAACCGGGTAGAGCCCGCTGCCTAGTCCGAGCGGCGCCTTGACCACGTCCGTCAACACCTGCGGCACGAGGATGCTCTCCGCCCGGCTCACGACGAACGCGATGCCGCGCAGCACCCACATGGTGCCGAGCGTGACGATGAAGGGGTGCACCCGCAGGCCCACCACGAGGGCGCCGTTCAAGAGCCCGCACAGGACGCCGATGCCCACGCAGACGACGAGACCGACCAGGACTCCCGGGACACCCGGCGACGGCCCGAGCGCCCGCAGCAGCAGCGCCATGGTCACACCGGCCATCGCATAGATCGAGCCGACCGAGAGGTCGATCCCGCTGGAGACGATCACCACCGTGGCGCCGATCGCCATGATCGCGAAGAAGCTGGCGTCGGTGCCGGTCTGCATCAGGGTGTGCGGATTCCAGAAGTTGTTGACCAGCTCGCCGGTGTCGCGGTCCACGTGCGACCCGGCCAGCAACGCGAGAACCATGGTGAGCATCGCCACGACGATCACGAGGCCGGACTCCTGGGAGCCCAGGACCCGCCGCACGATGGCGTTCACCGCGACGCGGGGTAGCACGCGCGGAAGTGTGCATAGAGGCGGTCGTACTGGGCGTGCGCTCCCTGGTCGGGGTGGACCAGCGGCGCCCGGGTCGTGGTGCGCCGGACGGCGGCCGCCAGGTCCGGAAACGCGCCGGCCCCTACGCCCGCGAGCAGCGCGGCCCCGTAGGCGGGACCCTCCTCGCGGTTCACCGTGGTAATGGAAAGGCCGAAAATGTCGGCCAGGAGTTGGCGAATGAACGGGCTGCGCGCGCCGCCGCCGGTCAGCAGCACGCCTTCGGGCGAGAGGCCCAGCTCCTGCAAGATTGACAACGAGTCGCGCAGCGCGAAGCCGACGCCCTCGAGCACGGCCCGCGTGAGATGCGCGCGCGTATGGGCCAGGCTCAGGCCGACGAACGCGCCCCGGATGGCCGCATCGCGATGCGGCGTGCGCTCGCCCTGGAGGTACGGCAGGAAGGTCACCCCCGCCGCGCCCGCCGGGACTCCCGCCGCCTCCTCCGTCAGCCGCTCGTCGCCGTCACCCCGCTCGACCAGCTCGCGCGCGAACCGATCGCGGTACCAGGCGAACGCGCCGCCCGCCGAGAGCACCACACCCATCACGTACCAGACGGAGGGCGCCACGTGGCAGAACGTGTGGACGCGCAGGGCGGGGTCCACCCGCGGCTCCGCCGTCGGGGCCAGCACAGTGCCCGACGTTCCCCAGCTGGCGACGGCGTCGCCCGGCGTGACCGCGCCCACGCCCGCGGCACCACACGCATTGTCAGCGCCGCCGCCCACGACAGGCGTGCCCGCGGCCAGGCCGGTGGCGGCCGCGGCCTCGGGCGTCACGCGACCCAACACCTCGGCCGAGCCGCCCACGTCGGGGAGCAGGGACATCGGAAGCTCCACCACGTCCAGGATCTCGCGACTCCAGCGCAGTCGCCTGGGATCGTACATGAGCGTCCCCGAGGCATCGGACGGCTCGGCGGCGAGCGTCCCCGTCAAGCGGAACCGCACGAAGTCCTTGGGGACGAGAACGGTGGCGACGCGCGCGAAGGCCGCGGGCTCGTGGTTCCGCAACCAGAGCACCTTGGGGAGCGTGAAGCCCTCGAGCGCCGGATTACTGACCCACTCGCGCAGTCGCGCTTCGCCTCCGGCCCGGCTCGTGATCTCCCGGCATTCCGCCGTGGTCCGCCCATCGCACCACAGCAGCGCCGGACGGACCACCTCGCCGCGCCGGTCGAGAAACACCGAGGAGTGCATCTGTCCCGAGATTCCCACTGCCGCGATGCGCGCCGGCGGCTGCCCGTCGAGAATCTGCCGCGTGGACGCGAGGCACCCTTCCCACCACCGGTCGGGGTGCTGCTCCGCCCAGCCGGGGTGCGGCGTGCTGAGCGACAGGGGCGCGGTCGCGGAGGCGGTCACGGCCCCCGCCGCATCTACCAGCAGGGCTTTGACGCCGCTCGTCCCGATGTCGAGGCCGAGGAACAGCGCATCGGGAGCGCTCATCGCACACCCAGCAGCAGCTCCATCGTCAGTTGGTCGAGGCGCTCGTAGCCGTAACCCCGCTGACGCATCTTGGCGAGATCGAACGTCTCGCCCTTCAGGGCTCGGGCGCGCTCGGCGGTGAAGGAGACGTGCTCCGACTCCCCGCCGTGCGCCCGCAGCGCGCTCAGGAGCTGTTGGATCTCCGGGTCTCGGTCGAAGCGCTCGGCTTTCTCCTTCAGGATCAGATAGGTCCGCATGCTCCCGGCGGCGAAGTCCCACACGCCGTCCTCGTCCTCCGTGCGGTACGCGTGGCTGTCAAAGTGCCGCATGCCGGGCCAGCGCGCGTCCTCGAGGAGCTTCACCAGGAAGAACGCGGACTTGACGTCGTCGCTACCGAAGCGCAAGTCCTGGTCGAAGCGCCCGGCCTTCTGCCCGTTGAGATCGATGTGGAACAGCTTGCCCGCGTCGAGGGCCTGCGCCACCGCGTGCGAGAAGTCGAGCCCCGCCATCTGCTCGTGGGCCACCTCGGGATTCAGGCCGACCATCTCCGGGTGCTCCAGCGTATAGATGAAGGCGAGCATGTGGCCGGTGGTGGGGAGGAAGATGTCGCCGCGCGGCTCGTTGGGTTTGGCCTCGAGCGCGAACTTGAGGTCGTATTTCTGCGAGCGCACGTACTCACACAGGAAGTTGAGCGCCTCGCGGTACCAGCCGAGCGCCGTGCGCGGGTCCTTGGCTGCGTTGGTCTCGACGCCCTCGCGCCCACCCCAGAAGACGTACGTCCCGGCGCCCAGCTCCACCCCGAGGTCGATCGCGGCCATCGTCTTCTGCAGGGCGTAGGCGCGGACCCGCGCGTCGTTGCTCGTGAACGCGCCGTCCCGGAACAAGGGATCGGAGAACAGGTTGGTGGTGGTCATGGGCACGCGCATGCCGCTGGCCTCGAGCGCCGCCTTGAACTCGCGCACGATCCGGTCCCGCTCGGCGGCGGAGGCGCCCGCCGGCACCAGGTCGTTATCGTGCAGGTTGACCCCGTAGGCGCCCAGCTCCGCCAGGCGCTGCACGATGCGGGTGGGGGCGAGGGCGGGGCGGACCGCCTCGCCGAAGGGATCGCGTCCCGGGTTGCCCACGGTCCAGAGACCGAAGGTGAAATGGTGCTCGGGGCGCGGCGCGTACGAGTCGCGTGGTTCGTTCCGCTTCATGGCGTTTGTTGGATGGCGTCGCAACGGGGTTTCTGCCGGTCGGCGGGACACCGGAGCCGCATGTAGTACTCGAGCGGGTGCGCCGGCGGCGCGTAGCCGGCCGGCACGGGCTCGCGGGAGAACGTTTGGAAGTAGGCGATCGCGGCGTCCCGCCACCACCGCGCCTCGCGCTGCTGGATCGCGAGGAACGCCGTCACGTCGCGGAAGCGCGCTTCGTCGATCGAGCCCTCGAGCGTGCCCCATTGGCGCGCCATCGCGCGCACCGAGTCCACCCCCGCGCCGTATTCGTGCACCAGCTCCTCCCACAGCGTGCGGCCCGACCGCAGGCGCTCACGCCAGCCCACGTGATGGAACCAGAGGAGCCGGCGGGAAATACTGCTCCAGCGCGCCGCTCCCGGCGGCGGTGCGGTCGAACCCTAACCCTAGCGTGTCGGCGCGATGGTAGTAGACGGAGGTCTGGTCGGCGCGACCGCCCGCGCCCCATGGGCCGGGGCCGTAGTGGTGCCCGGCCGCCATGATGTGGGCCAGCCCCAGCGGCGTCATGTAGTGCACGACCGCCTCGCGCGACCCGAGCATGATGTCCCGGATCCGGGCGACCGGCGCCGGCTCGTTGACGAACGTCATCCGGATCCACTCCTCGGCGATTTCACCCGAGGACAGGGTGTGGTCCCACGCGAGGCGCCCGAACGCGTACCAGTTGGCCTGATTGAAATGCGAGCCCGTCCAGTTCCGGTCGGTCCCGATGTTGGCGACGCCGGCGATCCCGGTCCGCGCGTAGCCCTGCAACGAGCCGTCCACCACCCGTCCGACGGTGGAGCCCTCGCCGCGCGCGTAGGTGTCCGCGTCCAGCACTTCCTCGAAGAGCGGACCCAGGAACACCAGGTGCGTGTCCTGGCCCAGGTACTCCTTGGTGATCTGGAGCTCCAGCATCAGCGGGGTCCGGGGCATGGCGCCGAACAGCGGGTGGAACGGCTCGCGCGGCTGGAAGTCGAGCGGTCCGTTCTTGACCTGGATCAGCACGTTCTCGCGGAACGCGCCGTCCTGCGGCGTGAACTCGTCGTACGCCTGGCGGACGCGGTCCGTGGGGACCTCGTTGCTGTAGACGAAGGCCCGCCACATCACCACGCCCCCGTGCGGAGCCAGGGCTTCGGCGAGCATGTTGGCGCCCTCGGCGTGGGTGCGCTTGTAATCCTGGGGCCCCGGCTGGCCTTCCGAGTTTGCCTTCACGAGGAATCCGCCGAAGTCCGGGACCACGCGGTAGATCTCGTCCACCTTGTGCCGCCACCACGCCCGCACGGCCGGGTCGAGCGGGTCGGCGGTGGCGAGGCCCCCCAGCTCGATGGGCGCGCTGAAGCGTGCCGTGAGATACACGCGGATGCCGTACGGACGGAACACGTTGGCGAGCGCGGCGACCTTGAGGAGAAACTCGGGTGCCAAGACCCGGGCGTTGGCATTGACGTTCGTGAGCACCGTGCCGTTGATCCCGAGCGAGGCGTTGGCACGGGCGTAGTCCCGGTAGCGCGGGTCCAGCGAGGCGGGCAACCGGGACCAGTCCCACAGCGAGAGCCCAGCGTATCCGCGCTCCACCGACCGGTCCAGGTTGTCCCAGTGGTCGAGCAGGCGGAGCCCGATCTTGGGCGCGCTGACGACGGCCAGGTCCCGAACCGGGCGATCCGTCTGGACCAGGCGGAGCAGGGCGAAGGCGCCGTACAACACCCCGACCTCGCGGTTGGCGGCGATCACGGTCGCCTGCGTGCCGCCGACGCGCAGCGCCCGGAGGACGAACCCCTCGGCGCCGGCGCGCCGCAGGTCGTCGGCGAGCGGGAGTGCGGCGACGAGCCGCGAGGTCGCGGGCGTGCCCGCAATGATGGCGCCGTCTCCCCGGATACGGTCAGCACGGCGGATCTCGGTCCCCAGCAGTCCGCCCAGGCCGACCGTCAGCTCGTCGCGCGCGGCGCGCAGGGTGGGCGAGTCGCCTTCGACGACCAGGTGGGATAGCGCCGCGCGATACTCACCCAGTCGCTCCGCATCGGCGACGAGCCGGTAGCGCAGCCACAGGTCGTACCCGTCCTCGGCAGGGGGTGGAGCTGGCGCAGCGGCGATGAGCAGGACGCACCACGGGAGCACGGACCGGAACAGCACGGACTGTCGCATGCCGGGAGACCGGGTCAGGCCGGCACGCGCGGGACTCTCGCGTCGGCCGGATCCGCCCAGCGCGTATTCGGGATGAGGGGAGCCCAGCCCGGCCGCAGCGGGTCCTGGTCGTACGGATAGGGCCCGAGCCTCAGAAAGGACTCGTGGTACTGCGCCAGGCGGTCGCGGTCGAGCTTCACGCCGAGCCCCGGGGCGGTCGGCACGGGGATCGCGCCGTGGCAGTACTGCAGCTTCCCGCCCTCGACCACGTCATCCAGGAGGTGGTGGTAGTGGGCATCCGCGGCGAACGTGAGATTCGGGATCACAGCGCCCAGGTGCAGCATGGTCGCCAGCTGGATTCCCAGCTCGCCCGAGGAGTGCACCGCCACGCCGAACTGGAAGGCTTCGCAGATCCCCGCCGCCTTGACGCAGGACCGGATCCCGCCCCAGAAGGTCGTGTCGAGGAGGATGACGTCGACCGCGGTCTGCAGCACGTTGGCGGCCAGCTGCTCGAAGCCCACGACGACGGTGTTCGTGGCCAAGGGGATCCGGATCCGCTCGCGGGCGCGGCGCATGCCGTGGAGCCCGAAGACCGGATCTTCCAGGTAGTCGTTGTTCAGGCTCTCGATCTGCCGCCCGAACCAGACGGCCACCTCCGTGGACCAGACGCCGTTGGGATCGAAGCGGAAGCTGTCGTCGGGCAGCGCCGCCGCCAGGGCGCGGTAGCAGTCCAGCTCGTACCGGGGTGGGAACACGCCGCCCTTGAGCTTGTGGGTGGTGAACCCGCACTGTTGCTTGAGCGCGCGCGCCTCCGCGACGAGGTGATCCACGGTGCGGACTTCACCGGAGCCGTCGCTGGCGTTGGGGTAGCGGAAGAACAGGTACGAGGCGAAGGGCACCTGATCGCGGAGCCGGCCCCCCAGGATGTCGCTCACCGGCACGCCCCACTCCTGCCCCAGCAGGTCCAGGCACGCGAACTCGAGGGCGGCGAGCATCTGCGTGCGCAGGTTGTACAGCGAGGCGGTAGGGTTCGCGATGATGAAGCGCATCTCTTCGAGGCGGGCCGGGTCGCGCCCCACCAGGTACGGCTTCAACCCGAGCACGGCGGCGCTGGCGGCTTCGCCCCCGCCGCCCAGCTCGCCGAGGCCGATGCGGCCGTCGTCCGCCTCGACTTCGACGATGGTCCGCACGAATCGTCCCCAGTGACAACCGTTCGCGTGGCGGAGCGGGGCCACCAGCGGAACCGAGACGGGCGTGGCGCGGATGTCGGCGATCTTCACGGGTGATAAACTGATCTTATCACCGACTCGTGGCAAGCGCCGGCTCGAGGCGCGGCACGAGGAGATGCATGAGGAGCAGCGCCCCGAGGTAGGCGAGCCCTAGAGCGGCGAAGATCGGCGCATAGTTGCCGCCCGTCTTCTCCAGGATGGCCCCCGTGAGCCGCTGGAAGCCGAACGCGCTGAACAGGCCGGCGCACCCGCCGATGCCGACCACGGACCCGACCGCGCGCTGGGGAAACATGTCGCTCACCGTCGTGAACAGGTTGGCCGACCACCACTGGTGCGCGCCGGCCGCCACGCTCACGATCCCCACGGCGACCCACATGTTGCCGGCCGACGGCGCGAACATGGTCGGGACGATGCACAGGGCCGCCGCGAGCAGGGCGGTCTTGCGGCCCAGGTTCACGCTCCAGCCGCGCTTGATCAGCGCGCCCGACAGCCATCCGCCCGTGATCGAGCCCACGTCGGCGGCCACGTAAATGACGACCAGCGGGCCTGCGAGCCCCGCGAGGCGCACGCCGAAGCTCGCGTCGAGGAACTTGGGGAGCCAGAACAGATAGAAGAGCCACACCGGATCGGTCATCGCCTTGCCCACGATGAACGCCCAGGTCTGGCGGCGAGCGAGCAAGCTGCGCCATGACGTGGGGCCCGCCGCCTCGGGCGGGTCGCTGCGGATCCAGGCCAGCTCGGCGTTCGAGAGGCGGGGCTGCCGGTCCGGGTCGCGGTAAAAAGCCAACCACAGGCCAAGCCAGATCATGTCGAGCGCGCCCGTCGCGAGGAACGCCCAGCGCCAACCGAGTGAGAGCGCGATCCACGGAACCAGCAACGCGGCGACCACCACACCGACGTTCGTGCCGGCGTTGAACACACCGGTGGCGAGCGCCCGTTCCCGCTTCGGGAACCACTGCGCCACGGTCTTGACGGCACCCGGGAAGTTGCCCGCCTCGCCGACGCCGAGCAGTGCGCGCGCCACGCCGAAACCGGCGACGCTGTGTACCAGGGCGTGCCCCATGGACGCCAGGCTCCAGACCAGGACGGCGATCGCCAGACCGGTGCGCACGCCGATGCGGTCCATGATGCGGCCCATGACCAGCAGCCCGACGCCGTAGGCGACGCTGAACCAGGAGACGATGGCGGCGTAATCCGTCTCCCTCCATCCGAGCTCGCGTGTCAGCGTCGGCGCGAGGATGCCGAGGACCTGGCGGTCGACGTAGTTGACGGTGGTCGCCCCGAACAGCAGGGCGACCACCGTCCAGCGGTGCCCGAATCCTGGCGGTGCGCGATCAGACACCGCTGGACACGCCGAACCCTCCGTCCACCGGAACGACGGCCCCGGTCACGAACGACGCCGCGTCGCTGCACAACCATTGCACCGCCCCGACGATCTCGTCGGGCCTGCCGAAGCGACCCATGGGCGTATGGGCGATGATGGCGCGGGCCCGCTCCGTGTGGCTGCCGTCGGGGTTGAGCAGCACGCTGCGGTTCTGCTCCGCCACGAAGAACCCTGGCGCGATGGCGTTCACCCGCACCCGGTCGCCGTGCCGGCGCGCCAGCTCCGCCGCCAGCCAGTGCGTGAAGGCGTCGATCCCCGCTTTCGCGATGGAATACCCCAGGACGCCGCTCAGCACCCGGCGCGCGGCCATCGAGGAGATGTTCACGATGCTGCCCGAGCCCTGGCGCCCCATGGCTTCGCCGAACGCGAGCGACGGGACCACGGTCCCGTGGAGGTTGAGCCGGAGCACCTCGTCGAATGCGTCGAGCGGCACGTCGAAGATCGGCCGGTCGTCGCTGCGGGCGCGCGCCACGTTGCCCCCCGCGGCGTTGACGAGAATGTCCACCCGTCCGCGGGTCTCGAGCAGGTCGTCCCGGGCGGCGCGCACTTGCTTCTCGTCCAGGACGTCCGCGACGAGGGCGAGGGCTTCACCGCCGCTCTCGCGGATCGCCTTGGCCCGCTCCTCGGCCGTGGCGCGTCGCCGGCCCAGGATCGCGACGGCGGCTCCGGCATCCGCCAGCCCCGAGGCGATGGCGCCACCGAGCACGCCGTAGCCACCCGTGACGACGGCGACCCTTCCGCCGAGCGCGAACGGGTCGGGCGCGCGAGGGCGAGGCATGGTCCTCCCTGGAAGCGAAGTGGCCGGCTTGAAAACGCGAGGTCATCTTATCACTTTTGCCGCCGAAAGCGAGTCCCCCATCTTGACCGGGAGGTGGTAGGTGACGCGGATACCCACCGTGGCCCTGCTCTGCGGCGCGCTCGCCGGCGCGGCCCGAGCCCAGGCGCCCGCCTGGCAGAACCCGTCCCTGTCGTTCGAGGAGCGTGCGGCGGACCTCGTCGCCCGCATGACCCTCGAGGAAAAAGTGTCTCAGATGATCGACCGGGCGCCTGCCATCGAGCGGTTGGGGATCCCCGAATACAACTGGTGGAACGAGGGCCTCCATGGGGTCGCGCGCTCGGGACTCGCGACGGTTTTCCCCCAGGCCATCGGCTTCGCCGCTACGTGGAACGACAGTCTTGTCTTGCGGATGGCGACGGTGATCTCGGACGAGTTCCGCGCCAAACACCACGACTATGCTCGGCAGGGACAGCGCCAGCGGTATCAGGGCCTGACCATCTGGTCGCCCAACATCAACCTGTTCCGCGACCCGCGGTGGGGACGCGGGCAGGAGACCTACGGCGAAGACCCCTACCTCACGGGTCGGCTGGCGGTGTCGTTCATCCACGGGCTCCAGGGCGACGATCCCAAGTACTTCAAGACCATCGCGACCGTCAAGCACTTCGCCGTGCACTCAGGCCCTGAGCCGCTCCGGCATGAGTTCGACGCCGTGGTGAGCGAGCGGGACCTGCGAGAGAGCTATCTGCCGCACTTCGAGGTCGCGATCCGCGAAGGCGGCGCGTACTCGCTCATGTGCGCGTATAACCGCGTGTACGGCAAACCCGCATGCGGTAGCGACCTGCTCCTCCAGAAGGTCCTGCGGGGCGAGTGGCGATT
>WNGA01009035.1_pt1 | contig 16169 bp, 11 predicted proteins | sample 5400061 | NCBI WGS metagenome assembly WNGA01 (sample SAMN13153366, study PRJNA577476) | soil metagenome | isolation source: 100 cm soil or saprolite under grassland replicate 2 | place: USA:California | collected 2016-06-15 | reverse complement strand
GCTGAAGTGGAGATGCCGCAGCCCGTGTGGAGCGGGCTGCGGCTACACTTCTTGAGTTGTAGAGACGCTTGTGTCAAGCGCCTACTTCTTTGCAATGCGCGTCTGGCGCAGCGCCACCATTCTTGCGCATTTCTTGACCGCCGTTCGTCGCATCGATAACTTCGTTGTCGGAAAGGAGTTTGTCGGTGAAGACCGAAGTCTCGATCGAATATTGCGTCGTTTGAAACTACACGCCGAAGGCCGTCAGTTTGGCGGCCAAAATTCTTGAGCTCGGCGAGCGCATCAAGTCGCTTACGCTGATTCCCTCGAGCGGCGGCGCTTTCGAGATTCGCGCCAATGGCAAACTGCTCCATTCCAAACTCGACACCGGCGACTGGCCGGATTTCGACGCCATCGTTAAGGCGATCAAAAAACTCAAGTAACCGGCAATTCTTCTGTAACGGAAGATGTCAGCTTGCCGTGATCGGAAGGCAATGTCGTCCCCTACAGTTTCGGCTTTGGGCGTTGGACGTTGGACGTTCGGTGTTTTCTTCGTTGCACCGGAGAGTGAAGGGTGCCTGGTGGCCCTCGCGGTCTTCAAAACCGTCGTCGCCACGCAAGTGGCGAGGTAGGTTCGATTCCTATCCTCTCCGCCTATTTCTTGTAATCCCTGTAGCCGTTTCGCTATGCGAAACGGGCACGTCGCCCATAGGGCGACAACTGCAGCAGCAATTCGAAAGGGGGTGAATGGAATGTCGCGTGAGCAAATCCGAAAACTGACTTCGCTTTCATCGTGCGCTGGGTGAGCTTCAAAATTGAGCCAACAGGCCCTGCGACAAGTTTTGCCGCAGCTTCCCATTTTATTAGACCGCAACGTGCTCGTGAGCTCGAAAACTTTCGATGACGCCGGCGTGTATCGCCTGGATCGGCATCGCGCGCTTGTGCAGACAGTTGATTTTTTCACGCCAATCGTGGACGACCCGTTTTCGTACGGGCAGATCGCGGCGGCCAACTCGCTTTCGGACATTTTCGCCATGGGCGGACGGCCGTTGACCGCACTAAATATTGTCGGATTTCCAACCGATCTCGTTCGGCCAAGAGTGATTTCGTCGATCTTGCGCGGCGGTCTTGCCAAGGCAGCCGAGGTCGGATGCGTGATTATCGGCGGCCATTCCATTCGTAATCCGGAACCGATTTACGGCCTTGCGGTGACCGGAATTGTCGATGTTCGGCGCGTCACCACGAACGCAAATGCGCGCTCCGGCGATTTGCTCGTGTTAACGAAACCGCTCGGCACCGGCATCGCGACGACAGCGATCAAACGGGGAATCGCTTCGCGCGCGCTTGGAAAAAAAGTGGTCGCCCTGATGTCGAAGATCAACACCGCTGGCGCTGAACTTGCAGAGCTTCGCCTTGTCCGTGCTGCCACCGATATCACCGGCTACGGATTGATCGGGCATCTGGTTTCGTTGTGTCGCGCCAGTCGCGTCTCTGCCGATATCGATGCCGCCGCCGTGCCGATGATCAGCGAAGAGATCGGAGATCTCATTGAGCTGGGCTGCGTCCCGGACGGAAGCCGTCAAAATCTTTTAGCCACAACGGTGGTCGTGGATTGGAAGAATACGAATGACGGCCGCAGAATTCTTTTAACCGATGCCCAGACCAGCGGCGGATTACTCCTTTGCGTCGCCGAAGCGAATCTTGAGAACGTGCTAAGTATCCTGCGAAAAGCGGACACACCCTCCGCCGCCGTGATCGGAAAAATCGTGCCACGCCGGCGCCGTGGTCCATTGATATGCATGACCGGGTAAAATCGCGCGCGCGGCGGCAAATTCCCGCCGTCAACAGGATCCTCGATGCAGTGGGCCATTGTGATTTGCCGCGGCCTGTTATTGTCGATCTTGTCCGTCGCAAACTTTCAGAAATTCGCGCAGCGCGGTCGGTACCCAAATTTGAATCAATTATGGCTCTTGTCCGCCGGTCGCTCGACGAACTTCGCGCCAGCAAACTTCAGCCGATCATCAACGGAACCGGAATCGTAATTCATACAAATTTCGGGCGCGCCCCGCTGCCGCGCGACGCGATCTGTCCACTGGACGGAATAGGATCAGGTTATTCGAATCTTGAATACGATCTTGCAGCAGGTGAACGCGGCCGGCGCGGCAGTTACGTCGAGACTGCGCTCGCACTGCTCTGCGAAGCAGAAGCGGCCACGGTGGTCAACAATTGCGCAGCGGCTCTAGTGCTTATCGTTCGACATTTCACCAGAACCAAAACCGACGTCGTTATTTCTCGTGGCGAATTGGTGCAGATCGGCGGCGGCTTCCGCATTGGCAAAATCATCGAAGCGACTGGCGCGAAGCTGCGCGAGGTCGGCGCCACCAACAAAACGACGGTCAATGATTACGCGCGAGCCATCGGTCCGAACACGGCAATGATCCTAAAGGTTCATCGCAGTAATTTTTTCATGAGCGGTTTTGTAGAATCACCTTCGCCGGAGGAGATCAGCGCGCTGGCGCAGAAGAAACGGATTCCGTTTATCGAAGATTTGGGAAGCGGAGCCGTTGTCGCAACCGAAGAGTTGGGAATTGCCGAGCACGAGCCGACGCCCGCCGAGGCGTTGAAAAGCGGCGTCGATCTTGTTTGCTTCAGCGGCGACAAGTTATTCGGCGGCCCTCAAGCAGGAATCATCGCGGGCAAAGAGCGATTAATCGCCGCGTTGAAACGCGAACCGCTGTTTCGCGCGCTACGGTGCGACAAACTCTCTCTCGCTGCGCTGCAAGCGACGGTTGATCTTCACCTCAATCAAAGAACCGGCGAAATCCCGACACTCGCGCTCCTGCAAATTTCAGAGGATGAATTGCGCGCTCGAGCTGCGGCAATTTGCGATCAACTGGCTAAAAGGTGCTCTAAGCTGCAAATCGCCAGCGGTCGCGGCACCGCCAAAACCGGCGGTGGTACTTTGCCGAAGTCGAATCTGCCGTCGGTCACGATCGACATCGTTACGAAAAATTCATTGCTAGCCGACTTTGCTTCAACGCTGCGCGCATGGAATCCGCCGGTCATCGGCTACATTGCAGGCGACCGATTCAAACTCGATCTGCGCACAATTTTCCCGCACCAGGACGGCCTTGTCATTCAGGCGATCAGCGCAGCGTGCACGAAGTGACCACTCGGCATTTCATTATCGCCACGGCAGGTCACGTCGATCACGGCAAAAGCGCGCTGGTAAAAGCGCTCACGGGAACGGATCCGGATCGTTTGCCGGAGGAAAAGAGGAGACAGATCACCATCGATCTCGGCTTCGCCGAATTAAATCTGACTGCACCGAGCGGCGACAAAATTCACGCCGGCATTGTGGATGTTCCCGGTCACGAAGATTTCGTACGGAACATGATCGCGGGCGTCGGCTCAATTGACCTCGCGCTGCTCGTTATCGCCGCGGACGACGGCTGGATGCCGCAAACGGAAGAGCATTTGCAGATTTTGACGTATCTCGGCGTGCAACGAGCCGTGATCGCCCTCGCGAAAAGCGATTTGGGAAAGGTTGAGCGCGTTACCGAACAAATTCTAACTCGTCTGCGCGAAACCGTTCTTGCGAAATCGCCAGTAATTCCAACTTCGGTGCGCACCGGTGAGGGAATTGAAAATCTCAAGAAGACGCTCGTCCTGGAGCTCGCAACGATGCCGACACAACGCGATTTCGGTAAGTCGCGCCTGTTTGTTGATCGCGCATTCACACTGCGCGGCGTGGGCACAGTGGTCACTGGAACTTTGACGGGCGGACGACTCCATCGTGGCCAGAGCATCAGCGTCCAACCACAAAACGTTCGGGCGCGGATCCGTTCCATCCAAAGTCACGGGGTCGAAATAGATTCCGTACAGCCGAGTATGCGCACTGCGCTCAGTCTCCCCGATCTCCCGATCAATCAGGTAAAGCGCGGTGATGTGATCACTGACACCAACTTTGCGCCGACTTCGGCTCTCATTGCGCAGGTCGAGAAATCGCCGCGACTCACTGCTAAAGAACCGGGTGCGCGCCCGCTTAAGAACGGAAGCTCAGTTTATCTTCATCACGGCACGTCGCGAGTGGCCGCACGGATCACTTTGCTTGAAAAAAACGCGCTCGAGCCCGGCCAAAAAACGATCGCGCATTTGAAGCTCGCGTCTCCGGTCGTTGCATTCGTCGGAGACCGCTTTGTCATTCGCGATGCGTCGGAACAGAACACCATCGCCGGCGGCGTCGTGCTTGATCCGGACGGCGCAAGTTTTCGCGATGCACTGGATTTAAGACTGTTGTCGATGCGTGGGACCGCTCCGGACGACATTGATCTTTGCGTTCGTTCTGAAATTGCACGACGCGGATTCGTGCCGAGAAAAACGCTCTTGAATAAGTCGCACTTTAGCGCCGCCGAAATCTCTGAAGCACTAATGCGGCTGCAACAGGATAACGAAATTGTGCTCCTCGGGGAAATCGCGGCGGATCGCGAGTTTTGGCGGATGCTGCGCAACCAGGCGATTGCCTTAATTGACAACGCCCACAAACAGAAGCCGGAACGCCCTGGCCTTGATTTAAGCGAGCTTCGTTCTGTGTTATGCGATCAGCCGGAAAATGTTTTCGAGGCTCTCGTTACAGAGCTGTGCGCCAACGATTTTGTTCGCAAAGGTTCGGCTATAGCGCGCATTTCCCACCAGCCAATGTTACCGGCCAAACTTCAACCAGTTGAGAGAAAAATCCGCGAAGCGCTCTCGCAGAAACCATTCGATCCCCCGCCACGACGTGAGATCGAAGTGGACCGAGGCTCGCAGCATGTTCTCCGCTTTTTGATCGAGAGAGATGAAGTGATCGAATTGGGTTCAGGTGCAATTTTGTTGCGCAAAAATTTCGAGCGCATGAGGGCGAGAATCATCGAATTCATTTCCAAGAACGGACCGGCCACTGTGAGCGAGCTGCGCCAGGCGCTGGAGAGTTCGCGGCGCATTATGGTACCTTTGTTGGAAAAGCTCGATCGCGAGGGGTTCACTCGACGCATGGGGGACAAGCGCAGCTTGCCATAGATAGGACGTATGTGACAGATGAGAGTATGTCCGGCGATGCGAGCGAAGGGTTTAGTTCCATTCGTCCCACGCGCGTTTCCCTTCACCTGGCCACTTCATTTGATGCCGCATGGGAAAGCGTGTTCCTCCCGTGGTTCGAAGCAGTAGCTCTCCGCGCCGTCGGAGAGCCCGCCCCGGTTGCCGTGGTCACTCCCTTTCGCAGCCATGCACATCTCTTGCGGAGCAGACTTCTCGCCCACGACATTTCGCTTTTGGGCGTCCGCTTTCTCGTGCCTGCCCAATTGCGCGAAATTTTACTGCGCAACAGCGGATTAAATATTCCGTTGCGGGAACATCTGCGATTGCTTTTGGCGATTGCGGCCGAAGAGATCGCGGCGAAGATCGAGAGCGACCAATCCGGGCATCTCATCGCGAGATCGGTCGCGCGCGATCCCGACTACTTTCTGCGTATTTTTGACGAACTGAATGCCGCTGGGTGGAGCCTAGCGGACATCGACCAGCCAGCGCTGAGCGCAACCGCCGAGCGCTTCGACAAAATCTGTCGCGAATGCGACTTCGCATTTGTTCACGAAGCCGACCGGCTGGCAGTCGCGAACGCGGAGAAATTGCCTGTGCGATTCAGCGGCTTGCTGGTCATGGGGTTTAACGGGACGCACTGGCCGCTGTGGCCGTTGTTGCACGCCGCGGTAAAATCTTCACTGCAAGCGGCAGTCGTCTTAAACGACCCTCGGGACGAAGCGCGCGATGTCGATGAAACCTGGGTCGGCACTTGGGAAGAAGTTTTCGGCGAGGCGGAGCCGGTGGGCGAACCGCAGGGCGGCACGGGAGATCACTCCCCCAGCGTTCATTTTGTAGTCGGACGCGACACGACCGATCAAGCGCGTGCCATTGTCGCTTTGACAGCGAAGTTTCTTTGCGAGAAGAATTGCGAGCGCATCGGCATCCTGTTCCCACAAAAAGACGCGCTGCCGCGACTCGTAGCCAGATTTCTTGGGTCAGCACAGATCGCGCATAACGACGGAATTGCGCATTTGAGTCCGAGCGTCTTCGACAATGACGCTTGGCGTGTGTGGTTGGAGCTGCAGGAAAATCCGCGGTTGAAATCTCTTTCCCAATTTCTCCACGCCATCGACGCGGAGATTTTCGCGCAGATGTCGATTTTGGAAGTCGAAGAAAAGTTGCGCGACGCATACAGCGGCGTCCTCATCGATGACATCGAAGTCCTCCGCGAATTTTGCGCCCGCTCGAAAGACAAAACGGAGATGGCACGCGGTCTCGAGACGATTCAGTTTCTGCCACCGGCGGCGACGTTCTCTGAATTTCTTCAACAGACCAAAAACATTTTTGCGCAGTTTGGTTGGAAACAACGCTGGAATGAAGTGGAGCGACTCAGCCGGAACTGGGCGGAGCGCGTTCCGCAGCGTTTTTCAAGGACCAATTATCTGCGTTGGCTGCGCGAAATTCTCAGCGCACCGTCGCTCAGCCGCGATGAATACGGCGCGCATCCGTACAGTCGCGTTCATTTGCTTCCGTACTCTGAAGCGGAGGCGCAATCGTGGACCCATCTGATTTTCGCTGGCTTAAACGAAGGAGCTTGGCCGGCGCTCGACGAGGAATTCGTCGCCGATCGGCAGATCGACGAGTTCAACCGGCAGAACAAGATCTTGAACCGACGCTCGGTAAAACGCGGCCGTCATGGCGAAGGCCAATGGAGTATCATTGAAGGAAAAACGTTTCTGCTGGGATCGTCCGAGCGTCGCCAGATTCGCCGACGGCAGCTTCGGAATTTGATCGAATCGGCCACAGCAGGAGTCGGTGTAACGGCGAATCTTTACTCTGAGAGTTCGCCTGGCCGAATTGCTAATCCGACAGACTTCTTCTCGCGCCTTTATTTTGATGCGCGCGGACGCGGCGTTTCCCAACAAACTCTCCAAGCGTTGGAGGGAAAAACGCGAGAGTGGCTGGGCGATTGGTCGCCGGTTGACGCACAGAAAACCGATTCGATCAGCGTTGGTCGAACCCGCTACGCTTACGACCTGCGCCGGCAATCGCGCGCATTCGGCGAATATGAGCTCGCGTTGCGATCGGCACCGGAGCGGCCGGTCACGTTGCGTGTGACCGATTGGGAGGCCGCAGTGAAATGGCCCGCGATTCGCTGGATGCAGATTTTTCTCGGGGTCGATCCTGATAGCGAAAACGGTGACGCGTGGGCGACTGCGACAGGGCAATGGGTGCACCGCTGGCTGGCAGATGCCGTATGCGTGACGCAGACAGGATTGCCTGCGTCACCTGCGGGCAACGCCTTCATCGAGCTCCGCGAAGTCGATGAAATTCGTGCGCGGCTGATTGAACACGCGCGCCAATTTCACGATTGGGTCCGCGATCTTTGCTTCGCGGTTGGACGGGCATTACCCGACTGGTGGGTGTCGGGTTGGAGTAACGCGCTTTACGTTGCCGATTGTCTGGCCGCAAAATTGTCCGGGCTGGCGGGCGACTGGACACACATGGCACCGGAGTGGCCGCTGGATTCGCCGACGAACATTCCACTGGGCACAAATGAATCGCTGCGAGTGCGCGGTCGCATCGACTTGATCCTGGCGCGCGGAGAACGTACGCGCTCGCGACTTGGGTTCGCCGACTTATGGTTGATCGACTACAAGACGGGACGACAACGCGGGCTCAATCTGCATGAGAGGCGTTCCAGGGAAGCGTCAGCAGAAAAATTTCGGAAGCTGCTGATAAAGGGTCGCGGTGTGCAGCTTGCCTTGTACGCGCTGGCCACGCATGCGCTTAGTGCCGCGAACGTGCAGCTCGCGTTGCTGGGCTTGGCGGATGAATTGGAGCCGCAATTTCATTTGGCGGACGCGCTGGCCCAAAAGGATTTTTGGCAGGAACTCTATCGAATGCAGGAGACCGGGGTTTTCGGAATGCTCGGTCCCGTCCATGCGCAATACGGTTTTGCTCACGATTACCCACTGGCCACGCTCGGGATCGATGAAGAGCTGTTGAAAGAAAAGTGGGCGCTAACGCATCCCGCGCTGGCGGTTGAGGAGGGGGAACATTCATGAGTGGCCTCGTTGACGAAAAGGTCCGCCAACGGTTCGCGTGCGATCTGAGCCGGAACTTCTCGGTAGTTGCGTCAGCTGGTTCGGGCAAGACACGTGCGATCACCGATCGGGTCGTTGAAATCGCGAGGAGCCGGCAGGCGCTGGAATGGCTGCCGCAACTTGTCGTGGTCACCTACACCAACCGTGCCGCGGATGAAATGCAGCAGCGCGCCCGGCAGCAAATTCTGGAGGATGTGAAGCTTTCAAAAAACCCGGAGGTGATCGAGGCATTCAACCGCGCGTTTTTCGGAACGATTCACAGCTTTTGCATGAAGTTGCTCGCGGCGCACGGGCATGACCTCGGTTTACCACGGAATCTCGAACTCATCGCCGACGAGGCAGACCTTTGGAACCAGTTTGTGCAGCAATACACGACGATCGGTCGTTCATTGAGCGAGCAGAACCGGCGCATCCTGCTGCGGCACGTCCAGGCGCGGCAATTAATGGAGCTGGCGCGCAACGCAAAAGTCGATCTTCGCGCTGCCGAACCGGAAAGACAGTGTTCTGACACAGGCTTTGCTGAAGTTTATGCCGCCAACGAAAAGCCCTCGCTGAATATCGCGAAGGCGAAAGCGGAACTGACGCGCTGGGAAAAACGATGGCGCGAAACGGACGAGTTCGTTGCGTGGCCTGCCTGCGCAACAACTTCGAAACAATTTGTTGGCATCTGGCGCGAAGCGTTTCGACCGCTGCGCGACTGGGTGAACGCGTGTGCGCTTTGCGTCGCTGCCGAAGTGCAACGCGATTACCGCGAGTTTCGACTCGAACGCGGTTTGATGACGTACGCCGATCAAGTCGCGCTCGCCGGAGAACTGATGCGGCTTCCGGATGTAGCCCGGCGCATTCGCGAAAAAACCTATCGCGTTATTCTCGATGAAGCGCAGGACACGGATCCGCAGCAATTTTTTGTGCTCCTGGAAATCGCGCGGCCTCCCGCCGCCGCCGAGACTACGGCGGGCAGGCCGGAAGCGAGCGGCGCTTGGTTGGAAAATCCATCCAGCTCAGCCGGACCGCGACCCGGTCATTTCTGCATGGTGGGCGATTTCCAGCAATCGATCTACCGGGACCCGGCCGATCTCGCGCGCTATCGCGAACTGCACGAATTGCTCGTCACAATGGGCGCCGCGGAGGAACTGAAGTTTTCCGTGACGTTTCGGCTGGACACCGCGCAGCTCGATTTCGTCAACGCCACGTTTGGTGAAATTCTCAACAATCAGGATGGACAAGTCGAGTTTGTGGAGTTGAATCCGCGTCCCGAAGTTTTGCCCGGGCAAGTGATCCGCTTTGATTTCCATTGCGACGTCGACGGTGATTTGCCGGAACTGCAGCGTGCGATGTTGGAAGCGCGCGAACTCGCTGCGTGCCTCCGCGATACCGGCCTCGAAAACTTGCGCGCAGAATCGTGGCGGCAGGTCGCAATTTTGTGTCCGCGCAAAGCGTGGCTGCGGCCGTTGCGCGACGCGCTGGTCGATATTCATCTGCCGGTGGAAGTTCACTCGGAAACCGATCGGGAAGGAGAAAGCCCGGCATACGCCTGGCCGACGGCGCTCCTCACAATCATGGCCAATCCGAACGCCAGTTACGAAATTGTCGGGGTACTGCGCGAAATTTTTGGTCTGTCCGATGACGACCTCCATCGATTTTCACAAGGGCACGGCGCTCGGTTTCAAATTACTGAGCGCACGCGCGGGCGGGGCTCGGTTGCTGACACGTTGAACCGCCTAGTCCGAATTCGCGAAGCGATCGCGCAACAACCATTGTTCAGCGCAGTGCAGGAAATCGTTCGCACGACGCAATTGCGCGAACGCATGCTGTCGCTTCCGGAGGAGGAATTTGGCGATTTAGACAGCGAACTCGACGCGCTGCTCAGCGCTGCCGCAACCGCCGAAGCGCGCGGATTTTCGCTCGCAGATTTCGGGCAAAGCCTGCGAGGGAACTTTCACGCCACACGTGAGACCCACCCGTCGCCGCGTGAAGCGATCCAATTGATCACCGCCCACAAAGCCAAGGGGTCCGAGTGGCACGCGGTGATCGTGCCGTTCCTTACGCGCGAAGTCCGCGACGCGCCGCCGCGATATCCATACGTGATTCGAAGTGTGAATGCACTCGAGACACAACTCGTTTTTGATCGAACAGATTTCGACGAATACAAAGACGAGCTTAAGCAAATCGAGCGACAGGAAATGGAGCGGCTGCTCTACGTGGCTCTCACGCGCGCGAAGCACACGTTGGTGCTCGCTTTTGATCGGCAATTTTTCCGAAACGCCAGAGGACAATTCCACCGCAGTTCGCAAATCAGTTGGCTCCGCGCCGGAGATGGCGAGTGCAACTGCGAAGTGCTGGCTGCGCTTTCAACTAACGCGCGGGAATGCACCGAGACTCGCGATAGACAAAAGTCGGCTCCGTGCGAGCAGGTTTCCGAGAATCTTGGGAAACGCGAACTCGGCTGGATCGACGATGCTCGCCAGCGCGCCGCGCGTTTCATTCATACGACCAACCCCAGCAAATTTGCTCCGGAAGAGGAAGTCGAGGCTGCGGAAGGGGTGGAGGTTTGGAGCGAGATTGAACCGGAACTGCGCCCAACGCGAATCGATAATCCTGCCACGCGATACGGCCTCTGGTGGCACGAGTTTGCGCAGGAGATTCCGTGGCGTTCGCAGACGGATGCATGGCAGGCAGCTTTTGACAAAAGTGTTGCGACGTCACCCGAGCCGGCACGCTCACGACGCGAATGGAAGTTGTTGAGCCAATTTGTTTCCGAGCGTCGGGACTTTTTAGCCGGAAATGTTTTCGTCGAAATGCCGTTCTTCTGGCGAATGAACGCGAATCAATGTTTGGAAGGCATTATCGATCTTGCCTTGTTCCGGCCAGGCGAAAAGGAGTGGTTTATTCTCGATTGGAAAACGAACCGGATCGAACGGAACGAAATCGGCAAGTTGCGCGCCGACTATCGGCCGCAGATTGCAGCATACTGGAAAGCGGTAACCGAAATGACGAAACAGCAAGTCGGTGGAGGAATTTTTTCGACCGCGACCGGCCAGCTAATCGTTTATGATCAAACCGAACTGGCGAACGAGTGGAAGCGGCTTCGAAATGTAGCGGGAATCGAAGCGATGCTCAGCTTTCGCGCTCGCCGCGGATGAATTGTTCGACACAGCGATATGCTTCGTCGTCGGTCATTTGCACGGGCGGATGCTTGGAGAAATAAGCAGAGGCGGAATGCAACACGCCACCGATCCCACGATCGAGCGCAAGTTTGCAGCAGCGAATTGCGTCGATCGCCACGCCTGCTGAGTTTGGTGAATCTTCGACGGAAAGCTTCAGATCAATTTCCATCGGCACATCGCCAAAGAGCCGGCCTTCAACCCGAATAAAGGCAATTTTATTGTCGAGTTGCCAGGGCACATAATCGCTCGGGCCAATGTGGATATTTTCGTCTGCCAGACGCTCACCAGTGACAGATTGCACCGCTTCAGTTTTGGAAGTTTTCTTAGAGGCCAGACGGGTGCGATTGAGCATGTTCAGGAAATCGGTGTTGCCGCCGGTGTTCAGCTGATAGGTGCGCACAAGTTTCACGCCGCGCTTGCGAAAAAGATCCACCATCGCCCGATGCACGATCGTGGCGCCCATTTGCGCCTTGATGTCGTCGCCGATAAGGGGGAGATTTCTATCGGCAAAACGCTTCGACCACGTCGGATCGCTGGCGATGAAAACCGGGATATTGTTGACAAAGCCCAGGCCGGCTTCGAGCGCGCAGCCGGCGTAAAACCGGGTGGCTTGTTCGGAGCCTACAGGAAGATAATTGACCATCAGTTCAGCAGAGGAGTTTTTCAGCTCGGCGATGATCTCTTCGCGAATGGATTCTTTCTCCAGTGGAAGAAATGTGCGCAGGGGGTCCTGATCACGCATGTGCGGAGCGTAGCCGTCCAGAACGCAACCCATTTTTACGATGGCGCCGGTGAGCTTGATCTTTTCGCAGAACACCTTTGTGCAATTCGGCGGCGAGAAAATGGCTTTGCTCACGTCCAGCCCGACTTTGCGCCGGTCGATGTCAAACGCGGCCACGATCTCAATGTCGCTCGGGCGATAGCCGCCGACCTCCCGGTGCATCAAGCCGATGCGAGTGCCGTTGGCGGAGGAGCCGTCATAGAAATTGATTCCCTGGACAAGAGAACTGGCGCAGTTTCCAACCCCGACGATGGCGATTCTTATTTTTCTCATTTCTAAATTGTTAAAACTGCAAAGCTACCTGAATTAGATTATTCGGAGCAAGACACAAGTTAGGCCGTTTCAATCACGATAGGCTGCGCCTGCCCTTTGGCTCTAAATACTGCAAGCGCCGAATGTGTCCGAAGTCGCGCCAGCTTGCAAGACCTGATATAAGGGCAAGAGTCACAGGCATTCCTGGTCCAAGGAAAGCCGTCCTAAGGAGACAAACCAATGTGTTCGAAGTTCGCGGCCATCAGCATGCTGAGCGCTGTCGTTTTGTCCGCTTTTTCGAAAATACTCGGTGCGGCCCCTGCTTACACGATCGAACAGGCAGTCGCTGTCGCCCAGGAGCGCAACCCCGAAATCCTGATTGCGCGCAAGAAAGTGTTGGCAGCGCGCGGCAGTTTCATCGAAGCGCGCTCTGGCTTTCTTCCCTCGCTGACCTCCAGCGGGCTGTACGATAAACGACAGACTCAGAGCGAGACGAACCTTCGACAGGAAGATTACAACGCAATACTGAAGCTGGAACAAAACCTCTATACCGGCGGCGCGGTAACCAGCCAGGTGGCAATCGCGCAGTTGAACATCACCAAGGCAAATTGCGAGCTTCAGGAAATTGTCAGCCGCGTGACGATGGATGTGCGAATCGCCTTCAACGAGTTGCTGCTAAATCGGGCAAAGGTCCGCGTGCGCGAAGATTCCGTGCAGGTGTTGGACGAGGAACTCAAGAACCAGCAGGAGAGATTTAGCGCCGGCATCGTGAGCAAACTGAACGTTCAACGAGCCGAGGTAGCCCTGGCCAACGAGCGGCCGGAACTCTTCAACACGCAGACCGACTTGAAAAACTCCTACCTGCGACTGGCGGAACTTTTCGGCACTGATTTGCGCCCGGGAGCCCAGGCGCCGCCATTTGAGATTTCAGGCGAATTGCAATATCAACCGAACCACGCGGATCTAAACGGTTGCCTCGCCCGCGCCGACGCGAATCGGCCGGTCATCAAAGCGCGGCAGAAAGATATCGAGATCGAAGACCGCCAGTATGTTCTGGATCGGAGCGCGACGCGTCCGATCGGAGCGCGACGCGTCCGCATGTTCGCGCTTTTTCCGGGTACGAAGTTTACAGCGAGCGTGATCCGGAAGTAGGCCAGGAATTTAACTACGGCGGTGTCGTAGGAATAAACGCAACGTGGAACATCTTCGATGGGTTCGCGACCAAAGGGCGCATGCAAGCGACGCGCGCCCGGCGCGAGGCAGCCGTTCAAGCCCTGGCAGCAGCGCGGCGGAGCGTTGCCTCAGAAGTGCGCAGCGCGTTTTTCGATCTTCAACAAGCCCAGCGGGTGCTCGAAAGCGAAACAAAAAACGTGCAGACGGCCGACGAAGCTCTCGACACGGCAAAAAGCAATTTCGCCGCCGGGTTGGGAACACAGCTCGACGTCCTGCAAGCGGCATCCGATGTAACCCGGACGCGGACCACTCGATTGAGCGCGATCTATCTGCACAACGTGGGCCTCGCCCGCCTGGCACATGTTTGCGCCAGCTCAGCCGAAGCGCTCGATTTCGGATCGGACTTCAAAAACGCGAACAATGAAAATCGCAATGCGGCGCATGCTGCCGATGTAGCGAAGCCACCGGAGAAACTGAGTCAGCGATGATCACGACCGAACGTGTAATTGCAATTTTCATGATCTGCTGGGTATCCTCCGCGAGCGCCATCACCCTCGAAAGAGTTCTGCAAACCACACTGGAAAAAAATCCCGCTATCCAGGAAGCCAAAGCCGGCCTGGAGCAAGCGACCGGGAAGCGGCTGGTTTTTCGCTCCATTGTCTGGCCTCGCGCCGAGGTGGGCGTGCCGGCCGGCGTCCAGGCTGGTCACCGGGCTGGTGAAAGCGGAGTAAAAGGCTTTGGCATCGGGCGTGGCTGGCTCACGCAGACTTTGTTCGACATGGCTGTGCCGCCTTCGCTTCGGCGTGGAGACGTCGAAGTCCTAATCGCCCAACAGCAACTGAATGTCACCGTTGTAGAGCAGTTACACGCCGCGCGGCTCGCGTTTTACGCCGCGCTTTACAATCGGTCGCTGGAGTCCATTCGAGACGAACAACGACAAAAATTGCAACAGAACGTTACGACTCAGAAAGAGCGTTTCGAAACCGGGTTGGCTGATAAGAGCGCATTTACCAGCGCAACTGTCCAGGCCGACGAGCTCGTTCCGCAAGTTGAGAGGGCCCACCGCGCCTATCGGGAAGCACAATTGAAATTGGCGGAAGCGATGGCAATCGATCCTGCAAAATCATCGTTGCCTGAGCCCGAAGGCGAACTGGAGTTCATTCCGATGCGCGTCGATCTTGCTTCCGAAACAGTGGCGGCTTTGCAACGAAGGGCCGATCTCAAGCTCGCGCGTTTATTCGTGCGCGCTGCCAACGAAGATCAACGGATCATCGCAGCCGACTATTATCCTGCCGTCGTTGGAAGCATTCCTGGCGAGTACGTCCCAGTCACCGGCATCCATCGCCAGGGCTCCACAAGCAAGACACAGGATTTTATTGGATCGGAGATTCGCGAAAAGGCAGCATACACATGGCGGGTAATCGATAACGGCAAAGTAGGCGGCGCAGTGTTAAAAGCGCGCGCAGCACGGGAAGAGAACGAACTGACGTGCAGGAAACTGGAAGCCAATGTCAGCCGCGAACTGTCGCGGATTGCCAACGACCTTCAGGCAATCGATGCCCGCCAAAGCTCGCTCTCGACAGCCTCAGTCGCCGCGGAAGAAAGCGCCCGGACGGTCCGGGAAAATGTCGCCAACGGCCTCGTCCCGCCGCTTGAATATCGCGTCACTGAAAATGCGCTTTTGACCACCAGAAGCGGGCTGCTGGATGCCGTTTATCGGCACAACCTGGCCGTCGCAGAATGGGACCGAGCCAGTGGGCGTTATTTTCAATTTTCAGACGACACCGCGCCAAACGTGCATTAGTTCCCGCAATTGAAATTGCCGGAATCAAAACGGATTTTGTGGGGCGGCGGAGCTGCGCTCGTGGCCTTCTTCGCGCTGGCGTATTATTTTCTAATGCCGGTGGCGGAAGTGGTGACCGTCCGCCGGGGAACGGCCATCTCCGCAGTTTACGGGACGGTGCGAATCGAACCGGCGTTTGTCGTTCGTGTTCGAGCCCAAAATGCCGGTTTCATTCAGCTGGCGGAGGCTTTCTCGGCCGGTCGTGGCGCAATCGGCAAGAATGTGCAGAAAGGACAGTTGCTGGCAATGATCGCTGATGAGGAAACTTCCCGACAATTAAAGCAAGCGCGCGCCGATCTGGAAGCTGCCAGGGAGCGCGCAGCCCTCCCACTCCCCTCGTCGGAGTTACTCAAAGCGGCGGAGGACAATCTGCAGCGGCTCGAAAAGGTAGTCGGTTCGGGCAACGTGCCAGCAGTTGAATATCAGAAGGCGAAAAGCGAAGCGAACCGGCTGCGAGGCGCGGTGGAAACGGAGCGGATCGAGCGGGATCGCAATCTCAACTCGCTCGAAGAAACGACAAAAAAACTCGAAGCCCAGATGAAGAATTCGGAGGTGCGCGCGCCCATCGACGGGCTTCTTACCAACGTTCAGACAATTGATGGAGAGTTGGTTTCAGATGGCAACGAGCTTTTCACCGTCTCGTCGCATAAGAATTACATTCGCGGCGAAGTAAACGAAGAAGATGTGGGCGAAGTGAAACCGGGGATGAATGCAAAGGTGCAACTATACGCTTATCGGACCCGCACTTTCACCGCGCGCGTCACTTCAGTTCAGCCCGCCGCCGATCCAACCACCCAGCGCTATACCGT
>WNGA01011833.1_pt1 | contig 16170 bp, 17 predicted proteins | sample 5400061 | NCBI WGS metagenome assembly WNGA01 (sample SAMN13153366, study PRJNA577476) | soil metagenome | isolation source: 100 cm soil or saprolite under grassland replicate 2 | place: USA:California | collected 2016-06-15 | reverse complement strand
CCGCCGAGCGCCTCGACCTCCAGGCGGAAGAGCGGACTAGTCAGGGTCTCGAGCAGCGCATGAACCGGCGCGAGGTCCACGAAGCGGGCCGGAATCGCAAGGTCGTAGCGCTCGTGGGCCAGCGGCACAAACCCCAGTCCGAGCGCCCTGGCGGCCACGCGGACTCCGATCGCCGCGTCCGCAAGGCCTGCCGCGACCGCCTCGGCGGCGGCCAGATGGCTGCCTACGATCGTGTCGTAGCCTTCCACGGCGCCGGGCTGCAGGCCGGCCTTCGTGAGCTCAACATCTAACAAGGCCCGGGCCCCGCTGCCGGACTCGCGGTTGACGATCTTGACGCCCGGGCGCGCTAGGTCGACCGCCTGGTGGACCCCTCTTTTGTTCTCGGCCGCCACGATGATCCCTTGTTCCCAGACGGCGAACGTCACCAGCCGAACGTCATCACCGAGCAGGCGCCGAGCGAATGGCAGGTTGTACTGGCCGCTGGCCGAGTCGAGCAGATGAGTGCCGGCCAGATGTGCTTCGCCGCGCGCCACCGCCTCGAGAGCGGCCAGGCTGCTGCCGCCGCGCCAGGCCAGCTCGGTAGTCGGATGGCGGCGCCGGAGGTGATCAGCCAGCAGGCCCATCGCGGGATCGCAGCCGACGGCGACGACCGTCCGCGACAACCGCTCGCGGTCATCGAAGAGGTCCACCCGCGTCTCGCGCTCGCCGGCCGCTGCCGCTCGGATCAGGCCGTTCGCTCGCGGCAGCGTCAACACGGCGCCGTCCGTCCCGACCAGCCGATGGGCCACCAGGCGGCCCCCGATGTCGGCGACTTGCACCCGAAGCGGCGCGTCAGCCGGCTGAGCTTCGCCCCCGACGAGCAGCGCGGAGACGCTGGGCAGCTCATCCACGAGACGGAACAGCTCGTCCACCCGATAGCCCAGCACGCGCGCTAGTCTGAGCGCCACCGCCGTAGTCGGGACTGCCTTGCTGGCCTCGATGGCGCTGACAGCCTGCCGCGTCACGCCAGCCCGCGCTGCAAGCTCGCCCTGGCTGAGCCCGCTCCGAAGCCTGGCCGCGCGAAGCAGAACGTCCAGAGCGCCAGCCTGTGCCATTCCGACCCTCGACAACCGATTCAGTGTAGCGTGCCATTGCTCGATTAGCAAATTTAGGCGACACACGCGCCACCTACCCTGCCCTCTCACAGGGGGAGCGGGGGAGAGCGGGAGAGGGGGCTGGACCGCCGCTCGACCGCGTATACTGACGCGATGGAGTGGCTGAAGACCCACAGCTCCCTAACCCAGGCGGAACACGCCCGGGCTGCGTAACTTGTGCCCGGCCCCTCCTGGGGCGCTCATCCTACCTGCTCGACGGGGGTAGGCGCTGCGTGTTGTGCGCCATCCGCCATCGACCCCTCCTTTGGCGTTCAGCGCTGACCTCGCTCGTCGTGGGCACCATCCTCGTGGCCATCAACCAGGGCACCGACATCGTCGTCGGCGTCTTCCCTGCCTCGCTCGCCTGGAAGGTACCCCTGACCTACGCCGTGCCGTTCCTGGTCGCGAGTTGGGGAGCGTTGAGCAACAGCCGTATCGGAGGTGAGCGGAGTCAGGATTAGCTTGTGGTGCCACCAGCCCGCCTCCATCCCCCAGCATGTGGATAACGTGGCTCCTGGCTGTGGATAAGTGTGGCTCGCTGTGGAAAACTTCGTCTTCTTTCCCCGCCTCCGGAGTCTCTCGGGCGACGCGCGCGGTGGTGGCCCTGCACCCGCCGCGCCCATAGATCACGAGGACGGACCCGTTGTCCACACTTCGCCCACCGGGGGACCAGAGACCCATCCCCAGACCGGGTCGCCTACTACGACGATGATTATCCCGTCATTAAGAATGGTTTACACTTGTGAAAATCGTCGTCGTCGAAAGACGCTTTCCACAGTCAGCGAATCTCGCCTCTCGCCGGTCAAGGACATATGGTCTCCCCGAGTGGGCTGAGCTGTCTACGGTGCGGGAAGAGGTACCCGCCCGACGACATCGTCACTGGCTGTGATCAGTGTCGAGCACAGAATCATGGCGCCAACCTGAGCGTCGTCTACGACCCCAGCGTGCAGCGCGAGGTGCTCGAGGCGGGCGGTTTCGATCCTGATGAGCGGGGGGTCTGGCGATACCATACCCTGCTCCCGGTCGAGCTGGGGCACGCGATCTGGCTGGGCGAGGGTGAGACGCCGCTGGTCCGGGCAATCAACCTGGGTGCGGAGCTCGGCCTGGACGCGCTCTACCTGAAAAACGAGACCCGAAACCCGAGCGGGTCCTACAAGGACCGCATGGCAGCGGTGCTGGTCGCCCGAGCCCGCGAGGTCGGAGCGAGAGTCGTGACCATCGCCTCGTCCGGCAATGCCGGGGCGGCTCTGGCTGCCTACGCGGCCGTCGGCGGTCTGGGGTGCGTCGTCTTCGTCAAGGCCGACGTCCCATTGGCCTCGAAAGCCCAGATGCTCGCCTACGGCGCCAAGCTGCTCGCGGTGCCAACCGGACGGGATCGCTGGACGCCGATGAGGCTGGCGGTGGAGGAGTACGGCTGGTACTGCGCCTCGAACTACCTGCAGCCGCCCATCGGCAGCAATCCGTTCGGAGTCGAGGGCTACAAGACGCTGGCATTCGAGGTCTGGGAGCAGCTCGGTCGAGAGGCGCCCGACGTCATGGCCTTGCCGGTCTGCTACGGCGACGGCCTCTGGGGCACGGCCAAGGGCTTCGGGGAGCTGGCTGCCCTGGGCTTCGCTCGGCGCGTTCCGCGATTGGTGGCCGGCGAAGTCTTGGGCCCACTGACCCGGGCGCTAGAGCAGGGCTTGGAGGAACCCGAACCGATCGAAGACGGCTCGACCGTGGCGATCTCGATAGGCGGTGGCCAGAGCACTCATCAGGCCCTGCACGCCCTGCGCGAGACAGACGGGCGGGCCGTGACGGTTGGAGACGACGAGCTGCTCCATTGGCAGGCCGAGCTGGCTCGCAGAGAAGGCATCTATGCCGAGGTCTCGAGCCTCGCCTCGATCGCCGCCCTGGCGCGCCTGCGAGAACAGGACCGGCTTCGCCCCGGCGCGGTCGCGGTCGGCGTGATCACGGCGAGCGGGCTGAAGGACCCTGGCGCGGGCGGCGGGCTGGCCGACAAGGTGCCCGTGGTCGAGCCCACCCTGAAAGAGATGGAGCGGGCGCTGCGCGAGGTATACGGGGTCGACCCGAGTAATCTTGGTGGATAACGAACACAACGGCGCCATTCAGATCGGTCGACCCCGATCGACTGACCATTGTGGTTGGCATGTCGGATGATCAGGCAGCGCGACCTGAGTGCGCGAGTTCAGGCTACTCATCCTCCCCGGGTGACTCACGCACGTCTGCATCGTCGTCGGCGTCCAGCTCCCCCTGGATGCTTTCGGCGAGGTCGTTGACCATGACCCAAAGGCCAGGGTTATCGCCTCGAACCGCTTAATGGCAGTGTCGGCGTCTTCGATGATCTCGCGCTCGTCCATGTGCGCCAGGGAAAGCAAGTCTTCAGCCAGGTCGGGATTGGTCCGGAGCACTTACGCCGCCAAGCGCAGCGTCAGCAGGAGAGACCTGTCCCCTGCCCGGCGGATGCCCGGCTATTCTTCGATATGGCGGACGCCCTCAGGCTCTGGCTAACCCCTCCTCCGACAGGCGCCTTGACGGGCCTCAAGTAGGTGCAGTACCGGACACGTCAGTGGCGGAATGGGACTGTCCGGCGGTCCCATTCTCGTCAAACAGAGCAGAGTTGTCGTGGCGTGACGCCGTTGTATGTGGGGAAGGCCGATAGCCTGACAGGCGTCCGCGGCCGTCTCAGAGAGCACGTGGCGAAGATAAAGGAGCGCGTGAACATTGAAGTATCCCATGTCACGTGCCGCTATCTCACCATCCGACAGAAGTGGGAGGAGGCTCGCGCGGAGGATGTGCTCATCAGGCGGTATGACCCACCGTGGAATAAGATGACGGGCTTTGGAAGCCACCCACCGGGGGCCGGCCGTCCGGCGCTACCCAGCTACCTCAACCAATGGGAGCAGCAGTACCCGCGTAAACGGTCTGGCTAGATCAGCGCCTAACCACAACCGCCGCTTCGTAGAGCTCCGGACGACCGTTACGGGGTTTCTGTCTTAAGCCAGTCCCGACAATGCTGTCTCCAACCCGTTTCGAGCGAATCCGCTCAGTGTCAGCATCGAGTCCTTGGAGCCGGGCGATCTGGGCCAATATTTCATCGACCCGGAACTCTACTCCTTGCAGCAGCGAGTTGCCGACCACGACAACGGCATGACCGTTAGGCCTGAGTAGCGCGCCGACGATCTGAAAGAAGCGATAGCTGTCGTTGAAATACGAGGCAGCGTAGTTCGCCCAGCCAGCGCCGCCATAGACGCGCTTCTCTACGTTGAGAGTCCGCAACTCCGCCAACTGCGTCTCTAGGCTCGGCAACTTGAAACACAGATCTATTGGACGGCCCTCGCGGACCGTCTGCCAGAACTTCCCGAAGCTTTGGGTCTCAAAACGCTGTAAGTCCCTCGGACGGTGCACAAATCCGAGCCAGTAGAGTTGGGGGCGCGTGTTTCGAACGTAGTGATAGTTGTTGAGATATGGCGGCGAAGTGATTACTAGATCGATCGACGCGGCGGCCAGGTAATTTCGTGCTTCAAAAAAGCTGCAATCAAAAAAGTCCGCACTAGGAGTAACCGGCAGATGCTTGAGGTGGCACACCAGTTCCGCGATGTCCTGCCGCACGTGCTCCAATTTATTGGCGATAATTGAGCAAACGGACGAATTCAGTACGAGTGGCTTACCCAGCTTCGCTCTGGAACAAAGACTTGGTTCGTATGAGTAGTTAGAGTACGAGATCATGGTCGAGCCAACTGCCAGCGAGAAATACTCCTCAATGACAATGTCTTGGATGCTTCGAATAAAGTCGAGAGTGAAGAGGACCTTTAGCTCGACCGGTCTGCTGTAGAAAGACTCACGGGCACGGAAGAATTCCGGCGGCTGGGCCAGGGGTAGGGGGCCGGAATAGGGTCCTCCTTCGGGTGCCGATAGCGTCCACCATTGGTCAATCTGCCGCTCCACCGGCAGCATGAACGCCCTGTACCGGTCAATGGTCCCTCGGAGCCGGTCAAGGTCGACGCGCGCTGTCCCCAACTTGCAACGGGCGGCCAGGGCGGCAAAGGGATTCAATTCAAAGCCGCAGGTATGAAAGCCGCGGCGAAGCGCCTCGAGGTTGGTTGTACCGACGCCGGCGAAGGGGTCAAGAACGCATGCGCGCCCAACGGCATCCGGGCCAAGGTAGCGATCGAGCACTGAGTTGACGAAGTCGGCTGAGAATCCGGCAATCCAGCTCACCCACCGGTGAATGGACATGCCTTTGTTTCCAGTAAAGTTCGGATCCCGGAGTCCGTTGGCCTCGGGCCCCGCGTGTGACCAGAGACGCAGTTGCGATGTAGAACCCGACCCGGACGCTGTCATCACGCTCCCGTCGCAACGCCGGCTCCGCGCCTCACCACCGCCGGCCCCACCGCAACATTCTAGAACAGATGTCCTACGGTGTCAAAGGGGTGCTAGCCGGCGCTGCGCGTGCCCTTTTTCCCCTGGGTCTTCCGCTGCACGCGAGAGAAGTCTTCTTCTGTCCAGATCAGTGCCTTGTTGGACATGGTCTCCATGTCACGTCGTCGGAGATCCTCCAGCGATGGTTTCGGAGCGTCGGTCCGCTTGAGGTTGAGCGTGCTCTTCAGTTCGTTGTAGCGCGTGAGCGCTCTACTGAGTGATCTGAAGCGGCCGACATGTTCCCCCCTGAAGATCACGTAGTAGTAACCGTCGTTGGGCGTAGCTGGGGTGTCCTGCTCGACGGAAAGGCCATGACCCTCGACCGCTTGCCGATACACTCCACAGCCTCCCGCAGTTGCTGTCCGCCAATGATAGCGCGTTCAGGGCGTGGGTCTGTCCTGCGCCGGCTCGGCCAAGAGCCTGGAGGTTTCAGTATGAGTGTGCTTCGCCCGTGGTCGACGGGAATGGCGCCCGGCGGGGGAGAATTTGGGGCGGCGTGGGCGCAAACCATTCCGTCCGGGAGGCTGTGCCGTGAGTACAATCCAGCAGTAACCAGTGCTCCGGTGGGTAAGAGGCGGGGTGTTCGCCATGCCATTCACCCTAGACGACCTGGATCGGCTGATCATTCGGGTCGGCATGTCGGATAAGAGGCTGCGCGACCTGACCGACACGCAGTTCACCGCCTGGCTGCGTTCGGTCGGCGCTCAGGGAACCATCAACTACACGCAGCCCAGTCCGGGCCAATTTGACATCGCAATCGACGAGCGCGTCCGGGTCCTCAACGAGCTGGAGGCGTCCGGCTTCCACATCCCCGGCGTGATGGGTACTCCAGACTCCGCCCAGGCGCCGAGCGACCTTGAGCCGGCCGCCCTGTCGGGACTGAAGGCTTCGCTCGATGCGGCCGCGGGCCAGATCGAGGCCGCCCGCGGGCTAGCCCAGCAGTTGGGCGAGATCGATCCACGCATCAACTTACGCCAGTCGATCGACGGGATCATGGCCCTCCTCGACGCGGCCCGCGGCGCCGTCGACCGCGCGCTCAGACAGACGACCGAGCAGTGACGACGGACCACGTGGGGCTGCCGTATCGGCTATCGTCCGTCGTCAATCGTCGATCTCCACGACCTGGCCATCGTAGGCCAGCTCGACCCCGGTCGGCAGTTCGGCATTGATGGCCGCGTGGTCGACCTCGTGCGTCAGGTGCGTCAATAGCGTCCGATGGGGCCGCAGCTCTTGGGCGACGTCGATCGCCTCGGGGATCGAGAAGTGGGTCGGGTGCGGGCGATAGCGGAGCGCGTCGATGACCAGCAGCTCGAGGCCTGCCAGCAGCGGCATCGAGCGGGGCGGGATGCCGTTGCAGTCGGTCAGGTAGGCGGCGTTCCCAATCCGCCACCCGGTCGCCGTGATCCGCCCATGCTGCAGCTCGACCGGAGTGACCCGCACACCCAGCGCCGCAAAGGGCCCTTCGACCACCTGATAGCTGACGTGCGGGATGGCGCCGATCCAGGGCGTGCCGGCGAAGGCGAAATCGAACCGCTGGCGCAGCGAGGCCTCCGTGTCGGCGTTCCCGTAGCAGGGGATCGGCCCGCCGAGCACGGCGTTGAACGCCTTCAGATCGTCCAGGCCACCCACGTGGTCGGAGTGATAGTGCGTGAACAGGACCGCGTCCACGCGCCGAATCCCGGCCCGCAGCGCTTGCAGGCGCAGCTCGGTGGCCGTGTCGATCAGAAAACCGGCCCCGTTCACGTCGACGAACGCCGAACAGCGCGTGCGCTGGTTGCGCGGGTTCTGGGACCCGCAGACCCCGCACGGGCAGGCGATCACGGGCACCCCATGCGAGGTCCCCGTCCCCAGCAGCGTTACGCGCATACGAGCGATGAGGAATGAGGAAGTGAGCGGCGAGGCGCGCGCACGCTGGAAGAATACACCGAGCCCCTCAGACGGTCAGCGTGAGGCCGTCTTCGGCCAACTCCTCGCCCACCTCCGCCCGTCGGGCGAGCATATCGGCGCTCATGTGCGTCAGGATGATACGCCCGCAGGCCAGCCGCGCCCGCTGATCGCGCAGCGTGGCGTAGTCGAGGTGATACTCGATCGGCTTCTCGAATGTGTACGCCTCGCAGATGAACAGGTCCGCCCCGCCGGCCGCCTCCGCGAGCGCATCGCTCCACGCGGCGTCGCCCGAGTAGGCCACAACCTTTCCAGCATGCGCCAGCCGTAGCGCGTACGCGGGCGCACCGCTCGCGTGTATCACTTCGTAGGCGCTCACGGCGATGGTCCCGATGGTCGTCTCCGTCTGTGGAATCAGCTCGATAAAGGAAAGCTCGAACTCGCGCTCGGTTCGCGACGAGCCCGGGAAGAGCACCTCCATGGCCTGCAATACCCGGTCGCGTGTGCCGGGTGGCCCAGCCACCAGCAACGGCCGTTGGCGATGGCCGAATTGGGCGTCGAGGATGAGGAACGGCAGGCCACCAAAGTGGTCGCCGTGCAAATGGCTCACTAGCACGGCGTCGACCGAGGCCGGCGCCAGCTCCAGCCGCCGCATCGCAATCAGCGAGGAAGCCCCGCAGTCGAGCAGGAGGTGAGACCCACCAGCCCGCACCGAGATGCAGGCCTGAAAGCGTCCCCCGCTGCCGAATGCGTCGCCCGAGCCGAGGAAGCGGACCGAGATCACCGCCGCCGGCCTACTCGTCCTCCTCGCCCGCGAGCAAGTCGACGACGATCCAGCCTTCCAACCCGTCGTCGGTCCGCACCAGGCGCCAGACGAAACCGTCTGCTTCCAGGTCCGAGTTGAACGTCTGGACCAGGGAACCGTCGGGCAGGGTCACAACGAGCGGCGCCAAAATGCCCGGCTCTGCACGCAGGTTCGCCCCGCGGCCGGCCGTGTGGGCGACCCGCGCGCTGCCAAGTGGCCACGCGACCGGCGGCGGCGCGCCCACATCGCCACCCGCGACCTGGCCAGGGGCTCTGACCACCTCGAATTGGCTCTCGGGTGCCGCGACCGGGAGGGCGGCCTCGGGCGGCTTCGGGGCACGTGGCGCGTTGGCGATGAGCGGCGCGTAAGTCGGCGAGCCGGCGACGCGCGGTAACCCGCGCATCCGAAAGTACGTCGGACTGGTCTTCTGGATAGCGCCATTCTGGCCGACCGAGAACATCCAGAACTGGTTCTTGTCCGGATACCAGAATAGAGGCGTCGCCGCCACGACGCGAGGGTCGGCCATCCAATCGCGGAAGGCAGTCTCGAAGAACCCAGCGATCTCTTCCTCGTCGTCCGTCTCCATGATCTGGGCCTCGGTGATCAGGACCGGCAGCTCGCGACCGATCGCATCGAGCTCGGCCTCGTAGGCACGGTGGGTGTAACGGATATCGTTGCCACCTGACGGCACGCGATACGGGTTTGAAGCCCAGGCGGACAGCCTCTCGAAAATGTTCGGCACGGCTTCCCGCATCCCGTCGATGAACTGAAATGCGTCCTGCATCTCGGGCAGCAGGGTCCCGTTCGAGATGTCCAGCGGCGCGTTGACGACCTTGAAGCGGTCCGAGCCGGCGAAGACGTCCATGAAATGGGCCAGGTAGCGGGTGTAGTCCCCGGCGTCCACCTCGCCGTTCCACTCCCGGCCCAGGTTCGGCTCGTTACCCACGATCACCCAGACACGTCGCGTGGGCCAGGAGCCGCGCTCGAAGAATGCCCGCCACTTGGCGGGCTCGTCCCATTCCGGACCGGCCCACACCCTGCGGCGTGTGTCGAAGCGGGTGCCGACGCGCATGATCGGCTGAACGTGGTACTCGAAGCAGCGATCGAGGAACTGCTGGAGGTTGTAGTCGGCCGCCGCCGCGTCGCGATCGTCGATAGTCCACGTGACGGTGACGTAGCCCCAGTCGCCACCATTGGCGTTGACCAGGTCGGAGGCGGCCCAGATGAAGCGCTCCTGGCTCAGCCTCCCAAGGTTGAGGCCAACGATGTTGTTGGGGACGGGTGAGTCGGCCGCCGTGGGTGCTGGCAGCAGCGCACAAGCGATGCAAATCACCAGCAGTCGCAACGCCGCGAGGGCCCGGTGTCGACGCCGTGGTAGGATCATGCGCAGCCAGTCGTGCCCATGCTGAACCTAGCGTACCAGGCCACGCCGATGATCCCGGTCACAACGGCGTCACAACGATCCGAGCCCCGGAAGCCCGCCGCTTCGCGCGGCCCGACCCCGGACTGCGATGGCGAGGAGGCCGTGCCGGCGTGACCGGGTCACACAAGTTGTTGATCGCGAGCGACGACGGCGACAGGTACCGCGAGCACATCGCGCGGGCGGAGCCCGACCTGGAGATCGAGGTCTTTCGCGAAGACGATTCGGCCAGCCATGCATTCCCTCGCGAGATGGACGTGTTCTTGGCCTGGAAGTTTCCAGCCAGCCTTCTGGCCGACGCGAGACGGCTGCGGTGGATCCAGTCGACTGGTGCCGGCGTCGACCACATCGCGGCGGCCGGACCTCTTTCACCAGGAGTGGTCGTCACCCGGACAGTCGACGTTTTCGGACCGGCCATGGCCGAGTACGTGCTCGGTTATATGTTCGTTGTCACGCTGCGTGTGGCGTGGGTCCTGGCGCAGCAGCGCGAGCGACGCTGGGAGCCGTTCGCTGCACCGCTGCTGCGTGGTAAGACGGCGGTCGTGGTCGGCCTGGGGAACATCGGCCGCGAGGTCTGCCGAGCTCTCCGCGCCGCTGGCCTGAGCGTGATTGGGGTCTCGCGGTCCGGGGGCTCGGCGGCGGAGGCTGATGAGACCGTCGCCGTCGACCGACTTGACCAGGCCCTGCCGCGCGCCGACTTCCTGGTGCTGGTGGTTCCCCTAACGGACGAGAGTCGCGGGCTGATCGACGCGCGCCGACTGGGGCTATTGCCGAGCCAGTCCTGGCTCGTGAACATCAGCCGTGGCGCCGTCGTCTGTGAGCCCGGTCTGGTCGCCGTCCTGCGCGAGAAGCGGCTTGCCGGAGCGGTGCTGGACGTCTTCGAGCGCGAGCCGCTGCCGCGAGAGAGCCCGCTCTGGTCGATGGACAACGTGATCGTCACACCACACATAGCCGGACCCGACGACGTGGCGGTCATCTCCGAGCGGTTCCTCGACAACTATCGGCGTTTCAAGGCCGGCCTCCCGTTGGAGGGAGTTGTCGACCTCGAGCGGGGGTACTGAACGAGTAGGCAGCAGGCAGCGGCAAGGGGGCACCAGGCGTTCCGATCTCCCATCTACTGGCTCCCGTCTGCCCGTTATCGGTAGAATGACGCCAGCGGAGGGCTACCCATGGGTGCGTACAAGCGGTGCGACTACTGCGGCCGGACGGTCAACTGGAACGACGTCCAGGAGAGGCGGACCTGGCTGGAGCTCCATTGGGACGTGCTCGACGACGGACATCCCGAGCAGGTCTGGGACTTCTGCGCATGGGACTGCGCGGTGAACTTCGGCCTGGCTCGCCGCAAGGGCCCGGTGGACGACCTGGTCCGCGAGCTCGGCGATCGCCTGATGGCCGCCGGGGCGCCAGAAGATGACTATCTCACCGCCCTCGACCAGGAACGCACACGTCGCCAGCAGCGCCGCTCCGCCGCTCAGCGCGACGTCCGCAACCTGCTGGAGCAACTCGAGCAGGGTGCCCGCGGTGAGACCAAAGGGGACGGCCCGCCCAAGACGACCAAAGGGGACGGCCCGCCCAAGACGTAAGTTTCGAGTTCCGAGTGCGGCGGCTGGCCGATCGGATCCATCCGGAGATACATGAGCTGTTCCCCGGCTACTGCTGGGGCAAGGTGCTCATTGAGCGGATCGACAACCGACGGGGACTGGAAGAGGCCACCCTCCTGCTGCGCGAGGTCGAGACCAGGGTTCGCGAGGACGCTGGGCTAGTGGACCTGGTGGCCCATCCGAAGATCTCGGCCTGGCGTCAGGCGTTCAGTCGGTTCGGCGCTCGGCCCAGCAAGTTCCAATCATCCGTCGAGGCGCTGGCTCGACGAGCCCGTCGCGGCGACGCACTGCCGCCGATCAATCCGCTCGTCGCGCTCTACAACGCGATCTCTTTGCGATTCCTGGTGCCGGTCGGCGGCGACGACCTTGACCTGGTGAGTGGCAGCCTTCACCTCAGGCTCGCCGACGGGGACGAGTTGTTCGTGCCGCTCGGAACCAAAGAGCCGGACCCACCCGAGCCGGGCGAAGTCATCTACGCCGACGAAGTGAAAGTGCTGTGCCGGCGCTGGAGCTGGCGCCAGGGTGAGCCTACCAAGATCTCGGCCGCAACCACCAACGCCGTCCTCAACGTCCACGGCCTGCCGCCGGCGAGCCATGACGAGGTGGCCAACGCCACCCAGACTCTTGCGGAGCTAGTCCAGCGAGTCTGTGGTGGCGAGGCGCGCTGGTACGTGCTGGACGAGCGTACGTCCAGCATCGAGACCGAGCTATCGCTGTAGAGGCGCCCCGACGGATCGGGGCGCCTCTACGTTTCTAAGCTTCTGCGGTCGAGGGGCGCGGGATCGACACCCGCGAGGGAAGCTCAGCCATGCCCGCGCTAGCCGGCAGCGCCAGCCAGGCGACCATCAGGCCGAAGAACGAGAGCAGTGAGACCGCCATCGTGATCGTGTCCGCGTCCATGCCTACCTCCTTCATGTGGACGGTGTTCGCTCGAGCGGGGTCGTGTGTCGTTAGAGCTGGTAAGCGGGCTCTCCGTGCTGCGACAGGTCGAGACCGAGGGCCTCCTCCTGTTCCGGAACGCGCAGGCCGATGACGAGATCGATGACTTTCAAGATGACCCAGGTCGCGGCGCCGCAGTAAATCCAGGACGCCGCCACGGCGATCGCCTGGATCCCAAGCTGGGCCGGGTTGCCGTACAGTAGGCCGTTGCCGCCATCTGGATTGATGGCCAGCGTGGCGAATAGCCCGGTCGCCAGGGCGCCCCAGGTCCCGCCAATGCCGTGCACGCCCCAGACGTCGAGCGCATCGTCGACCCGCAGCCTTTCGCGAAGTTGGATCGCCAGGTAGCAGAAGACCCCCGCCCCGAGCCCGATCAAGATCGAGGCGGTCGGCGTGACGAAGCCCGATGCCGGCGTGATCGCCACCAAGCCGGCCACCGCTCCGGCCGCCGCGCCCAGCACGCTCGGATGCCCCTTGTGGGCCCAACTGACGGTCATCCAGGTCAGGGCCGCCATTGCCGCGGCCGTGTTAGTGACCACAAAGGCGTTTGCCGCCAGGCCGCCTGCCGTCAGCGCGCTGCCGGCGTTGAAGCCGAACCAGCCGAACCACAGCAGGCTCGCGCCAAGGACCGTCATGGTCAGGTCGTGCGGCTCCATCTTCTCCTCGCCCAGGCCAACCCGGTGCCCGAGCACCAGCGCGGCCACGAGCGCTGAGACGCCGGAGCTGATGTGCACCACCGTCCCACCCGCGAAGTCGAGCGCGCCCAGGGTCTTGAGCCAGCCGCCGGCGCCCCACACCCAGTGCGCCAGCGGGTCGTACACGAACGTCGCCCACAACAGGCTGAAGAGTACGAACGCCTTGAACCGCTTCCGTTCCGCGAACGCGCCCGTGATCAGGGCTGGTGTGATCACGGCAAACATCATCTGGAACGCCATGTAGGCCAGCTGTGGGATCGTCTTGGCGTAGTCGTCGTTCGGCTCGAAGCCGACGTTGCGCAGACCGATCCAGTCGAGCCCACCGATGATTCCGCCCCGGTCGGGGCCGAAGGCGAGACTGTAGCCCCACAGCACCCACTGGACGCTGATCAGGCAGAGGATGAAGAAGCTGTGCATGATGGTGGATAGCACGTTCTTGGGTCGCACCAGGCCACCGTAAAAGAAGCCGAGCGCCGGCGTCATGAGCATGACGAGCGCGGCCGCTGCTAAGACCCAGGCAGTATCTCCAGCGCTGATGGCATCGGACATCGACTAATGACCCTCCGCGGCGTGTTGCGCATACTTTAGGAGCCACCCCGGTTCCCCGCCTACGGACGGCCAGTACAGAAAACCGAAACGCCCCTTGTGCACATCGCACAAGAGGCGTCCGGTCGCAGGGGCGCTGCTTGCTGCGCCCAGGCGGGCGCGGCGCGCCGGCGCGCTACCGCGCTGGCGGCGGCTGCTGACCCGGCTTGAAGTCGAGCATCTGGTCGATGTGGAGCGCGAAGCGGTCGGCGACCTGTTTGGCCTGCTCGGCGGTCATATCGCCCCGCGCGACCGCCGCGTCGAGTCGGGCTTTCTGGGCCGCGAGGATCTTGCTCTTGAGATCGTCACGCGAGACGCCCCGACTCTGGGCAACCTCGGCCACGCTTTTGCCGCTCATGATCTCCTGGTGGAGCTGCTCTGGCGTGATCCCCAGCGCCTGAGCGGCCACGAACGTCGCCGGCAGGTGGCCGGGCCCGCCATCAGGGCCAAACCTGCCTGGGCCCGGACCGTGCGGCCCAAAACCAGGCCCGAAGCCAGGTCCCTGGCCAGAATTGATCTGTTGGATGATCCGATCGGCCTGTTCCCGTGAGAGCTTGCCATCAGTCACGGCCTGGTTGACCATGTCGATCCGCGTCTTCTTGAGCCCCTCAGTCACCTGCGCAGGACTCAGCCCAAGGTTGGCGGCCAGGCGGTTGATGAACTGCTCTTGCCGCTGTCGGATCTGCTCGGGGTCAGGGCGTGGCCACTGGCCTGGTCCAGGCCGCAACGGTCCCGGGCTCGGACTCGGGCCCGCTTGCCACAACGCTGAGAACGGGGACGCATCGGCCCTGGCCTGGGCCGAGGTATTGAACAAGCCGCTGCCCGCCACGATGGCTGCCACCAGCGCGCCGGCCACTACGACTGCAGCGCCAACGCGAACGCGATTTGACATGAGGACGGTCTCCTAACCATGGACTATGCGGTCCGCTCGCGGACCATCTCTAGTCTGAATGGTAGGGCGCGCCTGTTACATGCCGATCAACGGACTGCTATGTCCACCTCGCGCGCGGCCAACGTCGAGCGCCGCGTCATAACCCACCCAGTAGTGACGGCGCATCACGGCCGGATCGGCTACTACCGTGATCACCGGATCGTCGAAGACCTCATCCGGGTGCACGTGGCAGCAGTTGGGCGGTCGGCCAAAACGTTCGGCGAAACGTGCCGCGGCCTCAGCCAGCCTGGCCTCGGGACTCAGCCCGGGGCTCGCGTCGTACCACAGAAGCCCTTCTCTCAATGCACACCCCACGTCAGAACATCAGTTCTGATTATAATCTGGAAGTGATTCGCGGTCAAGCGGATTCCGGGCCCTGCGGGCACCGATCGCGTCACGGTCCCGCTACGGATTCGTCACCAGTTGCCCAGTGCCTACCGCCCACAGCTCACTGTCTATACTGACCCGCATGGCCCGCATTCTCGGCATCGAGACCTCCTGCGACGAGACAGCTGCCGCGATCGTGCTCGACGGGCGCCACATCGAGGCCAACGTCGTCGCGTCGCAGGAGGCTGTCCATCGTGAGACTGGCGGTGTCGTGCCAGAAACGGCCTCGCGACTTCACCTGCGGGCGCTTGTGCCAGTGCTGGAGGAGACGCTCGCCAGGGCCGATCGCGATTGGCGCGAGATCGACGCCGTCGCCGTCACCCACGGTCCGGGCCTCGCCGGCTCGCTGCTGGTCGGCCTGAACACCGCCAAGGCGCTGGCCTTCGCCCGTGACCTACCCTTCCTCGGCATCAACCACCTCGAGGGCCATGTGTACGCCAACTGGCTGGTCGATTCGGCCGAGCCGCGCTTCCCGCTGGTGGCGCTGATCGTGTCCGGCGGGCACACCGACCTGGTGCTGATGGAGGCGCACGGCCGATACCGGCGGCTGGGGCGGACCCGCGACGACGCGGCCGGCGAGGCGTTTGACAAGGCCGCGCGGATGCTTGGCCTAGGCTACCCGGGCGGCCCGGCCATCCAATGCGCCGCCGAAGCTGCCGACCCCCAGCGCTATTCCCTTCCGCGGGCCTGGCTCAAAGGCAGTTACGACTTCAGCTTCAGCGGTCTCAAGACAGCCCTCCTGCGGACCGTCCAATCCGGCGGCTCCGAACCGGTCGTGCCTGACCTGGCGGCTGCCTTCCAGGGGCCAACCTGCCCTTGCGGGCGCGCGTTCAGGAGCTCAGCCACGTCCCCGTCCTTATCCCGCCGGTCCGCCTGTGCACCGACAACGCGGCCATGATCGCCGCCGCCGGCCACTTCCGTTTCGAGGCCGGCGAGCGCTCCGAGCTCGATCTCGACGCTTTCCCCAGCCTCCCGATCGCCTGACGTCAGCTCCACAATTCGTCGATCGGGATCTCCTGGCCGGGGAACAGGTCTGGTCTGAAGGTGCTGCCCGCGCCGTAGACGCCGCCGGACTCGTAGCCTCGCTCGCCGACGCGATATGGCTCAAGGGTCCGTGCGCTTGGGTCGACCAGCCAGTAGTGCGGGATGCCCGTGGCGCCGTAGCGCCGCATCTTGATGCCCCGGTCTCGCGCTTGCGTGCTGGGCGAGAGGACCTCGACTACCAGGTCCGGCGCTCCCTCGAGGCCCCGCTCGGAGATGATCCCGGCCCGCTCGCGCGAGACGTAGACGAGATCCGGCTGCACCGCCGTCTCCTCGTCGAGCGCGACGCCGGTCGGAGCCGAGACGACCTGGCCGAGACGGCGTCGA
>WNGA01006791.1_pt1 | contig 16174 bp, 12 predicted proteins | sample 5400061 | NCBI WGS metagenome assembly WNGA01 (sample SAMN13153366, study PRJNA577476) | soil metagenome | isolation source: 100 cm soil or saprolite under grassland replicate 2 | place: USA:California | collected 2016-06-15 | reverse complement strand
TCGGCCACCTCGCGGCCCGCCAGCTCCTCGCGAAAGCGGCTCACGATGAAGAGCGAATAGTCGATCCCGAGGCCCAGGCCGAGCATGCTGACCAGGTTGAGCGCGAAGATCGATATGTCCGTCGCGCGGGTCAGGACGACCACCAGCCCCAGCGTCATCGCGACGGCTGCTCCGCCCACCAGGGCTGGCAACAGGGCCGCCACCAGCGAGCCAAACACCAAGAGCAGCGCCAGCCCGGCGAAGGGGAATGAGATCAGCTCGGCACGCCGAAGGTCGCGCTCGGTGACCTCCTGGATGTCGCTATAGAAGATTGGCGCCCCCGTGAGCGTCATCTCCAGCCCGCTCGGTCGAAGCGCGCCCTGGACGAGTGGTAGCACAGCGCGGAACTGCTCCGGGACCGACTTCAGCGCGATGACGGCGTAGGCGGTGTGGCCGTCGGGCGCGGCCTGGCGCGGGTTCTGGACATGGGTCGTGACCCGCGCGACCACGTCGATCGAGCGCACCGCGCGCAAGGACTCCTCGACAGCCGCGACGTAGGCCGAGTCGGACGTCTGCAGGCCCGGGCTGTAGAAGATGACCAGCAGGCTGGCCGGATTTTCGCCGAGCGCGCGTTGAATCGTGTTGATCGCCCGCTGTGACTCGAGGCTGGCGCTCGAAAAGCCGCCAGGCTGGAGCGAGCGGATTACCTGGGGCACGAACGGCACCGTCAGTCCCAGCGCCACCAGCCACACGGCGAGGACCATCCAGCGGCGCCGATAGACGAGAAGGCCCAGTTCAAAGAGCAGCCCGCCTTTGTTATTCCGAGCCCTTCTCTCCTCGTGCGCCCCTCTCTCGTTCTGCGCCCCTTTCTCGTCCTGCGCCCCTTTGTCATCCTGCGCCCCTTTGTCATCCTGAGGAGTCATGGGCCTTCGGCCCGCCCCGAGCGAATGAAAGTTCATTTTCGTGGGAGCCCCTTTGTCATCCTGCGCCCCTGTGTCATCCTGAGCGAAGCGAAGGATCTCATGCTTCTTGGCATGCGATCCTTCGAGAAATTTACTCCGCGCAGGGCCCTCGTTCTGCGCAGCGAAAAGGCTCGCTGATTGCCCTCCCGGTATACTCGACGCGGTGGGTGCAATGACTCACGACGGCGCGATCGCCTACACGGATGGGTCCTGCATCGGGAATCCCGGCCCGGGTGGCTGGGGGGTGCACGTCCAGTTTCCGGACGGCCGGGTCGTCGAGCTGGGCGGCGGCGAGCTGAAGACGACGAATAACCGGATGGAGCTTCGCGCCGCCATCGAGGCTGTACGGGCCACCCTGGGCTGCGCAACGGTAACGGTCGTCACCGATAGCTCGTATGTCCAACGCGGCATCACGAACTGGTTGGCGGGCTGGAAGGCGAGCGGCTGGCGGACCGTGGCCGGCCAGCCGGTCGAGAACCAGGCTTTGTGGGTCGAGCTCGACGCCCTCGCGGACGGCCGGGTGACCTGGGAATGGACCCGTGGCCACGTTGGTACCGTGGGCAACGAGCGGTGCGACACCATCGCGCGCTGGTTCGCGATGGGCGTCCGTCGTCTCAAGTCTACTTCGCGCCGACCCGCACGCCGCGAGCCAGTCCGTGGCGGCAGTCGGCCCCAACCGGGCAGCGCGTCCCACGACAATCGGCCAGCCGTCCCGCAACCGGCCTACTTGAGCCTGGTCGACGGCGTGCTGGCGCGCCACCGTACCTGGGACGAGTGCGAGCGCCGCGTTCACGGCGTCCGGGGAGCCCGCTTTCGCAGGGTCCGCAATCCCGACGAGGAACAGGCCGCGCTCGCGGCGTGGGGGCTGCCGGCCGACGCGCTGGATTATCCGTGACGCCCGCCCGCCCGTGAGGAGCTTTGAGGGCCTGTTCGGCCACCGGCCGACCGTGGTGAGGGACGCGCCCGGCCGGGTGAACCTGATCGGTGAGCACACCGATTACAACGGCGGCTTCGTGCTGCCGATGGCGATCCCGCAGCGGACGCGCGTCGAGCTGGCGCCCCAGCCGGACTGTCTGGTTCGCGTGTGGAGCGCGAGCTTTCCGTCGACCGGCCCGCTCGAGTACAGCCTTGGCGAGGAAACGTCCGGCCGTGGCTGGCTCGACTACGTTCAGGGCGTGACCGACGTGCTGAGGAAGGCAGGATACGCCCCCAGCGGGTTTGACGCCCGAATCGAATCGAGCGTGCCGCTGGGCAGCGGCCTGGCGTCGAGCGCCGCGCTGGAAGTCAGCCTGCTGCGGGCGCTGCGGTCGGCCTTCACGCTCGCGCTGGAAGAGGTCGAGCTGGCGCGGCTGGGCCAGCGGGCCGAGAACGAGTTCGTGGGCGCCCGAGTCGGGATCATGGACCAGATGGCGGCGAGCCTGGCCGAGGCCGGCGAGGCGCTGTTCGTCGACACCCGCGACCTGAGTTACCAACGCGTGCCTCTACCGGCCGATGCCGAAATCGCCGTGATCAGCTCGGGCATAGCGCACAGCAACGTGGCCGGCGAATACAACGCCCGCCGCGCCGAGTGCAAGCGCGCCTGTGCTCTGCTCGGCGTCGGCCAGCTTCGTGACTTGGCCACAGCCGACCTCGGGCGCGTCGAGGCTCTGCCCGAGCCGCTGGGCCGTCGCGCCCGCCACGTCATCACCGAGAACGAACGCGTCCTGGCCGCGGTCGAGGCCATGAAAGCTGGTGACCTTCGGCGCCTAGGGGAGTTGTTCTACGCCTCGCACGCTTCGATGCGAGATGACTACGAGGTCTCCATCCTGGAGATCGATCTGATGGTCGAGTTGGCCTCCGCTGAGCCCAACGTCTTCGGGGCCCGCCTGACCGGTGGCGGCTTTGGCGGCTCGGTCGTAGTGCTGGTGCGGGCCGGCTGGGCGGCTGATCTGGCCGACCGAATCGCGCGCGGTTACGCGGAGCGAACCGGGCGTAGTCCGGCCGTGCTCATGCCCGCCCCTGGCGCCGTTTGACGTCGCTCGCCTTACGCCGACCGTCCGGCATAGTATGAGAGGACGGTATGGCCGGAGGAGGAAACGCGATGGCAGCCGAAGACGTCAGGGTCGATGGGGTCCGCTCATACTCGAGCCCAGTGATGGGGCGGACGATCAATAGCGCCCGCGACCAGCATTTCATCACCGACTCCCCGCACGGGCCCGCCGAAGCGCCCGGGCCGGTCGAGGTCTTCCTGGCCGGCATCTCCTCCTGCGGCGTGCAGCAGGCGGAATTGATCGCCAAAGAGCTGGGCGTACCGCTGACGAAGGCCGAGGTGGCGATCGAGGGCGTCCGCCCGCTCGCGAACACCGCAAACTTTGAGCGGATCAATCTTCGCTTCGAGCTGACCGGCCCCGACCGCGAGCAGGCCAGCAAGCTCGTGGCAGGCTATCAAGCTCGTTGACCGCTTTACCGTGCGGTCGCCGTGGCGACCCAGGTGAGCGTCGAGATCGAGGTTCGCGACTGACGGAGCGACGTCATCCGTCGTCCATCGTGCTTGCAGCCCTCACGGCTCCACGAGCGCGGCGTGGGCGAGGTTGCTGATCTGGTCGAGCCGGGCGGTGTGCCAGGGATCCTCCGCGCGGCAGTTGGTCAGATAACTGAATGATAACCCGGAGTCGGGGTCTCCCCAGGAATACGAGCTGCCGACGCCGCCATGGCCGAACGTGGCCGGAGACGCGATCGTGCCCAGCCCCCGAATCGTCGGCGTCGTGCCTCGGACGTGCGGACCCAAGCCGCGATGCATCGGCATCCCGAAGCTCTCGTCGACCCGGTCGGCGGTGTGGTTGCGGGTGGCGAACTGAACGACCCGAGGACTGAGGACCCGCACGCCGTCCAGCGCCCCTCCGCCGATGAGCATCTGATAGAAGGCCGCCATGGCCGCGGCCGTGGCATACCCGCCGCCGCTGGGCGTGCCCGCGGCCCGGAACTCGGCCGTGTTGGCGAAGTCGGGCTCCTCACGGTCCGCCCGCACCGCCTCTAGGCGCTCGTCGCGGAGCACGTGCATGTCGACGCAGCACTCCTGGAGGGCCGGCGGCACGCCGACCTGAATGTCGTCCAGACCCAACGGGTCGAGCAGCTCAGCGCGGATGAAGTCCCGATAGTCGCGGCCGGTCACCGCTTCGATCAGCGCCGCGGCTGTCCAGTGGGCCGCTGAGCCGTGGTAGTGGACCTTCGTGCCGGGCCACCATTCCAGCTCGAAAGCGCACACGCAGCGGCGCAGGAGTTCATGGTCGGCCCAGGCCTCGGGGGGAACGGTCGCGTTCGGGAAGCCGGCCTGGTGGGTCAGGAGCTGAAACAGGGTGATCTCGCTCTTGCTGTTGGCGGCGAACTCGGGGATGTGCTCGGCGACGCGGTCGGCGAAGCGGAGGACGCCTCGGTCCACGAGCAGCCAGACGGTCGCACCCACAACCACTTTCGTCTGCGAATAGAGCAGCCAGAGGGTCTCGTCGGTAGCCGGGCGGCCCGACGGCTTCAGGCGGGCCTGGCCGAAGGTCCGGAACGCGGCTAGCTTGCCGTGGCGTGCGAAGGCGACCTGGGCGCCGGGATAGCGGCCCTCGGCGATGTGCCTCCCGATCAGCTCGTAGACCCGCTCGATGCGCTCTGGGTCAAGACCGAGCGAGCCTGGATCGGCGAGCGGACGCGGCGAGCGCGTCTCTTGTGCGATGGCCATGGCGTCATCCTCCTAGGGTGCCCGTCAAAGTTTTGGCCCGGTTCCCCATGAGTGCGCTCTCCCCTCTCCCACGCTTGGGAGAGGGGTGGGTGGGGGTGAGGGCCCCCAGCTGCCAGAAACCAGACTTTGACGGCCACGCATCCTCCTACGGGAGCGGAATTCTAGCAGCGGGGCTGTGGTATCCTTCGCAGCCGCATGAGGTCGACGCATTTGAGACTGTCGCTGCGAGCGCTGGCGCTGGCCTCTGCGCTGCTCATACTGGCGCTCCCTGCCACCGTCACATCGGCGCCAGGGGCGGCGGCTGACGCGGTCGCGGCGAACGACGGGACGCTCGGCGCAACGACTCGTCTGCAGCCGGCGACGAGCATCGTCCGCCAGACCTATGACCTGTTGCTCGATCGCTTCGTGGCCCCACTCGACTCGTCTGGCCTGCTGGCCGCGGCGTCCGAGGCCGCTATCAAGCTGGCTGCCCAGACGAAGCCAGGCGAGTGGCCAGGGCCGAGGCTCGAACCCGATGCTTCACGCGATGTCGGCTGGACTGCCTTCGCCGCCTGGCTCGACGCAGTGGTGGGGCAGGTCGCGCCCGAGCTGGATCGGCCCGCCCTGGAGCAAGCGGCGGTGCGGGGTATGGTGACGTCGGTCCAGGAGGGACATACGCGTTACCTGACGCCGGCGCAGTACCAGGACCACCTCGCCTGGTCGCGTGGCGACGCCCGTTACGCCGGCATCGGGGCGCGGCTCCGTGGCCCCGTCCTGACCGTCGTCGAAGTGTTCGAGGGCAGTCCGGCCGAGCGAGCCGGTCTCCAGCGCGGCGACGTCATTCTCGAGATCGACGGTACCTCCACGGAGGGCGCCAGCCTCGAGGCGGCGATCAGCAGAATCCGTGGGCCGCAGGGCACGCCGGTCGAGCTGCTGATCCGCCGCCGCGGGCTGGAAGAGCCGTTTGGGCTGACCATCACGCGCGATGAGATCAGGATCGCCTTCGTCCGCTGGCGGATGCTGGACGACGGCTTCGGCTACATCCAGCTACGCGGCTTTCCCGAGCCCGGAGTGGTGGACGAGGTAGCGCGGGCGCTGTCCGAGCTCGATCGGTCTGGCATGTCCGGTTTGATTCTCGACCTGCGCGGCAACACCGGTGGGCGGCTCGACGTCGGCATCCGGCTCACCAGCCGCTTCGTCCGCGAGGGCATGCTATACGAGCAGGTCGATCGCTCGGGCCAGCGCCGGGCGATCGGACCGAACGGCAGCTATTGGGAACATAGCGTGCCGGTCGTCGTGCTGGTCGACGCTGGGACCGCATCCATGGGCGAGATCTTCGCTTCTGCCCTCCAGGACACCGGCGCGGCCCATCTGGTTGGCACAAAAACCTCAGGCAACGTCGCAGCGGCGCAGGTCTTCCCGCTGCTCGATGGGTCCGCGGTGCAGGTAACGGTCCTGGAGATCCTGTCCGCGCGTGGGGCTAGGCTCAACGGCGTCGGCGTCCAGCCAGACGAGGTCGTCGATGCGTCTGACGAGCAGCTGCGGCTAGGGTCAGACCCGCAGCTAGACGCGGCGATCACGTACCTGCGCGACCATCCATCCGTCGCCGGCGCGGTGCGGACGGTCTCGTTCGGGCCAGTTGGCCTGCCGCTGGCGGCGTGACCGAGCCTCCCACGAACCTGCTCTCGCCAATGCACAGCCACGCCGATCGGATCGTGCTAGCGCAGGTGATGCTGCCAACTGACGCGACAGCTTTCTTCGTCTACGTCGCGCTGGATTAGAGATCGCGTCCGTGTCCAGTCCCGCCCCTCGTGCCGCGCACGGAGGAAGTGCGCGCCCGCTTCCCCAGGCCGAGGAGCGCCGCCGCTTCCGCCTGGCCCAGCGGCCGGCGAAGCGTTGACGTCGCTCTTGCGGGGGTCTGACCGGCTCAGGCCGACCGCGGCAGCCAGGCTGAGTTCAGTACGCCCTCGGTGAATTGGCCGGATGCCTGTCCCGTCCTCGCGTACCGGTAGAGCGCCGCGACGAAGACTCCGTGCAGGGCCGCGTTCACCACGCCCAGGGCGAGCAGGTAGACGACCGCGATGGGGACCATCACGAACAGAGCGACTGGTCCCAACAGGACCGCCACACCGCACAGCAAGAGGGCTGGCAAGGCCAGCACGAAGAACAGCAGGCCAAAGCTGAGCGTGCTCGCGAACTGCTCTCCCCAGGTCCGCTTGAACAGCGCCGCCGAGCGCGTCAGCGCATCGAGCGGGCCGACCTGCTCGTAGACCAGGATCGGGACCACAAAGTACGTCGCGATCGACCAGGCCGTGCCGAGCAGCCCGGCGACGAGACGGCCCAGCAGCTCGAAGCGCTCCTCGAGAATGCGCAGGACAATGCCAACCGTCGCCGCCACTGCCGCCCAGCCGATGATCCGCCCAACGTTCTGCCAGGCGATCCGCAAACCGTCGCGGACGGTGGGGTCACCACCATCCATTCGGATCGTCGCCGCCCCGATTAAGGCCGTGTTGAAGAAGGTGACCACGAAGTAGCTGACCCAGTAGAAGGCGAACAGCCCCACGTACAGCCCGAGGTCGGAACCCCCCGCGGATAACCCGTTCCTCAGCACGATGAGGGGGATGAAGAAGGTGGCCGCGACGACCACCGTGCAGATCCCCGACAGGGCCGGCAGCAGCAGGAGCTCCTTGTCAGTGCCGAGCACGCTCCAGCTAATCCCCGCCAAACGCCAGGTGTTGGCCAGTTTGCCCATGATGCCTCCCCTTCTCTCGCCGGATAGTAGCACTCGCGGCTCCAGCCCTCGCAGTCTTCACTTCTCACCCTTCACTTTTCACTTTTCACCGTCCGTTCGCCATAATCGCCGACGAGCCGCCCTGATGAGCAAGGACGCCGTTGGCGACCACCACTGAGCTCGAACCCGGCCAGGGTGGGCTAACGTCCGGCCAACGGCTCGGGTGGCTGCCAGCGCTGACGGCCGCTGGCGCGCGAGCCCGCCTGCTGGCTAACGCGAGCCGCTGGCCCGATCTGCTGGCGGTGGTCGTGCTGCTCGGCTGCGGAGCCGTCGTGTACTGGCCGACGATCAACGGCGCCTCGATCTATGCCGAGTCGGATAGCCTGACCTTCTTCTACCCGGCCTTCGCGACACTCCACCAGTCGGTCCGTGACGGCGTGCTGCCGCTCTGGACTCCATACATCTTCGGGGGCTTCCCGCTCTTTGCGGAGGGCCAGATCGGCGCACTGTACCCGCCCAACCTGCTGGCGGCGGTGCTGGGCTCGCCGCTCGGAGGCTTTCTCGCGCTGCGCGTCTTTCACGTCGCCTTGGCACTGCTGGGCGCCTACGCCCTTGCCCGCTGCCTCGGTGCTAGCCCGCTCGGCGGCTGCGTAGCCGGACTCGCGTTCGGGCTGGGCGGATTCATCGTTGGGCAGCAGCACCACGCCAGCCTGCTGGCGGCCGCGGCCTGGCTGCCGTGGCTGCTGTTGTGCGTCGAGCTCGCACTTCGCCGACGCGGCTGGCCTTCCCAGGTCTACCTGGCGCTGGCCGGCCTCTCGCTGGCGTTTCAGGCGCTCGCCTCGCACCCTCAGCCGCTCATGCTCAGCGGCGGCCTCGTGGTCCTGTACGTGATCGCCCGCCAGGGGACTCACCTGTGGGCTTCCTGGCCCAGGTCGGGGTCGGCTGCGGAACGCCGGCGCGCGGCCGCATGGTCCGGGCTGGCTGGGCTCTGGGTGCTGGTCGTCGTTCCTCTGCTCGGTGCCGCCGTCGCCGCCGCCCAACTGGTCCCGCTGTACGAGCTGAGCCAGGAGTCGTGGCGGGCACACGGCTGGTCGTATCGCGACGCCGTCGAATATTCGTTTCCCCTGATCAACCTGGTTACCCTCCTCTTCCCATTCTTCTTCCGGAGCCCTGACGGTGGGCAGTGGTCGCTGTGGCAGGCCTGGGAAGTGGTGCTCTACGTCGGAGTGGCGCCACTCTGCCTGGGCCTGATCGCGGTCCTGTACGTTCGACGCTGGACGGTGGCGTTCTTCGGGCTGGTCGGCCTGGGCAGCGGTCTGCTGGCGCTGGGTGGTTATGCGCCGTTCGGGCTCTATGAGCAGGTCTGGACCCTGCCGCTCGTCCAGCTCCAGCGCGCGCCCGCCCGCTTCACCCTGCTGACCAGCCTGGCGCTCGCGATGCTCGCCGCTCAGGGAGCGGACTGGCTGGCCGGCGGATACTCGAATCGGCGGCGAGGCCTTCTGGTGTTGCAGGTTGCCGCGCTGGTCTGCGCTGCCCTGCTGGTGGGCCATCTGGCCGTCTGGCGCGCCTGGCTCCATGCCAACCAGGCCTGGGCCCTCCGCGTGCTCGCCGACTGGTACGTGACGCTGCCGCACGACCAGCTGCAAGCACTCAGCCCGCTCGGCGTCTTCACCGCGCTCGACAAGTCGCTCGACCTGGCCAACCCGAAGACGGCGTTTCCGCCAGCGTTGCTGGTATTTTTTGCTCTGCTGCTGGTCGGCTGGCGCGAGCTGCCCCTGCTGGCTCCGCTCTGGCGCGCCTTGCTGGTGCTGCTGGTGAGCGCCGATCTCGCCCTCTTCGCGATCGACTTCCATCCGCTCGTCGCTGCCGAGAGCCTGGCCGATCTCGGCGGGCCGGGCGAGTTCCTTGCGGCTCACCCAGGTCCGTGGCGCTCGCTGACGAGTCCCGAAGTCACGACGACTCGACCGAACCAGCTTCTGCCGTCGCTGGCCGCAGAGGCGAGCGGGTACAGCCCACTCGAGCTCGACCGCTACCGCCGCTTCGGGGCGGCGGTAGCGGCCGTCGACAACGCGCTCCTCGATCTCTGGAACGTGCGCTACGTCGTGGCGCCGGCGGACGGGCCCAGCCTGCCCTCGTATCAGCAAGTTGGCTACCACCCGCGGATGCCGATCATGAGCGGCGGTGCGGGCTCGCCCAATGGGCGGCTGGCCCTGCGAGTGCCGAATGAGCCAGCGACCGAGCTGCGGATGGTGGCGGCTCTGGCCGGCGGGGCCGCCATTCCCGATGCCGAGGTCGTCGGCGAGTGGGTCCTGACGGATGGGCAAGGTGTGCGGCGGGTGTTCCAAATTCGGGCCGGGCGGGACGTGGCGGACGGCTCGATGGGCCAGCCCGGAGCCCGCACCGCACACCGACCGGTCCAGGTGGCAGGAAGCGTCTCGGCTGGCGATTCGCCCCGCTTGTTGAGCTTCGCGGCTATCCGGCTCCCCGATCGCCTGTCGATCACCCGCCTGGAGTATCGCCACACCAATCCCGTCGGTCAGACCGTCCTATACGGAGTGGCCCTCTTCGATGGCCAGACCGAGCGACTGACCCAGTTCTTCCAGCCTGAGAAGTACGCGCTCGTCTATCGCGACGCCAACGCGGTCATATACGAGAACCGCTCCAGCTTTCCCCGTGTTTTCGTGGTGCCTGAGGCGCTGTACGTCCCAGATGGACCCGCCGCGCTGGCCCGCCTCACGGACGGCCCATTCGATCCCACGCGCCAGGTAGTTCTGGAGCAGCCAGGCACTGTGACGAGCCCCCCCGCTGGCCAGTCCGCGGCCGGTCGCGCTGAGCTCACGGTGGACGACGGGCATCGGATATTCGTTCAGGCTAGCTTGGCCACAGGGGGCTACCTGGTGCTGGCCGACACTTTCTACCCGGGCTGGCGCGCGTACGTGGACGGCCAGGAGGTGGAGGTGCTGCGCGCGAACTACCTCTTCCGTGCCGTCGCAGTTCCTGGCGGGGAGCACGAGATCCGCTTCGTTTTCGAGCCGCCCTCCTTTCGCCTCGGGGCAGCTATCTCAGCCGCGGGGCTGCTGGGGACGGTGGGGCTGGTGATGGCGTCCTGGCTGGGCCCGCGCCTGGCCTCTCGGCAACGCTCGCGCCCGGAAGTAGTACCGCGACCGTGAGGGAGCGGACCGTCCGCCTCGGCCCGCTCCCTCACGGTCGCCGTACTGATATGCCGGCGGGTCGCCACCATGGTCACGGAGGGCCGCAGAACGAGACGGGCTAAACCCTGTACACGTGTCCCTCGCGGACCAATTCGACGAGCCCGTCGAAGTGCCGTCGCGCTTCGCGCACCGGGCGATCCGGATCGGCTTGATCGACCCGGCAGTGCGTGATCAGGAGCCTGCCGACGCCGGCCTGACGCGCAACCTGGCCGGCCTCCGCCGCGCACATGTGGCCGCGCCTCTTCGGGTCGGGGCTGTCCTGGTCCGCGCGCTCTAGCGCCGACTCGCACAACAGGGCGTCGGCGCCGCGGGCGTGCCGCACCAGCTCGCGACACGGCGCGGCGTCGCCAGAGAAGGTCAGCGCCTGTCCGGCCTCGATGCGCATCGCGTAAGCAGGGACGTAATGGCGGACTCTTTGAAACGAGAAGGCCATCGGCCCCAGGCGGAGCACGGCCTTGGGATCGTACTCTCGGACGTGCAGGACGTCCGAGAAGAAGTGTGGATCGCCGTCGAGCGCTCGGCCGATCCTGGCCAGCAGGCGGGCGCCACCAGGCGGGACCAGGACCAGCGGCGGCCGCTCGCCGCCCAACTGCCCGTATTTGACGCCGTAGCGGAGCGGGACGAGGTCCAGGAAGTGGTCGGCGTGCATGTGTGAGACCACCACCGCGGACAGGTCGCGAACAGGCAGCACGGCCCGCAGCCGACCGACGACGCCCGGCCCGCACTCCATCAACGCGTGGCTGCCCCCAGACGAGACGAGGTACCCAGAGCATGCGCCGCCAGGATTTGGCCAGGCCGGCCCACTCCCCAGGACCGTCAGTTCCATAACACTCCCAGCAGCGAGTCGCGAGTGGCGACTATACCGGATGGCCAGTCTCGCTACTCGCTACTCGCGCGTGCTAAGCTTGCAGCGTCGATGGGTCGCCTCAGCTATCTTGATCACGCCGCAACTACCCACGTCGACGAGCGGGTAGTCGAAGCGATGTTGCCCTACTTCCGAGAGCGGTGGGGCAACCCCTCCAGCGTGTACTCGCACGGGCGGATAGCCCGACGCGCGCTCGACGAGTCGCGCGACACCGTCGCTGGCGTGCTCAACTGTCGGCCCAATGAGGTCCTCTTCACGAGCGGCGGCAGTGAGAGCGACAACCTGGCCATCAAAGGCGTGGCCTTCGCGCGTCGGGCCGAGGGCGACCATATCGTTAGCTCCCGTATCGAACACCACGCCGTCTTGCACACGTGCGAATGGCTCGAACGACACTTCGGCTTTCGAGTTACATACGTCGACGTGGATCGCCACGGGATGGTCGATCCGGAGCAGTACGAGCGGGCAGTTGGGCCCGGAACGACCGTCGTATCGATCATGTTGGCCAACAACGAGATCGGCACGCTCCAGCCGCTTGCCCAGCTGGCCGAGATCGCGCACCGCCAAGGCGCGGTCTTCCACACCGACGCCGTCCAGGCGGGCGGCGTGCTCGACCTGGACGTGGATCGACTCGGCGTCGACCTGCTGTCGCTCAGCGCACACAAGCTGTACGGGCCGAAGGGCGTCGGCGTGCTGTACCTTCGCCGTGGGACGCCGCTGCTGCCCCAGATGCAGGGCGGCGGCCAGGAGCGTGGGATCAGGTCGGGCACCGAAGATGTACCCGGCATGGTGGGCATGGCTGAAGCACTGCGGCTGGCCCATGAGGAGATGGAGAGCCGCAACGAGCACGCCAGGCGCCTGCGCGATCGGCTCATCGAGGGCATCCTCGAACAGGTGCCGGGCGCCCATCTGACCGGGCACCCCACCAACCGTCTGCCGAACAACGCCAGCTTCGTGTTCGAGGACACGGACGGCGAGTCGATCCTGCTGAACCTCGACCAGTACGACATCTGCGCCTCGAGCGGCTCGGCCTGCACGTCAGGCACACTCGAGGTGTCGCACGTGCTCAAGGCGCTCGGGCTGCCGATCGAGCTGGCCCGTGGCAGCCTGCGCCTGACGACCGGTCTGAATGCCAACGACGCCGACGTCGACCGTGCCCTAGAAGTGATGCCGCAGGTCATCGAGCGGGTGCGGGCAGTCATGCCAGCGTTACTCGGCACCCAAAAGTAACCGCCTCCGGCGGATCACACCTGGGGGCAGCATGCGACTTGTCACTTATCGGGTCGAGCCTGACACTGAACCGGACCTTGCCCCGCGCCTGGGCGCCGTCGTGGGGGACTGGGTCGTCGATCTGGCGGAAGCCTCAGACGGCTCCCTGCCCGAGACCATGTTGGCCTTCATCGAGGCCGGCCCATACGCGCTGTCGCGCGCCCGCGACCTTCTTGTAGAGGCACGGCAGGGCTGGCCCGATGGGGTCCACGATGCGGTGCCCGTCCAGAATGTCAAGCTGCTAGCTCCGATCCCGTGGCCTCGGAAGAACATCGTCTGCCTCGGCCTGAATTACCGCGATCACGCCGCCGAGGGCGCGCGCGCCCGCGGGCGGGAGCTGCGGCTGCCCGAACACCCGGTCTACTTCAGCAAGCCCCCGACCTGCGTCATCGGGCCGGAGGAACCGATCGACTACGACCGGCGCGTGACCGAGCAGGTCGACTGGGAGGTGGAGCTGACGCTGGTGATCGGTCGCCGCGGCCGAGACATTCCACCCGAGCGCGTTTTTGACTACCTGTTCGGCTACACGGTCGCCAACGACGTCTCGGCGCGCGACCTTCAATTCCGCCACGGCGGCCAGTGGTTCAAAGGTAAGTGTCTGGACAGCTTCGCGCCGATGGGCCCGTGTATCGTGACGGCCGACGAGCTGACCGATCCGGGCGGCCTGGGTATTCGGCTGCGCGTCAATGGCGTCCAGAAGCAGAGCTCCAGCACGCGCGAATTCATCTTTGACATCCCCACGATGGTCTCGGTCCTATCCGCGGGGCTGACCCTGGAGCCAGGTGACCTGATCATGACTGGCACGCCCGACGGGGTCGGGTTCGCTCGCAACCCACCCGAGTTTCTGCAGGACGGCGACGTGGTCGAGGCAGAGGTGGACCAGATCGGCATCCTCCGCAACCCGGTCCGCGCGCGGAGTGGTGGGTGAGCCGAGTCCTTATCGCATCGCCGCTGGTCAGCCAGACGGACGACTCCTCCCTCATCGCACGCCTGCGCGCCGATGGACACGAGCTGGGGTTCCGGCAGGACCTGGTCGGCAAGAGCGAAGATGCCGTCATCGACGCCATCGCCGGCGTGGACGGCGTCGTGGCCAGCACCGAGCCTTACACCCGACGAGTCATCGAGTCGAACCCGCGTCTGAGAGTGCTGTCCAGAACCGGGGTAGGATACGACGCCATCGACCTGGAGGCTGCGTCGGAGCGGAGGATCGCCGTCTGCACGACGATCGGCTCGAATGATCGCACAGTCGCCGACTGGGCGGTGCTAGCGATGTTGGCGCTGACGCGCCAACTGCCGCAGGCGATTGCGGGCATGCAGGGCGGCCGCTGGGTAAGGCCGATGGAAGGGCGGGACTTCTGGGGTAAGACGGTGGGCATTATCGGCCTTGGTGCCATTGGCAAGCACGTCGCTCGGCGGGTCCGCGGCTTCGAGTGCCAGGTGTTGGCGTACGACGTGGTCCGCGACGAGCGATTCGCTGCCGAGGCCGGCGTCTCGTACGTCGACCTGGACGAGCTGGTTGAGCGGTCCGACTTCATCACCATTCACACCCTGCTGACCCCAGCCACCCGCGCCCTGATCGACAAGGCGCGACTGCGGCGCATGAAGCCGACCGCTTTTCTGGTGAACAGCTCGCGCGGTCCGGTCGTCGACGAGCGGGCGATTGCGCGAGCCCTCCGCGAGCGCTGGATCGCTGGGGCGGCGCTGGACGTCTTCGAGGCGGAGCCGCTCGCGCCAGATAGCCCGCTGCGGAGCCTCGACAGCGTCATCCTGTCAGCTCACATCGCCGGAATCACCGAGGAGTCCACGCGCCGAGCGGTAGAGATGGCCTGCGAGAACGTGCGGCGACTGCTCAAGGGCGAGCCGCCGCTATCGATCGTGAATCCGGCCGTCCTGGCCGGATGAGCGTCCCGGCCATGCGCGGCCGACGCCTCGGCTGGCTGGTCGTCGGGTCGGCGGTCGGCATCGCGGTCGTGCTCGCGCTAATCATCCTGGCTCGACAGCTCCAGTTACCTGGCCGCGCCGCGTCAGCCGCCCGATCGGCAGCCCCGGCTCCGGCGGCCGCAAAGAAACCGCCCCCGGCCCCAAGCGCGCAGAATGCCTCGGTCTGGGGGCCCAATGTCAACGTAGCCGTTCCCTTTCAGCAGACCATCGAACAGCTCCCGGAAGGGGCGCCATACATGCTGCGGGTCACTGAGCTCGAGATGGAGCCAGGCGCCAGGATCTTCGAGCATCGCCAGCTCAGCGTCGGCGCTCACGTCGTCGTTCGCGGCTCGATCACCATCGAGAACCTCGACGCCGGCCAGACGGCCACCTATCGCGTCGGGCAGGCCTACTTCGAGGGTCTGGGTTCCCTGCACCGAGCGGTGAACTTAGGCCCGGAAGCCAATCGTGTCCTGATGGTCGACCTGCTATCAGCCAGCCGTGGCTGGGACGGCACCCAGCAATTTACCAGCCCCGGGCGTCACAACGAGGGCGGGCTTCGGTCGGGACCGTTCGTCCAGGTCCCATTGGCCGAGCTGCCAGCGGAGCCGTTGATGCTGCGGGTGAGCGAGATCAGTCTTGGCCCTAAGGCGAAGACCGTCGAGCATACTCGCCTCGGGCCGGCCGTCTTCTTCGTCGAAGAAGGGACCGCCACCATTCGCAAGAACTGGGCTAACAGCAGCATGACCCACGGGACGAACGGCTACTTCTTCGAGGCCGGCCGCGAGCCGTTCATCCTGGAGAACAAGCCGGCCGCGCCCGCCCGAGTGCTGGCGGTTGAGCTGCTGCCGGCCAGTCTGGGCGACGGCCCGTCCACGATCCCAACCGGTAACCCCGAGCCCGAGCCTTCGGACTAAGCCGCCGGCAGCGAGCGCGTCCCGCCCGCTGGCGAGCTGCGGGCGAGATGCCGCCGCTGCCACGAAAGCGCCGCCACGCCCAGGCGTGGTTGGGCCGTCGGCCGGCGGCGCGGGCGCCGAAGTCGGATCGCCATCGGACGTGGCCGCGGTGGGCGGCCAGCCACCACCCAGCAGTGAGTCCACAGGAACAAGCTCAGCACGACCGCCACTACCGCGCCCGCCAACCATGGGTCCGCCAACCAGATCAGCCCCTGTTCGTCGATGACCACCACGCCTCCCCGCAGTTCGAATTAGAACACACGTTCCGTACACATGTTCTATCATTTGCCCGGGTTCGTCAAGGGTCCTGGCGTCACAGAGCCGTATCAGTTGGACTATCCTTCAGTGAAGCGTCCACGCCAGGTGGGACTGTGGTCCAAGCAGCAGCCAAGGTGCTCGAACGCCTGCGTCGACACCCTCGACTGGCCGAGGCGGCCCTGGTCCTCGGGCTGGTCGTGGTGTCCGTGGCCGTGCTGCGCCAGCCGGCGCTCGGGCAGCGGTTCACAGTCGACGAGAGCCGCTGGATCGCCACGAGCCGCTACTTCTGGACGACCTTTGTGGAACGCGATCTCTTTGGTCCAGCCTGGCAGCCGAACTA
>WNGA01008475.1_pt1 | contig 16180 bp, 15 predicted proteins | sample 5400061 | NCBI WGS metagenome assembly WNGA01 (sample SAMN13153366, study PRJNA577476) | soil metagenome | isolation source: 100 cm soil or saprolite under grassland replicate 2 | place: USA:California | collected 2016-06-15 | reverse complement strand
GTTCGAACCGTCCTCCGGCGCGAACCTGAGCCTGGACTCCGGCAGTACCGGGGCACACGCGGCACCCGCCAAGTAGGGGTTCGGTCGGCGCGAGCTGGCACATCTGGTGGCTACGTCGCCAGATGTGCCAGCTCGCCGGCGGCCGGCGCGGCGCCGCTAACCTCATCTTGCGTGCCGTCCGTGGCCGCACCGCAACGCCTGACACCCCACCTGCGGGATCACGCTTGATCGTCGCCGCCATACCACGGCGCTGACCGCCAAAACCACGCGGCGATCACTAGCCGGGGGCGGCCGCGGCAAATCCAGCGGCCCGAAGAGGCCGAACCGCAGGAGATCGCCGAGTCGGGCTCACGCCTTGCGGACCGCGAGCGCCGCGACCAGCCACGCGCACACCGCGAACACCGTGCCGACCCCGAACGCCGTGCTGATGCCGTGGGTGAGCACCGCTGCGCCGCTGCCCACCGCGTGCCGGGTGGCCGCGCCGAACACCGTGACCAGCACCGCCAGCCCGAGGCAGGCGCCGAGTTGCTGCATGGTCTGCAGCGTCCCCGACGCCGCACCCGAGTCGGCGGGTGCCACCCGACCTAGGATCACCGTGGTCAGCGGCATGAACGTCAGCCCGCCACCGAGGCCGAGCAGCGTGATCGGGCCCAGGATCCCGGCCAGGTAGCCGGCGTCCGGGGTGAGCCGCGTCAGCCACACCGCGGCCACCACCAGCAGCACCGGGCCGGTCCGCAGGAAGACCGCCGGCCCGTACCGGGACACCAGCCGCGGCACGATCCGGGAGCAGCCGAAGATCAACGCGGTCAGCGGCAGAAAGGCCGCGCCGGCGCGCAGCGGGCTGTACCCGAGCACCACCTGCAGGTACTGCACCAGGAAGAAGAACGCCCCGAACAGCACCGCCGGCAGCAGCAGCATGGTCAGGTAGCCGGCGGCACGGGCCCGGTCGGCCAGCAGTCGCAGCGGCAGGATCGGCTGCGGAGTGCGCGCCTCGTGTGCCACGAAGCCGGTCAGCAGCACCGCGGCGGCACCGAACGCGGCCAGCGTCCACCGGTCGCTCCAGCCGTCGGCGGCGGCCCGGATGAAGCCGTACACCAGCGACGCGGTGCCGGCCGTCGAGGCGAGCGCGCCGGCCACGTCGAACCGCCCGGGACGCCGGGTCGGCTCGGTCAGGAACAGCGGGACGGCCGCTACCACAGCGATCCCGATGGGCACGTTGATGAACAGCACCCACCGCCAGGAGACCCAGTCGGTGAGCATGCCGCCCAGGATCAGCCCGATCGAGCCGCCGGCCGCGGACACCGCCGAGTACAGGCCCAGCGCCCGGTTGCGCGGCGGCCCCTCCCCGAAGGTGATCATCAGCAGCGCCAGGGTGCTCGGCGCCGCCACCGCGGCGCCCACCCCCTGCACGGCCCTGGCGGCGAGCAGCCAACCGGCCGAGGTGGCCAGCCCGCCGGCCAGCGACGCGGCGGTGAACAGGGCGACCCCCGCGGCGAACACCCGCCGCCGCCCGAGGATGTCACCCGCGCGCCCGCCCAGCAGCAGCAACCCGCCGAGGGCGAGGGTGTAGGCGTTGAGCACCCAGGACAGCCCGGTGGCGGAGAAGTGCAGGCTGGACTGGATCTTCGGCAGTGCGACGGAGAAGTGCAGGCTGGACTGGATCTTCGGCAGTGCGACGTTCACCACGGTGGCGTCCAGGATCACCATGAGCTGGCAGGTGACGATGACCGCCAGCGCGATCCCGGGGCGGTCGCCGCGGCGTGCGGCGCCCGGCGGGCGGGTCCCGGTGGCCGGCGCGGTGGCCGAGGCGGTGGCCATTACGGACATGGATGTTGTCAGCCCCTTCGGCAAGAGTGGCCGCCGCGACGCGGTCCCGAGGTACCGTCGGGTTTACCGTCGTCTAGGCGGAGAGTGTCTCCGGCTAGCCATGACGGACAATACGGAGACTGTCTCCGCTTCGCAAGGGAGTTCCATGGGCGAGATCGGCTCGGCAACGGCGCGGCCCATGCGCGCCGACGCCCGGCGCAACTACGACCGGCTGGTCACAGCCGCGCGCGCCGCCTTCGCCGAGCACGGCGCCGAGGCGTCGCTGGACGACATCGCCCGCCCCACCCGGCTCGCGCTGCTCGAGGCGGTGTACCGGGACGACGTGACCGCGCTGTGTGCCGAGGCGGAGGAGCTTGGCCGGACCCGCCCGCCCGGGGACGCGCTGGCCGCGTGGTTGCGCGTCTTCGTCCGGCACGCCGCCGTCAAGCGCGGCCTGGCCGCCGCGCTGAAGGCCAGCCTGGGCGAGGACACCTCGGCGTTCTTCCTCGAGTGCAGCACGGCGCTGCGGGCCGCCAGCCAGGCGCTGCTCACCGCCGCCCAGCAGGCCGGGGCGGTGCGCGCCGACGCACGCGTGCCGGACCTGCTCAAGCTGGTACACGGCATCGCGGTGGCCACCGAGCACAGCCTGGACGATCCCGGGCAGGCCGAGCGACTGCTGTCGGTGGTCCTGGACGGGCTGCGGCCCCCTCCCGTCCCCGGGTAGGCCTGGAAGTGCTGCAGCGACACCGCCTCGCCGGCCTCCCGGCAGGCGTCCTGCAGGCCGACCAGCCGGTCCCCGGGTCGGCCCCGGTACTCCGGAAGCTGCCCCCAGCCGCAAGGCATATCCGTCGCCGTCGATGTCGACCCGTGCTCCCGTACGGGGGTACCGAGCGTCACCTACCACGCATCGTTGTGGAGCTTCTTGAGTCGCCGCTGACCCCGTCGGGCGAGATTCTGGGTTGTCGTGTCCGGGTGCTTCGCAAGCGCCCCCAGCAACTCCTCCGACGAGTCGGGCCCGGAGGGATCTTCCGAGGGATTTCCGGAGGGCTTGGCGGCGGTGAAGGTCACCATGTAGGCCGCGGCACGGGCGATGGGGTACAGGGTGTCCCTGTTGCTGATGTCTACCAACCCCTTGAGCAGACCCGGCTCGTCGGGACCCGGAGGTCGTGCAGCGCCAGGATCCCGGCGGGGTTCATCGAGCTTCTTTCGAATCCAGTTGGCGCCCTCCTCCGCTCCCTCCGCGCCGAAGCAGTCGCCGACCGCAAACAACGCGGCGTGCATCTCCGAGACCTGCGCCCGCGCCGGGTCCGGGAGCGCCAGGCGGTACCTGGCTTTCTCACACGCAAGACGCAGGATCGCCTGAACGCCCGGGCCACGCTCTTGCAGAAACCCGATGGCGAACAGGGCTCGACAGCGGAGCCAGGCATCGGAGTCGGGGTTCTCGAGGACCCTCCCCAGCGCCCGGCTGGCCTGGTCTGTCCAGCCTCCTGCTCGGAGCGTGTCGATGGCTCGGCGGCGGTGCACCCCGGCGTTCTGGAGTATCGCGTGTTCGATCAGTATGCGCGTGGCGGCCTGGATGCTGGCCGGTACCTCGTCCAGATCTGCCGTCGCTGTGCGCGTTACCTGCAGGCACCGCTCGTCGATCTCGGGCCAGTTGGTGGATACGGCGACGCCGGTGTCGATGTTCTGCCTGAGGTTGGCGGCCACCCACCTCAGCCCGGTCGCGACCTCATTCTTGACGGCATCCTCGGCGACGCTCTCGAAATCCTTCAGCAGCCGCTGCAACTCGTCTCGGACACCCTCCACGCGACCATGTCGTACGGCGCGCTCCCACAGTCCCAGCGCGGCTGTACCTCGCTCTCGCACCGTCGCGTGGCAGTTCTTCGCCCTCTCCAGCAACAGTCGGCCGGCCCAGTCGTCGTCGGGCGGGGACCAGTCCGGGGGCACGCTGAGCGCCAGCTCGAGATCGAGGGAGCGCGCCGGGTAGAGACTCTGGCCCCGCAGGCTTTCGGCGTCCGCCAACTGCAGGCGCACCCAGTCCCTGAGGTTCCGCGTGGGGAGGTGGCGACGCCGGCTGCTGGTATCACGTAGCCGGACAACCTTCGTGACCGCTCGCCACACCCGGAACCCGAGCGGCCCTCGCAGCTCCTCCGCCAGCTTCATCGCCACAACGTCGAAGGCGTAGTGCGCGAGACTGCCCAGCAGGAGCAGCGCCTCGACGCTCCGCGCGGTCGGCGGCGCCACGCCGATTCTGATCAGCCTGTCGACCACGGCCGCGAGTTCATCCTTGTACTGCAGGGAGATCCGGCCGGCCTCGCTGTGGGCCGCCTCGAAGGCCGAGAGCAGGGCTGAGGCCTGGGCCAGCACGCCAACGGCGTCGGCGGGGCGGCTTCTCAGCAGCTCCCTCGTCCAGCCCGGCGGATAGTGCACCTGGGATATCTCGACATCACGCAGCCGGGCGGCCAACGAGACCAACCCACCTGTCCTCGCCATGTCGGGCGCCAGCGTGATGGCGGCGCTGTCGAAGCGCGCCAACATCTGGTCGGTCAGGCGACCCTTCAGGGCGGCCGTCAGGTTTGCCGGCTGGGTCTGTATCAGACGCGCAACCTGCGCCTGGGACGCCTGGACACCTAGAGCGCCGTCGCTCAGAAGCTCGAGCTGGGCGGTGGCGGCATAGCGCAGGAGTTCGTCCGAATTGGTGATGTTCGAGATGGATCGAGCAGCGCGGCGAGCCATGATGTCACGATACAGCCGTCGTTATGATCCGTACAGTGCGACATTATGGAGCAACGCTGCCCGACATCTTGACCCACGCTACAGGTCGCGTTGATCGACCCGGAGTGCGCCTCTGACTGCCTTGGAAGGCCCTCTGACCTGCGATTCTTTGCGCGCACACGCGCTTACCCAGCGTCATTGACACAGTATGATCAAGGGCGTACAAAGAGTCGAGACCGCCGACGCAACCGGCGGTCTCGATCACAGCCATCGCCAACGAAGACCTAGGAGCCACCGTGGCGACAACTCCCGATCGTACCCTCTTGGCACGATTCTCGCTCGAACCGCGCCTCTCGTTCGAGATTCGGCGGCCCAAGATCCGGCGGCCCACCCTGATGTCAATGGTGTCGCTGAACGGGCTCTGGGCGCTCCTCGGCGTCATCAGTCCTGACAGTCGCCCAGCGGTCTACGCCTGCGTCCCGTCGGCGTTCCTGATCTCATCGACGGCGCGGCGTGCCCGGGCCCTGAGGACGCCTACGGCGATGACCTTCCTTGCGAGCCTGGCTCCCCTGATCCTGATCGTGTTCGTTGGCGTTCAGGTCGCGCCCGCCAACCTGTCCACTGCCCGGGACAGGATGATCATCGCGCTGGCGATGTGTGTCTGGCTCGCCGCACAGGAGGGCCTCTCCCGCGTCTTCCCGCACCCCGACGACCTGCGGGTGAAGTACCTGCAGGCCAGCCTCGACCTGCCAGGGCCACCGGCGCTCCAGCAAGGGTAGGCAGATCATGACCACGGTCGAGGAGGACCTGGCCGCGCCGATCGGCGCTGGAGCCGGGCGGGACCGAGGTCAGGTCCGCTGCGCCCGGATGAGCTCGAACACCTGGTCGTTCCAGTCGTGCGACCGGATCAGCTCCCACCGCATGCACGCCACGTTCAGGTACGCATCCGCCTCGGTGCTGCCCAGGTCGAGCAGGTCGGCCTGGCGCAGCATCCGCACCACCGGCTGGTACTCCTCCTCGTACCAGCGCCGGGCCACCTCATCGCGGTGCGTCAGCCGGTCCTCCTGCTGGATCAGCCGGAAGCCCCAGGCCTCGACGTACATGGACAGCTCGCCGTACCGCTTCGGGTGGGTGAACGCGATCCGCCCGCGCGCCTCCATCGGCAGCGGCACCCGGTCCAGGAACTCCCGCCGGTAGTCCTTCATGATCAGGTCGCCGCGGCGGCGGATGCCGTTGGGCGAGATGCGGGTGATGACCTCGGTGACGTACGCGTCGATGGTCCGCAGGTCCAGCGCGTGCGCCACCGACACCCGGTGGTGGCCATCCTTGACGAAGTACATGTCACCGACCTTGTAGACGTCGATCGGCGGGATCGCCTCGCCGCGGCGCTGCGCCTCCGCCAGCCGCTGCCAGCGCTGCCGCATCCGGGTGGAGGTGGGCCGGAACCGCCGGTCGAAGTCGCGGGTGCGGTCCACCGAGCCGACGATGGCGTCCAGCGGGATGGTGCGCAGCCCGATGTACCGCTCCCCCATCTGCCCCAGCGCGTGGACCACCTCCTGGAACGGCAGGATCAGGTTCACGTCGTCCGGCTCGCGGCGCAGCTTGTGGGCCAGCCGGGCCAGCACCTGCTGCCGGCGGGCCCGCAGGAAGTCACTCTCGGCATCCGCCGTGGGGAAGCCGGTGTCGCGAGGCCTCACGTCGTCGCCTCCTGGCCCAGCACCGGCCTGCCGCCGGGGGTGACCTCCAGGATCCGGTGCCCGACCACGTTGGACACGGTGGTACCGAGCAGGTCGTGGTCCCGGCGCGGCTGGCCATAGGGGTGGATGTGGCCGTGCAGCAGCAGTTGCGGGCGCAGCCGCCGGACCAGCCGGTGGTACGTGGCGAACCCGCGGTGCGGGCCGTCCTCGCCGTCGCCGACGCCGGCCGGCGGGGCGTGCGTGATGAGCACGTCAACGCCGCGGCCGTCCCGGGCCCGCCGCCACCGCGCCCGCGCCGCCAGCCGGGCGGCCCGCCAGGCCTGGTGCCGCTCGGTGTACTGGTTCGGCCCCGCACGGTACCGCCGGCACCCGCCCAGGCCTGCGATCCGCAGCCCGGCCGCGTCCAGCACCCGGCCGTCGGCGTTCTCGGTGCCGCACGGCCACGGCGCCTCGGTCGGGATGCCGCCGCGCATCATCAGCCCGGACCTGGCCCGCCGGTAGCCGGACAGGTCCGGGTCGTGGTTGCCGGGGACGAACACCACCGGCACCTCCAGCGCCTCGGCCAGGAAGCCGAGGTAGTCCAGCGGCAGGTCGCCGCAGGCCAGCACCAGGTCCGGCTCGACGCGGCGGCGCACGTCGGCCCGCCACAACGACTCCTCGACCTCGTCGGAAACCGCCAGGATGCGCATCCTGCGACGGTACGACACTGACCCGCCCGGCTCCGCACCCGCTCCGCACCGGCCGTCAGCCGGCCTCGGCCCGGTCCGCGTTCGCGCGGATGGCCTCCCGCACGAACGGCGCCAGCCCGGGCGCGTAGCTCTCGTAGTGCCGGGTGAACCGCGGGTCGGCGACGTACATCTCGCCCAGGCCGCGGTGGATCTCGTAGCTGCAGTCGTAGAACCACCGGGTGATGTGCTGGCGGTGCTCCTCGGCCAGGTCCATCGCCCGCGCGCTGTCCGGCGCGATGCCCGCGGTGAACGCCTCGGCCAGCCGCCGGGCCACATCCCCGGCCTCTGCCGTGATCCGCTTCCAGTCCTCCTTGGTGTACGAGGCTGCGCGCCGCTGCGACTGGCGGTACGCGTCGGTATCGCCCCAGCGCTGCTCGGCCTCCTCGGCGTACTCCTCCGGGTCGAGGTCCCCGAAGACCTCGAACCGCTCCTCCGGGGTCAGTGAGATGCCCACCTGATGTGCCTCCATTGCGAACTCGACGGCGGCGACCATGGCCTGCAGGCGCTCGATCCGCTTGGTGAGCAGCCGGTGCTGGCGGCGCAGGTGCGCCGCGGCGTCGGCCCGCGGATCGTCCAGGATGGTCGCGATCTCCTCCAGGGCGAAGCCGAGCTCCCGGTAGAACAGGATCTGCTGCAGCCGCTCCAGGTCATCCTCGGAGTACCGGCGGTACCCCACCGAGGTCCGGCTGCCCGGCGACAGCAGCCCGATCTCGTCGTAGTGGTGCAGCGTCCGCACGGTCACCCCGGCGAGTTCGGCGACCCTGCCCACGGTGACGCTTCTGCCGGGTGCGCTCATGGCTCCTCCCCTCACGTTCTCCACCGTGCAGCCTCCCGCAACGTGAGGGTCAAGTCGCCCGGGCGGACCGGCCGTCTGGACCTGTCGGCTAGGTTGACCGGGGTCGGGACAACCGGGGAGGCGGGCGGTGACAGCTGTTCGGCCGGTGGAGCGCGCCGGGTTGTTCCGGGCCGGCGGCGGCCGGCGGGTCACGTTCATCGAGCTGTTCTTCGACCTGGTGTACGTCTTCGCGGTGACCCAGCTGTCGCACCTGCTGCTGGAGGACCTGACCTGGCGGGGTGCCGCGCAGACGATGCTGCTCCTGCTCGCGGTGTGGTGGGCGTGGGTGTACACGGCCTGGTTCACCAACTGGTACAACCCGGACAACCCGCGCGTCCGGCTCCTGCTGGTCGCGATCATGCTTGCCAGCCTGATCATGTCCGCCGCGCTGCCGGAGGCGTTCGGCGACCGGGGCCTGATGTTCGGCGCGGCGTGGGCGGCGATGCAGGTCGGCCGGCCGCTGTTCGTGGTGGCCACCTGCGGGAGCCAGCCCGGGCTGCGCCGCAACTTCCAGCGGATCCTGGCCTGGAACCTGCTGGACAGCAGCTTCTGGGTGGCCGGCGGGCTGGCGCACGGCTCGGCGCGCGAGGCACTGTGGGTGGCCGCGGTGGCGATCGGATACTCGGCGCCGGCCGCCGGCTTCTACACCCCCGGTCTCGGCCGGTCCACCACCGCGGACTGGAACGTCTCCGGCGGACACATGGCCGAGCGCTGCCAGCTCTTCCTGATCGTGGCGCTGGGCGAGTCGATCCTGGTCACCGGCAACACCTTCGGCGACCTGCACGGCACCCCGGCCACGGTGGCCGCGTTCGTGGTGGCGTTCGCCGGCAGCGTGGCGCTGTGGTGGCTCTACTTCGACCGCGCCGCCGAGGACTCCGGCCGGGTGATCGGCACCTCCGACGACCCGGGCCGGCTGGCGCGCTCGGCCTACACCTACTGCCACCTGCCGATGGTCGCCGGGGTCATCGTGGCGGCGGTGGCCGACGAACTGACCATCGCCCACCCCGAGGGCCACGTGCAGCCGGCCGTGGCGCTGGCCGTCCTGGGCGGGCCGGCGCTGTTCCTGGCCGGGCACGCGCTGTTCAAGCGGGCCGTGTTCGGGGTGGTGTCGGTGTCCCGGCTGGTCGCGATCGGTGTGCTCGCCGCGCTGGGAGCCGTCGCCCCCCTGACGTCCCCGCTGGCGCTGGCCACGGCGGCGACGCTGGTGGTGGCCGCGGTGGCGGTGCGGGACCAGCGCATCGCGGCCCGGCGCTGAGTCACGCCGCCGGTCACAGCTCCGGCGGTCACAGCCCCGGCGGGCGCCCCTCGTACGGCGTGCTGAGCACCACGGTGGTACGGGTCGAGACGTTCGCCGCCGCGCGGATCTCCTGTAGCAGGGTCTCGAGGTCCACGGGGCCGGCCACCCGCACCTTGAGGATGTAGTTCTCGTCCCCGGCGACGCTGTGGCACGCCTCGATCGCGGACAGGTGGGCGAGCCGGTCCGGCGCGTCGTCGGGCGCCGCCGGGTCGATCGGCTTGATGGAGACGAACGCGGTGAGCGCCAGCCCGATCGCGTCGTGGTCCACCCGGGCGGCGTAGCCGCGGATAACGCCGCGCTGCTCGAGCCGCCTGACCCGCTGGTGCACCGCGGAGACCGACAGGCCGACGCGCTCGGCCAGGTCGGTGTAGCTCATCCGCCCGTCCTCGCACAGCGCCTGCACGATCAGCTGGTCCAGCTTCTCCATGCCGAAAACCTATCGGTCGCCCCCGCGGATCATGCCAGGCCGGGCAGGGCAGGTGCCGGCGCGTTGGACAACTGCGGCGGACCGGCTGTGCGGTCAGTCGAGGATGATCAGATCGCGGCGCACCAGGTTGAGCCGCTCGCCGCCTTCCTCGGTGCACACGCAGATGTCCTCGATCCGGGCACCGTGCCGGCCCGGCAGGTAGATCCCGGGCTCCACCGAGAAGGCCATCCCCGGCTCCAGCGCCTCGGTGTTGCCGGCCACCAGGTACGGGTCCTCGTGCCCCTCCAGGCCGATCCCGTGGCCGGTGCGGTGCACGAAGTACTCCCCGTAGCCGGCGTCGGCGATGACGTCGCGGGCCGCGGCGTCGATGCTCTCGCAGGTCGCCCCGGGCTTGATCGCCGCGCAGGCGGCGTCCTGCGCCTGCCGGAGCACCGCGTAGTACCGCGCGAACTCCGGGTCGGGTTCGCCGCCCACGACGTAGGTACGGGTCTCGTCCGAGCAGTACCCCTCAGCGGTGGTGCCCCCTATGTCCACCACCACGGCGTCTGCGGCCTCGATCACCCGCCCGGACAGCTCGTGGTGCGGGCTGGCGCCGTTCGGGCCGGAGCCGACGATCACGAAGTCCGCCCGCACGTGCCCCTCGGCGACGATCGCGTCGGCGATGTCCCGGCCCACCTCCGCCTCGGTACGGCCCACCCGCAGCCACTCCGCGATCCGGTCGTGCACCCGGTCGATGGCCTGGCCGGCGCGGCGCAGCGCCGCCACCTCGGCCGCCGACTTGCGGATCCGCAGTTCGCGCATCACCGGGCCGGCCAGCGTGATCTGGCCGGCCCCGCCGGAGGCCGGGGAACGGGTGTCCCGCGACAGCGCCGCCTGCAGCCGCAGCGCGTGTTCGGCCCACATCCGGTTGGCCAGCCCGACCGGCCCCGAAGGGCGGCCGAGCGCGGCCCGCAGCCGGTCGGCGACCAGGGCGAACGGGTCGTCGGCCTCCGCCCAGCCGAGCACCTCGATGCCGAGGCGGCCCACCGGGGACGCCAACGCGGCCGGCCGTTCCAGCAGCGGCACCACCAGCAGCGGGTCGCCGGTGGCGGGCACGACCAGGCAGGTGAGCCGCTCCAGCGGCATCGCGACGTAGCCGGTGAGGTAGCGCAGGTCGGCGCCCGGGGTGAGCAGCAGGGCGTCCAGGCCGGCCTCGGCGGCGGCCCGCTGGGCGCGGCCGAGGCGGTCCGGCGGATACAGCGCGGTCATGCCGACGACCTTAGGGCACGGCCCGCGCTGCGCCCTGTGGTGCCGAGGACGACCTTGGCCACGGCCAGCCCCGCGCTGCGCCCGCCGTGCCGAGGACGACCTTGGGGCGCTGCCCGCGCTGGGCGGCCGTCACGGTGTGCTGCTTCGGTCTGGGCGGGCTGGTCTACGGGCCGTTCAACGCGCTGTCGGTGACCCTCTTCCAGGCCGAGACGCCGCCGGCTCAGTTGTCCGCGGTGCTGGCCGTGCGCAGCGCCGCGCTGGTCACCGCGGCGCCGGTCGGGGCGGCGCTCGGCTGGCCACTGGTGGCGGCGTTCGGGCCGCGCGCGGTGCTGGCCGGGTCCGGGTTGCCACCGTGCTGCTGGCGGGGTCCGGTGTGCTCGCCGGGGTGCTGGCCCGGCTGGCCGGCCGCGGTGGCAGGCTTGCCGGGTGACGCTCATGCTGCTCGACTCGGCCAGCCTGTACTTCCGTGCGTTCCACGGGATCCCCGAGTCGATGACCGCGCCGGACGGCACCCCGGTGAACGCCGTCCGCGGCTTCCTGGACATGACCGCGACCCTGGTCCGGACGCGGCGGCCGTCCCGGCTGGTGGCCTGCCTGGACGCCTCCTGGCGGCCGGCGTTCCGGGTGGCGGCGCTGCCGTCGTACAAGGCCCACCGGCTGGCCCCGAACGGGCGCGAGGAGATCGTGCCGGCCGGGCTGGTGCCGCAGGTGCCGGTGATCGAGGAGGTGCTGGACGCGCTGGGCATCGCCGCGGTGGGGGTGCCCGGCTTCGAGGCGGACGACGTTATCGGCACCCTGGCGCACAGAGACGGCGGTCCGGTCGAGGTGGTCAGCGGCGACCGGGACCTGTTCCAGGTCGTGCGCGACGACCGGCCGGTGCGGGTGCTGTACACCGGCCGCGGGGTGGCCAGGCTCGAGGTGGTGGACGAGGCGTGGCTGCGGGCCAAGTACGGCATCTCCGTGGGCCGCCCGGGTGTCCCGCAGAGCGACTCGGGTGCGGGGAGCGACTCGGGTGCGGGTGTCCCGCAGGGCTCGGGTGGGGGTGTCCCGCAGGGCTCGGGTGCGGGTGTCCCGCAGGGTGCCGGTGGGGCGTACGCCGACTTCGCCGTGCTGCGCGGCGACCCGAGCGACGGGCTGCCTGGGGTGCCCGGCGTCGGGGAGAAGACCGCGGCGGCGCTGGTGGGGCGGTTCGGGTCGCTGGCCGCGATCGAGGCTGCGCTGGACGCGGGTGCCCTGGAGGGCTTCCCGGCGGGGGCGCGGGCCCGGCTGGCCGCCGCCCGGGAGTACCTGGCGGTGGCCCCGCTGGTGGTCCGGGTGCGCCTGGACGTCCCGGTGCCGGAGTACGACGACACATTGCCCGCGGAGCCGGCCAAGCCCCGGCGCCTGGTGGAACTGTCCGAGCGCTGGGGCCTCGACGCCTCGCTGAACCGGGTGCTCGCCGCCCTGCGGACGGCCGCCCGGGTCTGATCAGCCGGTGACCCGCCAGGTGTAGTCGCCGTTGTCGTTCTTCACCGAGACCTCGATCTTCTGGCTGCTGCCGGCGATGGAGCAGTTGAAGGTGGTGCCGCTCTTGGCCGGCTTGTCCTTGGGGCAGTCCACCTGGACCTGGTCGGTGAAGCGGTCCTTGTACTGGGCGGCGATGTCGGTGTTGAGCGCGTTCGCGTCCAGCACCTTCTTGTTGAGCACGGTGAAGAACAGCACGCCGACGATCACCGCGGCGACCACCAGGAAAGCGGCCAGCCCGATCCACAGGCCCTTCCTGCCGGCCTTGGCCGGCGCGGTGGTCTGCCAGGCCTGCTGCTGCTGCGGGTCGTAGCCGTACTGCTGGCCCGGCTGCGCGTACGGGTCGGCCGCGTACCCGCCGGGCTGCTGGCCGTACGATTGCTGCCCGAAGGCCTGGGTGGCGTGCTGCCCGCTGTCGTACCCGCCGAAGCCGGGTTGCTGGCCGTACGGCTGCTGCCCGCCGTAGGTCTGCTGCCCCGGCTGCCCACCCTGGCCCCAGTCGTAGCCGCCCGCGGCCGGCTGCTGCCCGGACGGCGCCCCGTACGGCGGGGCGGCCGGCTGCTGCCCGGACGGCGCCCCGTACGGCGGGGCGGCCGGCTGCTGGCCGGACTGGTAGCTGTATCCGCTGGGCGGCGCCGTGGGCTGCGGGCCCGACTGGTACCCGCCGTAGGGCGGGGCGGCTGGCTGCTGGCCCGACTGGTAGCCATAGCTGGGCGGCGGCGCGGCCGGCTGCGGGCCCGAGGGCGGCCCGTACTGCGGCGCCGCCGGCTGGGGCCCGGATGGTGCGCCGAAAGCGGAGCCGGGCGGCGGCGGGCTGGGCTCGAACGCGTTGAAGCTCTGCTGCGCCGGCTGTTGCCCGGAGGACGGCCCAGCGGGCTGCCCGGAGGAGGGCCCGGCGGGCTGTTGCCCGGAGGAGGGCCCGGCGGGCTGTTGCCCAGAGGAGGGCCCGGCCGGCTGTTGGCCGGAGGACGGCCCCGGCTGCGCGCCGAACTGCTGACCGGGCTGCGCGGCGGCCGGCTGCTGGCCCGAGGCAGGTTGCTGGCCGGACTGCGGCCCGGCCTGTGTCGGAGGCTGGCCGAACCCGCCCGAGGTCTCCGGCAGGGATGTGCCGCATCGCATGCAACTGCGGACGCCCTCGGGGTTGACCATCGAACACACCGGACAGGTCATCTCGTCTCCCTCTGGTGTTGCGCCGTGCGCGCCGTCGTGCTCACGCCGCGGAAAACCCTAGCGGTACCGGCCGGCGGCGCCGTCGTCAGGGCGCACTCGCATTCTGTCCCATCGGCGCGCCGGAAGCACGGGTGTTGGGGCGCTCACCTGCGCGTTTCCTAGCGGAGCTGCCACTGGTACGACCCGTCGTCGCCGGTCACCGTGACCACCACGGTGCGCCGGGCGCCGGCCGGTTCGGTGGCGGTGCAACTGAACGTGGTGCCGCGGGCGCGGGCCGCGGTGTCGGGGCACCGCACGCTGACCGGCTGGCCGAGGCGCTGGCTGAGCTGCGCCTGGACGGTGCGGGCCACCGAGCCGGTGTCGAGGGTCCGGGGCCGGTGGTTCCAGACCAGCCACCCGCCGGCTGCCAGCACCAGCAGCACCACCGCGCCGCCGATGACCTCGATCCGGCGCAGCACCCGGCGCTGGTCGGCCGGTGACAGGCCGCCCTGCCTACCGTCGGGGGCCCCGGCCCGGCCGGTGGCGGCGGAGCGCCGCGCCGGGGCGGCGCGCGGCGGCGCGGCGGGCGGTACAGGGGGCGGCGCGGCGAGCGGGGGCGCCGACACGGCCGACGGGCGTGGCGTGGCGAGCGGGGAGTTGCACCGCAGGCAGGCCGGCACCCCGGGTGGGTTCAGCGTGAGGCAGGTCCCGCAGGTCACCGCGTCGTCCATGGCTCCCTTCCGCGCCCGTCGTGACGAAGCCGACCCTACCTCGGGCCTGGCGGGGCACGGCCTCGTCACGATCGGCATGCGGCTCAGGCCGGCAGCCCCTGGGCGCGCTGCCAGAACTGGCACCGGTGGTCGGCGGCGAACCCGGTGGTCGGCCCGACCGCGGTCGGGGTGAGCTCCTGGATCCGGTCGGTCTGCCCAGGGCCGCCGGGTGGCCGGTACCGGGACCAGGGCGGCAGCTGCCGGCCGTTCGGGTCGCCGGTGGCGATGAACCGCGACCAGTACCCGGTCATCAACTCGGCGAGCCGCTGCTGGGTCGCGGTCAGCGCGAGGCCCGGGAACAGGTAGGCGAGCTCGCCGGCGTGGAACGCGGCCTGCGGCAGCGCCGGGTCGTTGATGAACGGCGGCGCCTGCGGGTCGTTGAACTCATACGCGTACACCGGCCCCTGGTTGGCGTACAGCAGGTCGTCGGCGCGGGCCCGGCACGCGAAGACCTGGTCGGTGCGCAGCGTGGCGTAGGCGATGTTCGGCGAGTCATACCGCGACGCCGGGTACTCCGCGAGGACGATGTCGGCGATGCCGGGGAACTCCTGCCGCACCCGCGCGGGGTAGCTGGCGGCGGTCAGCGGCCCGCTGACGAAGTCGATCAGCACCGAGGTGAAGAACCGGTACTCGTCGTGGTTGCTGCCGTTGAGCACCGGCACCTGGTTGGCCCGGCCGGTGGCCCACGCCGCGGCCGGCGGGATCGGCAACACGGCCGGGCCGAGGTTCGGCCCCCAGCCGCTGGTGCCCTCCGCGGCCAGCAGCGCCGGCACCGGGACCGCCCGCAGGCAGCCGGTCGCGGTCGCGGCGTCCGCGCAGCCCACCGCGGCGGCGAAGGTCTGCCCGGCGGTCGAGGCGTCGGCCAGCGTGGGCGGCGAGGACGACCCGCCGGACACGCAACTGCCGCTCTGCATGATCGCCCGGGCGAACAGCCCCGCGGCGGTGGGCGAGGCGAGGTGCACGCAGGTGTCCACCGAGCCGGCGGACTCGCCACCCACGGTGACCCGGCCGGGGTCGCCACCGAAGGCCAGGATGTTGCGCTGCACCCAGCGCAGCGCCGCCTGCTGGTCCATCAGGCCGTAGTCACCGGAGGCCTGCTCGGGGCTCTCCGCGGACAGCGCGGGGTGGGCCAGGAAGCCGAGCGCGCCGAGCCGGTAGTTGACGGTGACCACCACGATGCCGCGCCGTGCGAACCCCGACCGTTGTAGTCGCTGCCCGCCCCGAAGATGTTGCTGCCGCCGTGCAGCCACACGAACACCGGCATCCGGCGCGCCGGTATCGCCGGCGGCGTCCACACGTTCAGGTACAGGCAGTCCTCGTCGGTGCTGCCGGTCCGGTTGGACGGGCCGGGCAGGACGGGCACCGGGACCTGCGGGCACGGGCTGGCCGGCCGGGTGGCGTCCCGCACCCCGCTCCAGGCCGCTGCCGGCCGCGGGGCTTGCCAGCGCAGCGCGCCGACGGGTGGCGCCGCGAACGGGATGCCCTGGAACACCCGGGTGTCGGCGCCGACGGTGCCGCGCACCGCGCCGGTCTCCGTCCACACCACCGGGCTGGCCGGGGTGGTCGCTGCGGCCTCCAGCGGAATGGGCGCGACCAGGGCGGCGATGGCGAAGACGGCTGCAACGCTGGCACGGCGACCGGCAGCCATGCGTCCTCCTGGTGAACGATCGTTCATATAGGCAGGGTTAGAGTCGTACCGCCGTTTGGCGGCACGGTCAATACGCCCGGACCGGGCTTCCGGGGCTGGTTCGCGACCGGTGGCCGGGCCGGTGCAGGCTGTCCGTGGGCTATCCGTGGACGGCAGCCACGGCGGTGGACCCGGCAGTCAGCACGACTGTCCCTCGGCTATCCGTGGGCTATCCGACTCCGGTGTACGCGACCACACCACGGCGTACCGCGTCGACCGCCTGCCGGGCGGTACCGCGCAGCCTGCTGCCCTCGGCGGCCACCGCGGCGACCTGGTCGAGCAGGTCCAGCAACTGCTTGCACCAGCGCACGAAGTCCC
>WNGA01019675.1_pt1 | contig 16183 bp, 18 predicted proteins | sample 5400061 | NCBI WGS metagenome assembly WNGA01 (sample SAMN13153366, study PRJNA577476) | soil metagenome | isolation source: 100 cm soil or saprolite under grassland replicate 2 | place: USA:California | collected 2016-06-15 | reverse complement strand
CTGGCAAAGCCAATCCGAAGAGCACCACCGGCCGATTGGACGTGTTTACCAGATTGATCACAGATTATGGGAGCGAGTTTGAACGCGTTCCGACGGGCTATCGGGGCAAGTTATATGTGGAGATCGTGCCGCGGACATTTAGTGTTCTCGTATCGCAAGGCGCTAAGCTCAATCAGCTCAGGCTGGTGCGGGGCAATCCCGAGTCCTCTGACAAGGAACATCGGGAGCTCGATGAAAGCGAGATGCTCGTTTTCACAAGCGACGATCGGCGCGGTTCGCCCTTGATCAACGACGGTCTGTGGATCTCTGTAGACCTGGAAGGACGAGCAGACTCGGACATCATCGGCTACAAGGCGAAACGGCATGCGCCACTCATCGACCTGGCCAAGATTAATTATTACGATCCGCTTGAATTCTGGGATCCGATCTGTTCACAGAAAACTAAGCAACTAATTCTCCATCCGGACGACTTCTACATACTTGTGTCAAAAGAAAAGATCCGCATTCCTCCGAATTACGCCGCGGCAATGGTCGCGTACGATGCTTCCGTAGGTGAGTTCAGGATCCATTACGCGGGATTTTTCGACCCCGGTTTTGGCTATGGAGCCGGAGAGATTCTCGGTACGGAGGCGGTGCTTGAAGTACGGACTCACGAGGTCCCGTTTCTAATTGAGGATGGCCAGGCTGTGGGTAGGCTGGTGTTCGAAAGACTGTTCGCGAAGCCAACAAGGGTTTATGGAGCGGGCATCGGCTCGTCCTACCAATCGCAAGGCCTCGCGCTTAGCAAGCAATTCAAGAGCCTCAACTAGCGGGGATAAATCTCGGCATAGAGCAGCGCGCGGTGCTGATGCGTTGAACCGGCGCCCCAGCGCAGCTCGACGCGCTCGCCTTCGGTGGCGCGCAAGACGCGCTGCGCCGGCGGCACGCGGCGCTCGGCGATGTGAAGTTCAAAAGTGCGGAGAGGCGCTTGCGCCAGCGCGAGGCACGCACCGAGATCCGTCCGTTATGCGACGTGATGCACGCGCACCGACGATGAGGACCTGCGCGCGGGCCTTTGCGTGATCCGGATCTCCACGTCCTTGCCAAGCAGGGTCAGGAATTCCATCAGGCGCTCGACCGAGAACCGGTTGAGCCGGTAACGAACGAGGTCCGACACGTGCGGCTGGCGAAGCCCGAGAAGCTTCGCCGCCTGCGCCTGGGGCAGTCCGCGCTTCTCGAGGACTTGGTTCACCTCCAGCGCGAGACGCACCTTCAGCCGTCGCTCTTTTGCGTCGGCGTAGCCAAGATCGGTGAACACATCACCGCTTCCCGCTTCCACTTCAATCCGTTTCTTTGCCATAGCGTTCCTCATAGTCGTGCATCGCGTCCGAGAGCCGCGTCGCCACGACGATCTCGAACACGCCGGGCCCGAGCCCCTTCCAAGGCTTGGCCTTGGGTCTACGCTCCCGCATCGATCGGATTATACCTAATTGGGTATGAATTGAAAAGGGCCGCGTGGATCTGGAACGCAGCACCGCGTGGCTCAACAGCACCAAGAAACGAACGCCGCGAGGCGTGCCGTTGAATCGGGATGCGGTTGCTGTCTTGGAAGCGGAGAAGGGGAAGCATCCCCGTTACTGCTTCACGTATCGCGTACCGAGATACTAGGCGTCCTTGACACCCGCAAGGGGGCGATGCTCCACTGACGCTCGCACATGAACTGCTGCGCGAGCAAGATCGTTCTTGCAGCGGGGCTCGCGCTTATCGGCGTCGCGCACGCCGGCCACGAATTTCCGTTTTATCCGTCGTTCTATCCGCAGGAAATCACGGTCGAGGCGCTCGATGCGCGCGCGGCCGCCGAGCGGCTCGCCAAGGGAACGCTGCACGCTTACGCGGGAGGCGAAATCGCCGCGCCGGGAGCGAAGACCGGCAGCGTCAGCTCGCTCGGTGGCTATGTCGTGGCGAGGCTCGGTCCTGGCGGCTGCGCAGCCGCGCGCGACCTCAAGAACGCGCTTCCTGCGCGCGCGGTTTGGCACCCTTATCCCGTCACGCCGTTTCACGCCGACTACCTGCACCATGCCGACCGGGCCGAGGCGGCGCGGGCCGAGCCCGCAGGCAGAAAGCGGGCAAACGCCCAGATCGAGATCGTCGAGGCGCGCGCGCTCATCGCCAAAGCTAGCTCGCGCTATAACGGCTGGTCCGGGCCGCCGTGGGTGAGGCAAGGCTGGTTTCACGCTTACCTCTTGCTCGCTCCCTCAGTGAGTGATGCAAGAATCGAAGAAACACGGCGGCGGCTCATGCGCGGCGAGCATCGCAGCCTCGAAGAACGCATCAATCTCGAACGCAACCTCGTCGCCCTTCTGCAAGCCGGCTGCGAGCGCGTCGTGCTCGGCTATACCGTGCGGCGCGAGCACTATGGCGCGGATTATTCGCAAGGCGTGGAGAACGTCGGCTACGACGCGCTCGAAGGGCTTGCCTCGGCGATTTTTCCGCGCACGGTCAAGCTGCGGGACTTTCCCTGGAACGGCTGGCTCAATCTGGCAGCGCCGGCACCGCCCTCCAGCGCGTGGAATCCGATCGTCGGCGGTTTCGGCGACGCGTTCGGCCGCCTGGTGTGGTCGGCGCTCGCCGACCCTGCGTTCCTGCCTTCGCCGCACGGCGCAGGCTGGATCGAGAACCGCGTGAGCGCCTCGGTCGAGAGGAGCGAAAAGCAGGGCGCCACATTGCGCATCGTCTACCGCGTGCGCAACTCGGCCTTCCATGACGGCACGCCGATGAGCGTCGCCGATCTTCTCTATGCCTATGCCTTCGCAGAGAATCCGGCGATCGCGCACACCACCGCGCTCGCGCGCGAGCGCTTGAAGGGCGTGCGCGTGCTGCGCGTGGAAACCGAGACGCTTGCATTCGGCGAAGACAAGCTCACCTATGAAGTGCCGGTGATCGAGATCTATCTCGACGCCGCATTCGACGAAGCAGCGACCGTGGCACCGCCGTGGACGACGCTGCCCTGGCATCTGCTCGCGCTGTTTGAGGAGGGAGCGCGGCGCGGCTATTTCAGGCTTTCGCAGTTCGATCCGGTGCGCGACGCGGCGTTGGTGCGCCGGCTCGGCGAGCTCGCCCGCGAGCTTGAAGAGCGCGCCTACGTGCCGCCAGCATTGATAGCTCATGTGAATGCACAAGAAGCTCGCGAGCGCTACCGCCGGCTGCGCGAGTTCCATGCGGCGCACGGTCATTGGCTCGTGACCAACGGCCCCTACATGCTCGACCGCTGGGACGGGACGAAAGCGGTGCTCGGCGTGTTCCGCGATCCGACTTATCCGAAGGGCCTCGGCAGCTTCAATGCCTACGCCGTGCCGCTCAAGGCCTATGTGACGCGCATCGAGCGGCGCGGCAACGGCGCGGAGGTTCACACCGAAACCGAGTGGCTCGAGCGCCTCGGGCGCGACGTGCGGATCGTGCGCGGCTCGTTCGCGCAAAGACTCGCCGAGCGGCTCACCGGCGCGGCCGCGCTCCCGGTGCCGGTATGCCAGTACCTGCTCATCGGTGCGGACGGCGCGGTGGCAACCGCAGGCGCGGTGCGCGCAGGCGCCGACGGCAGATGTCTTCTCCAGTTAAAACCCGGCAACCGGCTCGTGCTCGCCGCCGTACTCGAGGACAGCGCTGCGAACGCGCCCATCAGGGCGCGGCGGAGCTCCTGGGCGGCCCGGGCCAGCACGGACATGTCCTCGCTCAAGAGGAGATCAATGCGCAGGGCGGTCTGCTCGGCAAGCGCAAGATCGAGACGATTTTCGCCGACGAGGCTGCCGGCACCGACGCCAACGTGAAGGAACTGCGGCGCATGAAGCTGTCGGAGAGGATCGAGCTTTTCACGGGAGTCATTTCGAGCGGCAACACGCCCGCCCTCGGGCCGGTGGCGGAGGAACTGAAGGTGCTTACGCTGTTCAACGACGGCTGCACCGACTTCCTGTTCGACAAGGCGGTTCCCAACCCGAAATACGCCTTCCGGGTGACCAACATCCAGTCTGCCGACGGCGTCACTGCCGCCATCGGCGCCGCGACGCACTGGCCCAAGGTGCGGCGCATCGCCTCGCTCCAGCCCGATTACAGCTACGGGCGCAATGTTTTCGAGCACTTCGTGCTCGCGCTGGGCAAGCTGCTGCCCGGAATAGAGGTCGTCTCCGAGTCCTGGCCGAAGCTGGGCACCACCGATTTCACGTCGCACATCACGAAGATCCTCTCGACCAAGCCCGATCTGCTGATTGCCGGCGTGTGGGGCGGCGATTACGTCGCGTTCTACAAGCAGGCGCTGCGCTACGGGCTGTTCGACAAGATGAAGGTCGCCACCACGCTCGCCTTCGGCGGCTATCCGCACGCGATCGGCAAGGATCACCCCGAGGGCGTGCTGGCAGGCGTGCACGCGAACTACCACTTCCTCTATCCTTCCGCGGAGCGCTGGCCGATCAACAAGGGCTTCGTCGAGCGCTATCACAAGCGCTGGAAGGAATACCCGAGCTTCGAGTCCGACGGCGCCTACACTGCGCTCTACCTCTACAAGCAGGCGGTGGAAAAGGCGAACCAACTCGTCGGCGGCTGGCCCGACGACGAGGCCATCATCGCCATGCTCGAGGGCGCGGGAATCGATGCGCCGGCGGGTTACCTCTATATCCGCGCGGACAATCACCAGGGCTACAAGGACGCGGTGACCGGCCTGAGCAAGAACCTGCCGGGCTACGAGTTCCCAGTCTGGGATTCGGCGAGCATCGTCTCCATCCCGATCCGCAGCATCACCGCGCCACCCAACTGGCCGAAGCCCGGCCAGGGGCATAACGAGTCCACGGCCGCGGCCGACTGGATCAAGAAGACCTGGCCGGCAGCGAAGGCGTGACGCACTAGCCCTTGACGTTCGTGCCTGGGCGGCCCGGCGGCAACACTGGGCCGCTCGGGCGATCCACGCAAGAAGAAAAAGCGATGGAAATCGTCGCACTCCAGGTTCTGAATTCGCTGTTTTACGCCGCGGTGCTGTTCCTCATCGCCGCCGGCCTCAGCCTGATCTTCGGGGTGATGGGGATCGTCAACATGGCGCACGGCAGCTTCTATGCGCTTGGAGCCTACGTCACCGCCTGGTCGGTGAGCGCGGCGACGGCCGCGCTGCCGCCGGCCGGGCTGTTCATCTTCCTGCTCCTCGGGGCGATCGCGGCCGCGCTGATCGGGCTGGTGATCGAGCCCACCTTGATCCGGCCGTTCTATCGGCGGCAGGAGGAGTATCAGCTGCTCGTCACCTTTGGCCTGCTGCTGGTTCTCGAGGACGTCATCCGGCTGGTGTGGGGCGGGACGCCGCTGACCGCGAGCGGGCTGGTGGATTCCCTCGGGCTGGTGCGTATCGGGGGGCTGCCCTATCCCGTCTACAACCTGGCGATGATCGGAGTCGGAGCCGTCGCGGCGCTCGCTCTGTGGGCTTTCGTGTACCGCACCAAGTTCGGCGTGCTGCTGCGGGCGACCGCGCAGGACCGGCGCATGGCCGCGGCGCTCGGCATCGACGTCGGGCGGATCTACGTCCTCGCTTTCGGCCTGGGCTGTTTCATGGCGGGGCTCGGCGGCGCCATCGTCGTTCCGAGCCAGGCCGCGGTGCTCGGCATGGGAGTGGAAGTGCTGGTCATCGCGTTCGTCGTGGTCGTGATCGGCGGCCTGGGCAGCCTCGAGGGCGCCCTGGTCGGCGCGCTGATCGTGAGCGCCCTGAGAACCATCACCATCCAGTTCTGGGAGGAATTCGAGCTCGCCGCTCTATACCTGATCGCCGCGATCGTGCTCCTCATCCGTCCGACGGGCCTGTTCGGGCGGAAGCCGTGAAGCTCGCCGTTCCCGTGCTGATCGTTCTTGCCCTGGTGCCGGCAGTCGCGGGGACGTATCAGACGCAGCTCCTCACCTACGGCCTCACCTTGGCGATCGCCGCGCTCGGCTTCAATCTGCTGCTCGGCTACACCGGGCTGCTGTCGTTCGGGCATTCCGCCTACTTCGGCGCCGGCGCCTACGCCGTGGCGCTGATGATGCGCTATCTCGGCGTCGCGTCGATGGAGCTTTTCATCCTCGGCGGCATCGTATGCTCGGCCGCGCTCGCGGCGCTGTTCGGAGTGGTGTGCGTGCGCCATACCCGGATCTTCTTCGCCATCCTGACGCTCGCGCTTTCGCAGGTGCTGTGGACGCTCGCCTACAAGTTCTTCTGGATCACCGGCGGCACCGACGGGCTGCGCGTGCCGTTCTCGAAGCTCACCCTGCTCGGCGGCCTGATCGATTTCCCGGGCGCCGACGCGTTCGCGAGGTTCATCACCGCCTACTATTACTACGTGCTGGTGGTGTTCTGCTTGTGCGCGGCGCTGATGTGGCTGATCGTCCACTCGCCCTTCGGCAAGACGCTGCAGGCGATCCGCGACAACGAGACCCGGGCGCGCTTTCTCGGCGTGCGCATCTGGCGCTACCGCTGGCTCGCGTTCCTCGTGTCGGGGATCTTCACCGGCCTGGCGGGCACCCTCTGGGTGCCGCTCAACGGGCTCACCACCCCCGACGTCCTGTACTGGCCGCAGTCCGGCAAGATCGTGTTCTTCGCCGTGCTCGGCGGGTTCCGCAACTTCACCGGCCCGATCGTCGGGGCGGTGATCTTCAACTACCTCGAGGTCTACGCCATCGCGCTCACCGAATACTGGCAGATCACGCTCGGCGCGATCCTGATCGTCCTGGTGACCTTCCTCCCGGCGGGAATCGTCGGCACTGCGCAACGCTTGTCGGCGAAGTTCAAATGAATCTTTTACGGACAGAGGCCCTCAAGAAGCACTTCGGCGAAACGCGCGCCGTGGACGGGGTGGATTTCACCGTCAACGAAGGCGAGTTCCTCTCGCTCGTCGGCACCAACGGCGCGGGCAAGACCACGCTGGTCAACCTGATCAGCGCGTTCCTGCTCCCTGACAGCGGCAGGATCTTCATCGGGGACCGCGACATCACCCATGCGTCGGTGGAACAGCGCATCCGGGCGGGGATCGCGCGCAGCTTCCAGCTCGTGAACCTGTTCGACGATTTGTCGGTGCTCGACAACGTGGCGCTCGCGATCTTCGCGCGCGAAGGCAAGACCAAGCGGATTTTTGCAATCGCCGCGCGAGACGCCGCGGTGAGCCGCGAAGCGTCGGATCTGCTCGGCGAGTTCGGCCTCGGCGGCAAGTCGGAGGCGCGCGCGGGAGGGCTCGCGCAGGGCGAGCGCAAGCTCCTCGACGTGGCGGTCGCCTACGCGCTGCGCCCCAAGCTGCTGTTCCTCGACGAGCCGACCAGCGGCGTGAGCACGCGCGACAAGGCGCAGATCATGGACACCGTGTCTGCGGTGGTGCGCGGCGGCGGCATCACCGCGGTGGTCATCGAGCACGACATGGACGTGGTGTTCAAGTACTCCGATCGCGTCGTCGTGATGCACGAAGGCAGGTTCCTCGCCGACGGCCCGCCCGAGGAGATCCGCCAAAACAGCGACGTGGCCAAGTACCTGCTCGGGACCGACGTTTGACATGCTGGAAGTGAAAAACATCGACGCTTGGCGTGGCCCGGCGCAAATCCTGCACGGAGTCTCGTTGAGCGTTCGCAGCCACGAGGTCGTTTGCCTGGTCGGCCGCAACGGCGCGGGCAAGACCACCACCATGGAAAGCATCATGGGCTTTCTGCCGGTCAGGTCCGGCCAGATCCTGTTTCACGGCGAGGAGGTGACTTCGTTGCCCGTGCACCAGCGGGCGCGGCGCGGCATGGGCTACGCGCCCGAAGGGTCCGAGATCTTCCCCGAGCTTACCGTGGCCGAGAACATGATGATCAGCCGCTGGATGTCGGCGAAGGCGCGCCGCAGGCTGGAGGCGCTCGCCGACGGGGACGTCGAGGAGCGGGTGTTCGCGGTGTTCCCCGAGGTGCGCGAGCTGCTGCGCCGCCAGGGGATGAACCTGAGCGGCGGCCAGCGCAAGATGGTCGCCATCGCGCGCGGCATGGCGCTTGCGCCCACGCTGCTGCTCCTGGACGAGGCGTTCGAGGGGCTCGCCCCGGTGGTGGTCAAGCGGTTTCGCGATGCGGTGCTCAAGATCGAGGACCTCGGCATCTCGCTGCTGATCGCCGAGTCGAACCTCGTCAATGCGGCGCGCATCGCGGACCGGCTTTACGCGATCGACCGCGGCGAGATCATTTTCGAGGGCAAGCCCGAGCAGGCGCTCGGCGACGCAAACGTCATGAGGGCGTTGCGCGGCTGAGCGTCGGCGGCACCAGCCGAAGAGTGACGAGCGTGGCGAGAGCCCAGGCTGCATACGCGGTGGTGAACACCCATTCCGGGGCCTGGTAATAGAGGAGCCAGTACGCCCAGCGGCCGATGAAGGACTCCGGCCGCACTCCGCCCCTCAGCAGGTCTTCCCATACCGTGAGCGGGCAGGCGACGCCGAGCAGCGCTTCCGCGGCGACGAAAGCGACGGCGCCAAGATGCAGGTAGCGGAACCAGGGGTTTCTCACCCACGGCCAGCCGAGCGCCGCGCCGGCCCAGACCAGGACCAGGCCGCCGACGATGAAGACGACGACCATGAAGTGGACTACCAGCAGCGCGTCGGCCATCATGCGCCGAGGATGACACGAGAACCGCGGTTCCCCCGCCTGACGATAGACCTGATGACGCCCGAGCAGCGCGCAGTCGCCGCCGAGATCGCCGCCGGCCCGCGCGGCGAGGTGCGCGGGCCCTTCCTCGCCCTGCTCCACCACCCGGAGCTGGCGCGCCGCCTGCAGGCGCTCGGCGAGCAGCTGCGCTGGAAGGCGAAGCTCGCGCCGCATCTCGTCGAGCTCGCGGTGCTGGTCACCGCGCGGCGCTGGACCTGCCAGCACGAGTGGACCATGCACGAGAAGCTGGCGCGCAAGCACGGGCTGGAGGAACGCATCGTCACGGCCATCGCCAAAGGCCGCGAGCCCGAAGGCATGCCGGCCGATGAAGCAGCGGTGCACGCATTCTGCCGCGAGCTGCACGCCAGCGGCCGCGCCGGCGATGCAACCTTCGACGCGGTGCGCAGCCGCTTCGGGCTCGACGGCGCGCTCGAGCTGATCGCGCTGTGCGGCTATTACTCGCTCATGGCGATGGTGCTGAACACCGCCGGGATGCCTCTTCCAGACGATGCTCCGCCGCCGCTGAAGTGAAGCACGCCTGCGACGCGCATTTCCACGTCTTCGGCCCGCCCGAGCGCTACCCCTATCGCGACCCGAAGCTGCGCTATCAACCGCCGCTCGCGCCGCTCGCCGACTACCTGGAGACGGCAAGAAAACTCGGCCTGGAGCGCTTCGTGTTCGTGCAGCCGAGCGCCTACGGCCGCGACAACGCCTGCATGCTCGATGCCATGCGCGAGGTCGGCGCGCGCTGCCGGGGCATCGTCGACATCGACGAAGACGCGCCCGACGCGGAGCTCGCGCGGCTGCACGCTGCCGGCGTGCGCGGCGTGCGCATCAACGTCTCGCCGATGCAGCCGCATGACGCCGGAATCGCGGCGAAGCTCCTGCCGCGCATCGAGCGGCTCGAGGCGCGCTGCGCCGCGCTCGGCTGGCAGCTCGATTTTCTGCTTCCCGGGTGGTTGACGGCGGAGCTGATGCCTCGTCTTTCACATTTGAAGGTGACATTCACGCTGGCGCACATGGGCATGTTCCTCGCGCGCGAGGGGCCGCGCCATCCCGGCTTCAGGAAGCTGCTGGAGCTCCTGCGCCAGGGGAGCGGCCGCTGCTGGGTGAAGCTCACCGGCGCCTACCGCATGTCGCAGGCGCCCGGCTTTGCCGACGCTGCGCCGATGGCGCGCGCGCTCATCGAAGCCGCGCCCGACCGGATGATCTGGGGCAGCGACTACCCGCACCTCTCGTTCGCCGACAAGGTCGATTCGGTCGAACTGTTCGATCTGCTGCGCGAGTGGGCGCGCGACGAAGCCGCGCTGCGCAAGATCCTGGTGGATAACCCGGCGCGGCTATACGGCTTCTAGCCGCGTTCCTGCGGTCTCTGCATTCAGCCGCGTTCTTGCGGCCTCTTTGGATCGGCGCTCCACTCGCTCCACGATCCCGCATAGAGCCTCGCACCGGGAAGCCCGGCGATCTCCATCGCGAGCAGGTTGTGGCAGGCGGCAACGCCGGAGCCACAGTAGTGGACGATTTCCTCGTTTTTCGCTTTTGCAAGCAATGTCTGAAATTCGCGCTTCAATTCCGAGGCAGGCTTGAAGGTACCGTCCGCTGAAACATTGTCGGCGTTGAAACGATTGAGCGCGCCGGGAATGCGGCCGGCGCCCGGGTCGATCGGCTCTTGCTCGCAGCGGTAGCGGGCTGGAGCGCGGGCATCGATGAGCAGCAGTTTTTTCAGATTTTTCTGCACCGCATCCGCTGACAGCGCGGCACCAGCGTTGAGCTTCAATGGAAAATTCGAAGGTTCGAACGACGGTATGTCGGCAGTCACCGGCCGGCCTTCGCTGAGCCACTTGGCGAGCCCGCCGTCGAGCACGGCGACGGCTTCGTGTCCCACCCAGCGCAACATCCACCACAGGCGCGCCGCCATCGCGCCGTTGCCGCCGTCGTAGCAGACGACTCGACCATCTTTTCTCAGGCCCTGCTTGCCGAGCCAGGAGATGAAAACTGCAGGGTCGGGAAGCGGATGCCGGCCGTTCCTGCCGGTCTTGGGCGCCGAGAGGTCGCGGTCGAGGTGCGCAAAAGCGGCGCCCGGGATGTGCGCTGCGCGGTACTGCTGCTCGCCGAGGCCGGGCTTGGCGAGGTCGTGGCGGCAGTCGAACACCCGCCACTTGCCGAGGTTCTGACTAAGTTCCGCCGTCGAGACGAGCGTGGAGCCATTCATGAAAGTGCACCTCGGCGTCCTCCATCGGGGACTGGTAGGGGCCGGCGTCGTCGAGCCCCTGCTCGTAGAGCGCGCGGCGGCCGCGGTCCAGGCGCATGCAGATCTCGTGGTCCTCGATCGCGGTCTCGGCGTAGGCCGCCTGCTGCGCCTCGACGAACTCGCGCTCGAACAGCGCGATCTCCTCGGGATAGTAGAACTCGACCACGTTGGTGGTGCGCGCCGGCGAGCGCGGGATCAGCCGCGACACGACCAGGACGTTCGGGTACCACTCGAAAGTCAGGCCCGGAAAATACGTCGCCCAAAGGGCGCCGTGCTTCGGCTCGCGGCCGTCGAGCTGCCTGAGGCAGGCGTCGTGCCATTTCTTGTAGACCGGTGTTCCCGGCCGATGCAGACCCGCCTTAGCCGCCACGATCTGGACCGAATGCTCCGCGCCGTAGTCGACCGTGAAGTTGTTGCAGTCGGTGAAGTTGCCGAGCCCCGGATGATAGAAGTCGACGTGGTAGACCTCGAGATAGGTTTCGATGAAGGTCTTCCAGTTGACGTCGTATTCGTCGATGCGCACCGAGTCGAGCACATAGCCCGTAAAGTCCCAGTCGGCGCTCGTCGTGATGCGTGCGAGGTCCTGGCGCGGATCGCGCGGCCCGGCGAAGAGCAGCCCGTTCCATTTGGTCAGCGGCGTGGAGCGTGGTCGGTCCAGCCGAGCGTGTAATAGTCGCCGACGTTCGGCACCATCAGCTCGTGGCCGACGTAGTTGGCGCCGGCGTCGAACAGCAGCTTCTTTTCCCGCGCGAAAACCGCCGCATCGAAGTACCAGGACACCGGCAGGTGGCAGTTCGCGCGCCTGAGCTGGCGCAGGCTGGCTACGTCCGTCATGCGTTGTAAAGCCCCTAGAAAAACAGTATTTTACTAAAAGATGAATAAGCCTTCAGGCGAGCTGACTTTCGAGAAGGCGCTCGCGGAGCTGGAAAAAATCGTCTCGCGCATGGAAAGCGGCGAGTTGTCGCTCGAGCAGGCGCTCGCCACCCACAAGCGCGGGCTCGAGCTCGCGCGTTTCTGCCAGCAGCGTCTCGAGGCGGCGCAGCAGCAAGTCAGGGTGCTGGAAGGGGAGGTTCTCAAACCGCTGTCCGAAGCCGGTGAAACTGACCGAGACTGACTTCCAGGCCTGGATGGGGGGTGTCCAGGCGCGCATGGAAAGCGCGCTCGCGCGCCTGCTGCCGGCGGCGCATGTCGCGCCCGCGCGCCTGCACGAGGCGATGCGCTACGCCGCGCTCGAGGGCGGCAAGCGCGTGCGTCCGCTGCTCGCGTTCGCGGCGGGGGAGCTCGCCGGGGCGCCGCGCGAGCGGCTCGAGATCGTGGGCGCGGCCGTAGAGCTGATCCACGCGTATTCGCTGGTGCATGACGACCTGCCCTGCATGGACGACGACGCATTGAGGCGCGGCAAACCGACCGTGCATGTGGAGTACGACGAGGCCACCGCGCTGCTCGCGGGCGATGCGCTGCAGTCGATGGCGTTCCAGCTGCTTGCCGAGCACCGTCTTGCCGACGACGCGCGCGCGCAGCTCGAGATGGTGCGCACGCTGGCAGCGGCGGCGGGATCGCGCGGCATGGCGGGCGGCCAGAGCATCGACCTCGATGCGACCGGCAAGACGCTCACGCTTGCCGAGCTCGAATTCATGCACATCCACAAGACGGGCGCGCTGATCCGCGCCGCGGTGCTGCTCGGCGTTGCTTGCGGAACAGAGCTTCTCGCCGAAGAAAAAAACAGGCTGGACAAATACGCCAAAGCCGTCGGGCTCGCCTTCCAGGTGGTGGACGACGTGCTCGATTACGACGCCAGCACGGCGACGCTCGGCAAGACCGCAGGCAAGGATTCGAAGCAGGGCAAGCCGACCTACGTTTCGGCGCTCGGCATCGCGCGCGCCAAGGCGCTGGCGCAGGAGCTGCGCTCGCAGGCGCATGCCGCGCTGGCGGATTTCGGCCCCCGGGCGCGCCGCCTCGCCGAGCTCGCCGACTTCATCGTCCTGAGAAAATTCTGAGCATGAGCGCGATCACCGGCGAGCTGCCGGCCGGCGACTACAATCCGTCGATGTACGAGCTGCTGAAGCGCATCGACGATCCGGCGCAGCTGCGCGCGCTCGAGCGCAAGCAGCTCGGCCAGCTCGCCGACGAGCTGCGGGCGTACGTGCTCGAGTCGGTGTCGAAGACCGGCGGCCATCTGTCATCCAATCTCGGCACGGTCGAGCTGACGATCGCGCTGCATTACGTGTTCGACACTCCCGAAGACCGCATCGTCTGGGACGTCGGCCACCAGACCTATCCGCACAAGATCCTCACCGGGCGCCGCGAGGCGATGGGCCGGCTGCGCATGATCGACGGCATTTCCGGCTTTCCGCGCCGCGCCGAGTCGAAGTACGACACCTTCGGCACGGCGCATTCGTCCACCTCCATCTCGGCGGCGCTCGGCATGGCCGTTGCGGCAAAAACAAAAAATGAAAAACGCCACTGCATCGCCGTGATCGGCGACGGCGCGATGTCGGCGGGCATGGCCTTCGAGGCGATGAACAACGCCGGCGCCATGGAGGTCGACCTGCTGGTGATCCTGAACGACAACGAGATGTCGATCTCGCCGCCAGTCGGGGCGCTTACCAACTATCTCGCGCGGCTGCTTTCGGGACGCATCTACGCGACCGCCCGCCGCGCGAGCGAGCACCTGCTGAAGCGCGTCGGCGTGTGGGAGCTGGCGCGGCGCGCGGAGGAGCACGTGAAGGGCATGGTGACGCCCTCGACGCTGTTCGAGGAGTTCGGCTTCAACTACATCGGGCCGGTCGACGGCCACGACCTCGACGCGCTCATCCCCACTCTCGCCAACATCAGGAAGCTGAAGGGGCCGCAGTTCCTGCACGTCATCACCCGCAAGGGGCAGGGCTACAAGCTCGCCGAGGACGACCCGATCGCCTACCACGGTCCGGGCAAGTTCAACCCGGCCGAGGGCCTGCAAAAGGCTTCAGGCGGCAAGCCGACCTATTCTCAGGTGTTCGGCGAGTGGCTGTGCGACATGGCGGCACGCGACCCGCGGCTGGTCGCGGTGACGCCGGCGATGCGCGAGGGCTCGGGCATGGTGCGGTATTCGGAACGCTTTCCCGAGCGCTACTTCGACGTCGGCATCGCCGAGCAGCACGCCGTCACCTTCTGCGCCGGGCTCGCCTGCGAGGGGATGAAGCCGGTGCTCGCGATCTACTCGACTTTCCTGCAGCGCGGCTACGACCAGCTGATCCATGACGTCGCGATCCAGAACCTGCCGGTGCTGTTCGCCCTCGACCGCGGCGGGCTGGTCGGCGGCGACGGCCAGACGCACAACGGCGCCTTCGACTATGCCTACCTGCGAACGGTGCCGAACCTCACCGTCATGGCGCCCTCGGATGCCGACGAATGCCGGCAGATGCTCTATACCGGGTTCACTCTCAGCGGCCCGGCGGCGGTGCGCTATCCGCGCGGCGCTGCAATCGGGGAGGCGAGGAAGGAGATGCAGGCCATTCCGCTCGGCAAGGCAGAAATAAGAAGGACCGGAAAGCAGATTGCCATCCTCGCCTTCGGCGCCATGCTCAAGCCGGCGCTCGACGCCGGCGAAACCCTCGATGCCACCGTGGCGAACATGCGTTTCGTGAAGCCCCTCGACGTGGCTCTCTTGAAAGAAATCTCTGCAAATCATGAATTGATCGTCACCGTCGAGGAGCACCAGATCATGGGTGGCGCCGGCTCGGCGGTATGCGAGGCTTTGGCCGGTCTTGGTTTTCAGGGAAATATTCTTTTGTTGGGGCTCCCCGATCGCTTCATCGACCATGGCGACCCGGGCAGGCTGCTTGCCTCGGTAGGACTGGATGCGGAGGGCATCCGAAATGCGGTGCAACGCGCGCTGCAATCCGCAATGCCCGAGTAATTTACTCGGATGTTAAAATCGGGCTTATGAAAGCACGCGACCTGCACAACATTCCCGACGTCCAGGCGACCCCGGACTCGCGCAAGCTCGCCATCGACAAGGTGGGCATCAAGGCGATCCGCCACCCGATGCGAATACAGGAGCGCAACGGCGGGGTGCAGCACACCATCGCCATGTTCAACATGTACGTCTGCCTGCCGCACCACTTCAAGGGCACGCACATGTCGCGCTTCGTCGAGATCCTCGAGGAGCACGAGCGCGAGATCACCGTCGAGACCTTCCAGGTGATGCTGCGCGAGATGGTCGAGCGGCTGGAAGCCGACGAAGGCCACATCGAGATGACGTTTCCCTACTTCATCGAGAAGAAGGCGCCGGTCTCGGGCGTGAAGAGCCTGATGGACTACGAGGTCACCTTCGTCGGCGAGGTGGAGAAGGGCAAGCAGAGCTTCAGCATGAAGGTGGTGATCCCGGTGACCAGCCTGTGCCCGTGCTCGAAGAGGATCTCGGAGCGCGGCGCGCACAACCAGCGCTCGCACGTCACCGTCACGGCGCGCACCAACGACTTCGTCTGGATCGAGGAGATCGTCGACATCGTCGAAAAACAGGGCTCGAGCGAGCTCTACGGCCTGCTCAAGCGCCCCGACGAGAAATACGTCACCGAGCGCGCCTACGACAACCCGAAGTTCGTCGAGGACATGGTGCGCGACGTCGCCGCGGTGCTCAACCTCGACGAGCGCATCGAGGCCTACACGGTCGAGTCGGAGAACTTCGAGTCGATCCACAACCACAGCGCGTACGCCCTCATCGAGAAAGATAAACGGGCGCGCTGATACGCTTGCTTCTGGGGTTTCTGTTGATTGAAGAAACCCAAGCGCAGGATTACCCGGCCTTGCGCGCCCGCATGGTCGCCGAGGTCGACGCCATGTACGCCGAGACGCGGTTCGAAACCGGTCTGGCCGCCATGTCGCCGGCGGTGCGTGCGGCGATGGGAAAAGTCGAGCGGCACCGGCTGGTGCCCGCCCTGCAGATTGGGCTGGCCTACCGCAACCACCCGCTGCCGATCGGCTCCGGGCAGACCATTTCCCAGCCCTACATCGTCGCGATCTCGACAGATCTCCTGCAAATCAATTCGAACAGTGTCGTGCTGGAGGTCGGCACCGGCTCGGGCTACCAGGCCGCGGTGCTCGCCGAGATCGCGGCAAAGGTTTTCTCGATGGAAATCATTGCCTCCCTGGGCAAGGAAGCGGAGCAACGCCTGCGAGACCTGGGCTATCGCAACATCGAAGTGCGCATCGGCGACGGCTACGCCGGGTGGCCGGAACAGGCGCCGTTCGACGGCATCGTCGTCACCGCAGCCGCGCCGCAGGTCCCGCCTGCGCTCGTCGCGCAGCTCAAGTCGGGCG
>WNGA01014878.1_pt1 | contig 16184 bp, 13 predicted proteins | sample 5400061 | NCBI WGS metagenome assembly WNGA01 (sample SAMN13153366, study PRJNA577476) | soil metagenome | isolation source: 100 cm soil or saprolite under grassland replicate 2 | place: USA:California | collected 2016-06-15 | reverse complement strand
CGAATAGGAGCAGGACCACCGCGGCGAACCCGGCGGGCAGCACCCAGAAGCTGGGCCAATGGTCGAGGGTCAGGCTGGCCGCGCCACCGAGGAACCGGTTGTACACGTTGCCGGCCACCTGCGCGCCGATGAGCATGCCGACGCCGTAGGTGACCAGCACGAGGAATCCCTGCGCCTGGCCACGAACCGCGGGGGTGGATTTCTTGTCCACGTAGATCTGGCCGGTCACGAAGAAGAAATCGTAGCACACCCCGTGGAGCAGGATGCCGATGATGATGAGCCAGAAGACCGCGTTGGGCGCCGCGATCGCAAAGAGGGCGTAGCGCAGGACCCAGGCACCCATGCCCGCCATCAGCATCCGTTTCACGCCGAGCCGCGCGAAGAAGAGCGGCATGAGCAGCATGAAGACGACCTCGGACATCTGACCCAGCGACTGCGTCGCGGCGATCTTTTTGATGCCGGCATCGCCCAGGAAGATCTGGGTGAAGTTGTAGTAGGCCGCCAGCGGGATGCACAATAACAGTGAGGCGGCGATGAAAACGTAGAAGGCGCGGTCGCCGAGCTGCGCCAGCGCGTCGAGGCCGACGATACTGCGCAGCGAGACGCGCTGCCCCGCGCCCGGGGGCGGCGTGTGAGGCAGCGTGAAGCTGAAGAAGCCGAGCAGCACACTGGCCCCGGCGGCGGTGTAGAGCGGCAGCGCCGTCTGTTCGGGGACGGCCGCCACCAGGCTGCCCAAGACGAGGCTGATGAACAGCCCGGCCACGATCCAGCCGATGGTGCCGAACACCCGGATCAGAGGAAACTGTTTCTCCTGCGACTGGATGTGGTGGAACGCGAGGCTGTTCGCGAGGCCGAGGGTCGGCATGTAGCACAGGTTGTAGAACAGCAGGAGCAGGATGAACGCCACGGGCGCGCCCGTGGCCCGGGGCACGGCGAACATCACCGCGCCGCCCAGCAGGTGGAGGATGCCCAGGACCTTCTCGGTCGCGAAGTAGCGGTCGGCGACAAGCCCCAGGAAGAACGGCGCGACGATGGCCGCGATCGGGTTTACCGTGTAGGGCCAGTGCGTCAGCGTCTCCATCCCGTGGTGGGTCATGTACACCGCGATGGTCGTGTACCAGGCGCCCCAGATGAAGAATTGGAGGAACATCATCGTCGACAGCCTGGCGCGAACGCTCACGGCAGCACCCGAATCTTGATGTTGCGGTAGGCCACCCGGTCGCCGTGGTCCTGGAGACCGATGTAGCCGGTCGGGTTGCGCCCGAAGTGCGGATGCCCGGCGAACTTGCTCGCCTTCACCTTCGCGGTCCAGTCGGGGCTGCCCAGCTCGTACTCGACGACCTTCACGCCGTTCAGCCAGTGCTCGACGTGTTTCCCCTTCACCACCAGTCGCACTTGGTTCCACTCGCCCGCCGGCTTCACGATGCCTGCGGGCGAGGGATACAGGTCGTATAAGGCGCCCGCCGACGTGAGACGCGACTTGCCGTCCACGTGCCCCGCGTCATCCAGCACTTGCATCTCGGGCGCGTTCCAGTAGATCGCGTTGTCGTCCTCGCTCCCCCGGTAGAAGATCCCGCTGTTCCCTCCGGGGGCGATGTTCCATTCGAGGGTCAGCTCGAAATTCCGAAACTTGTCCCGGGTGAGGATGTCGCCTCCGGAGGCGGCCCGCGTCAGCGTGCCGTCCACGACTTGCCAGCCGGCCGGCGCGGAGTCCTGCAGGAAGCCGCGCCACCCGGCGGTGGTCTTACCATCGAACAACAGTCGCCAGCCGGCGGAGCGCTCGGCGGCGGTCAGCGTGTTGAGCGGGCCCTGACCAAACGCGCGCACCGGCATCGCCCCCAAGCAACACACGAGCAGGGTCATGGTTGTACGAGTCATTACGTCATCTCCTTTGTCAAGCAGGAAGGCCGGCGAGCTCCTTGATCCGCGTCTGCACGGCACGACGGGCGCGCTCGCTCTTGGTAATGACCAGGACGGCGTCGTCGCCCGCGATCGTCCCGATGATCTCGGTCCACCCGGCAGCGTCGATGGCGAGGCCGAGCCCCTGGGCGCCGCCGGCGGGCGTCTTCACCACGAGCAACGGACCGACGCCATCGACCGAGACCAGTACAGTGGGAAGCAGCTGCCCGAGGTGCGGTCGGATGGCGGCCCCGGTTTCGAGCGGTGGCGCGTAGTGCGAGCCGCCGTCCGGCGCGGCCACTTTGGCGAGGCCCAGCTCACGGATGTCGCGGGACAGCGTGGCCTGGGTGACATCGAAGCCCTCGGCCTTGAGCAGCTCACGCAGCTGCTCCTGGCTCGCGACCGTCTCCGAGCGGACGATCTTCAGGATGGCCGCATGGCGCTGGGTTTTCATGGGGCCAGAATCTAGCCGTGAACGACGCGCCCGGCGACGACGGTGAGCAAGGAGCTGGAGGGCGGTGGAGGATGGTGGAGGGTGGTGGAGGCAAACACCGCGAGATCCGCCTGCTTCCCTACCTCGAGCGAGCCGATCTCGCCATCGAGGCCGAGCGCTCGGGCGCCCTCGATCGTCAGCATGCGCAGCGCGTCCTCGCCGGCGAGCCCGGCGGCCGCCGCCTCGGCCCACAGATTCGAATCCCCCACGCTCACCACCGAATCGGTGCCGAGGCCGACGCGCAGGCCCGCCCGCCGGAAGGCGGCGAGGGGTGCGGTGCCATGTCCGTGGGCGCGGTTCGAGCGCGGGCAGTGGGCCAGCCCCACCCCGGCCTGCCGCAGAATGTCGATGTCTCGCTCGTCTACTTGCACGCAATGGATGCACAGCCACCCCGTTGTACGTTCCAAGACGCCAAGCCGCAAGAGGTACTGCACCGGCGAGCAGTGCGGTGCCGGTACGGCGATACCGCGGGCGCGCAGCGCGTCCGCAAACGGCCCGCTGCCCTCCCGGACGAGCTGCGTCTCCGCGCGCGATTCGGCGAGGTGCATCGCGACCGGCAGGCCTGCGCCGCGCGCGAGGTCGGCGACGGCACGATACAGGGGATCGCTCACCGTGTACGGGGCGTGTGGGGAGACACCGAGGCTAAGGGGCGAAGAGGCTAAGGGGCTAAGGCGGTCGAGGGCTCGCCGCAGCTCCTCCATGCTCGCGGCGCAGTGCGCCGGGTCGGGACCAAAGACCTCCTGGTAATAGATCCCTCGCCCGCCGAGCCGCGCCAGCGCCTCGAGCGGCGCTCCCGTGCTCCCCGTATCCGCGACGCAGGTTACGCCGGCGGCCCAGCCGTCCCGCACACCCCGCTCTGCCGCACCTGAGAACTCCTCCGGGGTGGTGGCGTCCTTGAGAGCGCGGAGCGTGCGGATCCACGCCGCGAAGTCGCGTTCCGAGTTCTTGCCGCCGAGGTGGGTCAGCTCGAGGTGCGTGTGTGTGTTGACGAGGCCGGGAACGAGACTGGCTTGACGAAAATCGAGCTCCCGGGCCCCCCGCGGCGTGGGGACGAGAGGATTCGGGCCGACGGCGGCGATGATGCCGCGGTCGTCAATGAGAACGGCGCCGTCCTCGATGGGCGGCGCCGTGACCGGATGGACCGAGCCCGCGCGGATGCGCAGCACGCGCGGCTAGGGCGAGACCCCGATGCCGAATGGCGCGTGCACCGGACAGGCCTGGGTCGGCTCGGTGCCCGGGTAGAACCAGTCCCAGTGACGCACTTCCTGGGGACAGAACGGCGTGGCGAGGTAGCCGTTCGACCAGTCCACCTCGCGCGTGATCAGCGAGTCGGGTCGCTCCCAATCGGGCGGCGCGGGCCGCCGGTCGTAGACGTCGCGCATGAACGCGGTCCACGCGGGCGCGACGATCTTTCCTCCGCCCGCGTTGTGCTCGAGGATGCGCTGCTGGATGTCGTAGCCGACCCAAATGCCCGTCACGATCTCGGGGGTGTACCCGATGAACCAGGCGTCGGTATAGTCGTCGGTCGTCCCGGTCTTGCCGGCCGCCGGCAGCGTGAACCCCGCCTTCCAGACGGCGGTGAACGCCGTGCCGCGGCGGATCACGTCCTTCATCATGTCCACCATGAGCCACGTGTGCTCGGGATCCATCACCGGCTCGCGGCGGATCGCGGGCTGCCACAGGATGTTGCCCTGCCGGTCCTCCACCCGCAGGACGCCGACCGGCTCCGCGCGGGTACCGAGCGTGGCGAACGCGGTGTAGGCGGCGATCATCTCGATCGGCCGCACGCCCCTCGCGCCGATGTGGATCGAGGGATACGGCGGCAGCGGCGTGGTGATGCCGTAGCGACGCGCTTCGCCGATCACCGTCTGCTCGCCCAGTGCCATGCCGAGCTTGATGGTGGCGAGGTTGCGCGACAGGTACAGCCCCTCGCGCATGGGGATCAGGCCGAGTGTCGTGTCGTCGTCGTCTTTCGGCTGCCACAGCGTGGAGTCGAGCTGGATCACCGGCGGGTTGAGCGGTGAGTCGTCGACGATCTCGGTCACCGGGTGCCCCGCCCGGACGGCCGCCGAGTACACGAACGGCTTGAAGGTCGAGCCCGGCTGGCGCACCGCCTGGGTGGCGCGGTTGTACTTGGAGTCGTCGAAGTCCCGGCCACCGATCATCGCGCGGATGTATCCGGTGTTCGCCTCGAGGGCGACCAGCGCGCCCTGGATGTAGGGCGTGAACGGTCCGTGGTCCTCGCCCGAGGCCTTGGACGACTCGAGGTACTCCCGATAGGTGGTGCGCCCCGGGAACTTCCCGTTCGAATACACGCCGGCCTCGATGGCGTCGAGCTGCGACTGCACCGCCCGCTCCGCCGCCTCCTGCATGTCGAGGTCGAGCGTCGTGTAGATGCGCAGGCCGCCCTCGTACAGGTCGCGTCCGAATCGCGCGTCGAGCTGCACCCGCAACCACTCGACGAAGTAGGGGGCGACGTCGCCGTAGTTCGTGCGGTTCCCGGTGAGCACGAGGGGGTACGCCTGCCACAGCTCGGCCTCTTCCGGCGTCAAGAAGCCCTGGTCGCTCATCAGGCCCAGCACCACGTTGCGCCGGCGCACGGCGCGCTCCGGGTGGGTCCGCGGGTTGTAGAACGCCGGCAGCTTGGGCAGCGCCGCGAGCGTCGCCGCTTCCGCGACGTTGAGCTGCTGCGCGTGCTTGCCGAAGTAGATCTGCGCCGCCGCCTCGACGCCGTGGGCCCCTGCCCCGAGGTTGATCTGGTTCAGGTACAGCTGGAGGATCGTATCCTTGGGGAAGTTGCTTTCGATCTCCACCGCCACCCGCGCCTCCTTGAGCTTGCGGGTGAGCGTCTTCTCGCGACTGATCTCCTCGGGGAAGATGTTTCGCGCCAGCTGCATCGTGATGGTCGAAAACCCCTGCGCGAAGCTCATCGTCACGAGATCGTTCTTGATGGCGCCCAGGATGCGCCAGTAGTCGATCCCGTGGTGGTCGTAGAAGCGCTTGTCCTCCGTGGCGATGAACGCCTGACGCACCGGCAGCGGGATCTCGCGGAGCGGCAGCACGGTGCGCCGCTCGGCGCCCAGCTCGCTGATGAGGCGCCCGTCTGCCGCGTACATTTTCGACGTTTGGACCTGGACCTTGCCGCCGGCCCCCTGAGGATACAGCCGCGAGATGCTCGGGCAGTGCTCGCCCGCACACACGCGGGTCCACGCGCCGTAGGAGAGGCCCAGCAGGTACGCGCCGGCGAGCACCGCGACCGCGATCACGCGGCGGCGGACCTTGGGCTTCTGCCACCAGGAGAGCGGTCCGGGCAGAGTGACGGGTGCAGGGATGGACGCCATCGCGTTACAACCTAGTGAGGCTGCTCGGCGCTTGCCAGCGGTGCAGGCTTCTCGTACGATTCCGCGCCATGTCGGACCTGTTCGCCGAGCTCGAGTGGCGGGGCTTCGTGCACCACGCCACGCAGCAGATTCAGCGCCATCTGGCCGAGCGGCCCCGCTCGGTGTACTGCGGCTTCGATCCTACCGCACCCAGCTTTCAGGCCGGAAACCTGATGCCGCTCACGCTGCTGCGGCAGTTCCAGCTGCGCGGACACAAGCCGATCGTTCTGATGGGCGGCGGCACCGGGCTGATCGGCGATCCCAGCGGAAAGCAAAGCGAGCGCCCCCTCCTCTCCAAGGAGCAGATCCGCGACAACATCCACCGCCAGCGCGACCAGATCGTGCGGCTGCTCGATTTCGACGCGAAGGACTCGCGCGCGCTGGTGCTCAACAACGCCGATTGGTTGGTCGAGCAGCATCTCGTGGAGTTCCTCCGCGACGTAGGCAAGCACTTCACAGTGAACGTCATGATGCAGAAGGAGTCGGTGAAGGCGCGACTCGACGCGGGAATTTCCTACACCGAATTCAGCTACATGTTGCTGCAGGCGTACGATTTCCTGCACCTGTTCCGCAAGGAGCGCTGCACGATCCAGGTGGGCGGGAGCGACCAGTGGGGGAACATCACAGCGGGCATCGATCTGATCCGACGGGTGGAGGGCGGTGAGGCGCACGGGCTCGTGGCGCCGCTGTTCACCACGGCGGCGGGGGCGAAGTTCGGCAAGACCGAGAGCGGCGCGATCTGGCTCGACCCCGCCCTCACGTCGGTCTACAAGTTCTACCAGTTCTGGCTCAACACGGACGACCGCGATGTCGAGCGCTATCTGAAGCTGTTCACCTTTCTGTCGAGCCCGGAGATCGACGCGCTGCTCGCCAAGGTCAAGGCGAACCCCGCGGCCCGAGCAGCGCAGCGCGCACTCGCTCGCGACGTCACGCACCGCGTCCACGGTCCGGATGCGACGGCGAAGGTGGTCCGGGCGTCCGAAGTCCTGTTTGGCGATTTCGACCCGCACGCCGCCGACGACGCCACGTTCGACGTCCTGGCGCAGGAGCTGCCCACCGCGACTGTTCCGGCGCGGGACGGCCTGACGCTGATCGACGCCGTGATCCAGGCCGGGCTTGCAAAGTCGAAGGGCGAGGCGCGGCGCTCGATCGAACAGGGCGGCATCTACGTGAACCAGCACCGCGTGAAGGAGGTGGACCGGCGCATCGAACCGGGCGACTGGCTGGCCGAACGCAACATCCTACTGCGCAAGGGCAAAAAGGACTACGCCCTGCTGCGCGTGGCGCGCTGACTGGCACGATCACCGCACATCGTAGGGGCGCAGCACGCTGCGCCCCTACGCCATCTGGGAGATCACGATGTTCATCGGGCACTACGCCCTGGCGCTGGCTGCGAAGCGGGCCGCACCACGCACCTCCCTGGGTACGCTGTTCGCCGCCACGTCGCTCGCGGATCTGCTCTGGCCGGTGTTCCTGCTGTTGGGGTGGGAGCAGGCGCACGTCGTGCCGGGGCCGAACCCGTTCCTGACGCTGTGGGTCGACTCATCATTTTCGGATGGCTGTTCGTGGGATGGGCCTGGTGGGCGGATCGACATCGGGAGGGATACCACGTTGCCGGGTGAGTCGCTGCCGGATAATGCGTTGCCGAATACTGGGTTGCCCGAGGCTGCGTGGCCGGAGACGGCGTTCAACGCCTCACCGGCAACGCCTCACCCGGTAACGCCCCATCCGGGAACGCCTCACCCGGGAACGCCTTTTTCCGGTAACGCCTCACTCCAGTTGGTCCAGCACGTCCAGCACCCGCTCGAGCTCCTCCACGGTGTTGTAGCAATGCGGCGCGAGCCGGATGGCACCCTCGCGCAGCGAGCACACGACGTGGGCCCGCTTCAGCGCGTGGTACGCCTCGACGGCGTGCGCGGGGGCGAGGCAGACGATCGCGGAGCGGTGCGCTTCGGCGCGCGGTGAGACGATGCGGACCCCGGTCTCGTCCGCCCAGCGGAACACCGGCTCGTGCAGCGTGCGGGTGTATCGCGCGATGTCGTCGATCCCGAGCTCCGCGAGCATGCCGACCGAGGCGGTCATCCCGTAGAAATCCTGAAAGGGGAGTGTGACCATCTCGAAACGGCGGGCGTCGGAGCGGAACGTGGGGTTGTACGCGGTCAGGCGCGAGAAGTCGTCGGTCCCCTCGAACGCCATCCAGCCGGCGACCGCGGGCTCGAGCACCGAGATGAGCTCCCGTCGCACGTAGACGAACCCGGATCCCCAGGGCGCGAGCAGCCACTTCTGCCCGCCGCACGCGAGGATGTCGATCGGTGTCTCGCGGACGTCGAGCACCGAGTTCCCGACTCCCTGAATCCCGTCCACCACGAGGAACGTGCCGTTGGCGCGGCAGGCGGCGCCGAGCCGGGCGAGATCGGCGCGGTAGCCGTTCGAGAACTGCACGAAGGACACCGCGAGCACCCGCACCCGCGGGTCGTGCAGCCGCTCGACGAGGTAGTCCTCGTCGGGCCAGCCCTCGGGGGTGCAGGGCGCGAGCTCGACCTCGACCTCTTGCTTCTTGAGCAGCAGCCAGGGATACACGTTCGCCGGAAACTCACGGTCCGAGACGAGGACCACGTCGCCGCGCTGCAAGGGGAGCGCGCAGGCCGCGAGGTTCAGGCCGTGGCTGGTATTGGTCGCGAGCGCGATCTCGGCGGGCTCGGCGTTCAAGAGCCGGGCGACGGCGACGCGCGCCGCCTGCAGTCCCGCCTGGAGCTCGCGGTCCGGGAGGAGGTGGGGAGCGGTCCGCTTCGCGGTGAATTCGTCGAGGGCGCGGCGCGTGCGCTCGGGGATGGGGCCGATGGAGGCGTTGTTCAAGTACACGGTGTCCGCCGTCCACGGGAACTCCGCGGCGCGCAGGGCGCGGAACTGGTCGCGCATGGCGCGCAGCCGGGTCGGGTGGTACGCGATGTCCGTCATGCTCTGACGTCGAGCGCGTCGCGCAGGCCGTCGCCCACGAGATTGACGCCCAGCACGGTGATGCCGATCGCGAGCCCCGGGAAGAGCGACACCCACGGCGCGACGCGTAGCAGATCCCGCCCTTCCGCGATCATGGCGCCCCAGGACGGCGTCGGCGGCTGCGCGCCCAGCCCCACGAACGAGAGGGCCGCCTCGGCCATGATCGCGCCGCCCACCCCCAGGGTCGCCGCCACGATGACCGGTCCGAGGACGTTGGGGAGGACGTGCCGCGCCACGAGCCGCGCGTCGGACGCGCCGAGCGCGCGGGCCGCTTGCACATAGTCGAGCCCCCGCGCGACCAGCACCTGCCCGCGCACCAGCCGCGCCATCCCCGCCCAGCCCACGAGCCCGATCACCACACAGACGATCGGGAGCGACGGCCGCACGGCGGCGGCGACGGCGATGAGGAGGAGGAGCGACGGGAACGCGAGCGTCACGTCGGCGACGCGCATCACCACGGCGTCGACCCAGCGGCCGTAGAAGCCCGCCGTGAGGCCGAGCGCGAGCCCCGCCGCGAGGGCGATCACCTGGCTCGCGAGGCCCACCGCGAGCGACAGCCGTGCCCCGAACAGCACGCGGCTCAGCACGTCCCGTCCCTGGGCATCGGTGCCGAGCAGGTAGGCCGCCGAGGGCGAGCGCAGCGCGGCGGCGAGGTCGCCGCGGGTCGGATCGCCGGGCGCGAGCCACGGCGCCGCAAGCGCCGCGAGCCCGAGCAGCATCACGAGGGCGAGACCAGCCAGTGTCCAACGGTTCCGTACAGCGCGATGACGCATGAGTAGCGCAGGGCAGGGGGCCACGACTACGTTACCCGGAGGCTCACCTTCCAGGCAAGCGGCGGGTCACGTGAACAATCAAACGCAGTTCACCCTCGTGCTGGGCGGCGGGGGCATGAAAGGCGTCGCCCACGTCGGCCGGGTCGCACCTGGGCGCGCTTGTGGGCGCCGCCTGGTCCGCGGGGAAGAGCATCGCGGAGCTGCGCGAAATCGCGATCGGCCTGCGGCGCAAGGATATCTTCGCCGTGGCGCACGCCGACATGGCGTTCAAGCGGATGCGCTCCCCCGCCCTATTCCGCCGCGAGCCGCTCGACCACCTGCTCGACCGTCTCGTCGGCAACATCACATTCCAGGACCTGCGCAACCCCCTGATCGTCAACACCGTGGACTTGAACTCCGGGATGCAGGTGTTCTGGGGACTCGAGGGGCTCGACGAGATACCCGTGAAGGACGCCGTGTTCGCCTCCTGCGCGTTGCCGGGGTATCTCCCACCCCGTGAGATCCGCGGGCGGTTCTACATGGACGGCGCCACGGTGGACAACCTGCCGGTGGGCACGGCCCGCATCCTCGGCTCCGATGTGATCATCGCCGTGGATGTGTCCGCCTCGAACGCCTTCCGAGCGGATACGCAGGACGAAGGCTTCGCGTCGGTGTTCGCGCGGGCAGCGGAGATCGCGATGCAGTCCATCCTCGAGCTGCGGCTGCGCGAGTGGACCACGCCGCCGATCTACTATATCCACCCGCGCGTCGAGCACATCTCGGCCTTCGACTTCGAGCACCTGCGCGAGGTGGTGGAGGAAGGGTATCGGGCGACAGTCGCCGCGCTCGACCGGCCGGAGGAATGGCCGGCGCCGGGCGACCCCGGCGTCTACCCGCACCGCCCTGTCACCGTGCGGGTACAGCGCGAGCGCTGCATCGGCTGCGGCGCGTGCCTGGTCCAGGCGCCACCCGGCATGTTCGTCCTCGACGCGCAAGGGAAGGCCGTCGTCACGCGGCCGGACCAGGAGTGGTCGCCAATCGACGGTGAGTTCATCCGGCACTGCCCCACGTACGCCATCAGCGCGCGGCCGGCGGCACCATCGAAGGCCGCGGGCGCGGCGAGTTAGCGCGCCGCCTGTCAATCGCTCGTGTTGCGAGCTCTGTCACGGGTCGGGTGGGGTGATTCGTATGCTGTCGTCTGCGACCGCAACCATCGCATGGGGCCGCCTCGAGCGAACATACCCTCGTAGTGCTTCGATGGTCGGATACTCCGGATCGCTGCCAAAGACACGGGCGTCATCGATGACGATGACGTGGCCCAAGTCCGGTGCGCGCAGGATATGCTCCAGCTCTTCGTACACGGGAGTATCCTTCGGACCCCTCGCCGTGTCGCCAGCCGAATAATGTCCATCCAACCAGAAGAGCGCTGGTTGCGCGATCCGTTGGACTACGCGTCCGAGCTCCCTCCCACTGTCCCCGTGTATGAGTTCGATGTGCGGGTCCGACTTGAATCGACGCCTGGCTTCGTCAAACAGCGCCTCGCTCAATTCGATGGAGTAGATCTTCTCGAACAGGGGCTTCATCGCGGCGACCATGTCGCCGCGGTACGTGCCGGTCTCGACGAACACTTTCAAGTGGTACCGCTCGGCGTAGGTTCGCAGGACCCTCTGCTTCACCACGTGCGGCGGAGGTACGGGCCTGCCCTGTCGTTCCCACTCCTCGAGGGCGCGCTGCCGTTTTCTCGCTCGCAACCAGTCGAGGAGTTTCTGCATCGCACGGAAGCTACGGGGCGGCTGCCTTGGCTGCTATGTCGGTGGTATACTTGTGAACCAGAGCTCGGCGGTGAGGCGGCAATGCCAGGAGGGTCGTCATGAAAAAGGCACTCGTGTGCGGAGCGGGCGGTTTCATCGCGAGTCACCTGGTGACGCGGCTCAAGCGCGAGGGATATTGGGTCCGGGGGGTCGACATCAAGCGGCCCGAATTCTCGCCCAGCGCCGCCGACGATTTCCAGCTGCTCGATCTGCGGGAGCCGGGCGGGTGCGACGCCGCGCTTGCGCCCGCACCGGGCGCCGTCGACGAGGTCTATCAGCTGGCCGCCGACATGGGAGGCATGGGCTTCATCCACTCGGCCGAGTGCGAGATCCTGCGCAACAACGCCCTGATCAACATCAACATGATCCACGCCGCCGCGCGAGCGGGGATCGCGCGCTATTTCTTTTCCTCGTCCGTCTGCATCTACCGCGACATGAAACCCGGTGAGCCGGAGCTCACGGAGGAGGACGCGTATCCGGCGCGCCCCGACAACGAATACGGCTGGGAGAAGCTGTATGCCGAGCGCGTGGCGCTCGCCTTCGGCCGGAAGTACGGACTCGCCGTCCGGATCGCGCGGTTCCAAAACTGCTATGGACCGGAAGGCACCTGGACCGGCGGGAGGGAAAAGGCGCCGGCCGCCATCTGCCGCAAGGTGGCCGAGGCGGACGATAGCGGCGCCATCGAAGTGTGGGGCGATGGCAAGGCGATTCGCTCCTACACCTACGTGGATGACATGGTGGACGGTATCTACCGGCTGACTCAGTCCGCTCTCACAGGGCCCGCGAACATCGGCAGTCCCGAGTACGTCTCCGTCGCCGAGCTCGTGAAGACCGTGGCCCGCGTCGCGGAAAAGACGATCGGCGTCAGGTACGTCGAGGGCCCCGTCGGCGTGCAATCGCGCAACTTCAGTAACGAGCGGATCTATTCGATCGGTTGGCGACCCCGCTACTCCCTCGCGGACGGTATCGCCCGCACCTATCCGTGGGTGCGTGATCAGGTCGCGGCCCGGCGCGCCGCCGTGGTCGCGTAGCAGCGCGGGTTCACACCCGGATCCACGCCGGCGGCAGCACGTCCCGGTCGTCCACACGGGGGTCGTGCATCCAACGCCGGGGGGCGAGCACCACCTGCTCGGGATGCGGGTTGAGCCAGGCGCCCCACCAGCTGAAGCTGCTGTTGGCGATGATGTGATGGCGGCAGGCAGTCATGAGTCGCAGGTCTTCATGGCCGCGGCGCGCCGGCACCGTGCTCACGAGCGTCGTGGGGTGCTCGAAGCGCAGGTTCGCCGCGACCCAATCGGGGTCATCCGAAAACAGGAAGAGGTGCGGGTGACCGAGCCGCTCGGCGATACTCGCCACGCAGCGCTCATAATAGCTCGGCGTGCACACGCTGCGCGCCCGGCTCGCTCGCGGAAGCGAGACGTAATCGCCTCTCCTGACGTGCACGCTGACCGATTCGGCTGTGGCCATCCGATCGACGATCGCCCGCGCTGTCGCGTCCAACTGGTCGCGGATCGTAAACTCACGGCGAATCGTATCCGCGACGTCGCTGAAATATCTCTCGCTTTGCCAATAGCCGTCCAAATAGGTGCGTGCCCGCGCATGGAGCACGCGCGGGTCGTACGGGGACAACGTGCGCTCGTGGATCCAAGTCCAGTCGTATCCGATCTTGAATCGCCGGCGTAGCCGAAAGACGACCCGGGGGATCCCCCCCGTGGCGGGACCTCTTATCTCCCCGAGCTCCTCAGGCGTGGCGAACGCTTCCTGGATATTCAGGGCCTGCAACGCGTAGGCCCGATCCGCAGAGTGCGCAAACCAGGAGAGGTCCAGCTTGAGCGGGACATTGTGCGCCAGGGCGAGCCGGCGAGCGGCGGCGTACTGAAACATCTGGTTGCCGAGCCCGCCCAGCAGACGGACGATCACCATTCAGGTTGCGATCTCACGGCGCCGAAACTCCTCGTCGATCGCTCTCAGATCGCCCGCCACGCGGTCCCAGTTGTAGTAGGTCTCCACGGCGCGGCGCCCGGCCGCCGCCATGCGGCCGCGCAGCTCGGCATCGGCGAGCAGGCGCGTAATGCCCGCGGCGACGGCCGCCGGGTGGTCGGGGTCGACGAGGATGCCCGTTTCACCGTCGCGCACGGCGTCGGGCACGCCGCCCGAGCGGCCGCCTACGACCGCCAGGCCGCTCGCCGACGCCTCGACGAGCGCGATGCCGAAGCCCTCGGCGAGGAGATCCACGCGCCGCGACGCGCCGACGTAGAGATCCACGGCGTTGTAGAGCGCCGGCAGGTCGTCGTCCGGAACGAAGCCGAGGAACCGCACGACGTCGCCGAGGCCCAGCTCGGCGACCAGGCGCGCGAGCCGCGGCTGCTGCGGCCCGACGCCCGCCACGGCGTAACGGGGCGGCGCGCCCGGAAACGCGGCACGCACCGCGGGCAGGGCGGCGATCACCGTGTCGATGCCCTTATGCGCGTCCAGGCGCGACACGGTCAGCAGCCAGGGGCCGTCGCCGAGCCCGTACTGCTCGCGGACCCGGCGTGGATCGATGCCGGGACGGAAGCGAGTGGGTGTGGTGCCGAGCGGCACGACGCGAACGTCGCGGGCGAGCGCCGGCCGCTCGAGCTCCGTGAGGGCGGAGCGCGCCAGGTCCCGAGTCCAGCGGCTGTTCGCAACCACGACGGCGGCACTGCCGAGCAACTCACGCGCCGTCCAGCGCCGCCACCGCGAGCGGCGCATCTTCGCCTCGAGCAGCAGCAGCTCTGTGCCGTGGACGATCACGCCGTAAGGCAGCGCGCGGCGGGCGCGCAGCCAGCGCGCCGGGTACGCGGCGGGCTTCAGCTCGGCGCACCACACGAAACCCGGGCGGGTGCGCCGGGCCAGCGTGCTGGCCCGCGCGGTCCAGAGCAGGAGCCCGTTGACGGTGCGCAGGCGCGTGGCGCTGATCGGCGCGTGATCGATGGGCTGTGGAAACCGCGGGTCGCTGCTCGCGCTCCCGGGGTGGCGCCCCGTCGAGACGACGAGCGAGCCGCGCGGGTAGCGCAGCGCGAGCTCGCCCATCCAGCGGGCGATCCCGCCGCCGTAGGGCGGGAAGTTGAAGGCCAGGAGGAGCGTGACGGGGGACGCGGGGGGGGTCAAGCGCCGGCGACGACTTGAGACTCGATCTCCCGGAGGTCGCGCACGACGCGGTCCCAATTGAAGTGGGTCTCGACGGCGCGCCGCCCATTCCCGCCGAGCCGTGTCGCGAGCGTCGCGTCGCCGAGCAGGCGACAGATCGCGTCGGCGAAGGCGGCCGGGTCCTCGGGCGGCACGAGGAATCCGGTCTCGCCGTCTTGCACGGCGTCCGGGATACCTCCAGAGTTCCCGGCGACCACCGGCAGGCCGCACGCCGAGGCCTCGACGAGCGAGATGCCGAACCCTTCCACGCCGAGCCGCTCGCTCCGGCGCGAGGCGCCCACGTACACCGATGCGAGATTGTACAGCGCCGGCAGATCCTGGTCGGAGACGCCGCCGAGAAACCGCACGCGGTCCGCCAGGCCGAGCTTATGTGTCAGCTTTTCCAGTCGCTCGCGATCGGGGCCCGCCCCGGCGACGGCGTAGCGCACGTCCGGTGCGCGGGCGAGGATCGCCGGCAGCGCGGCGATGACGGTGTCCATCCCCTTGTGGCGCTGCAACCGCGCCACCGTCACGAGCCAGCGCGTGCCGGCGTCGGGCAATGCGAACCGATCCCGGACCGCGCGGGAATCGATTCCCGGGCGGAAGGATGTCGGGTCGGTGCCGAGGTGCACGACGCGCAGCCGCTGCCCGTGCCCGTCGAGGCCGAGCTCACCGAGCACGGCGAGTGCGAGATCCCGCGTCCAGTTGCTTATCGCGATGAGCGTGGCAGCGCCGCCGAAGATCGCGCGGGTCATGCGACGCTTGATCGCGGAGTGCCGGATTTTGTGCTGCTCGCTCAGCAGGTCCGCGCCGTACAGAAACAGGCTGTAGGGCACGCGCAACCGCTCGTACACCCAGCGGGCCGGGTATCCGGCCGGCTTCATGTTGCCGCAGTGGACGAACCGCACGCGGTGCTGGCGCGCCAGACTCGCGGCGCGCCGCGACCAGAAGAGCACTCCCGGCAGTGTCTTGGTGCGGGACGCGCCGATGGGGAGGCGGTCGACGATCGCCGGCAGCCCCGCGTCCACTTCGGCGGCGTCGGGGTCGCTTGGCGTCGAAACGATCAACTCGCCCCTGGGAAAGCGTCGGGCGAGCTCGCCGTGCAAGCGGGCGATGCCGCCGCCCATCGGCGGGAAATCCTGCGCCACGGCCGCGAGGCGGGCCGCGAGCGCCGGCTCCTGCAGCAGGCGTGTCAGCGCCTCCCCCCACGCGGGGGGATCGAGCGGCGGGACGAGCAGGCCCGTTTCCCGGTCACGGATCAGCTCGGCGTTGCCCCCGGCCGCGGACGCGGCGACAGGCAGCCCCAGCGCCATCGCCTCGAGCAACGCCTGGGACAGGCCTTCGATTCGGGACGGCAGCGCTACGAGCGTAGCGAGTCGATAGAAGGCGAGCGGGCGCGGGGTGAAGGGCACGAACACGACCCGGTGCCGCTCCGGAACGAGGCGGGCGAGAGCCAGGAGTGTCTCGTCCGGCTCGATCCCGACGAACGCGAGGACCATGGGCCGCTCGAGCGCCCGGATGGCCCGGAGGAGCACGTGCTGGTCCTTGAGCCGTGCCACCACGAGGACGACCGGTCGCCCGTCGACCGCGCCCACGGCCGCACGGGCGGCCGCCTCATCCTCGGGCGCGAGGCCTGCGTCCACCCGAGCGAGATCGATCCCGTTCGAGACGACCCGCAGGCGTCCGGCGGGATGCCAACGGC
>WNGA01006782.1_pt1 | contig 16184 bp, 14 predicted proteins | sample 5400061 | NCBI WGS metagenome assembly WNGA01 (sample SAMN13153366, study PRJNA577476) | soil metagenome | isolation source: 100 cm soil or saprolite under grassland replicate 2 | place: USA:California | collected 2016-06-15 | reverse complement strand
ATGCAGGTCTTACAAGTACGGTGTATGTCTCAGGTGATCAGAGGAAAGCCCGCTGGGTTGAAGATGCTTCTTATATCAGGTTAAAAAACATTACGTTGGGATATAACTTTCCAAAGTCTGTATTAAACAGAATTCATGTTACAAATCTCAGGTTATTTATCAGCGCTACTAACCTGTTTACTATAACAGATTATACAGGGTACGATCCCGAAACAAGCGCCTACAATGGAAACGATGCACAGATAGGGGTTGATTTTAGTAATTATCCTCAATCTAAAATAATTAATGTTGGCTTAAATCTTTCATTTTAAAATTGTGAGTATGAAAAATATTAAACATCAATACGCTTATTTACTCATTGTAATGATTTCTATTACAATGTCCTGTAAAAAACTGGATGAAAAGCCCATTGGTTTTGTTCAGCCACAGGATTTTTATACTACTCCCGCACAGGTGGAGGCATCTTTTGCCGCTTCTATGAATAAAGTGTGGGATTACTGGGGAGGTTATGGATATGGGATGGGTAATTTTGTTAACGATGATCAATATGGAGGGGGGGACCTTGTTATTGAAAACAATCATGCGAGTGATCTTTGGCTGGCTCATTATGGAGCGATCTTTAATCTCAACAACGCTATTGCTTCAATAAAAAAAGGTAAACTCGGTACGCTCGTAGAGCAGGAAGTAGTTGACCAATTAATGGGTCAAGCCAAGTTTATACGCGCTTACAATTATTTCATGCTTGTAAGAATGTTTGGTGCACTGCCACTTCTTACTGAAGATATTGAAGATCCGACTACCGCTAAAGTTGAACGTTCTTCTATTGAAGATGTTTATGCGTTGATCGTTAGTGATTTTACTGAAGCTGCCGAAAAACTTCCTGTCCGCTGGGATGATTACCCCGGAAGACCTACACAAGGCGCAGCAAAAGCCTTGTTGGCTAAAGTTTATCTCACGATGGCTACTTTTCCATTAAATGATCCGAGCAATTATCAAAAGGCAGCAGATTTGGCAAAAGAGGTAATGGATGAAAGTGTTTATCATTATAGCCTCGTGCCTGATATCTATAAAGTATTCAGTGTAAACACAAAGTATGGTCCTGAAATGATGTGGAGTTTAAACTCAAACTATGCAGATATCAATACTGATCCGGAAATTTACAGACCTGGTATTTTAGACGGATGGGGTGATATAAGCATTCAGCCCGAATGGGAAGAGCAATATCCTGAAACACCCCGCAAACATGCTTATATCCTAACCGACACTTTGGGTAAACATTATACCGAGTGGGACGAGGGAAGTCCTTATATCCGTAAATTCATGTACGATAATGAAGATGATTATAATAATTATTCTTCCGTTATGAATTTGCCGGTCATACGCTTTGCTGATGTGTTACTGATTTATGCAGAAGCTGCAAATATGGCTAATGGTGCTCCGACTCAGGAAGCTGTTGATGCGGTTAACCGGGTAATAGACAGAGCCAACGGATACACAGATATTCCCGATCATCCAAGGTTAACTACAAGCATGTCAAGGGACGCTTTTGATGCGGCAGTAATTGAAGAAAGGAACCAGGAACTATGCTTTGAATTTGACCGCTGGTTTGATCTTATAAGAAAGCATATCCTGAAAGAAAAAAGTATCCCTTCAATACAGCAAAATTTTGCCGAGGATGATTATCTTTTCCCTATTCCGGATAATGATGTTGAGCTTGGTGGGCTCACACAAAATCCTGGCTATAATTAAATGACAAGTGACATATCAGGTTTTAAACTAAGTTAACAGTACATGAAAAATATTTCATACACTTAATAAAAAAACATCCTGCAAAAAGAGCAGGATGTTCACTAATTTATTGTTCTGGTTAATTATAATCTTCTATTTTTAATTTCATCCACTACTCCGGGATCAAGCAGTGTCGTTGTATCCCCGAGACTTTCTGTTTCACCTTCTGCAATTTTTCTTAAGATGCGGCGCATTATTTTACCGCTTCTTGTTTTGGGTAAGCCGCTTACAAACTGAATCTTATCGGGCTTTGCTATTGCGCCGATAATGCGTGTTACCGTTTGCAATATATCTTTCTTCATTCTATCTTCATCACCATGCATTTCACCCACGATTACATAAGCATAAATACCTTGCCCTTTTATTGCATGCGGATAACCAACCACAGCGCTTTCCACGATACCCGCATGCATGTTGATTGCATTCTCAACTTCCGCTGTGCCAATACGGTGACCACTTACGTTTAATACATCATCAACCCTTCCTGTTATGCGATAGTTTCCTTCTTCATCTTTTAAAGCACCATCACCGGTGAAATATAAATTTTCATAAGTGCTGAAATAATTTTTTTTGCAACGTTCATGATCACCATACGTTGTACGTATAATTGCGGGCCATGGCGCTTTAATACATAAGTTTCCTTTTATAACGCCATTTTCATAATCAGTCACTTCCCTCCCATTCTCATCTACTATTACAGGTTGAACACCGGGTAATGGAAGCGTTGCCCAGCTTGCTCTGGCGGGAGTAACTCCCGCCAGATTCGAAATTAATATTCCACCGGTTTCTGTTTGCCACCATGTATCTACAACAGGGCATTGTTTCTTGCCAATATTTTCATCGTACCAATGCCATGCTTCCTCATTGATAGGTTCACCAACAGTACCTAAAACTTTTAAGGATGAAAGATCTTTTGCCTCGAGGGGTTGCAAACCAAAACCCATTAAACTTCTTATTGCAGTGGGCGCCGTATATAAAATATTTACTTTGTATTTATCCACAATATTCCAGAAGCGACCCGCATCTGGCCATGTGGGAATGCCTTCAAATATTAATGACGTAGCTCCGGCACTCAAAGGGCCGTAAACTATATAACTGTGTCCTGTTATCCATCCAATATCAGCCGTGCAGAAATGAATATCGCCGGACAAATATTGAAATACGTTTACAAAAGTGTAATTGGTAAAAATCATATAACCTGCACATGTATGAACAACTCCTTTTGGCTTGCCTGTAGAGCCTGATGTATATAATATAAACAAAGGGTCTTCCGCATCCATTTCTTCCGCGGGACAATCGGTTAACCCAAGTGTTTCAACTTTTTTTATTTCATCTTCCCACCACACATCTCTCCCTTTTATCATTGATACAGGTGTTCGTGTTCGTGTGCAAACAATCACGCGTTTTACTGTTTTATTGCCTATCAGTGCATCATCAATTACGCTCTTTAAAGGAATATCTTTTGCGCCGCGAAAAGCACCGTCGCATGTTACAACATATGCTGCCTGCGCATCATATAAACGGTCAGCAATGCTTTGTGCACTAAAGCCGCCAAATACCACTGAATGTATGGCGCCAATTCTTGCACATGCCAGCACAGCAATAGCCAGTTCAGGAATCATGCCCATATAAATACATACACGATCTCCTTTTTTTACTCCATTGTTCTTTAGCACATTTGCAAACTGACAAACTTTGTAATGCAGGTCTTTATAAGTAAGTATGCGGTGATGTTCTTCAGGGTCATTTGGTTCCCAGATGATTGCAGGTGCATTGCCCATTGTTTCAAGGTGCCTGTCCAAACAATTTTCTGTAATGTTAAGTTTGCCGCCTTTAAACCATTCAATCTTTGGTTCAGTGAAGTTCCACTCCAAAACCTTATCCCATCTGCGTTTCCACTGAAAATGATTAGCAATGTTTCCCCAGAAACCATCCGGGTTTTTTATGCTTTGCTGATATGCTTCGTGATATTGTTCTAACGTTTTTATCTGGTAAGGATATGCCATAGCAACCGGTGTTTTTTTGAGGACTTAAATTTAGTGCATCTGTTCGTTCAGAACAATTTCAATTACATAAATGATTTTTTTCAGGAAAGATTTTTTGCGAAAATCAGCAGATACAGAGAAATGAAATTGCAACTGTTATCAAAAAAACTATTCCTTCTGCTTTACTACAATATCTGTACTTGATGCCGCTAATTCTACATTATTATTGCCGAGCAGTTCCATAATTTCAAAATTCACTTCTTCTCTTTGTTCATTGAATTCACTGATGGTTTGCTGCATACTTGTAAAATATTCAACGGTAATAATATGTGCATTTCTTCCGGTATCGCTGAAAAAAACAGTGTTGGTTTCTATGTGATTTTTTTGAAGAATATTTTTTATGCCGGGAATGATTCTTTTTAACTGCTCCGCTGTTGCAGACAAACCAATTTCGAGTTTAAGTTCTACCCTGCGTTGTGTGCGCATGGAAACATTATCGAGAATGGTATCTACCATTTGCTTGTTGGGAACTGTGATAAATGTTTTTTGATCAGTGCGTATGCGTGTACTGCGCAAGCCAATTTTTTCTACAGTTCCTGTGAAGCCCTGCACTTTAACAACATCCCCTGTTATAAATGGCTTATCGAAAAAAATAATAAACGAGGCTATAAGATTTTCAAGACTTTCTTTTGTTGCCAGTGCAATGGCAGCGCCAACAATGCTTAAACCTGTTATTAATTTGGTTATATCAAAACTAAATGTGAAACGAAGGATAAGCAATATACCAGTTATATAAAGAAGCGCTTTAAAAAAATCTCTGAAAAAAACAATAAGCTGACCCTGGCTTTGATCTGCCACAATATTTTTTTCCTCAAGTATTAAAGCAAAATATTTAATAAACCTGAGGCAAAGCCGAATAAAAACTATGATAAGTGCAGTATCGGCAATGCCATCTAAGACTTCTCTTGTATTAACACGATAAATAGTAAAGTTTAAAAAACTAGGAAGATGAAGTTTGTCAAGAGCAATAATAACGATCAATAAAAAAATAAATGTTTCAAGCGGACCAACAATTAATTCAAGAAATGCCTGTTTGTGAAACGTTCTGCCAGCCTTTGTAAAAAGCCTGAAGAGCAATCCTGCAAGGTATTTTGAAATGATTCTTTTAATAATCAATGCTACAAGAATAGCGGCAAAAACCTCTATATATGTTTGAAGTGTATTACTAAAAAATTGAAGTTGCAGAAATTCTTTCATTGCTGTTTATTATTTAATGCGATAAACAGATAAACCATTTTGATCGAGTACAAATAAACTATTTAATGTGCGCTGAATTTTAATTGCATGTGAAAAATTGATATCGCTGTGCAATTTTAAATCGCTCAAAGTTTTTATGCCGAATGAATAAAAAAATAACGAATCGTAACCGAGAAGATTCCCATGGGATACCTGCACATCTTTCCAGTTTAACAGGTCAATGTGTTGTTTATAGGTACCGTAATAATCAAATAGCAACCAGCCTTTTTTTTCATCATACAAATACAATAATCCGTCTTCATCTATAATATACGAAGGATTATAAGACTCACTAAATAAAATACGGAAGTCTGATGATTGTAACAATATATTACCGTTGTCGTCAATCTTTTTTATGGTGTTATTCAATTCATCAAATACCCAGTAATTGTTATCGTAACTCTGCGCAACAGCTTTTGCCCGGAGAATACCAAACTTGCGCAAATCAATAGTATTGCGCACTTTAAGAAAGCGATCTAATACAAGCAGAGTAGTAAAATCACGATAATAAAGCAATATTTTTAAAGGATTATTTACATCCAAAGAATAAATATTTCCATAACGGCGAACATCATTGAACAGGCCAACAGAATCAAGATTCTGATCTAATTTTTTTATTTGATTGTTTTGCGAAACGAGGAAAATATTGCCAAAATTATCTGTGTAAAAATTTGTATAGTTACCGGTAATTGTTTTTTCAGGCTGAAGATGCAAAGTTGTATCAGTATCTGCATTTGCGGCAGATGTAAGAGTAATAATGAAAAAACATATCAGTATTATTCTTCCCATTTTTTTAGTTGCACATTATTGCCATCAAAAAAGGCATAAGTAAAATCACGAATCCAATCGCCAAGATTTATGTAGCGGCTTATTTTATTCAATGAATAATCCAGGGGAAAATGCCTGTGCCCGAAAATAAAATAATCATAATGCTCTTTGGCCAATACTTCCCTTGCAAAAATGATAAGCCATTCTTTATCCTCACCCAAAAATTCTTTATCGGCCTGCATGGTTTTAATGCGGCTTTGCTTACTGAAAAAATTGGCAAGACCCATTCCCCACGTTGGATGCAGTTGACCGAATAACCACTGGCAAAATTTGCTCCTGAATATTTTTTTCAGCATTTTATATTTATGATCTCCGGGACCCAAACCATCACCATGACCGACATAAAATTTTTTACCATTCACTTCATAAGTTTGAGGAGCATGATAAACCGGGATATTCAACTCTTTTTCAAAATAGCCGCTCATCCACATATCATGATTGCCCACAAAAAAATAAACAGGGATACCGCTATCTGTAATTTCTGCAAGTTTGCCAAGTAACCGGACATAACCTTTTGGTACAACAGTTTTATATTCATACCAGAAGTCAAACATATCTCCGAGAATAAAAATCTGCTCTGCATCATTTCTAATACTTTCAAGAAAAGCAACTACTTTTTTTTCACGTACCAGGCTGCTTTCATAATCAGGGATGCCAAGGTGAAAGTCTGAAAGAAAATAAATTTTTTTGCCGGGTGTAACGTTCATTCCTTACTTGTTTTTTTCTCTAAATATTCAAGTATATCTCCTGAAGCGATGACAGGTTTGCCGGTTGTGTCTCCGTTAAACCAATACACCCACGCTTGTGTTCTTTTATTATCAATATAAACATCGGTGATTTCTCTTCTGAACGAGGGTTTTTCTCCTGCTTCAACATGCAGGCCCTCATAATCATCAAGCTGTTCCATTGCCCATGAAAACTCCTCTTCGTTTTTTATTGTATACAATTCACCAATGATAAATGATTCTTCTGTTGCAGGAGTTGCAGCAGGGTAATTTCCCATATCACGCAAAACGCCTTTTATTCTTGCATCACTTACAAAAGAAAAATATCTGCTGATATAATTGTAGGCAGGATGATGAAACCCTTTACGCAATGAGCCATATACAAATAACTGATGCTTTTGTTCCATAGGCAGTAGTTAGCGGTCAATTAAAAAACAAAAAACTTCTTTGGGACCATGCACACCAACCACCAGTGTTTTTTCAATATCTGCAGTTCTGCTGGGGCCGGTTGCAAGAGTGATAAGGGAAGGCATGTTGTTCTTATATTTTTCTTTCATTTGTGCCAATGCATTTTTAATATCATACACCAATTGATCTGTATATGCAATGCAAATGTGTACGGGAGCATACACACTAACTGTGCGACCGCTTTGCTGAGCGCTGCTCATCATAATGCTTCCCGTTCTGGCTATAAGACATTCGCAAGTGGTTATTGATGCATTGCAACCAGGAAGATCATTTGAAAAATTTTTTTCCCAGCCATGCTTTAGTAAAGTTTCTTTCACTGCATCTTCTCTGCAATAAATATCTTCCCATTTGCGGGCTTCAGTGAGTGTCTTTAATTGCTGCACTAATTCGGGTTCGTTAATGCAAAAAGAGAATTTTCCAAGCAGACCAGTAAAATTTTCTGCAAATTCTAACTCGAGGTCTTGTGTAGCTGCAGGAAAAACACTATCGGTTCCTTCACTTTGTGGAAATGGAACAGGCACTGGTGTGCTCAGTGCCTGTCTAATTTTTTTTAAAATTTTTTCTTTTGCAATTGATACTTTCATAGTGTTATGGTATCATCAAAATAGGTTTTATTTTTATGTACTTAGCTTCATTTTACTATTAAGCTTCGTTGTGTCACTCACTTGTACGTTCTGAACTTTATTGAACAAGTCCTAAAGTCAGTAAAGTCGGGAAGAAGTAAAATGTCTCTTCAGCTTTCGGACTTGGTCTCCTGACTTTGCTGACTCATATTTATTGCTCTTCAATTTTTAAAGGCGGCACGTGTACACCGCTATCGTAAGGCGGCACTCCCTGGCTTACCGTACCGCTTTCTTTGTGATGTCCTTCTGTGCCATTCTCTTCCACATCAAGCAATTTCTTTTCCTCATACGGGCGTTTACCAATCAATGCTTCCACATCGCTTTGAAATAAGACCTCTTTCTTCAAAAGCGCCTGAGCCAGTTTTTCCACTTCAATTCTTCGTTCTTTTAGTAGCTTCTTCGTTCTTTCATAAGCGGTATCAATAAGCTTTCTTACTTCTTCATCAATTAATTTCCCGGTTTCTTCACTGTAAGGCTTCGTAAACATATTCTCTTGTGATGGATCATAAAAGCTTATGTTTCCTATCTTATCGTTCATGCCATAAACAGTAATCATGGAATATGCCATCCGGGTTATTTGCTGCAGATCATTGGATGCGCCGGTAGAGATTTTTCCAAAGAAAATATCTTCACTTGCCCTGCCGCCCAATGTCATACAAATCTGATCCATCAATTGATCAGTATCATACAGGTATTGCTCTTTTGGTGTGTACTGTGCGTAACCTAAAGCTGCGGTCCCCCTTGGAACAATTGTAACTTTTAATAACGGATAGGCATGTTCAAGAAACCAGCCACATATAGCATGACCAGCCTCATGGTAAGCAATGATTCGTTTTTCTTCGGGCAAAATGATTTTATTTTTCTTTTCCAATCCACCTATTACCCTGTCAATCGCATCCTGGAAATCACTCATATCTACAGCATCCTTTCCTTTTCTTGCGGCTATTAATGCAGCCTCATTACAAACATTGGCAATATCTGCTCCGGCAAAACCCGGTGTTTGTTCTGCAAGTTTGTGGATATCGAGTGTTTGAGAAATTTTTATTGGTTTCAGGTGCACTTTAAAAATAGCTTCACGGCCTTTTACATCAGGTTTATCAATAGAAATTTGCCTGTCGAAACGACCGGGTCTCAATAAAGCAATATCCAATACATCCGGCCTGTTGGTAGCTGCAAGAATAATAATACCTGCATCACCCGCAAAACCATCCATTTCAACCAGCAGCTGATTCAGTGTATTTTCCCTTTCGTCATTACTCATAATGGCATTACGTCCACGTGCACGGCCAATAGCATCAATTTCGTCTATGAATATAATACAAGGGGCTTTTTCTCTTGCTGTTTTAAATAAGTCACGAACACGGCTTGCACCTACACCTACAAACAATTCCACAAAATCGCTACCACTCATACTGAAAAAAGGTACCTGTGCCTCACCGGCCATGGCTTTTGCCAGCAGTGTTTTACCTGTACCCGGAGGACCAATCAGCAAAGCGCCTTTTGGAATTTTACCACCCAGTGCGGTATATTTCTTTGGATTCTTTAGAAAATCTACAATTTCCATCACTTCCACTTTTGCTTCATCCAGCCCCGCTACATCTGCGAAAGTGATGTTTACTTTAGTGCCTTTATCGAATAACTGGGCTTTTGACTTTCCAATGCTGAAAATACCACCGGGCCCACCTCCTCCGCCACTGCCACCAACCTTTCTCATCAGCAATACCCATAACCCTATAAATAATAATACCGTAAGTATAGTTTGGGCGATAGGGCCAAGCCATTCAACCTCGGAAGTAGTTTTTTCGTCAACAGGTTTAATGGTAGGATTTTGCTTGTAAAATTCGGCCATATTGTTGTGATAACTTTCCCAGTCAGTTATCTGGAATTCAAAAGCAGGACTACCCGTGGAAACATTATGCCTGAGTTTTTGCTGATAGTATGGTTTTTTAAGACTATCCTCAATAATATAGACCCTAACCATTTCCTTGTTTTTAATCAGGTCTAATTTTGCAACATCACCCTGGGCAAGCATATTTTGCTGAAATTCCTGGAAACCAATGGTTGCTGAATCATCGGAATTAAAATGAACATACTGATACCCTATAAGTATTATCGCAATCAATGCATATATCCAATAAATGCTAAAACGAGGAGGTTTTTTGGAACCCCTGTCATCGTTAGCTCTATTGGAAAGATCAGGTTTTATTTTATTATCATCCTGTGCCATAAATTTCGTTACTCCTCAATAATGTATAAATGCTTTTTTTGAATAAAAGTTCTGCGCAAAGTAATTATTATCAATCATTATGCTCTGTTAAAGCTCCGTCGCTCCACATTTCTTCCAGTTTATAAAACTTTCTGGTTTCGGGGAGCATTATATGTATTACAATATTTATATAGTCAATCAATACCCAGTGTAAAGCATGCCGCCCTTCATCCCGGTAAGGTAATTCTCCGCAATCTTTTTTTACTTTTTCCTCAACAAAATCAGCTATGGCCTTTATCTGTGTTGCACTTGTAGCCTGGCATATAACAAAGAAATCTGCCACTGCCTCCGGAATTTGTCGCAGATCAAGTGATAAGATGTTTTCTCCCTTTTTTTCCTGGATAGCTTTTATTATAGACTTGAAAATTTTAGAATTCTTGGTAAGTTTTGTTGTACCGGTTTTTTTTCGGTTTGTCAAAAGAGATAATGTTTCCAATAATCAAAAAAGTTTTAATGAATAAATTTTATTTTTGAACCCGGCGGCATGCCTTAATTGAATTTTGTTGCACGCACAGTTCAAGGTCCTGTTATTAATCAGCAAGGCATCATTTATTTATTTTTATCGGCATTTTACAAAGCTGCCTTTTTTAAAAACTGATATTTTAAACCAACACTCCTTTCTACATTTGCGCAAAAATAGTAATTCTTTTGCCTGACCCAGAGATAAATAATCCAATCGGAGTGCCGTTTATAGAAATATATTCCCTTGACAGTACCAACAACTATGCCATGCAACAGGTACAAAAAGGTATGGGCCAGCATGGCGTTGCATATTTTGCCCATGAACAATATGCCGGAAAGGGGCAGCGGGGAAAGCAATGGTACTCTAAGCCAGGAGAAAATATCGCGTTATCTGTTGTACTTAATACCAGTCGTTTACAAGTTTCCAAACAATTTGGTTTGAGTATGACGATAGCTATGGTTGTACATGATTTTTTTTCCCGATATGGCCCGGGTAATACATTTGTTAAGTGGCCCAATGATTTATACTACGGTGACAGAAAGGCAGGAGGCATTTTAATTGAAAATATTATTCGGGGTAAAGATTGGCAGTGGGCAATAGCCGGAATAGGTATCAATATTAATCAAAGAGAATTTGATCCTTCTATTCCAAATGCTGTATCGCTGAAACAAATAACAGGTAAAAATTATAATCCTGTACAACTGGCAAAGGAATTATGTGATAATCTTAATCATCGGTATAATCATTTGCTAAAGCAGCAAACGAAATCTTTGTTAACAGAATATAATGCCGTTCTGTATAAGCGTGAGCAATCAATTAAGCTGAGAAAAGATACTGTTTTGTTTGAGGCGGTTCTTAAAGGGGTTAACGAACACGGACAACTTGTAATTGAAGCAGGTGTAGAGCAAACTTATAATGTAGGAGAAATAGAATGGGTGGTTATTTAAGTTGCATATTTATTGCCGGCGTTTCATCATTTTCTTTGGCTCTTGCAGCCACTTCAAATTTGTTATTGTAATATCCATTTTTTAAAGTTTCCCAGGCATATAATAAAAGAAATTTTATAAAACCATATTGCCTGAACTGCTGAATATGCACCAGTTCATGCCGCAGCCATTTTTTATTTTTCAAAAGATTCTGCTTGTCTGCATTCCACAGATGGATTGTTTTACCAATAACAACGGCCACACTTTTTTCATGCAATATTTTTGAGGCAATTCTTGCAATAAATGATTTTTCTTTTATACTAATTTTCATGGCTAACACTAATTTGAAACACCATTTATAACTACTCATATTTTATACCAAATAATTGAAAGGCACTTCTTAGATTTATGTCAAACAGGATTATCGGAGTTACTTAAATGATGAACTCTTATTGTAATTGCAGCACTTGTATAAATGATGGATGTTCATCATCATGATAAATCTTTATCGCAGCTTTTTTAAAATCTGCCTCATTTGCATCAGGAATATTTATAAACTGCTGCGGATTTCTGTCAACCAGCGGAAACCAACTGCTTTGTATCTGCACCATTATTTTATGACCTTTCGGGAATGTATGCGCTACATCATTTAAAACAAGTTTCACAGGTGTTACTTTATTAGGTACAAAAGGCTTCGGCTTTTCGAAACTGTTTCGAAATTTTCCACGTAATACTTCGGCACGGACCAATTGTTTCGTATGATTTGAATCGGGCAGCACATCAATTATTTTTACAATGAAATCCGCATCGGTTCTACTCATGCTTACAGAAAGATTGGCAGTAGCCGGCCCGCACAAAGTGATATTATTGGATAAAATATCACTTTCATAATACACAACATCATTGCGCTGCGAAGCAAATGTTTGATCTGCACTCATATATTCATTAATACGGTCGCTGGATTTTTTATTAATGTAAGGAACCGGGTTCGCAGGATCAGAAATATATTCATCTGCTCCTTTTGTAGAAGAACTTTTTAAGAGCAATTGATGATCTGCATTTAACAACCACTTCGCAGGTGTGGCTTCTTTTGGCGGCCATTGTGCAAATGATTTCCATTCATTGCTGCCAGTAACAAAAATGGTTGCCTCACTTGCATTGAAACTATCTTTTCCTTTTAAATAATAATTAAAAAAATTCAGCTCCATCTGTTGAAAATAAGCGCTGGTATTGGTTTCAAAATTATAGGTATCAAATTCACTCCAGTCATTGCTTTCCCATGCTCCATGTGTCCATGGTCCCATAACAAGCCGGTTATTGTTTACAGGGTTTTGCTGTTCTATTGATTCATAGGTATGCAGAGCCCCAAACATATCTTCTGCATCAAACCAGCCTCCTGCAACAAGTGTTGCGGGTTTTATATTTTTTAAATGAGGACGGATATTCCGTGCCTGCCAGTAAGCATCATTGGTGGCATGTTCAAGATATTCATTCCAGATTTTGCTTTGATTATGGAAATACAGTTTATTGAGGTTTTTGATGGGACCCACTTTCAAATAAAAATCATATACATCACTAATGTTGATGTTGTTGCTCACTAAAGGATCCTGCTCTCTCGGAGAATCTCTCGGATGATCAAAAAAATTAAGAAAGCTGAAATTATCCATAAGAAAAAAAGCACCACGATGATAAGCATCATCACCTTCAAACTCATCGGTAACAGGTGCCTGCGGTGAAACAGCTTTAATTGCCGGATGCGCATTGGGTAAAGAAGCTGTTGCATAAAAACCGGGATATGAAATTCCATAAATCCCCACTTTGCCATTATTGTTTTTTATATTTTTTAAAAGCCAGTCAACAGTATCATAAGTATCGCTGCTTTCATCCACTTCAGTATTGTTGTGCTTATTATCGATAGCAGGAGTCATTTCCTTGAATTGTCCTTCACTCAAATGACGACCCCGCACATCCTGGTATACATAAATGTATTTTTCATTGGCAAACAATGGATTTGGCCCAAGCTTTCTTCTAAAATTTACTTCTCCATAAGGTGCGCAGGAATAAGGTGTACGCTGCATTAGAACGGGATATTTTTGTGCACTATCTTTTGGAAGATAAATGGCAGTAAACAATTTAACGCCGTCACGCATCGGTATCAGGCGCTCTATCTTAATATAATCGTTATTAGTTTGCTGCGCACAGGAAAAGAAAACTGAAACTGTAAATACAAAAACGAGTGGTGTTATTTTCATATGATTGACGAAAAATTTTTATGAAGAGAATTTCAAATTTAGAGGATTTGTAATAACTATTGAGAACCATAAGAAGTTCTTATTTCCCCGCTAACACATTTCTTAGTCACACATACTCCCTGCCACTTAAACCCTTGTTAAGTTCAGCAACACAGAATTCATTTCCCTTATCTTTGTCGCAAAACAATCAAATCGTGAAGGGCAAGCATGTAGGTTTATTTATTATAGCAATTTTACTGGCAGATCAGGCGTTGAAATTTTATATTAAAACGCATTATTATCTCGGGGAAGAACATAATATAATTGGCAACTGGTTCAGATTGCATTTTGTGGAGAACGAAGGTATGGCCTGGGGCTGGCAATTTGGAGGTGATTTTGGTAAGATTATCCTTACTCTTTTCAGAATGGTAGCTGTAATACTTGGCACCTTTTATCTGCGTAGCATCATTCATAAAAAATATCACTGGGGTTTTATTATATGTGCTTCGTTGATTTATGCCGGTGCTCTTGGCAATCTACTCGACAGCCTGTTTTATGGCTTAATCTTCAGTGACAGTCAACCTTTTCTTGTAGCACAATTATTTCCACCAGAAGGTGGTTATACTTCATTTTTGCACGGCAAGGTAGTGGATATGCTATATTTTCCCATTATTACAGACGCAAAATTCCCTTCATGGTTTCCTTTCTGGGGCGGCGAAGATTTTGAGTTTTTCAGACCGGTATTTAATCTTGCCGATGCTTCCATTTCTGTTGGTGTAATTGCATTACTTCTCTGGCAGAAAAAATTCTTTCCAAAAAAAGAAAAAACAATTACTACTACCGTTGAAACCGGCGCTATTGTTGATGATAGAGCGCAAGTGCTGTAATATCAATTTACGATTCAGAGATGTATAATTTTACGATTTGGGTTTAAGAATTTTCCCGCTGTTGAATAACTTTACCTGACACGTTAACTTCCTGGCTTATTACAGTCCGCCATATTGTGACGAAGTACACATTTATCTGAGCTAACGCTAATTAAGAAATTTTTTCTTCTTTGAATAAAACATTTTCGTAAATCTCCATCACCTTTTCGTAATATATTTCAGCAGAAAAATAATGGTCGTACATATTGGAGAACCTATGGCATAAATCACTAAAAGGCATACTCAGCAATGTTTTTATACGATTAATCCATTCATCTTTATTAAATGATTGCATTACCGCAAGAGGTATTTTATTTTTTATTTCCTCAACAACTTCTCCTGTGTTATAAGTAATGAATGGTAAACCCTGTGCCATGTATTCAATTAGCACCAATGGTCCCGATTCTGATTTTGCCGTGTGCAAAGCAAGATTAAACTGGTTCAGCAAGGGCTGAATATTTGAGCAATCCGTTAAAATAGTAGTGTCTTGTTCCAATTCATTTTTAGCGATGTAATCTTTTATTTTTTTAAAATATAGTTCATCTGCAATCTGACCAATAATTGTAACATGATAATTTGATTCGTTTTCCTTCTCTAATTGTTTAAACAGTTCCAAAGCAAACTCAATATTTTTTGTTGGCCGAAAATTGGAAACGAGTAATAAATGTTTTACAGTGTTTGATTTTTTTACAGATTGCGGAGCAGAAATTTTTTCAACGGTATTGGGTAATAAAAAAACTTTTTCCGGCGGCATCTTTAACTGTTGTAACGCCCATTGTGTATGTTTTCGGGATACCCCAATGAACACGACGTTTGGATAAATTAATTTTTGATGCCAGCGAACTGATTCATCAATATGTATATCACCATAATGCTCATGAAAAAAAATTTTTTTATCTAACCTGAATAATTTTGCCGCGAGGAATAAATAACGCAGGTTATGTGAAGAGTGAACATGTATCACGTCATAATCTTTTACCTCTGTAATTAAATGGTGCATTGTTACAGGATTCCATTTCCATTTCCTGTTCAAACTTACCTGCGTAATATCTTTATGCAATTGTTGCGCAAGCGGTCCGCTATTTACAGTCGTGATTACTTTAACCATATGCCCGTGTTTTTGTAAGAGATTTGAAAGCATAACCACTACACGTTCCGCACCACCAATGTGTAAGCGGTCTATAACCTGAACTATTCTTAGTCTTTTATTTTGCATACAGCGGTATGCTAAAATATTGCATTTATTCATTCAGAAAGTCATTGAGTCAAATAGCTCAGAACATAAAACTTAGAGTTCAGAACATGGAGCATGTGCATAAAAACTACTCTTCAAAAAGGCATATTACAATTACTGGTAATTAGGTTAATTTTATACAAGGGTGAAAAATATATTTTTTGAAGGCAGATTAAAATTATTGAAATGCCCGCAGCAGATTCCACAGATGCTATTCAATATCCACTCACCGGAGATAATGGATTATTGCAATCTATGAGCAGGTTTTATGAAAGCCGCAACACGAGGTCGTACAATTTTCGAAGAACACAATTACAAAAACTTAAAACTGTTCTATTGAAGCATGAGCAGCAACTGTATGATGCACTGTATGCAGATTTGAAAAAAAATCCTGAAGAATCATGGGTAACAGAAATAGGTTTTGT
>WNGA01006777.1_pt1 | contig 16191 bp, 14 predicted proteins | sample 5400061 | NCBI WGS metagenome assembly WNGA01 (sample SAMN13153366, study PRJNA577476) | soil metagenome | isolation source: 100 cm soil or saprolite under grassland replicate 2 | place: USA:California | collected 2016-06-15 | reverse complement strand
CGGCCGCCGATCGCGGCGCGGTCCGGCGCGCGCTCGGGATCGCCCCGGACCGATCGCTCTTGTTCTCGGTCAGAAACCTCGAGGCCCGCATGGGCCTGGACAATCTGCTGCGCACGATGGCGATCGTGAAGTTGCGGCGGCCGGACACCATGCTGCTGATCGGGGGAGCCGGCTCTCTGCGAGGGGTCCTCGAAGCGCAGAGCCGCGCGCTCGGGGTCGACGACCGCGTGAAGTTCCTTGGGTTCGTGCCCGACGAGGCTCTCCCGGGCTACTATCAGGCGGCCGACGTCTTTGTCCTTCCGACACGCGAGCTCGAGGGCTTCGGGCTCGTCACCGTGGAGGCGCTCGCGTGCGGCACGCCCGTCCTCGGCACGCCCGTGGGCGCGACGCCCGAGATTCTGAGGCCGCTGTGCGAGTCGCTTGTCTTCCGCGGCACGGCTCCCGAGGTGATGGCCGAGGGCCTCGAGCGTTTCCTCGAGCAGAAGGAGCGCGATCCGGACGCGTACGAGCGCCTTCGCGGCGCGTGTCGCGAACACTCCGAGCGACACTACTCCTGGGAGCGCGCGACCACGGACCTCGAGCGGGCGCTCCGGCGCGTTGCCGAGAGGCGCGCGGACGCGCCCGAGAGGCGCGAGGACGCGCCCGAGAGGCGCGCGGGGCCGGCGCCGGCGTGTCCCGCCTGTGGCGAACCCACCCGGCCCAGCGCGCTGATCTATCGCGGTGTGCGGTATCGCCGGTGTGGGAGCTGCGGGAGCTCGCTCGCGACCGTCCTGCCGACCGCGCCGGAGCTTCAGCACCAATACGAGGTGGACTATCCGCGACGCTTCGCCCCCGAGCGGGTGACCGCAGGGCGGGCTCGCCTGTTCGGCGCGCTCCTCGACCGGCTCGCGACCCTCGACCCCGGCCGGGAGGATCGGCCACGGCTCCTCGACGTGGGCGGCGGCGGCGGCCATCTGGCCGCGCTCGCTCGCGGCCGAGGGTGGCTCGCGGTCAGCACCGACCTGGCGCGCCAGGCGTGCGCCGTCGCGCTTCGTGGTCGAGAGGTGCCGGCGGTCCAGGCCGATGGCGCCCTGTTGCCGTTCCGTGACGGGACGATCGATGCGGTGACGCTGGTCAACGTCGTCGATCAGGCGCGCGAACCGCTGACGATCCTTCGAGAGGCTCACCGCGTGCTCGTCGCGGGCGGACTGCTCTCCCTCCGCGTTCCGAACGCCCGCTTCCACCGTCCGTGGGTGCGGCTGTTGATCGCGCTCGGCCCGCTCGCCCGGACCCGGGGCTGGGACGCATATCCCATCGTCCATCACTTCGCGTTCACGCCGGCCGGGCTCTGCCGCCTCGCGGAACGCACCGGCTTCAGGGTGCTCGAGGTCGGGAACTCGGCGGTGGCCTCGAGCGAGCCTGCAACCGAGCTCGTGGCGAGCGCGAGGCTGCCGCGGTGGGGCCGCGCGGCGATCGCGGCGGGCGTGGCCGCGCTGGCCTCGCTCTCGGGCGATCGCTGCCTCGTCGGACCCTCCGTGGTGCTGTACGCACGAAAAGGGACGGGGTGAGTCGTGCGTGTCCTCCACGCAATCACGCGGCTCACGCTGGGCGGCTCGTCGGAGAACACGATCGCCTCGTGCGTCGCGCTCAGCCGGGCCGGGTACGACTGCACGCTGGCCACATCCTTCCGCGAGTCCGAGATTCCCTCGCTCGAGGGTGCGCGCCGGTGCGGGTGCCGGGTCGTGGACATTCCGTCCCTCGGCCGGGAGCTCGCCCCGCTCGACGATCTGGCCGCGCTCTGCCAGTTGCTCAGACTGATCAAGCATGAGCGGCCGTTGATCGTCCACACACACACGTCGAAGGCCGGATTCGTCGGCCGCCTGGCCGCGCGGATCCAGCGCGTGCCCGCGGTCATCCACCAGCCGCACGGCCACATTTTCTATGGTTACTACAGCCCCCGCCGGACCGCCTTCTTCACGGCGCTCGAGCGCCGGGCGGCGAGATGGACTGATCGGATCATCACCCTGACCGAGCGCGGCACGGTGGAGCACCTGGCGCACGGCATCGGCCGACCCGAGCAGTACGTCACGGTGCCGAGCGGCGTTCCGACGGAACGGCTGCGCGCGGCCGCGCCGTCCCGGGCCCAGGCGCGCGCGCGGCTCGGGCTCGACGAGAACGCCTTCGTCATCGTCGGTCTGGGCCGCCTCATCCCGATCAAGGGCTTCGATCTCCTGGTGGGTGCGCTCCCGAGCGTCAGTGCCCAGATCTCCTCGACGCGTGTCTTGCTCGTCGGCGACGGGCCCGAGCGGATTGGTCTCGCAGCACTCGCCGCATCACTGGGCGTGACCGACCGGGTGCGTCTGACGGGCGACACGGCCGACGTGCCGTCGCATCTGGTCGCTGCGGACGTCGTGGTCGTGCCCTCCCGGAACGAGGGCATGGGGCGCGTCATCGTCGAGGCGATGGCGCTCGGGCTCCCGGTCGTCGCGACCACCGTCGGAGGAATCCCCGCGGTCATCACCGACGGCGAATGCGGGCGGCTGGTCGAGCCCGACGATGTCCAGGCGCTCGCGGCGGCGCTCGTCGAGCTCGGACGCGATCCCGGGCTGCGCCGTAAGCTCGGGGCCGCCGCGGTGGAACGCGCCGAGGCGTTCTCGACGGCGGTGGCGGACGAGAAGCTAGTCGCCCTGTACGAGGCGCTGGTCTGCGAGAAGCGACTCGCGTGAGTCGCGTCACTCTGCTGCTTGCCGTGCTCGTCGGGGCGCTCATCGGCCCGGCCGAAGGCTTCGACCGGCTTCCCGCGGTCCTCCACCTCCACTCCGATCTGTCCACCGGCGATTTCCCCCTCGAGCAACTTGCCGCCATGGCCGACAAGCAGGGCATCGGGGCGCTGCTCCTCGCCGAGAACTACCTCCTGCGCGTCGAGTACGGCTTGCCGCCCTTCCGCGCGCTCACGCGCGCGGTCCGCGAAGAGCGCTCCGTGCTCGCTGAGGGAGTCGACCGCTACCTGGCGCGTGTCTCCCGGGTGCGCGCGAGCAACCCGCGAGTGCTGATCGTCCCGGGCGTCGAGGTCCTTCCGCACTATTTCTGGAGCGGTTCGCCCTTGGCGCTCGATATGACCGTGCACAACACGCAGAAGAACCTTTTGATCTTCGGCATCCCGGACGCCGCGACGCTCCGCTCGCTGCCGGTCACCGGGAGCCCGGTCGCGGGTGGCTACGGGTGGGCCTCGGTGCTCGACGCCCTACCGGGCGTTCTCGTCATTCCCGGCGTCCACGTACTCGCGCGGAAACGGCGATCCCTCAGGAGAGTCGGCCGCGTGGCGGTCGTCGTCCAGCGGCGCCGGTGGCTCGCCGGCGGACTGCTGTGCGGCGTCGGCGTGCTGGGTCTCGCGCGCGCGTGGCCGTTCACGACAGATCCTTATCCCCCCTATCGCGACCTCGGCCTCGCGCCTCACCAGGAGTTGATCGACTACGTGAATCGGGCGGGCGGCGTGTCGGTGTGGTCGTTTCCCGAGGCGCGCGACGAGGGCGAGCAGTGGATCGGTCCGATCCGGGTCGCATGGCGCACGGCGCCGTATCCCGACGATCTGCTGAGAACGGCGCGCTACACGGCCTTCGGCGCCGTCTACGAGGACACGACGCGTGTCGAGCAGCCCGGCGGTGTCTGGGACCGCCTGCTCGGTCAATTCGCGTTGGGGGACCGCAGCCAGCCGGCCTGGGGCATTGGCGAGTCCGGGTTCCACGGATTCAGCGCAGGCAAGGACTTGGGTACGGTGCGGACCGTGTTCCTGGTGGAGGACCGGTCGGAGGGCGCGGTGCTCAGGGCTCTCAAGAGCGGCCGCATGTACGCGGTGCAGCGAGAACGTGCGGCGGAGCTCGTGCTCGCCGAGTTCTCGGCGCGGGCGGGCGCCGCCACGGCGGTGACAGGTGAGACTCTGCGGGCGGAGGAGGCGACGCCGATCGAGATCTCGGTGGCTGTGGAAGCGACCGGACGCCCGTCGCGCGAGGCTCGGCTGACACTGGTGCGCAACGGCGCGGTCGTCGGGGCGTGGACCGGACCGACGCCGATCCGGGTGGTCCACCGCGACACCTTCGACGGCGCGCCCGCGTTCTACCGGCTCGACGTTCGGGGCCCCGGTCGCCTGCTCAGTAACCCGATCTTCGTGAAGCGGCCGTGAGCGCGGCCGAGATGCGCCGATGAAAATCGCGATCCACCAGCCGCACTATCTGCCTTGGCTCGGGTACTTCGCCAAGTGGGCCGCCGCCGACCTGTTCGTGTTTCTCGACACCGTGCAGTACGAGAAAAATGGCTGGCAGAACCGTAACCGGATCAAGACTCGCGACGGACCGCGTTGGCTGACGGCCCCGGTCCGCGCCCGCCTCGGCACGGCAATCCGCGACGTGATGATCGACACGACCCAGCCCTGGCGTGCGCGGCACCTCCGTGCGATCGACAACGCCTACGCCAAGGCGCCGTCGTGGCTGCGCCACCGGGACGAGCTGCAGAGCTTCTACGGCCGAGAGTGGGATCGCTTGGCACCGCTCGCCGTCGAGAGCGCCCAGTGGCTGGCCCGGGCGCTCGGCATCTCGATTCCGACGCGGCTCGCGTCGGATCTCACCCTCCCCGACAGGGATCGGGCGGACGCGACGGCGCGGCTCGTGGCGCTCTGTCAGGCCGTCGGCGCCGACACGTACCTGGCCGGGCGCGACGGCGCCCTCTACCTGGACGCGGACCAGTTCGCGGCTGCCGGGATCGCGGTCGAGACGCAGCGGTACGAGCACCCCGTGTACGTCCAGGAACACGGGGAATTCGCTCCGTTTCTCTCCGCGCTTGACTTATTATTGATGCACGGCGATGAGGCCCTCGGCATTCTCTCTGGGGGAAGCACGTGGTCGCCTCTGTTGCCCGAGCCACGATAGGTGAACATCCTCGCCTTCGGCGCGCACCCCGACGACATCGAGTACGGCTGCGGCGGCATGCTGGCCAAGTACGCGCTGCGCGGGCATGCCGTCTACCTGTTCATCGCCTCCGACGGCGCGCTCGGCGGCGACGCCGAGGTGCGGCGGCGGGAGCAGAAGGACGCGGCACGCATCCTGGGCGTGCGCGAGGTCTTCTGGGGCGACTACCGGGACACCGAGGTGCCGCTCACGCGGGAGATCATCGTCCGGCTCGAGTCGGTGATCCGGAAGATCGAGCCGCGGATGATCTTCGTCAACTCACCCGACGACACGCACCAGGACCATCGCAACCTGGCTCAGAGCGCAATGTCGGCGACACGCTACGTGCCGAACTTCCTCTTCTACGAGGTGCCGTCGACGGTGAACTTCGCTCCGAACTGCTCCACGGACATCGCCGAGGTACTGGACACGAAGCTGGCCGGCCTCGAGGCGCATCGGTCGCAAGTGACGAAGACCAACATCGAAGATCTGACGATCCTGGAGCTGGCGCGATCGTGCGCCAACTTTCGGGGCATTCAGGCGCGGGTCAAGTACGCGGAGGCGTTCCAGTCGGTCAGGCTGCTCCTGAATCTCTGAGGTCGGGCGTGTCGGACCCACGCGCGCCTGCAACGCACAGGGCCAGGGCAAGATCGGGCGTGTCGGAGCCACCCGCACCAGTCTCAGGCCACCCTCGGTCCAAGCCGGCCTCACGGCCCCCGCTACCATGATTCCGCACTCTCGGCCGACAATCGGCGATGACGACGCCGAGCGGGTCGCGCGAGTCGTCCGCGGAGGCCACCTGGCGCAGGGGCCGGAGGTGGCATCATTCGAGCGGGGGCTGGCGCAGCGCCTGGGCGTCGCCGCCGCGGCCGCGGTCAGCTCCGGCAGCGCCGCACTCGAGCTCGCGCTGCGTGCACTCGACGTGGGGCCGGGCCACGAGGTCATCATTCCGACCTACGTCTGCGACGCGGTCTATCACGCGGTCACGCGCTGCGGGGCTACGCCCGTGCTCGGCGATGCCGACCCCGAGACGCTCGGGCTGTCGGCCGCGGACGCGACACGCCGGCGCACGGCGCGAACGCGAGCCGTCATCGTCGTCCACCCTTTTGGCCTCGCCGTGGATCTCGACGACTTCCAGGCGCTCGGCGTGGCGCTCGTGGAGGACTGCGCCCAGACGCTGGGCGCGACGCTCGACGGTCGTCCGGTGGGCGCGCGCGGCGGGCTCGCCGCGTGCTCGTTCTACGCGACCAAGCTCCTCACGACCGGCGAAGGGGGCGCGGTCACCGGTCGCGCCGATCTCGTCGCCCGCGCACGGGACGCGCGCGACTACGACGAGCGGACCGACCTGGCACCACGCTTCAACTACAAGATGACGGATATGCAGGCGGCGCTCGGCCAGAGCCAGCTCGCACGCCTCGACGCCTTCATCGCGCGCCGCCGGGCGCTGGCCGCGCGGTACCGGGCGGCGCTCACGCGCGCCCCGCGCTGCCGCGTCCCGGCCGACGCGGGCGAGCGCCACGTGTACCACCGCTTCGTGGTCGCCATCGAGTCGCCGCTGACTCCCATCCTGGCCCACCTCGAGCGGCGAGGCGTGACGGCGCGCCGCCCGGTCTTCCGCCCGATTCACCAGGCGCTCGGCCTCTCCGGCTATCCGAACGCGGAGCGGCTGTGGGCGGAGTGTCTGTCGCTGCCGTGCTACCCGCTGTTGACCGACGGCGAGGCGGACGTGGTCGCGACGGCGCTTCTGGAGGCGCTGGCATGACGGAGCCGGGTCGCGCCTCTCTCAGGCCACCCTCGATGCAAGCCGGCCTCACGGCCCCCGCTACAATAATCCCGCATCTGGCCCGTCTGGTGCTGGTGGGGCTGCTCTTGCTCACGCCGATCTGGGGCCGGGACCACGCCGCGCGTCTGCCGTGGCTCTATCTGGTGGTGCTCGCGTTCGCGGTCGCGCTCTTCGCCGCGCCGTTCGTCCGGGCGCTGGCGTTGCGATGCGGCGTGCTCGACATGCCGGCCGCCCGGAAGGTGCACGACGTCGCGACACCGCTTCTCGGCGGAGCGGCCGTCTACTGCGCGTTCGCAGTGACCGTGTTGAGCAACTTCGACTTCTCGCTCCAGCTCAAGGGAGTCGCCGTCGGGGCGACGCTCGTCGTCGCGATCGGGATCCTGGACGACATCACCGATCTCCGGGCCTCCCTCAAGCTCCTGGGTCACGTCGGCGCCGCCGTCGCGGCGATCGCCTACGGTGTCGTCCTCAACATCGCGCCCTACTGGGTGCCCGGCTTCGCGTGGCTGAACGTGGGCCTGACGATCCTCTGGTTCGTCACGGTGACCAACGCGCTCCAGTTCCTCGACGGCATGGACGGGCTCGCCACCGGCCTCGGCATCATCGCCGGCATCTTCTTCAGCATCGCCGCGCTGCAGACGGAGCAGCGCTATCTCATGTACCTGTCGGCCGCGCTGGTGGGCGCGTGCCTTGGCTTCCTGCCGTACAACTTTCGTCCCGGTCGTGCCCGGATCTTCCTCGGCGACAGTGGCGCCACGTTCATCGGCTTCACCCTCGCCGGCCTCGCGGTGATGGGAGAATGGGCCGAAGGGGATCCGCTCATCGCGCTGCTCACGCCGCTGCTCATCCTCGGCGTGCCCCTCTTCGACATCGGCTTCGTCGGGGTCGCGCGCATCGTGACGGGGAAGGTCCATTCGCTGCCGGAGTGGCTCGCCTACACGGGCCGGGACCACATCCACCATCGCTTCGAGCAGCTGGGGCTCACCAAGAGGCAGAGCGTGCTGCTGATCTTCTTCCTCGCCGCGACACTCGGCCTCTCGGCGATCCTGTTGAAGGACGCGACCCCGCACGAGGCGGTGCTCGTCCTGGTCCAGGCCGCGTGCGTCCTGGCGATCGTGGCCGTGCTGGAGGGCGTGGGCCGGTGGCGACCGCGCCCGTGAGCCTCTCCGCCAGGAGTATGATGAGACCATGAAGGTGCGCAAGGCGGTCTTTCCCGCCGCCGGCCTCGGGACGCGGTTCCTGCCCGCGACGAAGGCGCAGCCGAAGGAGATGCTCCCCCTCGTCGACAAGCCGATGATCCAGTATGTCGTCGAGGAAGCGGTCGCCTCGGGCCTATCTGAGATCATCATCGTGACCGGGCGGGGCAAGCGCGCGATCGAGGATCACTTCGACGCGGCCTTCGAGCTCGAGTATTACCTCAACGATCGGGGCAAGACGGAGGAGCTCGCCCAGATCAAGACCATCTCGGAGCTCGCCTCCGTCTCCTACGTCCGCCAGAAAGAGCCGCTCGGGCTCGGCCATGCCATCCTCTGCGCCCGCTCGCTGGTCGGCGACGAGCCCTTCGCCGTGTTCCTCGGCGACGACATCATCGGCGCGGCTCCGTCGCCGTGCATGCGGCAGCTGCTCGACGTGGCCGAGCGGTATCAGGGACCGGTGATCGCGGTCCAGCGCGTCCCACGCGAGCGCATCCATCAGTACGGAGTGATCGCCGCCCGGCCGGTCGAGGGCCGCGTGCACGAGATCCTCGACCTGGTCGAGAAGCCCCGAGCCCAGGAGGCGCCGTCCGACCTGGCCATCATCGGCCGGTACGTCCTGCCGCCCGAGCTTTTCGAGATCCTCGGCGAGACGCCGGCGGATCGTCGCGGCGAGATCCAGCTGACCGACGCTCTGCGGACACTGCGGCGGCGTCGCCCGATGTACGCGGTCGAGTTCGAGGGCACGCGCTACGACACCGGCGACAAGCTCGGGTTCCTCAAGGCGACCGTCGAGTTCGCCCTCGCGCGTCCCGACCTGGCCGACGAGTTCCGTACCTACCTCAAGTCCCTGAATCTCTAAGAAACACCCCGCCGAGCAAAGACGCCGCTGGCCCGGGCGGACGCGGGTCGGGGTGGCGGGTGGGGTCGACGAAACCCGTTCCCTCCAAGCGACGACGGACGTCTCCGCACATGGATGGAGCCCAGCCGCGGCGGGCAAGGCGGACGCGTGCCGCGTGGTTGAGCGACCCCACCCGCCACCCCGACCCGCGTCTGCCCGGGCCAAGTTTGACTTGACTGCGCGCTTCTGCCACACTTTTCGCCACCTTCGGAGTGGTCCGAAGGGCGCAGACACGATGCCGAATACTCCGAAGCGCCCGTTTCACACCGCCGCCGACGCCGACATCAAGCGCGGCGAGGTCTCCGACGTCTACTTCGCGCGCACGGTGCAGATCCTCACCCATCGCGGCGACCGCAAGCGAGTCAAGGCCGAGATCTATCTGAAGTCCCTCCCGGAGGACTGGCAGTGGGGCATTTTCGCCGGCGTCGAGGAAGCGGCGGCGCTCCTCGAGGGCCAGCCGGTGGACGTGTGGGCAATGGACGAGGGGATCATCTTCGAGCCGTACCAGCCCGTGCTCCGCATCGAGGGCACATACGTCGAATGGGCCCAGTACGAGACGGCGCTCCTCGGCCTCCTCTGCCAGGCGTCGGGCATCGCCACAAAGGCGGCGCGCTGCAAGAAGGCGGCTGGCGAGCGCCAGGTGATTTCCTTCGGGGCGCGGCGCATGCATCCGACGCTGGCGCCGATGATCGAGCGCAACGCGTTCATCGGGGGATGTGACGGCGTCGCGGTGACGAAGTCGGCCGAGCTGATCGAGGCCGATCCCATGGGGACGATCCCGCACTCGCTCGTCCTCATGATCGGCGACACGGTGGAGGCCCTGCGGGCCTTCGACGCGGTCGTCGACCCGAAGGTTCGCCGTGTCGCGCTCATCGACACGCTGCAGGACGAGAAGTTCGAGGCGATCCGTGTCGCCGAGGCCCTCGGTAAGGATCTCTACGCCGTCCGCCTGGACACGCCGTCGTCGCGTCGCGGCGACTTTTACCGCATTCTCGAAGAGGTTCGCTGGGAGCTCGACCTGCGCGGCTACAACCACGTCAAGATTCTCGCCTCCGGCGGCGTCGACGAGTACGAGATTCTCGCGCTGAATCCGGTCGCCGACGGCTACGGCGTCGGCACCTCGATCGCCAACGCGCCGGTGCTCAACTTCGCCCTGGACATCATGGAGATCGAGGGGCAGCCCGCGGCCAAGCGGGGCAAGTGGTCGGGCGCCAAGGACGTGTACCGGCGCCGCGGCACGCGCGAGACGGTTGTGCTTCCGGCCGGCCGGCGGCCGCCCGACGGTGTCGCCTGGGAGCCGCTGCTGAAGCCGCTAATCAAGGCGGGGCGGATCGTACGCGACCTGCCGCCTCCGCGCACGCTGCGCGACTTTGTCCTCGATCAGCTCGGATCGGTCCCGCTCGACACGCTGCGGAGGCAGGGACTCCGGCGCGACTACTAGGCGCCGGCCTATGTCTGTTCTCAACGAGATCGTCGGCAACACGCGCAAGGAGGTCGCGCGACGCCGGGCCGCCATTCCCCGGGCGGGCCTCGAGCGGCAGTGTCGGGAAGCGCCCCCAGCGCGCGATTTCGAAGGCGCCCTCCGCCCTCTGCCGGGTGCGGTGCGACTGATCGCCGAGGTGAAGAAGGCGTCACCCTCGCGTGGCGTGCTCGCCCGCGGCCTGGACCCGGTGACCGTGGCCACCGCGTACGCGAGCCACGGAGCCCACGCGATCTCGGTCCTCACCGATGAGAAGTATTTCCAGGGGAGCCTCGACGATCTGCGGGCTGTGCGCGCGGCGGTCGACGTTCCGCTGCTCCGAAAGGACTTCACCATCGACGAGTATCAGCTCTGGGAGTCGCGCGCCGCGGGCGCCGATGCCGTGCTGCTGATCGTTGCGATTCTCGAGCCGCCGCGGCTGGGTGATTTGCTCGCCGCCGCAAAGGGACTCGGCCTCGCCGCGCTGGTCGAGTGTCACACGGCCTCCGAGCTCGATCAGGCCCTTACCGCCGGAAGCCGCGTCCTCGGGATCAACAACCGCGACCTCACCACCTTCGAGACGCGCCTGGAGACGACGCTGGAGCTCTTGCCGTCGATCCCGCCCGGGCCCATCATCGTCAGCGAAAGCGGCTTCTTCACGGGCGCCGACGTACGCCGGGTCGTCGCCGCCGGCGCTCACGCCGTGCTGATCGGAGAAGCACTCGTCCGAGCCGGCGACATCGCCGCGAAGATCCGGGAGCTCACGCTGAGCGAGCCGGAGGTGCACGGATGAACCCGCGGGTCAAGATCTGCGGCATCACCAACGCAGAGGACGCGTTGACCGCCGTCGAAGCCGGCGCCGACGCCCTCGGGTTCATCTTCGTCGAGAACACGCCGCGCTTCGTGACCCCCGAGCAGGTGGCGCCGATCGTCCGCGCCCTGCCGCCGTTCGTCACGCCGGTGGGCATCTTCTGGGACCACCCGGCCGGTCACGTCAAGGCGGTCGCCGAAGCGTGCGGCCTGCGCGCCCTCCAGTTCCACGGTGACGAGAAGCCGGAGGATCTCGAGGGCTACGCGCTGCCGGTGATCAAGACGATCAAGCTCGCGCCCCCCTCGGGCGCGCTGGAAGGGCGCCGGCCGTGGACGCCGACCGTGAGGCTCCTCCACTATCGCAAGTACGCCGCCGCGCTCCTGCTCGACAGCGCCGCACGGTGGAGCAAGGGCGAGCCGCGCCAGCCGATCGAGTGGACGGTCGCGCGCGATCTGGCGAGCCAGCGGTGGCGCATCATCCTCTCCGCCGGGCTCACGCCGGAGAACGTCGCCCGCGCCGTCGCGACCGTGCGCCCGTACGCGGTCGACGTGAACTCGGGCGTCGAGGCTCAGCCGGGTCGCAAGGATCCCGACAAGGTGTGGCGGTTCGTCGCCGCGGCGAAGGGCGTCCGGTGAAGCGCACGCTCCCGGATGCGCACGGCCACTTCGGCCGCTTCGGCGGCCGCTTCGTGCCAGAGACGCTCATGGCGCCTCTGATCGAGCTCGAGCGAGCGTGGACGGCGGCGAAGCGTGATCGGCAGTTCCAGCGCCGACTCGCCGCCCTGCTCCACGACTACGCGGGCCGGCCGACGCCGCTCTATCTGGCCGAGCGACTCACCGAACAGTGCGGCGGCGCTCAGATCTTTCTGAAGCGTGAGGATCTTTGTCACACCGGCGCTCACAAGATCAACAACGTCCTCGGCCAGGCGCTGCTGGCATCGCGGATGAAGAAGCGGCGCGTGATCGCCGAGACGGGCGCCGGCCAGCACGGCGTGGCGACCGCGACCGCGGCGGCTCTCCTCGGTCTCGAGTGCGACGTCTATATGGGCGCCGAGGATGTCGAGCGCCAGGCGCTCAACGTTTTTCGCATGCGCCTGCTCGGGGCGCGCGTGATTTCCGTCGAGGCTGGCAGCCGGACGCTGAAGGACGCGATCAACGAGGCGCTGCGCGACTGGGTCACCAACGTGCGGACGACGTACTACCTTCTCGGGTCGGCGCTGGGCCCGCATCCCTATCCGGTGATGGTGCGTGACCTCCACGCCGTCATCGGGCGGGAGACGCGCCGCCAGACGCGCCGCGTGCTTCGCCGGCTCCCCGACGTGCTGGTCGCGTGCGTCGGCGGTGGATCGAACGCCATTGGGCTCTTCCACCCGTTCATCGCCGACCGCCGCGTGCGGATCGTCGGCGTCGAGCCGGGCGGGGAGGGGATCGCGACCGGGCGCCACGGCGCCTCGATGAGCGCTGGCGCGGTCGGGGTGCTCCACGGGTGTATGAGCTATCTGCTCCAGAATGACGACGGGCAGATCGCCACGGCGCACTCCATCTCGGCCGGCCTCGACTATCCCGGCGTCGGGCCCGAGCACGCCTACTACCGTGACGCGGGGCGATTCGAGTTCGTCTCGGTCACCGACGCGGAGGCGCTCGAGGGATTCGAGAAACTGACGCGTCTGGAGGGCATCATGCCGGCTCTCGAGTCGGCGCACGCCGTGGCGCACGCGATCCGTCTCGCCAAGACGCTGCCGCGCTCGAAGGCGATCGTGGTGGGCCTCTCGGGCCGCGGCGACAAGGACGTTCACGTGGTCGCCAAGGCACTGGGCAAGGCGATCGGATGACGCGCCTGGAGGCGACCTTCGCCCGGCTGCGCGGGCGTGGCGAGCGCGCGCTGGTGACCTACTTCATGGCGGGCGATCCGACACTCGCGGACACGCGGCGGCTCGTGATCGAAGCGGCGCGGCGCGGCGCGGACGTCGTGGAGTTGGGGGTGCCATTCTCGGATCCGCTCGCGGACGGTCCGGTGATCCAGCGCGCCGCGATGCGCGCCCTCGCTGCCGGCACCACGATGCCGCGCGTCCTCGAGACGGTGGCGACGCTGCGCGCCGAGGTGAGCGTTCCGCTCGTGCTCCTCTCGTACTACAATCCCGTGCTCGCGTTCGGTCTCGAGGCCTTCGCTCGGACGGCGGCGGACGCGGGCGTCGATGGCGTGATCGTGGCCGACCTGCCGCCGGAGGAGGCCGACCCGCTGGCGGCTGAGGCCGAGGCCGCCGGTCTCGACCTGATCCACCTGGTGGCGCCGACCTCGACGCCTGCGCGCATGCGTCTGATCGCGCGGCGGAGCCGCGGCTTCATCTACGTCGTCTCGCTCACCGGCGTGACCGGCGAGCGCCGGGAGTTGCCCCCGGACCTCGCCACCCAGATCCGAAGGCTCCGGCTCGTGACAACGAAACCAGTGTGCATCGGATTCGGCATCAGCACGCCCGCTCAGGTCGCGGCGATCGGCCGCCTGGCCGACGGCGCGGCCGTCGGCTCGGCGATCGTGCGCCTCGTCGAAGAGCGGGCGGGCTCACCGACGCTGGTCGAGGACGTCGGCACGTTCATTGCCGAGCTCAAAGCGCCTCTTCGACCTGGGTTGGGAGCCCCCCCCCAGACCCCCCCGGCACGCGGTGGGTTGGAAGCTCCTTCCCCGGCACGAGCCGGGTTGGGAGCTCCTGCCCAGACTCCCCCGGCACGCGGTGGGTTGGGAGCTCCTGCCCAGACCACCCCGAAGGGTGCCGGGTCGGGAGCCCCCGCCCAGAAGACCCCCCGGGCGGCCGGCGCGGCGAGGCTTTAGAGACTCATGGTGTGGTTCAGACGCGAGGCCGACGCGCCGGCCGGCAAGGCGAGCAAGGTCGTCATCGCCGAAGGCCTCTGGATCAAGTGCGACTCGTGCAAGGAGATCATGTACCGCGCCGAAGTGGAGCGCGCGGGGCGCGTGTGCCCGAAGTGCCACTACCCCTTCCGGATCTCCGCGCGCGAGCGCCTCGCGCAACTCGCCGATCCGGGCTCGTTCGAGGAGCGCGAGACCGGTCTGGCGACGACCGATCCGCTGGCCTTCAAGGACACCAAGAAATACCGCGAGCGCATACGGGCCGCCGCCCAGAAGACCACGAGCGACGAGGCGGTGATCTGCGGCATCGCCTCGATCGGCGGGTTGCCCGTCGTCCTCGCCGTCTTCGAGTTCGGCTTCCTCGGCGGCAGCATGGGCTCGGTGGTCGGTGAGAAGCTCACGCGCGCGATCGAGCTCGCAATCGACAAGCACCTGCCCGTGGTCATCGTCTCGGCGTCGGGCGGCGCGCGGATGCAGGAGGGCATCCTCTCCCTGATGCAGATGGCCAAGACCTCTGCCGCGCTCGAGCGGCTCGGCGCCAGCGGGCTGCCGTACATTTCTATCCTCACCGATCCCACCACCGGCGGCGTCACGGCGAGCTTCGCGATGCTCGGCGACGTCATCCTCGCCGAGCCGCGCGCGCTGATCGGCTTTGCCGGGCCGCGGGTCATCGCCGAGACGATCCGTCAGCCGCTTCCCGAGGGATTCCAGCGCTCGGAGTTCCTGCTGTCGCACGGACAGCTCGACATGATCGTCGAGCGGCGCGACCTCAAGGAGATGCTCCGTCGCATTCTCGCGTTCTTCGCCGACCAGCCGCCCCGATCGGGGTAGCCGTCCGGTGACGTACGCCGAGGCCGTTGCCCGGCTCCTCTCCCTCCGGGGCGGCGAGCACGCGGGCATGCGTCAGGGGCTCGAGCGGATCGAGGGACTCCTCGACGCGCTGGGCCGTCCCGAGCAGCGGTACCGGCTGGTCCAGGTGGGCGGCACGAACGGCAAGGGCTCGGTGGCGGCGATGCTCGCCGCGATCCTCAAGGCTGCCGGCCACCGCGTCGGCCTGTACACCTCGCCTCACCTCGTCTCGTTCCGCGAGCGCGTCCGCGTCGACGGAGAGCCCATCCCCGAAGACGGCGTGGTCGACGGCGTCGAGGCCCTCGGCACACTGGTGGCGCGGTTCGACGCGACGATGTTCGAGGCGACGACGGCGTTGGCCCTCGACCACTTCGCGCGCGAAGCCGTCGACGTGGCGGTGCTCGAGGTCGGTCTCGGCGGGCGCCTCGACGCGACCACGGTGGGCACGCCGGAGGTCGCCGTGATCGCGCGCGTCGACCTCGACCATCAGGCTGTTCTCGGCGCGACGCTCGCGGAGATCGCCGCCGAGAAGGCCGCGATCATTCGCGGCGGCGTGGCGATCTCCGCCGCCCAGGCGCCGGAGGCCGAGCGCGTCATCGTAGACCGCGCTTCGGCGTTCGGCGTTCGACTGCTCGTCGAGGGGCGCGACCTGGCGGTCACGGTCGAGCAGCGCGGGCCCGGCGGCCAGCGTCTCACCTGCGCCGGCCGCGGCTGGTCCCTGGCCGGCCTCGAGCTCGGCATGCCCGGAAGCTTCCAGCCGTCCAATGCCCTCCTCGCCGTCGCGGCGGCGCGGGAGCTCGGCGTGCGCGAGCCCGCCATCCGCGATGGGCTCGCCCGCGCGTGGTGGCCGGGGCGCTTTCAGATCATCCGGCAGGCGCGAGGGTTCCTCGTGCTCGACGGCGCTCACAATCCTGCCGGTGCCAGCGCCTTAGCGACCTCTCTGCGGGAGGTTTTCGCGGACAGCCGGGTCACGTTCGTGCTGGGGATCCTCCGCGACAAGGACGCCCGGGGCATCGTCGCGGCGCTCGCTCCGGTGGCCGACCGGTTCGTCCTAGTCGCGTCGTCGAACCCACGGGCCTCGGAGCCGGACACCCTGCGTGCCCTCGTGCCCGCCTCCGTCACGCGCGTCGACGTCGCTGGATCGCCGGTCGAAGCCCTGGCGCTCGCCGTCCGCACTGGCGCCACCCCGATCGTCTGCGTCGCGGGCTCGCTGTCGCTGATCGGTGACGTCCTCCGCCACCTCGGGGGCAGCGATCAGCCTTGCTCGCTCGAAAAGGGCGCTGATAGTTGATGACGCGGGTCCGGGCTTCGATCCTTCTGCTCGTGAGCGCCGTCCTGGCTGCCTTCCCATCCGTCGCGCAGGCGCAGGCCCCAGTGACCGTCCAGACAGCGGGCGGAGAGGTCACGATCGTGG